>Ga0310690_10000479_pt1 | contig 85138 bp, 64 predicted proteins | sample AusTroGonzalo_MG_2_FD_207661 | JGI IMG/M metagenome (GOLD analysis project Ga0310690, IMG submission 207661) | Bovine rumen microbial communities from tropical cattle in Woodstock, Queensland, Australia - Gonzalo_04 (v2) (version 2) | ecosystem: Host-associated > Mammals > Digestive system >...
GCAATGCTGCCCCGGTGGCTATGAACAAAGTGGAAAACGCACAGTGGACCACCCTCATGGTCCCCCAGGAGGGCTTCCGCACCATCAGCATCACCCTGAAGGGGAACGATGAATGGCTCGGCGGCAACGGCACTTTCGTGTTTACTGCTTCCGAAGACATCAAGCTTACAAGCGGTAAAGTCACTACCGTCAATCTTATTATCGGACGCGACCAGATTACGCTGGATAAGGACGGAATAGTCATCACCGATTGGGAATCCCAGGGAGATGCTACCAACGGAGAAGTTCGCAAACCTCAAAAAAAGAACTAATGAAAGCCATGAAAAAGATTATACTCATATCCATAGCAACGATTTCGGGCCTTCTGCTGGCTTCTTGCAACAAAGAAACAGGCAGGACTGATGCTAAATACATCACTGTGGAGGCCGGCATTGGCAATCTCTCAAAAGTCAGCTATAATGCAAACAAGTCCAGCTTTGAGACCGGGGACAACCTTTCCCTGTTTGTCTGGATGGATGATAGCACTGCCATCCCTGCTGTATCAGAGCTTATAGTAGATGGTGTTGTGAATACCCTGGAAAAAGATGGAAAATGGTGGCCCGATACTCAGATGCTGTGGGAAGACACTGTGAACCCTCACTACTTCATGGCCGTTTCTCCCGCTCGTGTGGTGAAATCATTCACTGCTGACGAATATGTCCTGAATCCGTCAGCCGATAAATATTCGGAGAGTGATCTGCTTATTGCCACCGTCCTGACAGGTGTCAAGGCGCAGGACAATCCTGTAAAACTTGTCTTCGACCACGCCATGGCAAAGCTCAACGTGAACCTGACCTTCCGCAATCAGTGGACACAGGGCAATCCCCCTGTGCACCCCAATACTGAGGCCAAGGTAAGTTTTGTGGATGTCCAGGCAAAGGATAATGCCACCATTAATTACATTGATAAAGAAGTCACGGCTACCGGCATTTCCACTCTGGTTCTTCTGAACAAAGTAGAAAATGCCTCATGGACAAGCCTCATGGTCCCGCAGGAGGGTTTTCGCGAAATCACCATTTTCCTTGATGAAAATGATCCATGGTGGGGCGGCAATGGCATTTACGAGTACATCCATAGCGCCGACATTCCACTGGTAAGTGGTAAAGTGACCACCGTCAACCTCATTGTGGGCCGTGACCAGATTACCCTGGCCGAAGGCGGTATCACCATCACTGACTGGGCTGCCGGTGAAGTCATCAACAATGGCGAAGCCCAGATTCCGGAAAATGACTAACCCTAAGCGAAACAGCTTATGAAAGTAAGAATATTAATAAGCCTTTTGGCGCTTGGGGCAATCCTTGTGGCATCCTGCGCAAAGGATGCCGATAGAGGATCCGTAGCGTCCCAGGCTCCGATAGCCGTGGCGGCCAGCGTGAACAATCTCACAAAGGCCCAGACGGATGCGCAGGGCGTGACTACCTTCCAGGAAGGCGATCAGCTCACCCTCTACGCATGGACGGGAAGTGCCGCAGAGGTCCCCGCCCAGAAAGTTGTAAACGGCGTCGTGAACAGCTTCGACGGCAACAAATGGACCCCCGAGAGCATGATGCTCTGGAAGAACGTGTTCGATGCCCATTACTTCCTTGGAATATTTCCCGCACGCGTGGTGACAAGCTTTACGGCCGATCCCGTCTTTGCATCAGAAGACCTTCTGGTAGCCACCGTCCTTGGAGATGGCATAGTGGCTCCCCAGACCACCACGGCACCTCCCGTAGACCTGGTCTTCGACCACGTGTTCGCCAAACTCAATGTGAACATCAAATACCGCAATCAGTGGGGCCTCAATCCTGAGACCGGCGTATATTCCAATGCTGTACCCGCAGGTACGATAGATTACCTCACCAAGGTCATCACTCCTGCCGGTGTGAATGAGCAGCAGATGGATGCCACTGAAACGGCAAACGGGTACGATGCCACCTTTACTTCCTTCGTGATTCCTCAGGAGGGTGTGCGAAGCTTCACCTTCAATGTGCAGGGAACACAACTGAAGTATACTCATCCGGAAGACCTTCCCTTTGAGGCCGGCAAGGTAACCACCCTGTCCGTTCTGGTAGGTAAAGACAAGATTGACATTTTGGACAGCACAGTGGCCGATTGGAGCGAAGGCGAGGTAGATGAGAACATGAACAAGAACTCCGGCATCGTTTCCGAGCTTACGCGTCCCCTCACCTTAAGGGCAAAGGAAGATGGCACCACGGTGACTTTTACCGACCGGTCCAGTGGCAACGTTAACTGGATTACCAGCGACGGACGCTCGGGTAGAATCAGCTTAGTTAACAAAACAGTCTCCCTCTCGGCCGGCCAGCGGGTCTGGTTCGTGGGCGACGGTAGCAACAATGCTTTTGGTACCGGTGCTGAGTCCACTTCCAGCCGCATTGCCATAGACAAGGACTGCGAGGTGTACGGCAATATCATGAGCCTCCTGGGTCCGGACTTTGCCACGGCAACCACACTTCCCGCTGCCAATACCTTTGCATATCTGTTCAGCGGCCAGACGCACCTGAAGAATAACCCCGAGGAAGGGCTCATTCTTCCGGCCACTACCCTCACCGAGGGCTGCTACAGAGGTATGTTCAAGGGTTGCACCGGCCTGGGCCAGGTGGTGGTGAACGCGACCGACATCAGCGCAAGCAACGGCCTCGCCGAATGGCTGGACGGCATTTCCGGCACCGGTTTCGGACTGATTACGGCGGATCCGCTCATCTGGAAGATGGGTGAGAGCCTCCCATGGGGCGCAACGGTATATACCGCTGAAGGAGAGATTTACACGGCGCCTACGGCTCTTACGGCAGGTCTTACCTACAACACTGCCGCTCAAAAGCTCTTGAACGCAGGTACCGCCCACAAGGAGGGCGTAGTGCTGGAATACAGCACCAACGGCACTTCCTGGAGCACGACTGTTCCCACCGGCACCAATGCAGGAAACTACAACGCCTACTGCCGCGTAAAGGACGGCGGCGTTGCTTCGGCAGCCATTCCTGTTACAATCGCGCCCAAGGTAGTGAACAATCCCACCATCACCCTGGCAACAACGTCCTACACCTACGACGGAACCGCCAAGAAACCTGCGGTATCAAGCGTTAAAGATGGTAATAATACCATTGCCTCCAGCGAATACACGGTAAGCTACAGCAACAACACCAACGCAGGCACGGCAAAAGTTACCATCACGGACAAGACCGGCGGCAACTACACCGTCAGCGGCACCAAGAACTTTACCATCAACAAGGCCACACCGACGTTCAACCTGAGCACCAGCAGCGTTACCTTCGCTGCTAGCGATGCGGTTGATGCCACCAAGACGGTCACCATTACCTATAACGGCGACGGTACCCTGGGTGCATCTTCCAACAATACGTCCCTTGTCACAGTATCGCGCAACAACAAAACGCTAACCCTCACCCGCAAGAGCACAGCCGCAGGTACCGCCACCATAACGGTTTCCGCTGCGGCCGGAACCAATTATGCGGCCGCGTCAAACAAGACCATTAGTGTTACACTTGTGCTCGCGGACACGGGAAAGCCTCTTAAGGATTCTTCTTATGGAGATTATGTTGGCGACAACGGCAAGGCGTATTCCTCAAAATCAGATATGCCTGCCGGAACATCTGCCATGGGATTCGTAATCTATAAAAACGGGAATAACGGATTTGTAATCGGACCTAGATATTATCTTACTGAGCTTATATCCTCCAAGGATGATCACAGTTCATGGGCTGCAGCCGCCGGTAATTTTTACGTGCAGAATCTCACAAATACAGAAGCCCTGAATTGGGTCATAGGCAGTAAGGCGGACTACAGCAAATGTGGCATTTCGGATACCGGCATGGGCTCGTTCTTTACTGTTCTTAGCAATTATGGCTTTGGCTCTACTTCAGACACGTACATATATCCTGTTGCCGAGCCCTATACCATATTCTCCTCACAGAGTGCCTACAATGGTTTTTATACATTCCAGGATACGACTTGGGGAATCGCCCTCGCGCAGGCATATCCCATCATTAAATTCTAGGGCCGCTTAAAATATTGATAGCATGAAAAAATACAAGATACTTTTATCGGCAGCTGTTTCGGCCTTGATGCTTGCTTCCTGCGCCAAGGAAAGCGGACAGGAGCCGCAGGCGCCGGAGGCCATCACCATTGAGGCATCCATCGGTGCGCATACCAAGAGTATGCCCATCGAGGACAAGAGAAGTTTTGCCGCTGAAGACAAGATTTCCGTGTATGCCTGGATGGGATCGGCCGCCGAAGTTCCCCAGAAGAAGGTGGTGGATGGCGTAGTCAATACCTTTGACGGTAGCAAGTGGGCACCGGAAACCCAGATGCTCTGGAGTTACCAGAAGGAAAAACACTACTTCCTGGCTGTCTATCCCGCAAAGCTTATCACCAACTTCACGGCCGATGAGTGGTACCTGGGAGACGATCTCCTTATTGCAACTGAGCTGGACGGCATCAAGTTCAAAGAGAATCCGGAGCCCGTGGCGCTCGCCTTTACTCACGCCTTGGCGCGCCTCAACGTAAACCTCCGCTTCCGCAATCAGTGGGATGCGGTTCCCGAGAACGTTTATATCCGCACCGAGGCCCAGGCCCAGTACACTGTGGATTACCTCACCAAGGCCGTTACCGCAACGGGTAATTCTTTCTATATTCCCGTGGATCAGGTTGATGCCGTTGAGGGCCACGACCTCAGTTTCGGCGGCCTGCAGGTTCCGCAAGATGAGATGACAACGGTTATCGTTACAGTTGACAACAAGGACTATGTTTTCACGGCTGCTGAGCCGATTCCCCTTGAGGGTGGCAAGGTCACAACCTTGAATCTCTACGTAGGACTTGACAGGATCGAGCTGGGCTCCGTTACCGTAACCTCTTGGGCGGAAGGTACTTCCGTTCAGGGCGGCGAGGCTCTCGTTCCCGTAAGCGCTATTTCCTTCAAGGAAGGGACCCAAACTACGGTGGATTTGGGAGATACTTTCCAGCTCACCCCTGTCTTTGCTCCCGAAGGAGCTACAGAGGTGGATTGCACCTGGAATTCCTTGAAACCGGAGGTTGCTACCGTGGATGAAAACGGTCTCATTACGGCCGTAGGCCGAGGTGTGGCAACCATTGAATGCATCTGCATGGGGACAAAGGCCCAGTTTGCCCTTACAGTCAATGGCCTAACCCCCGTTTATTCGGCCCCTACTGCAAAGGTCGGCCTCACCTATAACGGCAGCGCCCAGGTGCTTATAAACGACGGCAGCGTAACCACCGAGGGACTCTCTATGTATTACTCCCTCGATCAGATAGCGTGGAGCGCCAACTTTAAATCGGCAACGAATGCCGGCACCTATAAGGTTTACTGGAGGATCATTGGAAACTCCACCTATAACGACGCTTCCGGTAATGTGAGTGCAACTATCGCCAAGGCAAGTGCAACACTGGGTGTGAGCGCTACCAGCGTGAGCTTCTCGGCCGATGAAAACACCAATTCCACTAAGACCTTTTCCGTCAGCTATGACGGAGACGGACAGCTCAGCGTCGAGTCCAGCAACAGCAACCTTGCTACTGCGTCTATCAGCGGAACAACCGTAACCGTCACCCGCAAGAGCGGCGACGGAGGCTCCTGCACCATTACCGTGAAAGCGGCGGCAGGCACCAACTACGCGGCGGCCTCCAACAAGACGGTCTCGGTGAGCCTCACTTCCAGTGATCCCGGAACGTATCTGCAGAATGCCGTAGCCGGAGACAAAGTGGGCAGCAACGGAAAGGTGTATAAGCCCAATGCCACCATGCCCTCCGGCGTAACGGTAGTCGGTTGTGTGGTGAAGCCGGGCGTTGTGTTCAGGGCCACGGATGAACCGGGCCACCTGACAGCCTCCCAGCTGTACAATTACAAGGTTTCCGCAGGTAAATTCCATTATCATTCCATGAATGATTTGTGGGAACGTGATTGGGAGATTTGGAGTAGATTTCTGTACAATCAACTATTGATAAATAAGAATAACACCGGGCAGAGTGAGGAGACGGCAGCTGCCGCACTTAATACCCTCAATGGCTACCTGCAAGCTGCCGGATGTGATCCCATTGACATGAATCGTTATTACGGGGCTAACGATGGTTTTTTCTATCTACCCCAGAAATTAACGTGGTGGGACGACTCTGACTGGTGGCACGATAACATGGATGGTTATAATATATCCGCCCGTCCTGCATTTACCTATGATACGAAATAGCCATGAAAAAGAATAAGATACTATACATTTTGTCATCGGCCCTGGTGCTCTTTTCCTGCGCTAAGGAAGCGGGCTTTGAAGAAGGTCCTTCCGGCGTCATGCGCTTTGCCGTGTCGGTAGAGGGCGAGACCAAGGCCAGCATGACCAGCGCCGACCTTCAGCAGTTCTATCTGAAGGTGGAAGGGCCCAGCAGCGCCTTCAGCTACTTCGAGTCCATCACCAAGGACCAGGAGGGTAAATGGGTGGCCTCAAAACCCATCCTCTGGAAGAACGAGCAGTCGGCCATCACCTATGCCGCCGCCAGCTATGGCGCGCTGGGAAAGGATTACTTCAACGCCCCGGTTACGGCGGAGCTTTTCACCGCCGGATCCGACATGGGCATCCTCCGGGACCAGAGCACGCAGGCAAAGCTGAACGCTGCGGACCTTCTTACCATGAAGACCACGGAGCTTTCCTTTGCCAATTCCAACGGAGGCGTGGTTCCCATCACCTTCAGTCACGGCCTTGCCAAGGTGAATTTTGAGTTCACCCTGGACGATGACTTCTTCGACAACGGAATCGGCCTGGAGGCCAGTCCGGTGAAGGATGTGGTGATTAACGGCGTTGCTACCGGCTTCAACTTCAAGCCCCTCACGGGAGAGGTGACTGTTTCTGCAATTGTGGCAAAGACTGCTGTTGCACCATTTGCTGGAAGCTACGTTCCCGGAACAGAAACCGCAAAAGGCTCCGTCGCAACCTTCGAGTCCATCCTGGCCCCTGAGACCATCGCGGCAGGCGCCCTGAAGCTCTACTTCACCGTAGGCGACAAGGACTACGAGTGGACCAACTCCGAGCCCCTCGCCCTTGCCCAGGGCGGTGAATATACCGTCCCCGTTTCCGTTGCCTACAGCACTGCCGTAGGTCCTGAACCCGAACCCGAGCCTGCATTTGTTGCCCTTCCTTTCTCCGTGAGCGCCACAAAGCAGGTTCTGTTCTCCCAGGGCAACCTGATGTACAGCAATGGCGCTTTCAGTTTCCATACGCATCAATACGACGCGTGCGTTACCACAACCGGGTCCAGCGATATCTCGTCTAACTACACCGCCGAAGGAACCTTTGACCTTTTCGGATGGGGTACGAGCGGAAACGCACACAGAACGGGTTACTATCAGCCTTGGAGTATCGGTGGTACTTACTCTAATTACTACGCCTATGGTAATAGCAACAAAAACCTGTATGACGACGATGGCTCGGCCGATTGGGGCGCCAACACCATCGGAACTGACCCTGCCGGTACCTGGCGCACACTCACCAGGGATGAGTGGACTTACCTGTTTGCCAACCATACCTACGGCTACTCCGAAGTGGCGGGCGTGAAGGGATACGTGATTCGTCCGGACGGCGATCACAACGATATTGAGGACGCCTACACCGCAGAGGAATGGAATGCCCAGGAGGCTGCCGGATCTGTATTCTTACCCATTGCCGGCCGCAGGGGGACTGCTGCAACAAATTTTAGTTATTACGGCACTCAAGGTACTTATTGGTCAAGTACGGATTATGGCACCGGTACTTATGCTTATAATGTTCTTATGACGGCCAGTAGTGTCGATTGCAGTGATTACAGCAGCAAGGGTCAGGGCCTGAATGTCCGCCTGGTGCGCGATGCGAATTAGTCGTACGCAGCGCGCCAGATTCCCCTCAGCGGCCCGGCTTACCCCGGGCCGCTGCTTTTGTTATCCTTCCCCCAGACACATTTTCAAGCCATTTTCTTTGGCATTGGCTTCCTTTCGGATGGGTTCTTTTTGGGTCAAGAGCTATTGGCTTGGATATAATCCTCTAAATGATTATCTTTGCCACATATGGAACTGGACAGAGTTAAGTATTGGACTGATATTTCAGACTACGATTTGGAGACGGCAGAAGTTATGTATACTTCCGGTCGTTGGCTGTATGTCGGCTATATGTGTCATCAAACTTTAGAAAAGATTTTCAAGGCATACTGGTCAAGTAAGAAGGTTGAGCCTGCTCCCATGTCACACAACCTTTTTAATATTGCACAGAGTTGCGGTTTAAATGCTTTGTTCTCAGAAGAACAGATTGACTTTATCAGTGAAATGATACCCTTGAACATTGAGGCCAGGTATCCTTCCTACAAAAAAAGCATTTCTGAATCTTTAAGCGAAGAACGTTGTAAGGCTATTCTTGATAAAACCAAAGAACTGCAGCAATGGATAAAAGTCAAGTTATAGGAATTGTCAAGAAATACAAGGAAGCAGTGACCCGTCAATTTGGACCGGCCACAGTATACTTATTCGGTTCATACAGCAAAGGATACGCTCATGAGGATAGTGATATAGATGTCGCTGTCGTGGTGAGCGAGGTTCAGGGCGATTTTTTGAATGAATCTGCAAAGCTTTGGCGTCTGACGCTTGAAGTGAATACTTTGATTGAGCCCATTCTCATCGAGTCCAATCATCCTTCGCCGCTATATGAGGACATCCTCAGATCCGGTATTCTTGTAGCCTAACAGGGCATAATAGGATATACCAGAATCAAATCGAATAGACGGAAAAAATCATCCGATACCACTTGTGCTCCCCTTGATACCGATTAAGAAGTCAGGGCTGTCACCTTCGATGATCTTCGCAACTCCATCAGCCCATCTTTAGACCCTGGCCCTAGCCTTCGGCTATTTGATGCCGTACTTGGCGAGTATGGTGAGTATGGGTTTCTCTATGGATTTGCTCCATAGGTAGTAGCCATGGTCGTCGGGGTGGACACCGTCAACTGAGTACTCGTGGCTGTCTTTCTCGCAGGCGTTGGTCTGGATGAAGTAAACGTCGGCGTATTTGGGATCCTTGAGCAGTTCGTGGAAGAGGGTTGATGCCATATCCTGTTTAGCCTGCTCTTTGGCATTGCTTCCCAGATTGAAATTGCGGTTCTCGCGGTAGATGGTCTGCTGGAATATGAGGGGCTTGCCGGGGTGTGCTGCGATGAGTTTGTCGATGAAGGGCAGCAGGCGCTCCTTGATCATCTGGTATCCCGGATTGGAGAAGGCGTCGAAGACATAAGCGTCGGCATCCACGTCCACCAGCACGTCGGCAAAGTAGGGCTGCATCTTGCAGTTGCCGCTCATTCCGAAACCAAGGACCTGCATGCCGGTGTGGCGCATGAACTGCATGGGGTAGCTCATTCCGGAACGGCTTGTGCTGATTCCATGGGTGAAGGAGGAACCGTGAAAGACTATCTTGTTGCGGAACGCTCCGTCAAGCCTTCTGATATATGATCCGACGGGCACGCCGATCTTGCAGGAAAGAATCTCGGAATAGATGGGCAGGTAAAGGATGCATTCCTTGTCTCCGGGAGCCATGTTTTTGATGAGTACCAGGTTATCCTCGTTGTATTTAGGTTTTGTAGCGCCGGAGGCGGCCCACACCCATTCGCCATTCTTGTCTTTTATATAGAGGTCGTAGCCACGGTAGGAAATTGGCATGGTGGCTGTAGATGAGAAGTGCTTACTCGCCCACTCGGTCTTTACGCTGATGGAGGTAGCGTCCGTGCTGAATATGACGGTAATGCCGGCGCTGCAGCGGGCCTGGTAGTTCTCGCCCTTGGTCATTCCCTTATACTTGATGGTGTCGATACGGTGATATGGGTTGGGCGTATCGTAGAACATTTTGCCGGAGAGACCAATCTCAGATGCTTCTGTGAAGGTGTAGACAACATCTTTTGGAGTGGTAGGGTTATCCATGATTTGCTGGAGCTTCTCAAAATGCTTGTCGTCATAGGACTTTGTTACGTTGTAAAGTTTGGGGCTGCATGAACATGCCAGAACCAGCATGGCGGCTAAGATGTACTTTTTCATCGTGCTATGTATAATATTATAAAACTTGTTTCAGAACTTCTGCGAGATAGGGTCCGGTAACTGAGGCCGGGTTTCTGGCTATTTGTTCGGGAGTTCCTTCTGCGACTATTAGGCCACCCCGGCGCCCGCCTTCCGGGCCCATGTCCAGTATCCAGTCCACGCTCTTCAGTATGTCTGGGTTGTGCTCGATGATAATAACCGTATTTCCCTGATCTACCAGCTTTTGCAGTACTCCCAGGAGAGTTTTGATGTCCTCGAAGTGGAGGCCGGTGGTAGGCTCGTCGAGCATGTAGAGGGTGTTGCCGGTGGATTTGCGGAACAGTTCTGCGGCCAGTTTCATGCGCTGGCTCTCGCCTCCGGACAAAGTGACCGACGATTGTCCCAGATGTACATATCCGAGCCCTACCTCAACCAAGGCCTTGAGTTTGGGCGCTATCTTTGGGTGGGACTTGAAGAATTCGTATGCCTCGTCGATGGGCATCTCCAGTACTTCGTTAATATTCTTTCCCTTGTAATGGACGGCGAGGGTGTCTTCCTTGTAGCGGCGGCCCCGGCAGGCGTCGCAGACTACGCCTACTGAGGGAAGGAAATTCATTTCCACCACCTTGATGCCGGCGCCTTTGCATTCTTCACAGCGGCCTCCCGGTACATTGAAGGAGAAGCGTCCTGCGCCGAAACCGCGCACTTTTGCGTCTGGGGTTTCTTCGAATAGGCGGCGAATGTCGTCGAATACTCCGGTGAAGGTGGCGGGATTGGAGCGGGGAGAGCGCCCGATGGGACTCTGGTCCACCTCGACCACTTTGTCTATGAACTCGATTCCTTCTATTCCGTAGTATGGGAGCGGCTTTTCTTTGCTGCGGTGGATGCGGGCTTTGAGAATCGGTATCAGGGTTTCGTTGACCAGCGAACTTTTGCCGCTGCCGGAGACTCCTGCCACGCCGACGAAGCAGCCCAGCGGGAACTCCACATCTATGTTTTGCAGGTTATTCCCGGATGCGCCGCGAATCACCAGCTTTTTTCCGTTGCCTTTCCGTCTTTCTGCCGGAATATCAATGCTGCGACGGCCTGACAGATACTCTGCCGTAACGGATTTACCGTCTTCAGCACCAGTTTTGCCGGCAAAACAAATCGTCCCTCCCAATTCTCCCGCTCCGGGTCCGACGTCTATCAGCCAGTCGGCCTCTCGCATAGTCTCCTCGTCGTGTTCCACAACTATGACCGTGTTCCCCTCGTCACGCAACTTCTTCAGAGAAGAAATCAACTTGCGGTTGTCCCGCTGATGCAGGCCTATGGATGGCTCATCCAGAATATAGATAACTCCGACCAGCTTGGAGCCGATCTGGGTAGCGAGCCGTATGCGCTGGCTCTCACCGCCGGAAAGCGAGCCGGTGGCACGGTCCAGAGAAAGGTACTCCAGTCCGACGTCCACCAGGAACTGCAGCCTGTCGCCGAGTTCCCGCAACACGTCCCGGGCCACCGCCTTGCCGCGACCGCTGAGCTTTCCGTCCAGTCCGTGCACCCACCTCAGTAGCTCGGAAATCTCCATTGCAGACACCTCTGTAATGGTTTTCCTGTCAATCTTGAAGCAGGCCGTCTCTTCGCGGAGGCGTGTTCCGTGGCATACCGGGCATACAATCCTGTCTTCCACATCGCCCACGACTCCGTCCCAGCTTACCATCTGCATATCGTTCCCCTCACCTATGCGGTAAAGGTCGTCGGAGCCGTAAACCAGCAGCGAAATGAACTCCGGAGCCAGGTCCTCAATGGGGTCGTAGAGCGAGAAATTGTGCTTGCGGGCCATTGCGCGCACTACGTCGTACTTGCGGTTTTCGCGCACACGGCCAAGCGGAACAATGCCGCCCCCGGCAATAGATTCGCGGGTATTGGGGATGATGGTTTCCATGCGGACGTCGGCCACCGTCCCGAGTCCCTTGCAGTGCGGACAGTAGCCTTCGGGCGAATTGAAGGAGAAACTGTGCGGCTGTGGCTCCTGGAGCGAAATACCGGTCTCCGGATCTACCAGATGCTTGGAGAAATGTCGCAGCGTCCCGTCATCAGCCGACAGCAACGCCACGGAACCTTTACCCAGCCCGAGCGCGGCGGCAACCGAGTTGCGGATACGCGTTTCGTCTCCTTCTCCCGGCTTCAGCTTATCTACTACCAACTCTATGAAATGCGGTTTGTAGCGGTCCACGGCCTCGATTTCCGGCAGGGGAAGAATCTCTCCGTCGATGCGTATCTGGGAATAGCCCCGGCGGCGCATCTGTTCAAAAAGCTCACGGTAGTGCCCCTTTCTACCCCGGACCAGAGGGGCCAGGAGAATACATTTCTTCCCGTTATATTCGGACATTATGAGGTCCACGATCTTTTCATCGGAATAACGGACCATCTCCTTGCCGCCGGCGGGGGAGTAGGCTGTGGATGCCTTGGCGAACAGGAGGCGCAGGAAGTCGTAAATCTCCGTAATTGTACCCACGGTGGATCGTGGATTGGCGTTTGTGGTCTTCTGCTCTATGGCGATTATGGGGCTGAGTCCGTCAATACTTTCCACTTCAGGCTTCTCCAGTATGCCCATAAAGTGCTTGGCGTAAGGGGAAAGCGTGTTCATATAGCGGCGCTGTCCCTCGGCATATATGGTGTCGAATGCCAGCGAGCTCTTTCCGCTGCCGCTTATTCCGGTGATTACCACATACTTGCCACGTGGAATGTCCACATCCACGTTTTTCAGGTTGTGGGCTCTCGCACCCCGTATCTTTATTATCTCTTCGGCCATGAGATTACAAAAATAGCTAATCAGGCTCAGAAAACCAAAGCTTGCCGTCTTGATAGATTCTTTGTATTTTTGCAGAAGTTAGGAATGAAACATGTATCTGAGTTCATAGTACTTGCAGTAACCAAGGTTGGGGACAAGTCGCTGGTGCTCCATACGCTGAGTCCTGGTTGGGGGCGCCGGAGCTTCATAACCGGAGTATCCTCCAAGGCACCGATGGCCCTGTTCCAGCCACTTTCTATTCTTGAGGCTGAAGTGGTGGAGAACAGTAAATCGGACTTGTGGCGCCTTAAGGAAATACGGTGCACCGCACCCTTGCACGGCATACGCTCGGATGTCCGGAAGAATACTATCTCTTTGTTTCTCAGCGAGGTACTTCTGCGTACCATAAAGGACGGGATAAATGAACCAGGGCTTTATGAGTGGTGCGTTGGAAGCATTCTCACACTGGATGCGATGCGGAGCGATTTCTCTAATTATCATTTGCGCTTCCTTTTGGAACTGGCAGGTATCCTGGGCTTTTCTCCGTCTGTAGAAGACTTGATGCCGTTTGCAGGGGAGCACCTTCCTGTAGTCAAGCAATTGCTGACCCTCGGTCCTGCGGAATCAATGTTGATATCCATGAGCGGCCAGCAACGTAATTCCGTAGCCGGACTTCTTATAGACTACATTTCGTTTCATACTGAGAGCCCAATCCAGATTCGCTCCCTGGCAGTACTCCGCGAATTGTTTCAATAGACTTACCGCCTGATTGCCGGCGACCTTCAGGGGGCTATAATGCTCCTGCCTGCCGGTTATAAAGTCTGGCCTCCAATGAACTCCCGCATGATGGAGGTGGGAGGGATGGCGGCGATTTCTGCGGGCTTGAGGGCTGTGACGCGTTCAAGGAAGCTAAGCAGCTCGTGGGCTTTGGGATAAGCTGGCGACGCCTCGCTAATGCCGTATAGAAGCGGTTCTGCGTAATACTTCAGCAGTGGTACGTCGTAGAGTGTAGAAGAGTTGAAAACCAGGTCTGCATTCTCCTCGAAAGGGAAAATGTTAAAAGTCTCGCCCCGACGTACCGATGGCCAGCGAAGTATGTTGTCCTCAGGACTGATGCCCCGGACACGGTTGTCGCGCACGATGCGCCGCAGCAGGCGCTTGTCGGTGGTGCTGTTGTGCACTTTTTCTCCTCCCGGGAGAGACGAAAGGGCGGAAATATAGATGCAGAAGATGCGATTCTGGTCAATGGCGTAGGTCAGCGCCGGGTTGAGGGCATGGATGCCTTCCATGAACAGGATGTCATTAGGCTCCAGCTTCATGGTCCTGGCAGGGTCCAGCTCGCTGCGCCCCTCTTTGAAATTGAATCTCGGAATCATCACCTCCTTGCCGGCTAGCAGATCGTTGAGGTTGCTGTTCAGGAGTTCTACGTTCATTGCGCCCAGAGCTTCGAAGTCGTATTCTCCGTTCTCGTCGCGGGGCGTTTCCTCCCGGTTCCGGAAATAATTGTCCAGTTCTATCACTTTCGGGTTCATTCCCAGCACCTTGCACTGCTGCGCTATACGCAGGGCGCTGCTGGTCTTGCCGCTTGAACTGGGACCGGAAATCATCACTATGCTGACCCTTTTGCGGAGCCAGAATATCTGGTCTGCCGCCCCGCTGTATTTGCGCTCCTGGCGCGCCTCGCAGAGGTTGATTAGCGGTATGGCGTTACCAGACTCCACCACCTCGTTGACTTTTTCTATCGTATCGATCCCTATTGCCGAGCACCATTCTTTGTACTCTTGTCTTGCAGCTTCTATCTTTGTCATAATCAGTTAAGTTCGGGAATCTCTTCCCTTTCGTTAAAAGGCTCCAGGAAGGGGTTGCAGCGGCGTTCGGTACCAATGGTACTCGGCCTGCCGTGCCCGGGATAGATGGTAATGTCCCCGTCGAGCCATATAAGTTTCTCCATGATGGAGCGTATTTCGTCGTCGTATTCGCTGTAAATCAGGTCCGTGCGGCCGATCGTGCCGGCAAAAAGGGTGTCTCCGGTGAACATGACCTTTTCTTTTACTTCAAGCCAGCACACACTGCCGGGGGAGTGACCGGGGGTTGTAATTACCCTGAAATCAAGACCGGCGGCATTCACATTCTGACCGTCCGATACCGGAGTAATTTCAAACCCTCTGTCCGGTACGGAGATTCCGAATTTGGCTACCCTGTCATAATAGTCCATAGTCTTTATGTCTTCCGGGGACATATAGACGGGGATGCCGAAGAGATGCTGGAGCTGTGCTGCACCGTACACATGGTCCATGTGCCCGTGGGTAAGCAATACGGCCTCCGGACTGGTCCCGTCGAGGCTGTCCAGCACTTTCCTGCTTTCTTCAGGGCTGAGGAACCCCGGGTCCACTATCACACAGGAACTTCCCTCGCCGCACACGACGTAGGTGTTCTCCTGGAGCATGTTCACCACAAAAGTATTAATCTTCATCCGGATGAAATATTATTTGGCAAAAATACGAAATTCTGACTATTTTTGTGAATCTAGTTGTGAAGAGATGCATATTGGAATAGCTGGCAATATCGGATGCGGCAAGACAACCCTTACCAGAATGCTTGCCGGTCATTACGGATGGACTCCGAAATACGAGGCCGTGACCTACAACCCTTATCTGGAAGACTATTACAAGGACATTCCTCGATGGTCTTACAACCTGGAGACATACTTCCTTGCACAGCGTTTCAAAGACGTGCTGGAAATAGCCTCCTCCAAGGATATCATCATCCAGGACCGCACCCTGCTTGAGGGCGTACACATCTTTGTGGCCAACAACCGCGAGCAGGGCAACCTGTCCGAGCGCGACTACCAGACTTACATGGAACTTTTCAACCTCATGATGTCCATGGTCAATCCGCCGGACCTGCTCATTTATCTTAAAGCGTCGGTACCCCACCTGGTCTCGCAGATACAGAAGAGGGGAAGAGATTACGAGCAAACTATCAGCCTTGATTATCTGGCTGGCCTTAATCGCCATTATGAGGAGTGGATAGAGGCCTACAAGGGCCGCCTGCTCGTTATTGACAGTGACAATATAGACTTTGAGCACAACCCGGAAGATTTTGCTACCATTACCGACAAAATAGACGCGGAGCTTTTCGGGCTTTTTTAATAAAAATAATTGTTACCTTTGTAGTTCGAAACACTTGACATTATGCATGTAGCTATTGCAGGAAATATCGGAAGCGGCAAGACTACGCTGACCAAGATGCTCGCAGCACACTATGGCTGGACGCCTAAGTTCGAACCCGTGGATTTCAACCCCTATCTTGCCGACTATTACGAAGATATGGAGCGCTGGTCCTTCAATCTTCAAATATATTTCCTGAATAAGAGGTTCAAGGATATCCTGGATATTTCCAAGTCGGACAAGGTCATTATACAGGACAGGACCATCTACGAGGATGCCCGCATTTTCTCCCGCAACCTGCACGATATGGGGCTAATGAGTACGCGCGACTATGAAAATTACACGGACCTCTTCGATCTCATGATGTCCCTTGTAGGCCTTCCCGACCTTCTTATTTATCTCCGCTCTTCTATCCCCAATCTTATCGCCCAGATACAGAAACGCGGCCGAGAGTATGAGAAGAGCATAAGGATAGACTACCTCACCGGCCTAAATGAGAAATATGAAGATTGGATAGGCAGCTACAAAGGCAATCTGCTCATAGTGGACGCAGACAATATCAAATTCGGGAATAGACCAGAGGATTTCGAGCTTATTACTAACATGATTGACGCCAAACTGTACGGTCTCTTCCCTGAAAAATAATTTATAAATGGAAAAGGAACTTCTGACGATTATTGATTTCGTGGACCACTATGCCGAAAAATTCGGCAGCGATACATTCCTCCGCGAGAAACAAGGTGAAGTCTGGACGGAGACTTCTTATTCAGATACCAGGAAAGAGGGACGCATCTATGCAGCCGGATTCATGGCCCTCGGGCTAAATAAAGGTGATAAGGTGGCCCTTATTTCCGAAGGCCGCAACAAATGGATTTTCAGCGAACTGGGCGTGCTTTATGCCGGCGGAACCGACGTTCCTATGTCGTTCAAACTTGAATCCGATTACGACCTTACCTTCCGCATCAACCACTCCGATTCCCGCTTTCTCATAGCTTCAGAGAGCCAGATAGAGAAGGTTCGCCGTGTCATATCCAAGTGCCCCGCAATCGAGAAGGTCATAGTGCTGGACGACATTCCTCTTCAGGAGAACGAAATGTATGTCGAAGAGCTTCGCAGCCTTGGACTGGACTTCCTCAGAGAGCACGAGCCCGAACTCATAGAGCGTACGGCATCCATAAAGCCCGGCGACTACGCCAACATTTCCTACACCTCCGGTACCACCGCCGATCCCAAGGGTATCATCCTTACGCACAATAATTACACCTCCAACATAGTGCACTGCAACTCCGTGGTAAGTATTGACAAGGGGGACGTTATGCTCATTATAACTCCTCTTGACCATTGCTTCGCACATGTTGCCGGTTTCTACTTTATGATGTCAAATGGCGGCAGCATTGCCACCGTGCCCGGCGGCAAGAGCGCAATCACCATGCTCAAGAACATCCCGATGGCTATACGCGAGACGCGTCCGCACGTGATGCTTTCCGTGCCTGCCATCTCCAGGAACTTCCGCAAGAACATCGAGGCCGGTATCAAGAAGAAAGGCCCTGCTGTGCAGAAACTCTACGAATTCGCGCTCAACAATGCTATCAAGTACAACCGTGAGTATTACAACATGGGCAAGCCTTGCTGGAAGCTCTGGTGGCGCAAGCCCATCCTGTCCGTTATGGACAAGCTGGTCTTCAAGGGAGTACGGGAAAGCTTCGGCGGCCGCTTGAAATTTTTCATCGGCGGCGGCGCCCTTCTCGACATTGAGCTGCAGCGTTATTTCTGCGCCATCGGCATGCCGATTTTCCAGGGTTACGGTCTGACCGAGGCCACCCCGGTTATCTGTGCAAACTCCGCCGGCCATGCCCGTTTCGGCTCCTCCGGCCGCACCGTCCAGCCCATGGACATCAAGATTTGCGACGAGGACGGCTCGGAGCTGCCTCTTGGAGAGACCGGCGAAATAGTCATCCGCGGCGGAAACGTCATGGCCGGCTATTGGAAGAATCCCGAGGCAACCGCCGCCACCATAAAGGACGGCTGGCTGCACACCGGCGACCGGGGCTACCTCTGCAAGGAAAATCCCCGCTACCTATACGTGACCGGACGCTTCAAGAGCCTCCTTATTTCTTCCGACGGCGAGAAGTATTCTCCTGAGGGATATGAGGACAGTCTGGCGGACGGCTCCAAGTACATAGACGCATCCGTGCTCTACAACAACCAAAGCCCCTGGACTGTAGTGCTGGTGATTCCCAACAAGGCGGCTCTTGCCGAGGCGGTGCATGCTAAGGGTATCGATCCTGCTTCCGAGGCAGGCCTCAAGGCCCAGCTGGACATTATCAAGGGAGAGGTGGACTCCTATCGTCCCGGCGGACGCCATCAGGGCCTCTTCCCGGAGAAATGGCTCCCCGCTGCAATCATAGTGGGAGAGACTCCTTTCACTGAACAGAACGGCATGCTCAACACCACTTCCAAGATGGTCCGCGGCAAGGTGGAGAAGTTCTACGCTGACCGCATCGAGTACGCTATGACTGCGGAGGGCAAGGAGCTTTATAATGTTAAGAACTTAGAATCAATTAAATAACAAACTTATGACCAACACTAACGCTGGAAAGAGCTACACACCCGCTATCGTGGTGATGTTCGCGCTCTTTTTTATGATTGCTTTCGTGACCAACCTTGCCGGTTCCATGGGTGTGGTGGTGACCAATCAGTTCGGTGCGAGCAAGGCTCTCAGCCAGCTCGGCACGCTTGCCAACTTCATTGCTTATGCCTGTATGGGTATTCCCGCAGGTGTGATTCTGCGCCGCAAGGGCTATAAGTTAACTGCCCTCCTCGCCGTTGTTATCGGCTTCGCGGGTGTGGGTATCCAGTTCCTCTCCGGCTATGCCGAGAGTTTTGCGGTCTATGTGGCCGGTGCATTTGTGGCCGGATTCTCAATGTGTATGCTGAATATTGTGGTTAATCCTATGCTCAACACCCTCGGCGGTGGCGGCAACAAGGGTAACCAGTTGATTCAGTGGGGCGGTTCCTGCAATTCAATCGGAGGGACCATTGCTCCCTTCCTCGTGGGCTGGCTGGTAGGCGGTTCCATCAAGGATGCATCTGTTGCCAAGGCTGCGCCTGTAATGATTATTGCCATGGTCATTTTCGCCATCGCGTTCGTTGTCATCCTCTTCACCAAGATTCCCGAGCCTCATATGGAGACTCCCGAGGAAAAGGCAGCTCGTCTGGCAGGCAATAAGATTAAGGATCCTCACAGCCCTCTGTCCTTCCGCCATTTCGTGCTCGGCGCAATCGCTATCTTCTTCTATGTAGGTATCGAGGTAGGTATTCCCAACACTGCCAACATCTACTATTCCGGACTTGACTGGGTGGGCCCCGCTCTGGCCGGAACATTCATCAGCGCATACTGGCTAAGCATGCTCATCGGCCGTCTGGTTGGGGCATCCGTAGGCGCAAAGGTTTCCAGCAAGACCATGCTTATGGTCACCGCATCGCTCGCTATCTGCTTTATTGTCCTGGCTATCTTCATGCCTGAGAGCGTGAGAATCGGCAAGGCCCCTCTGAGCCTGCTCTTCCTCACCCTCTGCGGTCTCTGTACTTCCGTCATGTGGGGTTCTATTTTCAACCTTTCTGCTGAAGGGCTCGGCAAGTACACTGCTCCTGCTACAGGTATTTTCATGACCCTGGTCTGCGGCGGAGGCATAATTCCCTTCCTGCAGAATGCGCTGGCAGATAAGGTCGGTTCTATTCAGAGCTACTGGCTTCTTGTAGCCTGCCTTGCATATCTTATTTTCTATGCCGTCTCCGGCAGCAAGAACGTGAACAAGGACATTCCCGTAGAGTAATATTATGGAAAAGAATTACGTATTAGGTGTAGATATCGGCGGACAGACTGCCAAATGCGGTATCGTCAATGCACGCGGCGAGGTCCTCGCCCAGACTATCCTGGTTTCCAATACCCAGAACGATGCGGAATCTTTCGTATCGGCCCTGGCGTCCACTCTTAAGAAACTTATGGCCGACGCCGGCCTTGAGGGACAGGTGTGCGGAATCGGCGTAGGCGCTCCCAACGGCAATTACTACACCGGCGAGATAAAGGACGCTCCCAATCTTACCTGGGCACGTTCCAAGAACGTTCCCTTTGCAAAGATGCTTTCCGATAAGATGGGTGGAATGCCGGTAGCCCTTACCAACGACGCCAATGCGGCCGCCATGGGTGAGATGACCTACGGCGCGGCCCGCGGCCTCAAAGATTTCATCATGATTACTCTTGGCACCGGAGTAGGTAGCGGCATCGTTATCGGCGGCAACGTGCTTTACGGTCACGACGGATTCGCCGGCGAACTTGGCCATACTTGTGCCGTGCGCGGCGGACGTGCCTGCAATTGTGGCAAGCAGGGCTGCCTTGAGGCGTACTGCTCGGCAATTGGAGTCGCCCGCACTGCTGTTGAGTGGCTTGAGCAGCATCCTGAGGAGTCTTCTCTTCTGCGCCTGCGCGAGAACATTACTTCCAAGGATGTATATGAGGCTGCAAAGGCCGGCGACAAGGCTGCCAAGGAGATTTTCGATTATACCGGAAACCTTCTGGGCCGAAGCTTCGCAGACTTCGTCGCTTTCTCCGCCCCCGAGGCCATAGTTCTCTTCGGAGGCCTGGCCCGAGCCAAGGAGTTCCTGTACGAGCCTATTGTGAAGTCCATGAACGAAAACATGCTGAATATTTGGAAGGGTAAGGTAAAGGTCTTGTTCTCAAGCCTTTCTGAGTCGGATGCCGCCATTCTCGGCGCTTCCGCCCTTGCATGGAACTTATAAATCAATTAATTATAGTTTTAAAATGAAAACTGGTAAATTCTTCCTCGCACTCGCTATGGGTGCAATGATCGCCGCTTGCTCTCCCAAGCCGGTCGAGCCCGCGGCAGAAGGCTCCGAGGACGGCAAGCCCGTCGAGGAGGCCGTCAAGACTCTCAAAGATTACACTCCGTCCAAGGCCGAACTTGACACCGTCAGCTATCTGCTTGGACTCAATTTCGGAAGCTTCCTTAAGAGCTATGACTTCGGTCATGTGAATTATTCCAAGGTAGTTGAGGGAATGAAGGACTTCGTTAACTCTAAAGGTGAGTATCGTGATCCCGGTTTCAACGATCAGTTCAAGATCAACCCCGACAAGATCAACTCCGCATTCAACGCTTTCCTTGAGAAGAGGCACAACTACACAAAGCTCGAGAATAAGCAGAAGGGTGAGAAGTTCCTTGCCGCCAACAGCAAGAAGGCTGGCGTAAAGGTTACCGAGTCCGGTCTGCAGTACAAGATTATCGAGGAAGGCAACGAGGTGAAGCCTTCACCCGAGGATACCGTGTGGGTTAAGTACAAGGGTACCAAGATCGACGGTTCCGTGTTCGATCAGACCGAAGAAGATGCAGATGCAGTCCGCTTCTCTCTCAACGGCGTAGTCGCCGGTTGGACCGAGGGCCTTCAGCTTATCGGCGAGGGCGGACATATCGAGCTCTACATCCCTGCTGACCTCGCTTACGGCGAGCAGGGTCGTCCCGGCATCGAGCCCAACTCCACCCTTATCTTCGACGTCACCCTGGAGAAGGTCGGCAAGTTCGTTCCCGCTCCCGAGGAGGAGAAGAAATAGGTTTTTCTTTTGATTATTACTTAGAAGAGGCGGCCCTATCGGACCGCCTCTCCTATTAGCCTCCGGCACTCCGCGTCCTCCATTACCTCCGGCGGACAGCAGATCTCGTACCCTGTCCCGGCAATGCGGTTCATTATGACGAGATCTCTTACGGCCTCTGTCCTGATAACGCTGAAACGTTCCGGACTGTCCGCTATGATTTCCGGGATACTCTGCCCGATTTTGTGCTCTATGTACTCGTAGAGGTCAATTTTTGCCATAGCTGTACAGCGCGTAACTGGATGTATCTACAAGCAGTCTGTATCTGGGCTTGCTCTTGGGATTGCCGTCAGGGGTAATAAGAATCTGTACGGCGGAATCGGTATATTGGGAAATTATGGCCTCTCTGGCTTCCTCCGGCTCAGTATATACTGTAATGTCTTTGGGCATGCGTTTGCAGATGGACCTGAGGCCTGTGTATGCTACGTATTCGGAATTAATTGCAGCATCTACATAATCTTGCAGTATGCTTATGAATATCGGCATGCAGGCCAGTTCAAGCTCGGAATCGTCATCTTTTCCGGCTACCGGCAGGGAAACTACTGTGACAGGAAGTTTGTGAGCGTCTGTCGCATCCTTCTGGCCTCCTCTGGAGAGAGTGAGGAAAATGATGCCTTTGGAGATTTCCGGCCGCAGGAAATAGCAGTCAGGGCTGGATTTCTGGCTTTCGTATTCGTCGGGAGTGCAGAACTCGTAAGGGGATGCTGTCCAGAAGGTGGTTACTTCTTGACGCAAGGAAGCGTTGAAGGTGCGGGAGCCTCCGAGCACGACTTTTGTGGTCTTGCTTTTGAAGTCCTGGATTTGGAAACTGCGTGTATAAATGCGCTTCTGAGCCCATCCGCTGAGGGGGATCAGCAGCACTGCGGCAAGCAGAAGATATTTTCGAACCGAATGTCTCATTCTCAGGGCAAAGATAAAAATAATTCACTAAATTTGTGGAATCATATAGTTACTTATGGCTCAATATATAGTATCCGCGCGCAAATATCGTCCCGACTCTTTCGAAAGCCTTATCGGGCAGGATAATATTGCCCGTACGCTCAAGAATTCCATTATCAGGGGGCAGCTGGCCCACGCATACCTTTTCTGTGGCCCGCGCGGTGTCGGCAAGACAAGCGCAGCACGTATCTTTGCCAAGACCATAAACTGTGCCAATCCGTCTGCCGATATGGAGCCCTGCGGTGAATGTGAGTCTTGTGTTTCCTTCAAGGAGGGGCGTTCCTATTGTATCCACGAGCTTGATGCGGCTTCCAACAATGGTGTGGAAGATATCAAGGCTTTGATGGAGCAGGTGCAGATTCCTCCTCAGGTAGGAAAGTACAGCGTTTATATCATAGATGAGGTGCACATGCTTACGCAGGCGGCTTTCAACGCTTTCCTTAAGACCCTTGAGGAGCCGCCGGCACATGCCATCTTCATTCTTGCGACGACTGAGAAGCATAAGATTATCCCTACTATTCTGAGCCGCTGCCAGACTTACGATTTCAATCGTATCAGTGTTCCGGATATTGTTCGCAATCTGCGTGATATTGCAGGAAAGGAGGGGGTTAAGGTAGATGATGAGTCGCTACATGTGATTGCGCACAAGGCCGACGGCGCTATGCGTGACGCCCTTACTATTTTCGACCAGACTGTGGCGTTCTGCGGGACTGATATTCATTACGAGGATGTTATCCGCAATCTGAACGTCCTGGATTACGAGTATAGTTTCCGTCTGGTAGATGCTTTTCTGGGTAAAGATTACGGTACGGCGCTTCTGGTTTTTGATGAGATTTTGGCTAAGGGCTTTAATGCCCTGCATTTTGTTTCTGCTCTTGGTTCTCATCTGCGGGATTTGCTGGTGAGCCGTACCGGAGGGCTGGAGGCCCTTCTGGATTTGCCTGCGTCCTTGCAGGAGCGCTATCGTGAGCAGGCCGGGCGCTGCTCGCTGAAGTTTCTTTACGAAGCGCTTGGGGTGATTTCTCAGTGTGAGGCAGGGTATCGTGCGGCTACTAATCAGCGTTTGCATATTGAGTTTGCGCTAATGAGGCTGGCGTTCTTGGGAGGTTGTCCCGCCGAGGAACGCCAAACTGAACCTGCCGCCCGTCCCTCAGTCGCCGCGGACGCTTTGCGCGACAGTGGGCAGAAAAAGACTGAGAATCTGTCAGAATCGGCAGAAAAAGTGATGGACGGACAGGAAAAAGCTGAAAATCTGTCAGAATCGGCAGATAATGACCGGGCGGTGGAGAAGCCGGCGGTGCGGCAGCGAAAACCTGCCGGGCTGTCGCTCAGTTCTTTGCTGAATGCGGAAGAGCCCGAGGTGGAGCCTGCTGCAAAGCAGAGCGAGTCGGTGCAGCAGCCGCTTCCGGACCCGGAGGAGTTGAAGGCTAAATGGCCCGGGCTAGCGGCGATGTACACTTCGCAGCCGCGTCTTAGGAACGCCCTGGAGACAGCCAGCCTTGAGACTCGCGAGGAAAACGGCCGTATTGTGCTGGTATTCGCCCTTACCAATGAGGCGCAGCGCAACTGGATTGCCGAGAAGAAGCTTCGTGAGCTGGAGGATCGCATCCAGAAACTTGCGGATTGTACCCTGATACGCCTGGAGCCTGCAGTCATTCCGGAAGAACATCAGGAGGACAAGAAATATATGCCCGTGGAGAAGGCTCAGGACCTGATGTCCAAGAATCCCGAGGTGGGTGCTTTGATTAAAGATTTATCACTCGATATAAGATGAAACTTCACTGCCATAACCTGGTTAAGAAATACGGCCTGCGTACCGTTGTGAAAGGGGTATCCATGGAAGTCGAACAAGGCGAGATAGTGGGCTTCCTCGGTCCCAACGGAGCCGGCAAGACCACCAGTTTCTATATGATAACCGGCCAGATTGTCCCGAACGACGGCCAGGTTTTCCTGGATGACGAGGAAATTACAAGTCTTCCTATGTACAAGCGTGCCCAGAAGGGTATAGGTTATCTTCCCCAGGATGCTTCCGTGTTCCGCAAGATGAGCGTGGAGAACAATATACTGAGCGTCATGGAGATGAAGGGAATCCCACGCAAGGAACGCATGGAGAGGCTGGAGGACCTGATAGACGAGTTCAATCTCTCCAAAGTGCGCAAGTCCCTGGGAATCCAGCTTTCCGGTGGCGAACGGCGGCGTTGCGAGATTGCCCGGGCCCTGGCAATCGACCCCAAATTCATCCTTCTGGACGAGCCTTTTGCCGGTGTTGACCCTATCGCCGTGGAGGATATACAGTACATCATTGCAAAACTTAAGTACAAGAATATAGGCGTCATTATTACGGACCACAATGTGGGCGAAACGCTCGCCATTACAGACCGTGCTTACCTGCTGTATGAGGGCTCTATCCTCCAGCAGGGCACTCCGGAGTCTCTTGCCGCCGACGATGACGTGCGCACCAAGTACCTTGGCAGCGGATTCGTCCTGAAGCGCAGCGTTTCGGTTCTGAAGGCGCAGAAGGAATATGAGCAACGTAATGATTTGCATGATGGAACAGATTAAAGGATATATTTCCCAGATAATCGGGCCGGTAGTGGACGTTCACTTTGAAATTGCAGACAAAGAACAGTCGTCTGTGGTCATGCCGCGCATCCACGATGCACTGGAGGTTATGATACCCGACGGCCGCAAACTCATTATCGAAGTGCAGCAGCATATCGGTGAAGAGACCGTGCGCTGCGTTGCCATGGACTCCACGGACGGCCTGAAGCGGGGCCTGGAAGTGATCAATACAAACCGCCCCATATCCATGCCGGTAGGAAAGCAGATTCGCGGGCGCGTGATGAATGTGACAGGGCAGCGTATCGACGGCCTTTCCGAGCTGGATACCAAAGGCTCTCTCCCAATTCACCGTGAGCCTCCGAAATTTGAGGATCTGGCAACCTCCCAGGAGGTGCTGTTCACCGGCATCAAGGTTATAGACCTGCTGGAACCGTACCTGAAGGGCGGTAAAATCGGCCTTTTCGGTGGCGCAGGAGTGGGCAAGACTGTACTCATCAAGGAGCTCATCAACAATATCGCAAAGAAACATAACGGTTTTTCCGTTTTTGCCGGAGTGGGCGAGCGTACCCGTGAAGGTAACGACCTGCTGAGGGAAATGATTGAGTCGGACGTCATACATTACGGCGAGGCTTTTAAGAAAGCGATGGAAAAGGGGCAGTGGGACCTTTCCAAGGTGGACGAGGAGGAACTCGGAAAGTCGCAGGTGGCCATGGTGTTCGGTCAGATGAACGAGCCCCCCGGAGCCCGAAGCAGCGTGGCACTCAGCGGCCTTACTCTGGCCGAGTCGTTCCGTGACAGCCATGAGCCGGACGCTCCGCACGACATCCTTTTCTTTATCGACAATATATTCCGTTTTACCCAGGCCGGCTCCGAAGTGTCCGCACTGCTGGGCCGTATGCCTTCCGCCGTGGGCTACCAGCCAACCCTGGCCACGGAAATGGGCTCGATGCAGGAGCGTATCACTTCCACCAAGAGCGGCTCCATTACCTCCGTACAGGCTGTTTATGTGCCGGCGGACGACCTCACGGACCCCGCTCCCGCCACTACCTTCTCTCACCTTGATGCCACTACGGTGCTCAGCCGTAAGATTACCTCCCTTGGTATCTATCCGGCCGTGGATCCGCTGGAATCCACTTCCCGCATCCTGGACCCTAATATCGTAGGGGAGGAGCATTATCGTACAGCCCAGAGAGTCAAACAGATACTTCAGCGCAACAAAGAGCTGCAGGACATTATTGCAATACTTGGCATGGACGAGCTGTCCGACGAAGACAAACTAACGGTGAACCGTGCCCGCCGCGTACAGCGCTTCCTTTCGCAGCCTTTCCAGGTGGCGGAGCAGTTTACCGGCGTTAAGGGAGTTATGGTTGATATCGCCGACACTATCAAGGGCTTCAACATGATACTCGACGGAGAGTGTGATGAACTTCCGGAGCAGGCTTTCCTGAACGTCGGTACCATAGAAGAAGCCATAGAGAAGGGACGAAAGCTTTTGGACCAGGCTAAATGATGAGCAAGGAGCTGACACTCAAGATTCTCACGCCCGAAGGTACCGCATTCTGCGGTGCCGCCGACGCCGTGCATGTGCCGGGAACCGCCGGACGTTTCGAGATTCTTCCTGATCATGCTTCAATAATTTCCTCTCTGGTTGCCGGGGAACTTCGGTGGCGACATGCCGGAAAGGAACGGAGTTATGCTGTTCGTTCCGGGGCCATTATGTTGAAGGATAACGAGATAAGCGTATGCGCCGAGCCCGCCGAATAGTTTTGGTATTCCTGTTATTGATGTTCCCGAAGCTTAGCCAAGCTTCGGAAACATCAAGTTTCGACGTGACGAATTTCATCTTCGGCCACATCGGCGACTCGTACGAGTGGCACATCACATCCATAAAAGAAAGAGAAATCATCATCCCGCTGCCATGCATCATCATAGACCGCGGCGTGCACTGTTTTAGCAGCGCCCGGCTGGAGCACGGCTGTGAGTACATGGGATATAGAATAGCGGCGCCCGGAGAACCCCACGAAAACAAGATAGTACGGGCCTCCGACGGCAGCCGTCCTTTGGATATTTCCATTACCAAAAACGTCCTCGGGCTTATTATAGACAGCGTTATTCTGGTGCTGCTGATTCTGTTGTGCGCCCGCTGGTACCGCAGGCACGACGTGCTCAAGGAGGCTCCGAGGGGGCTTGCGGGTTTGCTGGAACCAATTATCGTGGCGATAGAACAGGATGTTATCAAAGATGCGGTGGGACCGGAATACCGCAAGTATTCACCTTATCTGCTTACGGCTTTCTTCTTCATCCTCATCAACAACCTGATGGGTATTTTCCCGGTATTTCCCGGCGGAGCAAACATTACCGGCAACATTGCAGTCACGCTGGTGATGGCCCTTTTCACGTTCTTCATAGTGAACATATTCGGCAACAAACACTACTGGAAAGAGATTCTCTGGCCGGATGTACCATTATTCCTTAAGGCCATACCTATAATGCCCGTAATAGAGATACTGGGCATGTTCACCAAGCCTTTCTCCTTGATGATAAGGCTTTTCGCTAACATGCTGGCCGGGCATATAATGCTTCTGAGCGTCATCGCTCTCATCTTCCTAACCGCCGCTATGGGGCCGGTACTCAACGGCTCCCTCAGCTTCGTGGCGGTTCTGTTCGGCATTTTCCTGGATTGCCTGGAATTGCTGGTGGCCTTCATTCAGGCTTACGTTTTTACCATGCTGTCCTCTGTTTTCATAGGGCTGGCACATCCTCAAGCGGAACACGAAACCAATTAAAAATCAGTATATTATGTTAGGAACTCTTCTTCAAGCAGCAGCTCTCGCCAAGGTAGGCGGAGCACTCGGTGCAGGAATCGTGGCAATAGCTGCGGCAATCGGAATCGGCAAACTGGCCCAGTCCACTATGGAAGCTTCCGCACGTCAGCCGGAGATTGCCGGAGGACTGCGCACCACCGCCATTATCATCGGCGCACTTATCGAGGGCGTATGTCTCTTCGGTGTCATTGTTTGTCTGCTGGCAGTACTCCAGTCATAATATGTCCCTGATTACACCGGACTTCGGCCTGCTGTTCTGGATGGTCGTAATCTTCGGCGTGGTGTTTTTCCTCCTCGCCAAGTTCGGCTTTCCGGTGATTACTAAGGCCGTGCAGAAACGCTCCGACCATATTGCGGAGTCGCTTCGTGCGGCAGAACAGGCGCGCCTCAGCCTGGAGAAGTTTGCGGAAGACCAGAACCGTCTGCTGGAGCAGACGAGGGCAGAAAGAGCCGATATCCTCAAAGCCGCTACAGATGAGCGTAACACCTTGATAGCAAGGGCTCACGAGGAGGCGTCTGCAGAGGCTGCAAAGGTCTTGCAAAATGCTCGCGAAGAGATAGAGGTGGAGAGGGAACTGGCACGCAGAGAAATAGCTGCCGAGTTGTCCGCTCTCTCCGTAGCCGTAGCGGAGAGGATAGTCCGCAAGGAACTCGAAGACAAGAAGGGGCAGCAGGAAATGTTGAACAAATTTGTAGATGAGGCCATTCACGATCAGGTAAATTAGTGTGAACCAGGGTGCGATAACAAAGCGATATGCCAGAGCCCTTCTGCGTTACACGCAGGAGACGGGCTCGGGCGCACGCGTGGCCTCTCAAGTGCGCGCAATGCTTCGTGATTCGTCCAAACTCCCGGCCCATCTGGAGCCCGATCTGGAACGCTTTATTTCCCTGCTGTCAGTCCGGGGACGCGTAGATTATCTTAGGCGAATCTTGCGTTGTTTCCTGGATCTTTATGCAGGGTCGGTAGGCCTCAAGAATGTGCGCCTAATTACTGCAGCTCCCTTCGAAGGGCTTGAAGACATGGTGCGTGAATCCATTGAGAAACGTTCCGGTTGCAGGGTTGTCATAGAGACCGAAGTTGATCCTGGGCTCATAGGAGGCTTCCGGGTGATTATTAACGGGGAAATGATGGATGCCAGCGTGCGGCACCAGCTGGACCTGCTCAGACGCAATTTTATTGAAAAGAACACCAGAATTGTATAGATGGCACAGAATACGATAAAGGCTAGTGAAATTTCCGACATTCTCCTGGAACAGCTCCGGGGGGTAGATTTGTCGGTCAAGTATGAGGAAGTGGGCAGTGTGCTTACCGTAAGCGACGGAGTGGCCCGTATCCACGGACTGGGTAACGCTGAAGCGGGTGAGCTCCTGGAGTTCGACAGCGGCGTGAAGGCTGTTGTGATGAACCTGGAGGAAGATAACGTGGGCGCAGTCCTCCTTGGCCAGACCGACCTTGTCAAGGAAAATATGGGCGTTCGACGTCTTGGCCGCATTGCCGGCATCGAGGTGGGAGAGGGCTTGGTGGGCCGTGTAGTTGATTCTATCGGTACCCCGCTGGACGGAATGGGACCCGTGAAGGGGGAGACCGTCCGTATGCCGCTGGAGCGCAAGGCTCCAGGAGTTATCTTCCGTGAGCCCGTGCACGAGCCGCTTCAGACTGGTCTGAAGGCCATCGATGCCATGATTCCCATAGGCCGAGGCCAGCGCGAACTGATTATCGGCGACCGTCAGACCGGAAAGACTGCCATCGCTATCGACACCATCATCAACCAGCGGGCTGGCTACATTGCCGGTAATCCTGTTTATTGTATCTATGTGGCTGTGGGACAGAAAGGTTCTACCGTTGCGTCTATCGTTCAGACTCTGCGTGAGAAAGGGGCGATGGATTACACCATTGTAGTTGCGGCCACAGCGGCCGACCCTGCTGCGCTTCAGTATTATGCTCCGTTCGCAGGCGCTGCGATAGGGGAGTATTTCCGCGATACAGGGCGCCATGCGCTTGTGGTCTATGACGACCTTAGCAAGCAGGCGGTGGCCTACCGTGAGGTATCGCTCATCCTGCGCCGTCCTTCCGGACGCGAGGCTTATCCCGGAGACGTTTTCTATCTGCATTCCCGTTTGCTGGAACGTGCAGCCAAGATAATCTCACAGCAGGAAGTTGCCGAGCAGATGAACGACCTTCCGGAAGCTCTGCGCGGTAAGGTTAAGGCCGGTGGTTCGCTTACGGCCCTGCCTATAATAGAGACTCAGGCAGGTGACGTTTCGGCTTATATCCCTACGAACGTCATTTCTATTACTGATGGTCAGATTTACTTGGAGAGCGCTTTGTTTAATGCTGGCTTCCGTCCTGCGGTCAACGTGGGTATCTCGGTGTCGCGTGTTGGAGGTGCCGCACAAGTTAAGAGTATGAAGAAGGTTGCGGGTACGCTCAAGATAGACCAGGCTCAGTTTGAGGAGCTGGAGTCGTTCTCCAAGTTCTCGTCCGACCTGGACAAGGTGACTGCCATGACTCTGGACAAGGGGCGCAAGAACAATCAGCTGCTGATTCAGCCGCAGTATTCGCCCATGCCGGTAGGAGAGCAGGTGGCGGTGCTCTATTGTGGTACGCGCGGGCTTATGGCCAGTATTCGGGTAGATCAGGTGAGGGAGTTCCAAAGTATGTTTCTGGACCGTATGAGGGCTTCTCATTCTGACCTCCTGGATGAATTGGGTGCCGGTATTGTTTCCGAGGGTGCCGGTCGTATTATAGAGGGCGTTGCGGCTGACGTTTGCCTGCAGTTGCTTAAGTAGTATATGGCGTCGCTGAGGGAGGTTAAGGATCGTATCGCTTCTGTGCGTAGTACGCTGAAGATTACTTCGGCGATGAAGCTAGTTGCTTCTTCCAAGCTGCGTAAGGCTCAACGTGCTATAGAGGCTTTGCGGCCGTATGAGGCGACACTAAACGATATCCTTTCTGCTGCCGGTGGTGAGCCGCCGCGCGATGCGTCTGAGTTTCCCGCTATATCGTGCGGCGACAGCGTTAACGGGCTCCTAGGGGCGGCAGAATCCGAGCATCGAACTGTTATTCTTGCTTTCGCGAGCAACAGTTCGATGTGCGGGGCGTTTAATGCAAATGTGGTCAAGAAGGCGCTGGAAGTGATAGGGGAGTGCAGGGATGCTGTGGAGGTGTGGGCCTTCGGCCGGAAGATGGCTGAGGGGCTGCGCAAGGGGGGATGCCCTGCAGCGCGCGACCTCTCACAGATGGTGACGCATCCGTCGTTCGACGAGGTGGCCATTTTGGCTTCAGAGTTGCGTGAACTATATGCGACGGGAGAGATTTCCCGTGTTCTCTTGGTTTATAATCACTTTGTCAGTGCCGGCAAGCAGGAGGTTGTGGTAGAACCATACCTGATCAGCGCCGCCTCCTCTGTCATTTCGAGCGAGCGGAGCGAGTCGAGAAATCTCAATGAATCCTCAGACTTCATAATCGAACCCTCCCGCACCGAACTGGTCAGAACCCTCCTGCCGCAGATTCTCAATCTTAAACTATACGCGGCTCTGCTGGATTCTGTCGCCTCTGAGCATGCCGCCCGCATGATAGCCATGCAGGCCGCTACAGACAATGGCGAAACCCTCCTGGGCGAACTTACACTCGAATACAACAAGGGTCGCCAGCAAAAGATTACGTCTGAGATACTGGATCTTGTGAGCGGAGAGGCAACTTGATAGTCTGTTTACTTTCTCATTAGTATAAATAACAAAGGGTGGCTGTTGGTCTTTCGACTTTGCCACCCTTCTATTTTATCGGATCAATACCTTTTACTTGGGGAAGTAAATGGTAATGATATCACTACCGAAGGAATAAGGACCCCAGACTGAGTAGAAATAGAACCACAGTTCATTGTTCAAGGTGTCAACTTCACCTTCGCACTTTGTTGCATACATATCATATGTTCCGTAAGCACCATAGGTAAAGTTGGGAGCAATAATGTGGTCAGGCATTATAAGGGTGTAGTCCTGAGTGTTGATCCAGAGAGTGAACACGTCACCTCCGGCCCAGATGTCTCCTTCTACCCTCAGGCCGACGAGGTCGCTTTCGGTCACACCTGCTGCAGACATAATGGCAGCGTTAGGCATATCGCTGATCTGAGTTACCTTGCAGTAGTCAGACGATCCGTCGGACCAGGTGAAGGGAACTGCATCGCCCTGGAACTTTTCCTTGTGGAAAGGAGCGAATGCGGTGTAGGCTACGCGGAATGAGAAAGCTGAGCCGTTCTCCATCTCCCAACCTGTGAAGGCCTGGTTGTTGAATCCGGTGAGCTCGCTCCAGCCGTTGACCTGAGTGCCGCTCTTGAGAGTGTGGCAAGGTGTGAACTCGAGCCTGTCACCAATGGCGATTTCACTAATACCAAGTTTTGAGCAGGCATCTTTGATGTCAATCTTGACAGTTGCAGGGAAGGTGGTAATACCGCTAGCTACGATTGCAGCCTTCTTATTCTTATTCCCGTCTGTGTAAACACCCATAACCTGAGCTTCTTTCAGCATGGAATAATCACCCTGCTGAGCAGGAATGGTAAGCAGCACCTGATAGTTACCATCGTTCATGTCGGTAGAAAGCGTAGTGCTGGTACCGGCCACTTTGCTGATGTTGATAACTACACTGTGCTCAGTTCCGGCCAGATCATAGGGCAAATCCTGCTTGTTGCAGCTGGCGAGGGCCAATACTGCAAAAGCTGCCATAAGTATTTTTGTTGTTTTCATAAGCCGATGCACATTAATTATTTAACATCCCAGAAAACAGCCTTGTCGCTCACTATGCGGCCCTCGTTGGTAACGTTCGGGTTGACCTGAGTCTCTGCCTGGGGATACCACATGATGCGAGGGTACTTCAGGAGGTTAACAAGGTTGAATGCGGTGAGTCCCTGTACGGATTCTACCGTCTGGGTATAAGGAGTATAGGCCATGTTGTTCGCATCGCCGGTGAAGACGATAGGATAGCCGGTACGACGGATGTCGTTGTAGGCCTCAACAGGGTTGAAGAAGTTGGCAATCCACTTCTGGGTCATAACAATCTCCAGTTTGCCTTCTGCGTTGGCAGCATCGTACTTGGCAAGAACAGCATTAATAAATGTGTTGCCTGCCTCGCTGCTGATGGACGGAGTCTTGCTGTCGGACGCCTTGGAGGTATTGATTACGTGAGTGAGTGATGCTGCGATACCTTCTCCGAGGAGAGCCTTTGCATCACCGGAAGTCTCACCTGCAAGCACAAGCTCAGCCTTCATGAAAGGAACTGAGTAAGCCTGGAGCATCTTGTCGGGAGCTGTGCCGTTTCCGGTCTTTGCTCCTACCTTCTGTGCAGATCCATCGTCGTACAGGCCGCCGCAAGGATAGATACCGAGGGTGGTCATGCTGCCTTCCTGGGTGTTGGAGGTGTAACCGGAGTTGGAACCGAACACGATGGAAATGAAAGCGCCGTTACGATAGTCTGTCTTGTTGGTCGCATTCTGGTTGGCCTTGGCCTGGTTGTAGAAGTAGTAGGGGATACGAGGATCCACAATGCCGCGGAACGGATTATTCTTCCAGTTGTAGGTATCACCGTTCATGCACTCATAGAACCAGGGGCTGATGTAAACGGTCTTCTGGCCTCCGTTGTACTCATCTACCCAAGCCTGGTTGCGCTCGTCTGAAGGAGTAGTTGCGGAAGAGTGAGGGAACTGGAGGTCTTCACCGTTGCCGATGAAGTTGTTCTCTGCAAGCAGGGCGGAGAGTTCGTCGGCCCAACCGTTTACCTTGCTCTTTGCCAGACGGCTCTGAACGAGGAGTTTAAGCTTGAGGGTGTTGGCGCACTTGATCCACTTGGCCACGTCGCCTTGATAGAAAAGGTCGTTTGCCCCGGGCTTAAGTTCGTTCTTCGCTTCCTGATCCTTGAAGTTGGCGACAGCGTCGTTGAGGCTCTTGAGGAGATCGTTGTAGATAGCTGCGCTGTCGTCGCACTTGGGGGTCTCGAACTCGGCCTTGTTGGCCTCGCTATAAGGAACGTCGCCCCAGAGGTCGACCATATACAGATAGGTATAAGCGCGCAGGACGCGGCCGATACCGGCATAGATTGCGTTGCCGTCGGCGTCGCCTTCTGAAATCAGAGCGTCGCAGTTCTTGATGGCGTAACGGTATGCCTGTGCCCAGGTGTTACCGAGGGTAGAATAGCTGGCAACGAGAGAGTAGTTGTCAATTTCACGGCTTACAGTATGGTGTACGTAAGCGGAGAAATTCGCATTGAGATAACTGCCGGGGCCGAAAGTGGCTCCAACCTCGTACTCGGTGCAGGTGAGCAGCTGGGAGAGATCCAGATCGGTAACTGCATAGGGATCCTTATTGATATCCAGGTTGCAGCTTGCCACGGTCAGGGATACCAGCGCTGTGCTGAGTATATATGCTAATTTTTTCATCTTATCTCCTTTTTAGAAAGTTAACTTAAGGTTGAAGGCGATACGCCTAACCGACGGAGCTGATGTGTAGTCGATACCCTGGACGTTGGTCTCGCCATAGGAGTTCACGACAGGGTCGTAGTTAGAGTACTTGGGAACGTTAGGAGCCCAGAACCAGAGGTTCCTGCCCACAACGCCGAGCTCGATACCCGCGATCTTGATCTTGGAGAGCCACTTCTTGGGGAGCTCGTAGGAGAGGGAAGCTTCCCTCAGACGGAGCACGGTTGCATCGTAAACTGCAACTTCGTCGCAAGAGTTGATAGCGTAGGTGGAGTAGGTACCGTCGGAGAACCAGAGGTCTGCCTCGCCGATAGCGGTGGTGTTGGGGATATATTTACCCTCAGCGTCCAAGATTGGCTTGAGAGTGTCGGGATCACCATATACACCGGGGATGATACGGCCGCCGAGACGGTCTTCGGTATCCTTGGTAACACCACGGCCGAGGAGGTCGGTCAGGTAGGAGCTGTAAACGCAGCCGCCCTTCTGGAAATCGAACATGAAGCTGAGGGAAATTCCCTTGTACTTCAGGGTGTTGGTCATAGCTACCTTGAACTCGGGGTTCGGGTCGCCGATTATGCCTTCTTCGGTATCGTTGATGTACATACCGGTGGTAGGTGCAACCAGAGGAATACCGTCCTCGGTACGGGCGAGTTTCTCACCCCAGAGAACACCGTAAGGCTGTCCCTTGATAAGGGCGGGACGAGGGGAGGTGAAGTCACCGCCGATGAAGATCTTGTCCACGCCGTCGGCAAGTTCGAGAACCTCGGACTTGTTCCTGGTAAATACGGTATAGACATCCCAGCTGAAGTCCTTGGTAACCACAGGATAGAGATCCAGGCCAACTTCGAAACCGTCGTTGCGGATAGAACCGAAGTTGGTTACAAAGCTGTTGTATCCGGTAGAAGGAGCTGAAGTCTTAGCACCGATCTGGTTGTCGGAAACACGGTTGTAGTATGTGAAGTCGAGACCAATCCTGCTGTTGAAGAACTTGAGTTCGGTACCGGCCTCAATCTCAGTCGTGAACTCAGGCTTGAGGTTGGGATCATAAAGGACGGTGGGGAGTTCCATCATAGGCTGGCCCATGTAAGGGTTGCCAATGACGTATGTGCCATTATTATAATAAGGACTTGCGTCGTTACCTACCTTTGCCCAGCTGGCACGGACCTTACCGAAGTTGAAAGCATCGCTTGTGATGCCGAATGCCTCGGTGAAGATGAAGGATGCGGAAACAGCAGGGTAGAAGAAACTGTTGTTCTTGATGGGCAGAGTGGATGAAACATCGTTACGTCCGGAGAGGTTCAGGAACGCCCAGTTTGCGTAGCTGAGGGTAACGTCAGCAAAGAGACCCCATTTACGGGCCTGTGAATAACCTTCGGCTGCAGTCTGGCTCTTGGTGTTGTCAATAGCGAAGATGCCGGGGTTGGTAATCTCGGGACCTGCAGCGGAGAAGCTGGTTGCTGTCTGCTGAGTGTAGTTGTGACCGAGGGTGGCCTTGAGGTTGATCTTATCGGTGAGGTCCTTGTTTGCAGTGAGCAGGAGGACGGACTCCAGAGCGTCATCAGTGTAGTTGCCCTTGCTGATGTAACCCTTTCCGCCGTATCCGCGGGAACCCAGGTCGATGATGGTCTTGCGGTCGCGGCCGTAAGAGTTGTAACCGAGGGTATAGTCGAGAGAGAGCCAGTTGAGAATCTGGTAGCTTGCGTTGAAGTTGGCTACAGTACGCTTCTGGTTGGTGATAATCTTATCGTGCTCCCATGCCCAGTAAGGGTTGTTGGCCTGAGAGGAAAGCTGGAACAACAGGTTGCTGCCGTCCTGTTTCTCATAAGGATAGTTCTGGATGTCCCAGTTACGAGGCATGATGAATGCGCGGGCGAGAGAGTTCTGGCCGCCGAGTTCTGCGCTGGACTGGTTGTTACCGTACAGAGGGCTGTTCTGGTCGGTCACGGAGAAAGAGATGTTACCGCCGATGCGGAGTCTCTTTGTCACCTGCTGGCTTCCACCGACGCTGAAAGCATAACGGGAGAAGTTGGAACCGGGAATGTAGCTGTCCTGTCCTGTGTAGGAACCGGTCACATTGAAGAAACCCTTATTGTTGATGTTCTGAACGTTAACGGAGAGATCGCGGACATTGCCAAGACGGAAGAGGTTCTTCACGTTGTTGGGATATGCCTGATAAGGAATCTTGCCGTCGAGGTCGGGGAACATCTTCTCTGCAAGGTCAGGATACTCGCTGGCGATAGCACCATACATATCGATAGTTGCGCCAGGAGTGAAGGCGGGACCCCAGGAACCGTTGGAGCCGGCGTGCTGGAAGTCGGAGCCCTGACCATAGCTGTTCTGATACTGAGGGAGAGATGCGATCTGCTCCAGAGCGTAAGAACCGCTGAAGGTTACGGAGAAGCCTTTCTTGCCGTCGGCCTGCTTGGCACCGGATTTGGTGGTGATGAGAATCACACCGTTAGCGGCGCGGGAACCGTAAAGCACAGCGGCTGCAGCACCCTTGAGGACGCTCATCGACTCAATGTCGTTGGGGTCGAGGGTAGAGATACCGGAGCCTACTGCACCGCCGATTTCAGCTGCGCGGCCGCTTGCACCGGTGCCGTCGTTGGAATAAGGGACACCGTCAACGACGTACAGAGGCTGGTTGTTTCCGAGGAAGGATGAGTTACCACGGATGGTTACACGGGTGGCGCCGCCGGCATCTCCCGAAGGAGCGGAAATCTGAACACCGGCAATCTTTCCGTCCAGGGAACGGAGAAGGTCAGGTTCTGCCTTCAGGACAGCCTCGTCGGAGCTAACCTTGGTCACGGAGTAACCGAGGGAACGCTCGGAACGCTGGATACCTACAGCAGTTACGACAACCTCTTCCAGATACATGAGATCGGGGTCGAGGGTGACGCTGATGTGAGTCCTTCCTTCCACAGGAACTTCCTGTGTCTGGTAGCTGAGGGTGCTCACGACCAGGACGCTGTTGGGCGTTGCGCTGATAGAGAAGGCGCCACGTTCGTCTGTCAGGGCGTAGGAAGATGTGCTTCCCTTAACAACGACCGCCGCTCCGAACAGAGGCTCTCCGTTCGAGGAATCGGTCACTGTTCCCTTGACGGTAACGGTCTGCGCGAATGCGGTGGAAGAAATCACCATCAGCAGACTCGCCAAGAACAGTTTTGCTTTTTTCATAAGCGAATTTTTAAATTAAACAATAAACTATACTAACTAAATGTTGTAGCCCAATAAAATGAGGGTTTTTTGTACAACACAAAAAATTCGGCGCAAGTTACTTACAATTTTTTTAATAAGCAAATTTTACAATGAGCCCTGGAAGGCTGCCGGGGGCCGTTTCGGGCAAGGATGGTTTCAAATGTATTACGAATATATTATTTTTAATTAATAATTATCGCTTTTATGCGGCATATACCTTTCAAAAATTTATTAAAAATTTTTCAAACAGCAGCTTGCCTGAGGTATCTCGCAAGGGTATTGCGATGAATCCCGTAGTCTTTAGCCACACTCGCCATTGCTTCTCCGTTTAGCAGTCTCTGCTTCACTTTCTCCATATCATCCCGGACTGATGCCAGGGCCTTGCAGCTCCCTGGCGGCCTCCCCAGATGCACGCCGGCTGCTTTTCTGTCTGCCAGTGCTTCACGGGTGCGCTGCGAGATGAGGTTGCGTTCAATTTCCGCCGCCAGCGCGAATGCAAAAGCGATAATCTTTGAATTAATATCGTTGTCGAGCCGGAAGTTGTCCTTGATAGTCTGAAGCCGAACGCCCTTACGGGCACAATCGTTCAAGATTGACATTATCATCAGCATGTTGCGCCCGAGACGCGAAATCTCCGTACAAAGCAGCACGTCTCCACGTCTCATGCGCCTCACTAGGCGTCCCAACTTGCGCTTGTCCGGCGCAATTGTGCCGGATGCCGATTCTTCAATCCATTTATCTATCGTCCATCCCTCCTTCCCAGCCCAGTTCTCAATCTCGTATTTCTGGCTCGATACGGACTGCCCCTCCGTACTCACTCGTACATAAGCGTATAACATACTACTTTCGACTTTTAGATTATTTGCTCATATAATTTTTAATCAGCCTGTGAATGCAGGATTGTTTCATTTGAAACTTTGATAAGCATTATGGTAAGTCCAATTAAAGACACTCCCGTTTTATATGACGAGGATGCTGAACGCCCGGAAATGGCTGTTCACAATGTTGTTCCAATTGCCACAAATCTGGCGATTTCGAGTCAGTTTCGCCATTCTCTCTGCTGTTTTGCCGCAAATCCGGCGATTTTGAGGCAACAATGCTATTTTTTCGATTGATGCGATGTCATCTCTCGACTCGCTGCGCTCGCTCAGGATGACAGGGAAGGGCTGCTCAGGAAGGCTGAAGGAACACTCAGGGTGACGAAATGAATCGAACTACTCTTATGGGCCGCGACCTTCAGTCCTACTATTTGGATTAGTTTATACATCATCTTTAGTTTTTCTTAGCCGCCAGGAAACTGGCGGTTTTTTTAGTATGCGCCTGCCCCATTAAACCCTCGTCTTAAGTACTACTTTGACAACAATCCCGGCGGAGTTGTTTCCGGCAGCCCTTACGGAATGGCAGGTGATCCTACCGAGACCAGCTGTCTGGCTCTTTATGCTACAGAGCCCGTATGGTTCAGCACTGTTGATGAAGCTCAATTCCTCAAGGCGGAATCGTATGCACGTCTTGGTGACGCAGCGAACGCCCAGGCCGCATATGAGGCAGCTGTTGAAGCAGCTTTTACCCGCCTGAACATCAAAGGTGCAGATGAGTTGCTAGCTGCTGAATATGCTTTTGTTCCTGGCTCCGTTGAAGCTATGATTGAGCAGATCATCACTCAAAAGTGGGCTTCCAATGTCCACGGCATGCCTTGGGAATCCTGGTTCGACCTCAACCGTACTGGCTATCCCGTACGCGGTAATGCACTCACGGATAATCACGGAGTTCTTGACAGCGGTTATCCAATGCGTTTTATCTATTCCAAGACTTCCGCTGACTACAACCCCAATTCTCCGGAACCCGTAGCAGTCAACGTCAAAATGTGGTGGCACAAATAAAAAGGAATGATTATGAAAAAGATTTTCACTTTTATCGCCTTCTCCGTCATCCTCGCATCGGTTTTCTCCTGCGAGACTTACAGGGTCGCGGATCCTGAGATGACCGCTATTCATAAAGTGGATGGTAAATATATGGCATTTGCCATGGATCCAAATAATGCTGCCGATACCTTGACAATGTTTGCTATTGTTATTACCAATACCACCGATAATGCAAAAGATGCCGGCTGGATTACCATGGTCGATATGGATTATTCATATTGCCATTGGCAGCGTCTCTTCTCTGTCCGTTTTAAAATCGGCATAAACGAAGAAGCGCAGACTTTCAATGCCTCAGACTCGGACGTTACTGAGCCTCAGACTTCATGGAACCCTTATATTGAAGGGTCATACGGTAGCTATGGTTCCTATTATACCGCAACAAGGCAGTGGCCTGCATCATTCAACTACACCACAACAGCTTCTATTGCAAACGGTAAAGTCGTGACTGACGGCGTGACTACACCTTCCGGTTATAAAGCTGATTCCATTGAGTTTGATTATACCATCAATTACATAGATGGTTCTTCCGATACATATCACCTCAAGGGACAGAAGAAGACCGGCTGGGCTGATGATGCAATGGAATACGAAAGTTGGCTCTCACGAGTAGGCCTCTGGTAGTCCACTCAGTGTAATATTAAAAGGGGTGACCAAGAGTCTTTGAACTCTGCGGCCACCCCTCTTTTTTGTGAGGCCGGGTCGGATAAAAATTGTATAGACTCAATCGCTTTTGTTTTTTTGCTAAATTAACAGTACTTTTGCGACTTACGCTTAATCGCAAAAAGTTACTACAATTCATAATATGAGAAAAACTATCATCCGTTTGTCGCTCGCGCTTGGCGTCCTGGCGCTTTCGCCGCAACTGCCTGCCCGCGAGCTGTTTATCTACGGAGAGGCCTATGCTGACAACGTTACTGTCAGCGGTGTCGTAAAGGATGCGGACGGCTTGCCCGTTCCCGGAGCTTCCGTGTTCATCCCCGGTACCACCAAGGGTGTAATTACCGACGGCAAAGGTTTCTTCTCGTTCGAAGTACCCTCTTCGACAAAAGAAATAAAGATATCCTGCATAGGCTACGACGATGTGTTGCTGGACATCAGTCAAGCAGGCGTTAAAGGATTGAGCGTCACCCTAAAGGAATCCGCTACTTTCCTGGAGAGTGCGGTGGCGGTTGGCTACGGTTCTCCGAAGAAGGTTGAATCCCTGGTGGGAAGCGTCACCACGGTCAGCTCGGAGAGTATCCGGACCGCTCCTTCGTCCTCCGCTCTGGACGCCCTCCAGGGCCAGGTGGCAGGTCTGGCGGTCCTTACCTCCGGCGGAGTTGCCGGTGATAACTCGGTCTCCATGAAACTTCACGGTACCGGCTCCCTCACCTCGTCCTCCGCTCCTCTGTATATCATCGACGGTGTGCCGTCCAGCGCCCGTTCCATCATGGCGTTGAACCCCAACGATATAGAGTCCATCTCCATTCTCAAGGACGCATCGGCGACTTCCATCTACGGTGCCCGTGCGGCCAATGGTGTGGTGCACATCATAACCAAGAGCGGCTCCTACAACAACAAGGCTACTATAACCGTCCGTTCGCAGTACGGTATTTCCACCATCACGGACAAGTCGCTCTATGAGAACATGATGACCAGCGACGAGCTGGCCCGTTTCTGGAATATCGCAGGCGTGCACTCCGAGCAATACGTCAAGGAGACCTTCTACGACAACGGCTACAATGCCGACACCCGATGGTACAATTACGTACAGCAGTTCAACAATCCGCAGTACCAGAACGATGTCTCCATCGAGGGCGGCGGCCAGAGGGTTGCATATCTCATCGGCGCATCCCAGTTCCACCAGAGGGGTTCCGCAATCGGCAACGTTTACGACCGTTTCACCGTCCGCTCCAACATCCAGGGCCGTCCTAAGGACTGGCTCAAGGTGGGAATGAACATGAGCGCGACCTATGACAAGACCATACAGAACCCCAACTGGTCCAACTCCTCCAACAACCGCAACTACACTTCCGGAGCCCTTTCATATCTTACTCTTCCGTTCTACCCCGCAATCGACCCGGAGACCGGCAAGGAGTACGTGAACGAGTATCCCGGCGGCATGATCAACCACCATACCTATATGGCCAACCGTGTCACTCCTACCGAGCGTCTCGGCCTGATGGGTACCGCCTTCGTGACCATAGACTTCACTCCCGAACTGAAGCTCTCATCCAGGGCGGGCGTGGACGGCTATGTGTCCCGTTATACCGGAGTGATGAAGCCCGACTACTATCTCATGGGCGGCAGCGGATGGAGAAGCCGCAGCTCCACCTATAATTATACGTTCTCCCTCACCAACACCCTGGAGTACACCAACGACAGGAACGACGACTACAAGTTCAGCGTGCTCGCCGGCCATGAGGAAATATTCAATGATTACGACGCATGGTCCGGAAGCATAGAGAACATCATCAATCCCCGAATCACCCTCATCAGCTCCGGTGATCCTTCTACCCGCGAGTTGGACGAGAACCAGGTCCAGAGCGCCTTCCGTTCCTTCTTCGGGCACGGAGACTTCACCCTCTTCAACCGCTACATCTTCGATGCTTCCGTTCGTGCCGACGCCTCCTCCCGCTTCGGCGTCTCCAACCGCTGGGGTGTATTCTGGTCCGCCGGTGCGATGTGGAAGCTGAAGCGTGAAGAGTTCCTGCGCGACCTGGTATGGGTCAACGACCTCAACCTGAAGGTCAGCTACGGTACCTCGGGTAATGCCAACATCGCCGATTATCAGGCACTTAACCTCCTGGGTGAGGGCGGTATCTACGATGGTACCAACGGTCTCTACTTCGCACAGCCGGAGAATCCCAACCTCTCTTGGGAGAAGCAGGCCCTGCTGACCGTCGCCCTTACCGGTAAGGTCATCGACCGTCTGGACTTCGATATAGAGTATTACAACAGGAAGACTACGGACATGCTCATGAGCGTGCCCATTCCAGCCACTGTCGGATTCAGCTCTCAGTACCGCAATGTGGGCGCCCTGCTCAACCAGGGTGTCGATGTTACTCTTGGCTACGACATAATCCGCACCCGCGAGTCTTTCCTGCGCGCCCAGGCAACCTTCAACTACAACGCCGAGAAGATTCTCGAGCTTTTCGACGGCCGCGACCGCTGGGAAATTGCCAATACCGGCGTGGCCTTCGTGGTCGGACACCCGGTGATGTATTACTATCCTATTTACGCCGGCGTGGACCGCAATACCGGCAAGCCTACATGGTACAAGCCCAATCCGGACGACATAGATACTCCTACCAAGGGAGAGGTTACCGACGTATTCTCCGAAGAAGCCCTTATCCAGAACACAGGGCTCAAGCGTAATGCTCCCGTTTATGGCGGTCTGAGTTTCTCCGGCGGCTGGAAAGGATTGTCTTTCCTGATGGACTTCTCCTATGTGCTCGGCAAATATATGATCAACAACGACGCGTATTTCTACGCCAACCCCAACAACTTTGCCGACAACAACCAGCATAAGGGTATCTCCGACTTCTGGACGGAAACCAATCCCGACGCCAAGTGGCCGGATTGGCGCCAGGGTTACATTATGCAGTTCGACACCCACCTTGTGGAGGATGCTTCCTTCCTGCGGCTCAAGAACCTGCAGATTGGTTATTCCCTTCCCAAGTCGGTGCTTTCCGCACTTCCTTTCATGCAGGATATAAAATTCACCTTCACAGGACGTAACCTTCTGACTCTTACCAAGTACAGCGGTATCGACCCGGAAGACGACACCAACATCTCCCTGGGACTTCCCGCCAACTCGAAGCAGATGCTCTTAGGTCTTGAACTCACTTTCTAATATATGCAGGCCATGAAATACAAGATACAATACTTCTTCATTGCGGCTGCGTCTGCCGCCGTCCTTTCCGCTTGCAATCTGGACCTTCTTCCTACCGACTCCATAGTCTATGAGCCGGAAGGGCAGGTGATAGCTACATCCGAAGACCTTAGGCAGTTCGAGGCCCGTATAATGTCCGACTACCGTGCAATCCACGGAGGCATGTACAATATCCTGGAAGACGTGATGACCGACGGCTTCAACGCTTCCGCCGGCTTTGGCAACAACTACGGCGGCGTACACCGCACCGACGACAGCTTTACTTCCAGCGACAGTTACATTGATTCTTACTGGGGTAACCACTATATAGTTATCAAGGACTACAATGTGCTCATCAACGCCCTGGAGGATGAAATCAACATCCCTTCCGGAGCTGCTGTTTATGCGAAAATCGTGAAAGGCGAGGCTCACATGTTCAGGGCGGAAGCCTACATGAACCTGGTACGTCACTTCGCTAAGAATTACAGCCCGGACGACGACAAGTCTCTTGGCGTACCTGTCGTGCTTAAATTCGACATCAACGCCCGTCCGGCAAGGAATACCGTGCACGAGGTGTACAAGCAGATCAAGAGCGACCTGGATTCCGCCGCTGTTTTCCTTGAGAAAGAGGCCGGAGAGCTTCAGGCCGAGTATCCTACCATTGACTGCGTGAACGCCCTTTACGCCCGGTATTTTCTCGATGTCCAGGATTATGAAAAGGCGGCCGAATATGCCGGCAAGGTCATTGACACCAAGAAGTACACCCTTTCCAACACTGCAGACAAGCTTAAGACGGAATTCCGCAACGATGCCGGCACCGAGGCAATAATGCAGCTCTTCGGTTCCCTCCAGGAAACTCCTAATGCCACCAGCGTCTATACCAGCATGTTCAGTTCCCAGGACCACGGAGTGTGCTTCCGTTCCTTGTTCCTGCCCGCAAAGAAGCTCATTGACAGCTATGGCGCGGACGATATACGAAAGTCGGTATGGTTCACCACCACCGAGTACTACAGCGAGGTAAACGGTTCATATTATCGCGGAGACTTCTATACCTTCGTAAAATATATAGGGAATTCCAACCTTTATTCCGGTGATGTACCAAACGGAGTCAACATGTGCAAGCCATTCATGATCAGCGAGATGTATCTTATCAAAGCTGAGGCGGAGGCAATGCAGGACAAGATTCCGGCCGCAAAGGCTACAATCAACGCACTCCAGACTGCCCGCGGCGGCACCAAGACCGGCGGACAGCTCAGCGCCATCCAGGACGAATGGTTCCGCGAGACAGTGGGCGAGGGCAAGCGCTGGACCTGTCTCAAGCGATGGGGTCTAGGATTTGCGGCACGCGAAGCCCAGATCGGCACCCTTGCCAAGAACGCGGTCATGACCGGCGACTACTACGACAAACGCAGCCTTGCACCGGACGACAGAGTGTTTGTCTGGCCCATACCTGCAGATGAAATCAGGCTCAACACCAATCTTGAGCAGAATGAAGGATACGATAAAAAGTAAGAGTATGAAGAGAGCATTATTCATATCGGCAGCCTTGCTCGCCCTCGTGGCCTGCAACCGTCACGCAGAATATACCAGCATACCTTTCGTGTATTTCCCGTCCCCGACAATCTCCGTGTATGAAGATGCCGGCGAGGTGGAGATACCCGTCAAAGCCACGGCAGACGTGGCATTCGCGCTCACCTTTGCTACAGAGGACGGTGTGAAGACCGATCCTGCCACCGGCCTTGTAGTCCCCAACGGACAGAAGGGCGTTGATTACGACATAGTGGACAATGAGGCGGCAATCATACGCTTCAACGTCGGAGAGAATACAAAGAGCATCAAGGTCCGCATTACCGATTTTCCCGGCGAACTTACCGGGAATAAGGACTTCACCATCAAGATGACAGGCTCAGGCAACGAGGTAAGCCGAGGAGGCTTCTCCTACTGCAAGGTGACCATTATCGACAATGATCACCCTCTCAAGGAACTCTTCGGAGAATATACCGCTACGGATGCCGACGGAAATGCCTGGACCATGACTTTCGCGGAGGATCCGGCCAACTATTACACCACTTTCATAGACGGTATAGTTCCCACTTTCGCGGGTGACTGGGTAGGACAGGGCATACGTCATTATGTGCCCGCCACCGTTTCGGAAGACCTTTCCAAGATAAACGTTCCTTTCGGATACAAGCTGGCTGACAGCTACAACAACCACGATATCGTCATCTATGGTTACGACGGAACCTATGTTTACAGTTCCGGTTCCGCATCCTTCGAGAAGACGGAAGACGGTTATGTGCTTACCGGCAACAAGGGCTTCGCCGCAGTATATACCGGTGACGACGGCTTATATCTTGCCGCATCAAACGCCCTGGTCAGCGCTCCTGTCACATTAGTCAAGAAACAATCGAAATAATTCATTGGTATGAAAACATCATTTTTTAAAACTGCGTTGCTGGCATTAGGCACATTGCTGATGCTCGCTTCCTGCGAATTCAACCAGAACAAGGTTCTCGTTGGAATTTCCGCATCTTCAACATCGTTCTCCAACGGTAAGGTGGACCTTGTGGTTTCTCTCTCCGAGGCCTCTTCCAAGGACGTACAAGCAGAGATTTCCTACACCGGAAACATTCCTTCCTTCGACTATTCGGCCGTTGCTACGGTGAAGGCCGGCGCTTCTTCCGTCAAGGTTCCTGTAAGCGTGGACGTTGACAAACTGCAGCCCGGTACTTACGAGGCCACTTTCACCATCGAGACCGTAAACGGCGGACAGATTAACGCTTCCGCAAATTCAGTTACTGTAAGTCTGACAAAGGATGCTCCCGAGGTGATTCCTGTTGTTGTTACCATATCCCAGTACTCGGAGACCTTCGAAAGCGGAAAGGCAAGCTTTATTCTTTCTCTCGACAAAGCAGCCGAAGCTGACGTTACCGTCAACTTCACAGTGGAGACCGAGGTGGAAGGCGCCGTAGCCATCCCTGCCGAGGCCCTGAGCTTCGAGAATCCTGCAGTCATCGCTGCCGGTTCCACTTCCAAGCAGGTAGAGGTTACCCTCGACATGGCGGCCGTTCAGAAGGGTATCAGCAATTATGCAGTTATCGCGATAGCTTCCGTAAGCGAAAATGCCAAGGTGGCAGGCTCCAGGACCAAGACCTATATTGAGGCCAACATTCCTCTTACCGCCAATCTCCGCAGCGACTGGACGGTTACATTTGACGGCGAGGTTGCAGTTGAAGATGGCATCGCACACGGAATAACCATTTTCGGCCCTGGCGAGGACGAGGCATACTATATCTTTGTATATCAGGCAGGTTTGGTTGGAAAATACTTCGGCGAGGACGTAACCAATTACATAGAGACAATGGAAGGTTATGTGGCTGAGGCAATGGGAACCGAGGATGCTTACAATATGAAGTCAGGCGGCAATCAGTGGCTGTACAATCCATTCACCGTGGGGAGCTATGAAGTGTGGGTGCTCGGATGCAGTGCTTCCGGTCATCTTACCGGCGACTATGGCGTAGGAACCTTCAGCGTCGAACCCACGGCAGAGGTCCTGGAGGCTTACAACAAGTGGCTGGGCGAGTGGAATGTAACCCGTCAGTCCCTTACTGACAAGTGGGTTATAAGCGAGAATGTTCCCGGCGTGAGCTTCTATATCCAGGGTATAGACGGAGGCAACTCCACCATAGCCGACATCCTTGTCGAGGCCGATTATGATGCAGCCAACGATGCAATCGTTCTATATACCCAGGATTGCAAGGAATGGACATATAATGGCAAGACCTATACCATCGGCCTGCTTGGTCTGTTCAACGGCGCAAATTTGGTGAGCGGAGACTTCGAACTCGGTACCGTTACACGTACCGGCGAGAATACAGCAACCATCACTTCCGGAGGCTCCCAGGTGACTCTCAGCAGCGGAACTTACGACGTGAGCGGAATGACATTCTTCGCCTATGACAGCACAGGCAACGGATATGTTTTCAACAGCCAGATTTTCTACCAGTGGCCCGAGACTATGGACAAGATTGTCGCCATCGACGACGATCCCGTTTACAATGCATTCCTCGGCAGCTGGAATATCAAGCGAAACGATTCCGAGTGGGATACGACCACCAATAAGTACATTCAGAAGGGCGAGGTTTCCGATACCTGGACCATTACTCCCAAGGTGGCCGGATTCACATTCTATATTTCCGGAATCGAAGGATACGATGACCTGGAGGTAGTCGCCGACTATGACAAGGCGAGCGGTACCTTCTCCATTTCCGAGCAGGATGTGGTAATCGAGGGTTACACCTTCTGCTTCGTAGGCCTGTTCTACTATCCCGGCAGTAGCGATGCACCTGCCGGCACCTATTTATGGGATGGTGGTGCCAGACTCTTCACTGCCAAGCAGGACGGTGATGTCATAGCCCTGACTGCCGGCAACACAGGTTCCTATGGCAGCTTCCTTGGTATGCAGACATTCCAGAAAGCCGACGGCTCATACTACGATCTCCACGAGGAGGGTTATGACCTGCCCAATACCCTTACCAAGGCCCCTTCGGCCGGCGCCCCGCGCAAAGTCGCCAAGACTGGCGGAAAGAACGGTGCTGTTTCCTTCAATGGCAACGATTCTAAGATGAGCCGTATGTCCGCTCCAGCTAAAGGCTCATACAGAAAGGGAGACAGGATTGAGCGCAATCTGCCTCTCAAGTAATGAAGCGCTTCTTGCTATTGGTCTGTCTTACGGTCTGCAGTGCTGCGATGTTCGCACAGAACGGCAGCTACAGGCCGCGGACGACCTGGCCCTATCTTCTTGAGGAATTCACCTCCGGAGGCGTGCATACCTCCGGAGGTGCAAACCTCAACGAAGGTTGGTACAATATTTCCGTCGCCGACGGGAAGCTCCACTTTATCCAGAAAGGCAAAATCATGGAAGCAGACATGCTCCAGGTGCAGCTGGCAAGGATAGGGGAGTCCGTTTACGTGAACCGTATGGGCCGTATGGAGCAAGTGCTTTCAGAAGAGGGCAACAGCGCCCTGCTTCGGCTGGTTCTGGTGGATATGGACCGGCTTGCCAAGAGCGATATAGGCTACGGGGTGAGTTCGGCCACCGCATCTACCCAGAGCCTCAACAACCTGGGGCTTTCGGGCGCAACCATAAGCATGGAGCTGGAAGCAGCAATAGCGGGCTCCCGTAGCGGCGAAGTGCTGCCCCTGCGCACAAAACACAGTTTCCTCCTGAGCGGCAGGCAGGTCGATGCAAACAGGTCGGCCGTCCTTGCGCTCCCCGGCATAGACAAGGAGGATGCTAAGGCTTTCTTCAAGAAAGAAAAGATTAACTGGAACAAGCCGGAATCCCTCGCCAAGGTACTCAAATACCTGGTGGATAATAAATTATAACAATAATGAACAGACTGTCGCTGCTGACCGTTCTGGCGGCTCTTGCCTTTTGCTCCTGCACCAAGGAGACTGAGGCGCCCGTCGCCAAGGCTCTTACTCCGGACAAAGGACCTGAAGTTGAGGCTTCGATATTTGTACCGGGGCAGGTTCAAGTATATCTGGACGATGAACTGCTGGCTCTTGTAGAATCAGCTCCCGAGGCGCTCCTCGCCGCTACCAGGGCTTCTTCCGGCCTCGCTTCCGTGATGGAGGAACTGGGAGTGGTTTCCATGGAGAGAGTGTTCCCAGTGGATAAAGAATTCGAGGCTCGTCACCGTGAATTCGGTCTTCATCGCTGGTACAGGTTGGCTTTCGACAGTGGAAAACCATCTTCCCAGGCGGTAGAATGCCTAAAGCTTGCTCCCGGTGTTCTGAATGCAAGGCCTGTGCACCAGACCTGCATTGACGGCCAGAGCTATTTCAACGACCCTCGTGAAGGCGACCAGTGGCATTATCACAACTCTTCTCCTTCCTGGGCCGACGTGAACGTATTGCCGGTATGGGAGAACTATACGACTGGCAGCTCCAAGGTGATAGTATCCGTTGTCGATGGAGGAATCGACCTTAAGCACGAGGATCTTGCAGGTGCTGTGATTCAGCCCGGCGACAACGGCAGCAAATCATTCCTCCCCGGCGGTAATGCATATCGTATAGTAGCCGACAGCCACGGCACACATGTCGCCGGAACCATAGGGGCTGTAAACAACAACGGAATAGGAGTGGCCGGTCTGGCCGGAGGAAATGCTGCTGCAGGAATAGCAGGCGTGCAACTCATGTCCTGCCAGATATTTGAAGGCAACAAAAGCGGTGCCGATGATGCGGCGGCAATAGTCTGGGGCGCAGACCACGGAGCCGTGCTGAGCAACAACAGCTGGGGCTTCAACTTTGTTGACGATAGTGGCAATTACCAGAAAGATCAGGCGGAAGCCACCCATAACTTCTATCTTCAGCCGAATTCGGGCGCTTACAAGGACCCCATCAAGGATGCCATAGATTACTTCAATGCTTGTGCCGGTATGAAGAACGGCAGGCAGACCGGTCCGATGGCGGGAGGCGTGGTGTTCTTCGCCTCTGGCAACGAGGGTCGTCCTTATGGCTCTCCTGCATGTTATCCCGGCTGCGTGGCGGTGGGCGCGATCACCAGCTTCGGTACACGCTCCAATTTCTCCAATTATGGAGATTGGGTGGATATCTGTGCACCTGGCGTAGATATTCTCAGTTGCGCCCCTGGCAATGGTTATGCGCTGATGAGCGGTACCTCTATGGCATGCCCTCATCTTACCGGTGTGGCCGCCCTGGTCGTTTCTTACTGCGGCGGTACAGGCTTCACCCGCGATCAGCTGGTAGAGAAGCTGATAGGCGGAGGCAACAGCGCCAACTTCCCCTTATCTTACAGGGTAGGTCCCCTGGTGGACGCTTTGGGAGCCATTGCTTACGGCACCGGAGAACCGCCGGCGCAAGTGGAAGACTATAACGTTTCCGGAGTCGTATCCAACAACGTTACCATTACCCTTACCGTCCCCGCCGACAAAGATGGTCATCCGGCTTACGGATTTCGCGTGCTGGCTTCTGAAAGCCTTGCCGACCTGCAGGCCTGCGATCCTCGCAGCCCCGGTGAATCAATCATTTACGGAGATTTCCTTAGCGACGGGGCCAAGGTGGGCGAAAAAGTCACCGGAACCGTGGGCAACCTTGGCTTCAACAAAACCTACAACATTGCCGTATCTGCTTTCGATTACGGCCGCAATTTCTCGGCAATCGATGAAGTCCGGACGCTTACGACCGGTGGGAACAATGCTCCTGTAATCACTACCACTTATGCCGGAGACTTCAAGTTCCACGTACACGACCGCTTCACCATTCCGTTTACCATCAAGGACCCGGACAAGCACGTGCTGAATGTGGAATTCGACAAGGACGAGAAGGATGCCGGCGCTCTTACTCTGCTGGAAAGTACCAGGAGCGGCGAGTACCTGCTGCAGGTTCTTGGAATCGCCACTCCGTCCGGAAAGTATCGCTCTACTCTCAAGGCTTCCGACAATTACGGTCTTTCCGCCGAATATGTGATAGACTACGAAGTCCTGCCCAATCACGCTCCGGTGCAGATTAAGGAGATAGAGAACATTTTCCTCAATGCCGCAGGAGACGTGACGAAGTTCAATATGGACGAATATGTGGAAGATCCAGACGGGGAACCCCTAAGCTACAAGATAGACATTTCAGACAACTCGGTGGTCCACGTAACACAGGGCTCCGGAGGTTCCGGCATAACCGTTACCGCCCTTGCGGATGCTGGACTTGCAACTGTGACGCTCAGCGCCACCGATGCCGGTGGAGAGACCATCAGCGTGTCTTTCAAAGTGCTGGTCCGCGCGGCCGGCCAGGAAATGCAGGCCTATCCTAATCCGGTGGTGGACGTGCTCCATGTGAGTACCGGGCAGAATCTCGCTCCGGCGCAGATCAGCCTGTTCAACGCCAACGGTGCTCAGGTTTATTCGGCATCGTTCAACTGCAGTGCCTTCGAGCCTGCGCAGATAGATGTGAGGAACGCCGGCCCCGGTATCTATACACTCCGGGCGGAGTTTGGAGGCAAAGTTTATAAGAGTACCATTATCAAGAAGTAAGGCATGAAAAAGATATCAGTTGTATTGATTGTTGCAGCCATTTCCTTTCAGGCGTTCGCCCAGGGGACGGCCATGGATTTCATTCGTGCCGACCGCAACCCCGTTACGCTTGGTCTTGCCGGTTCCGGTTATGCTTCCCTCTCTATCGGCACGGCCTTTTCTGCCTTTGCCAATCCTGCAGCAGTGCCTCTTTCCGGGCGTACGCTGAATGCGTCCGGAACCTTCGGCCTCATGCCTTCAGGCGACGGGAAGGGGACTCTTTATGGTGCAGGTGCATCGCTGAGGCTAGGCGGATTCGGCATCTCAGCGGCTTTCAGCAGTGGAAATTATCCTAAGGTCCCGCTAGCCAGCGACGGCGGCGGCGCTTCAGGACAGGCGTCTCCCAGGGATATGATTGCAGGCTTGGGACTGTCGTTCTCAATAGGGGAGCATCTCTCATTTGGCGCCCTTGCCCGCTACGCCTCCAATACCCTGGACGGCAAGACTACTCTCCGGTCTTTCAGCGCCGATGTTTTGGCAATGTATCGTCTGAACGGCTTCAGCGCGTGTGCGGGAGTCGTAGCTCTCGGCCCCAAGGTTAGTTCCGTCAGCAACAGGTCTTACGCCCTGCCTGCGTCTGCAAAACTCGCTGTGGCCTACAAACTGGGCCTGGACGATTTTGCGGTTGATTTCATGGCCGACGGGGACTATTACTTCAATGGGAACGTCAGCGCTGCGGCAGGTGTGCAGGGCTCGTTCAAAGATATGGTGTTCCTTCGCACGGGATACCGTTATTCCGGAGCCAAAAACGACTTCACGGTGTCTCCGGTGCCGTCTTTCTTCTCCGTGGGTGCCGGCGTGAAGCTCTCCGGAGCATCGCTCGACGCGGCTTATGTGCTCGCTTCGGGCCCTTCTTCCGGAACTCTCATGCTCGCTCTGGGATACGCTTTCTAAAGTGTTTCCTGCTTGAGTTGCTCGATATATTTATCTATCCTGGCAAGTTCGCCCGGAATCTTTATACGCTGCGGGCAGTGTGGTACGCACTCTCCGCAGTTTATGCAATGGTCTGCCTGGCGGATGGATTCTACCGCCTTGTTGTAGCGGGCAAGGTAGCGTCGGCGTTCCCGTGCGTAATGCTTCTGCTCGGAGTTTGAGATATATGTTCCGTCTGTGATGCTGTTGTCGTAGAAGCGGAAGACTCCAGGGATGTTTATGCCGTAGGGGCAGGGCATGCAGTACTGGCAGTCTGTGCAGCCGGTAAGCGGGAAGCGTGTCCTTTCTTCGGCAATTTCTTCCAACAGGGCGAACTCGCTATCGCTCAAAGGTTTGAAATTGCAGAAGGTCTTCAGGTTGTCGTCCAGGTGCTCCATGTAGGTCATTCCGCTTAGGGCGGTAAGTACTTTTGGGAAGCTGCCGCAGAAACGGAAGGCCCAGGAAGCGATGCTCAAGTCTGGCTCCACTGCCTTGAGACGCTCGGCCTGTGGTTTGGGCAGGGTGCCGAGCCTGCCGCCGCGCAAAGGTTCCATGATGACTACCGGGATGTCTCGTTTTGAGAGCTCTTCGTAGAGGTATTTGGCATTTGTATTCCTGCCTCCGGCGTGCGTCCAGTCTATGTAGTTCATCTGAATCTGCACGAAGTCCCAGTGGTATCTGGGGTGGAGGGCCATCATGGAGTCGAATCCTGCCTGCTGGCTGTGGATGGAGAAGCCCAGCTTGCGTATGCGCCCTGCTTCGCGCTCCTTGAGCAGGAAATCCATGATTCCGGTGCTTCCGAAGCGGCGGTCGAAGTCTTCCGCGCTGCCTACGGAATGCAGGAGGTAGTAGTCTATATGGTCGGTGTTGAATATTTCCAGGGAACGCCGGTACATCTTTACCGAATTCTCGTATGTGGCATTAGCGAAGTTGGACAGTTTGGTGGCGAGCAGCCATTTGTCGCGGGGATGTCGGTTGAGAGCTATTGCCGAGGCTCGTTCCGATTCGCCCCTTAGATACACCGGGGAGGTGTCGAAATAGTTCACCCCATGTGCTAATGCCTTATCTACCAGCTCGTTGACTTTTTCCTGGTCTATTACCTCATTGCCCTGCGCATCGGTAGTCATGGGCCAGCGCATGCAGCCGTAACCCAGCACTCCCACACCAGGGTAGTGCTGCGGGACTTTCTGATCTTTCGCTTCGTTTAGTTTGACTTCCCCGTTCGTTTTGTCATTTCGACCGAGCGAGGCGAGCGGAGAAATCCCACCACCAATCGTCACACCGGCAACTATCGATCCTTTAATAAAATCTCTCCTTTTCATACCGTATCCCTCCTGTGTGTTTCAAGACCCTTGACCGTGATGGCACTCACCGGCCGTGACGGGCATAAGTATTCGCATTTTCCGCAGCCGATGCAGAGAGCCTCGTTGATTGCCGGCCGGCGGACGCCGTCAACCGTGACCATGGAAACCGCGCCCAAAGGGCAAGCACTGGCGCACTTTCCGCATCCGGCTTTGCCCTTGGCCGCCAGGCAGAGTTCTGCATCCACCGTCGCTATGCCAATATGTATTAGGGTTTTTGCTTCACGCTCCACAGGAAGTATGGCGCCGGTCGGGCAGATTTCCGAGCATGTGGTGCACTCCGGTCGGCAGAAGCCATCTTCGTACCCCATCTGTGGCTGCAGCAGATGCGACAGGTCCGTTGACGGGCGCAGCACGTTGTTGGGGCAGTTGGTCACGCAGAGCTGGCAGGCCGTACACAGGTCGTAAAACTTCCTGACGCTTCCCGCTCCCGGCGGCACCAGCCTCGGTTCCCGTTCAAGCGGTTTTTTCGCATCTAAATGTGTAAGTCCGCCATCTACTTTCATTTCTTGAGCGGCCGCGGTGACACCCGCGCCGATCAATGCCGCTCCAGTAATAATGAACTGTCGTCTTGATGAAGACTCCGGCCCGGCCGTAGCGGACGCTGGAAGGGCCTCCGGGGACCTTGACCGCCCGTACTTAAGCGCTCCGAACTTGCAGGACTCGAGGCAGTCGAAACAATCCACACAACGGGAAGCATCTACAGTTTGATTATTGGAGTCGATACAAGCTGCCTTGCAACTGCGCTCGCACGCCCCGCACTTTACGCACTTATCGGTATCAAAATGCACCCGGAACAGCGAAAACTTGCTGAAGCATCCCAGGAACGTGCCGACAGGGCAGATAACATTGCACCACGCACGTCCCCAAACCCAGGAGCACAATACCATTATCACGAAAGTGACACCTGCGGCAATAAGGAATGGCACAGGCCCGCCGCCCACGACCGCAGTTACCATGCGCCCGTACGTGCTGTAGGGCCCCAGGATGGCAGTTATAAGCTGCCCGTCAACTATAAGGCATGCAATATACAGCGCCAGTACCGGATACCTCACCCAGCGGCGCTCCTTGTTGTATTTAAACTTCTTCTGCAACGGCCTTACGTGTTTGCCTGGCTTGCGGCGCAGCCATAAGACGCTGTCCTGAAAAATGCCAAGCGGGCACAGTACGGAGCAGTAGATACGCCCGAAGAGCCAGGTAAGCAGCAAAATACCCGCAACCACCACAATATTACCCAGGACGGCGCTCCCGATCAGGCGCGATATAGCCGGCATAAACTGCAGTTTTGCAAGCCACCCCCACCAGTCGTGGCCTATCCCCACAAAAAGCAGCGTAAGGCATACGAAGCACAAAGCTGCCACAACTATTCTAATTTTTCTAAGCATCACCGCAAATATAGCAAAATCCAAAAACTTTTTGTACATTTGCAATGTGGTTAGAGTTCTGCCGGCAAGGCAGGACTCCTTTATTTAACTTTTTATCGTAATTATGGCAGAAGTACACTATATGAGCCAGGAAGGGCTCGAAAAACTTAAAAGAGACCTCGCGGAGGCGCTCGCACAGCGCCCTGTGATATCTGCGGCAATTGCGGAGGCTCGCGAAAAAGGCGACCTCTCCGAGAACGCTGAATACGAATCAGCCCGCGAAGCGCAGGGCCTGCTCGAACTCAAGATAGCTAAGTTGCAGAACACTATCGCTAACGCCAAGGTCATAGACGAATCCCAGCTCAGCACTGACAAGGTTCAGATGCTTACCACTGTGAAGGTGAAGAACATCTCTGCAGATGCGGAAATGGTGTTCACAATAGTAGGTGAAAACGAGGCCGACTTTTCTCAGGGCCGCCTTGCCGCCACCACTCCTATCGCCAGGGCCCTGATGGGTCATTCCAAAGGAGAGACCGTAGAGGCAAGGGTGCCATCCGGCATACTGAAATTCAAGATTCTGGATATATCATTATGACAATATTCACTAAGATTGCGAAAGGTGAGATTCCTTCGTACAAAGTAGCGGAGAGCGACGAGTTCTACGCTTTTTTGGATATAAGCCCCCTGGCAGAAGGTCATACACTCGTCATTCCAAAGAATGTCGAGGACGATTACATTTTCAATCTGGATTCTGCAGTGTACGAGGGCTTGTGGGCCTTCGCACGCAAGGTTGCCATAGCCCTCAAGGCTGCAGTGCCTTGCAAGAGGGTAGGTGTCGCGGTGCTAGGAATGGAAGTCCCCCATACCCATATCCACCTGGTACCCCTTCAGACCGAGGGGGACCTGGACTTCCGCAAGAAGCGTCCTGAGGTGACGCCGGAGCAGCAGGCGCGCATAGCAGCCTCAATACTTGCCGAATATGAGAAACTGTAGAGTCTTTCTGGCTGCAGCGCTTATGCTGGCTGCATGCTCGCCCAAGGCGCGCATAGACTGCACCGTAGTTGATGCTCCGGAGTCTCAGATTGAAGTCAAATTGCTGGATATCAATACCTATAAGGTACTGGATACGCTTAAGTCAGATGCATCCGGCCGTATCCGCTACTCCGTAGATGTTCAGCCCGGCCAGCCGGAATTCATCTATCTCTTCCGTGGCGGTACCAGGATTGCATCGCTTTTGCTCAGCGAGGGCGAGAGTGTCGTGGTTACTGCCGATACTCTCGGTGTTTACGAGGTTGAAGGCTCTCCAGAGTCGCTCAAGCTGGCGGAGACAGAGGCTATGAATGCCCGTTTCACCAGAGCTATCAATGACGCTGAGAGTCCAAGGGAGACGACCTCTCTGTATCTGTCGTATTACCGTGAGTGTACCCGTTACGTACTGGAAAACTCCAAGTCACTGAGCGTGATTCCGGTACTGTATCAGCAACTGGATGCCAACACTCCTGTTTTCAGCCAATATACGGATGCGATACTTTTCCGCCGTATTCTGGACAGCCTCAATACAGTCTATCCTGAGTCTCGTTACGTGAAGGCTCTCGAGAAGGAAACCGTACGCCGGGAAGATGCTTTGAAGCTGCATTCTGTACTCGACACGGCCTCCGAGTCCGGTTTCCCCGACCTGAATATGCCAGACATCAACGGCCGTAAGGTGCAGCTGTCTTCACTGGAAGCTCCGGTGGTGCTGCTGCATTTCTGGGATTCTTCATCGGCAGAGGACAAAATGTTCAATCTGGACTATCTGATGCCGTTGTGGGACCGCTGGAGCGGCCGTGGCCTGCAGATTTATTCTGTCGATGTAAACGTAGACAAGAGTTCCTGGGCCTCCGTGGTTCGAGCCCAGAAGCTGCCGTGGATCAACGTAAACGATGGTCTTGGAGCTGCTTCCAAGGCTGTGGCTCTCTACAACGTCGCCTCCGTACCTACCTCCTTCCTTCTCGCCGGCGGTAATCTTTCAGCTTCCGTCAGCGACGCCAAGTCTCTTGAGCGCGAGCTGGCCAGGATACTGAAATAGGAAAAATCACGTAAATACAAAGCTCCTATTTACAGGAACTTACTCATTCCAAGTGGAGGCGGAAGCCCCCACTTGTTTTTTATTGTATCTTGATTCGTAGATTGTTGTATTTACAGTCTTCGCTTTTCCGAGGCGAGCGATACGGGAAAAATATTATCTTTGCGTTAGATTATGGTGCCGGCCGCAGGGCATAGCCCCGCGGAGGCCTAACAGGGAAACCGGTGAGAATCCGGAACTGTGCCCGCAGCTGTGTACTCCTTAACGTACGGGAATCATAAGCCATTGCAGCGGAACCGGGAAACCGGGGGAGTTGTGAGAAGGCCCCGTCCGGGATTAGTCAGAAGACCTGCCATAATCCAGTTTAACAGTTGGAGCTCGGGGACAAGTTCCGGTAAAACGCTACAATTATTATGAAGAAAGCAGCTTTGCTTTTAGTCTTTGGTGTGCTCTGCATCTGTGCGTGCCAGAAAGAACCTTTCAAGGATCTCGAGGGAGAGAAACTCGATGTCTCCAAAATCTCCGCCAAAGCCGCCGGCCTTTACATTCTTAATGAAGGAAAAATGGGCGCGAACAACGCCAGCCTGGATTTCCTAAGCTTCACAGACGGAAGCTACAAGTCCGGAGTTTTCCGAAAAATGAATCCTGATGCCGGAGCAGGTCTGGGGGATGTGGGCAATGATATCAAGGTCCACGGAGACGAGGTGTGGATGGTAATCAACAATTCTGGAATAGTGGAGGTGATTTCTGCCGGCGACGGCAAGGAGATAGCGGCTATAGCAGTCCCGACTCCGCGCTGCATTGCCTTCGACGATGTCTATGCCTACGTTACATCCTGGGCCGGAGCTCACGCCACTTATACATACGACGAAAACTGGAATTCAACCCTCTCCGATTACTCCAACCCCAAGGGGTGCGTATATCGCATTAATCTGAAAACCAAAGAGATAGAGGGAGAGCCTCTGGAGGTTGGATACCAGCCGGAGGGCATTGCCTGCGCTCGGGAAGAACTCTTCGTGGCCAACTCCGGCGGCATCTCAAGCCAGCTTCCGCCTAACTATTCTTACGACAATACCGTAACACTCATAGATACCAGGTCTTTCAAGGTTATCAGAAATATTGAGGTTGCGCCTAACCTGAAAGACGTATACATTACTTCCGACCTCTGTGTCTATGTTACTTCCCTTGGCAATTTCTATGACGTCCATTCAAGCCTCTGGATGCTGGAATCCAAACCTGTGCATGTAGGGGACTATGTAAGCGTATCGGCAGTGTGCGGCGATACTGTTTACTGCATAGGTACCGAGCAGGAATTTGACTGGAATCCGGATGCGGTAAAGGTGTACAAATCTTGGACTGCAAGGAGTGGGGAGAAATCTGGCTGGGACTCCGGCCTTTACGCCGCCAATCCCTATTCCCTCTTCGTGCTGGACAATGATAGCTTCTTCATTGGCGATGCCGGTGATTATGTCAATCCCGGAACTTTGGCTTTCTTCCACGACGGCATCAAGTGCTGGCAGATAACTGCCGGAGTCTGTCCAGGGCATTTCGCCATACGATAAATGGGCGTCCGCCGCAGCAGAGGCCGAAAAAGTACGACGACGCCGGCTTGCGTTATCGTGCTTCTGGCGTTGCTGCCGTGCGTTGTCTGCGCTCAGGAGGCTGATACCCTGTCGGCCTCCAGCATTTCCGCCCTCAAGTCGCTGCAGGTGATAAGGCCGGCCGAAGAAATTCGGCTGGAAAATGCTTCTGCGCTGCCTCTCCAAGCCACCGATGTCATACGGCGTTTTACCGGGGTACAGCTTAAGGATTACGGTGGGGCAGGGGGGCTCAAGACGGTGAACGTCAGAAGTTTGGGCAGTGAGCACGTGGGCATTTTCCTAGACGGCGTACAGGTAGATAACGCCCAGAATATGCAGGTTGACCTGGGCCGCTTTTCCATTGACCGAATAGGCTCGGTCTCCCTTTATACGGCCCAGAAAAGCAGGCGGCTGCAGACTGCAAAAGAGTATGCGGCAGGCGTCTCCATCCATCTGGATTCCGAGCTTCCTGTGCCATTCGGAGGAAGTTCCGCTTGTTTTCGGCTAAAGGGCGGCTCGTTCGGTACCGTAAACCCTTCGGCCAGCTGGGACAAGGCGCTCGGCCGTCTCGTTTTGAGCACGTCGGCGGATTTCCTGTATTCCGGCGGACGTTATTCTTTTCCCTGCTTCGACACCACTCTGGTGCGCGAAAACAGCGATATACGGGCTCTTCGGCTTGAGGCCAGACTGCTGGGGCGTCTGAAAAAGGGCGACTGGAGGCTGCACCTCTACAGCTACGGTTCCGAGAGGGGATTCCCGGGGCCGGTGATACGCCGTGCGCTTGGCTTCCCCTTCAGTGCGGAACGGCAGGCCGATCAGGATGTTTTCCTTCAGGGCGCCTGGCAGGAGGAGTGGACGGAACGCTATTCCACGGCCGTCCGCTTTAAATATGCTAATAATTACACCCACTACGACACGCATCCCGAGCGCAACCCTATGGCCATGCCGCTGAACGTACACTACCGCCTGCAGTCTGTATATCTCTCTGTCGCACAATCTCTTATGCTGACAGAACCGTGGACGGTGGACTGTGCCGCCGACCTTCAATACAACACCCTGGCTTCCGATGCCGGGCAGTTTGTAGGGCCTGGGAGGTTCAGTTGTTCCGGAGCCCTGGCGACCGCTTTCGTGCTGGAGCAATTCCGTGCTGCGGCCAGCTTGGTGTACCTGGGGGCATGGGACTTTTTCCTGACTCCTTCCGCTGGAGGATGGTCGCAGAAGGACCGATTCCGCGACAGCTGGATGCCGTCGGTAAGCATCTTTTACGCACCATGGAAGTGGCTGGAGCTGGATGCGTACGCCCGCAAGAGTTACCGTCTTCCGTCATTCAACGACCTCTATTACACGCAGATAGGTAATTCCTCCCTGTTGCCGGAGAGTGCCCTTCAGCTTGGAGGCGACATCAGGTTTTACGCCAAAGCCGGAGCCTGGTCCTTCGACGGCCGGCTGTCGCCTTATTACAATAGGGTGAGCAACAAGATAGTGGCTATTCCCACGGCTTCCCAGTTCCGCTGGACCATGATGAATATTGGGGTGGCCGACATAACGGGTCTGGAGACAAAAGCTGCCGCGCAGTTGAGTCTTGACGAATGGTCTGCCGGACTCGTGTTACGCTATACCTTCCAGCAGGCGCTGGACTGCAGCACGCCCGGCAGCATCACCTATGGAAACCAAATCCCCTACATACCGCTGCATAGCGGCGGAATAGACCTGGAAGGCAGCTGGCGCAGCTGGACGCTCTCCTGGAATACGATTATCACCGGCAGCCGCTGGTCAAGTGGAGCAAATACGGCCGACTACTACCTGGCGCCATGGTCGGTGACCGATGTCACTGTTAGTAAAAGTTTTTCTCTGGCTTCCGGGGTGCGCCGCAAGGAAGTCCGGCTTGGAATCTGCTGCAGCAATGTTTTCAATAGCAGCTATCAGATAGTCCAGGGATATCCCATGCCGGGAGCTTCGGTGATGGCTACCGTAGCTTACAGGTGGTAAGCGGCGGTTTTTGCTCCCGGCGTCCCGATTCGCTGATGGGGTAGGAACGAATCAGACAGTTTTTGCTCCCGGCGTCCCGCTTGTCTGCGGGGGTAGGAACGACTTCGGCGTGGTGGCTATGAAATCCTTCAGGTAGAACGGTTCGAAATATGCCGTGTCGCGGAATGCTCCCGCGTGCCACTCGCGCAAAGCCGGCCCGGCCATAGCCTCCGCTCTCGGATACTCCTGCCGGAACCAGCGTCCTTCTCCGGCTAGCACCGCCTCGCATTTGGCCACCCCGTCCCCAATAAAGAGGATGCCGTTCGCGTTGTCATCCGGAGCGGTAGCGAAGGATTTAGATTCTTCGCCGGGCACAGAATGGCAGAGGAGAGACCCGAAGCTTTCCACCACCACAGGAGCTACCTCGGTAAGTCGCTCGCCTTCAGTAGAGTACACCGCAGAATACACCTCCATGCGCCGGGCGTCAATCATGGGAACTATATAACGGCAGTCCTTCGGCAATCCTTCGGATATGGCCTGTGCCGCAAGCACGTCCAGAGTTCCTGTGGCCAGCAGCGGAATACCGCCCCCGAAGCAGAGTCCCTTTGCGGTAGAAGATCCCACGCGAAGCCCCGTGTAGGATCCAGGTCCCATACTCAGGCATACCGCATCGCAGTCGCTCACCCGCAGACCGCGTTCATTCAGCATCTCTTTTACAAATACCGCAGTCATCGCGGCATGCGCCCGAGGTTCCGTGCTGCAGCGCCGGGCCGTAACGGCATCGCCTTCCAGCAGAGCCGTGGAACAAAGAGATGTAGAAGTCTCTATAAGTATGATGACGGGAGACATACTTCCGAAGTAACGAACTTTGCAAAGAACAACTTAATCTGCGGGAACAGAGATGTCGCGAAATCTCTCAGAATGGCGTACACCTTCAGGTCTGCATACTTTTCCGGGTCTATGAATCCCCAGCTCTCGTTCAGTCCCTCGAATGCAGAAAGCAGCAGCCCGAGGACAAGGGCGGCGGATAAAAGGGCGAAAATGGCTCCAAGACACCGGTTTAGCCAGTTAAGTGTGGCAATCTTGATGACTTTGGTAAGCAGGGCGCCGAGCAAAGCCATCACCAGTGCGCAAGCCAGAAAGATTACTACAAAGCAGATGATATATGTAACCTTTTCCTCGGAACCGAACTGTGCCATTGCCACTTTGGTCAGCTCGGAGGTAAAACGGCTGGCCACCACGAGCCCTACAACGATAGAAGAGAGCGAAATAATCTGGGTAACCAGGCCCTTGTAAAAACCGGATATGATAGCCAGGGCAAGGAGTATCAGTAAGATAATGTCGAATACAGCCATTGTGAAACCCTACGAAATGTTTATATTTGCAGTTTAATAATAGCGTCCTGCAAAAGTAGCGAAAAATTATGACATTCAAAGAATACAAGGGACTGGATCTGGTGGCTGCCGGGAATGAAATCCTGGAGCGTTGGAAGAAGACGGGAGCGTTTGAAAAATCTCTCATGTTGAGAGAGGGTGCCCCGGAGTTCATTTTCTTCGAAGGTCCGCCCAGTGCGAACGGCATGCCCGGCATCCACCACGTGATGGCCAGGAGCATCAAGGACGCCGTATGCAGATACAAGACCCAGAGTGGCTTCAAGGTGCGGCGCAGGGCCGGATGGGATACCCACGGACTGCCGGTGGAGCTGGGAGTAGAAAAAATGCTCGGCATAACCAAGGAAGACATAGGCAGCAAGATCAGTGTGGCCGATTATAACGCCGCCTGCCGCCGCGAGGTGATGAAATATACCGCCGAGTGGCGCAATCTGACAGAGCGTATAGGATACTGGGTCGATATGGACGACCCTTATATCACCTACGACAACCGCTATATCGAGACCCTCTGGTGGTTGCTGAAAGACATTTATAAGAAGGGCCTGCTCTACAAGGGCAAATCCATCCAGCCGTATAGCCCCGCCGCCGGTACCGGTCTGAGTACCCATGAACTCAATCAGCCCGGATGTTACCGCGACGTAAAGGACACCACCTGCTGCGTGCAGTTTAAGGTGGTGGGTGAAGACGATCTGTACTTCCTCGCCTGGACTACTACCCCGTGGACTCTTCCGTCCAATACAGCTCTCTGCGTCGGACCTGAAATCGAATACGTAAAGGTGCGCAGCACCAACCCTTATACCGGAGCCCCTGCGACTTACATACTGGCGAAGGCTCTCGTCGGCGCCTGGTTCAACGACAAAGTACCGTATGAGGTGCTTCCCGGCACGATTAAGGGAAAAGAGCTTGTGGGCATGCGCTACGAACAGCTGATTCCTTGGTTCTGCCCGGAAGACGGTGCATTCCGTGTGATACCTGGCGATTATGTGACTACGGAAGACGGTACCGGCATCGTCCACATCGCCCCGACTTTCGGTGCTGACGACGCCAAGGTGGCCCGCCTCGCCGGAGTGCCCGCCCTGCTCGTTACCGACAAGGACGGCAACCCTCAGGCGCAGGTGGATACAAGAGGCCGTTTCTTTAGGCTCGAGGACCTCGATCATGATTACGTATGTAACAGGGTATCTGACGATTACGCCCAGTGGGCCGGCCGTTACGTGAAGAATGCATACGACGCCTCCCTGCCTGATGACGCTCCCACTTTGGACGTCGATATATGCGTTATGCTGAAGCAGCAGGGCAAGGCTTTCCGAATTGAGAAGCACGTCCACTCTTACCCCCACTGCTGGCGTACAGACAAGCCGGTGCTATATTATCCCCTGGACAGCTGGTTCATCCGTACCACCGCCGTGCGCGAGCAGATGATGGCCCTGAATGACCAGATTGCCTGGAAGCCCGAATCTACCGGTACTGGCCGCTTTGGCAAATGGCTGGAGAACATTCAGGACTGGAACCTCAGCCGCAGCCGCTACTGGGGTACGCCGCTGCCGGTTTGGCGCAGCGAAGACGGACGGGAGGAACTCTGCATAGGCAGCATCCGGGAACTCCTGGACGAAATCGATAAATCTGTCGCTGCTGGCTTCATGTCATCCAACCCCTTGAGGGACAAGGGCTTCGATCCTGCCGACATGAGCAAGGAGAATTATGATAAGATAGACCTTCACCGCCCCTATGTAGACCAGATAATCCTCGTCAGCCCGAGCGGCAGAAAGATGGTGCGCGAGACGGATCTAATAGATGTATGGTTCGACTCCGGAGCTATGCCTTATGCTCAGACCGGCCTCCGCGGCCTGTCCAGCCCAGATTTCGGCTGTACGGCAGACTTCATCGCAGAAGGAGTTGATCAGACCCGAGGATGGTTCTATACCCTTCATGCAATTCATACCATGGTCAGCGGCACCCCTGCTTTCCGGAGGGTAATTTCCAACGGTTTGGTGCTGGACAAGAAGGGGGAGAAGATGAGCAAGCGGCTCGGCAATGCCGTGGATCCCTTCAAGGCGATGGATAATTACGGTCCCGATGCACTCCGCTGGTATATGATGACCAACGCACAGCCTTGGGACAACCTGAAGTTCGACGAGGCTGGAGTGGAGGAGGTGCGCCGTAAGTTCTTCGGAACCCTCTACAACTCTTATTCGGTCTTTGCGCTTTACGCTAATTTGGACGGATTCGATCCTGCTGCGGCTTCAGTGACTTATGAGTCACGGCCACTGTTCGACCGCTGGATAATCAGCAAGCTGAATACTCTCGCACGTCGCGTACATGAAGCTTACGAGGACTATGATATCACCACTGCAGGCCGTCTGGTGCAGGATTTTGTCTGCGACGACCTGAGCAACTGGTACATACGCCTGAACAAGAAGCGCCTCTGGGGCTCCGGCCTTGGGGATGATAAGCTGGCCGCTTATCAGACTCTTTATGAGGTGCTGAAGGGAGTGGCTTTGATGGGCGCTCCTATCGCTCCGTTCTTCATGGACAGGCTCTGGCTTGACCTTGTGCCCGGCAGCGACTCTGTGCATTTTGAGGCGATGCCCGCGTGCCATCCAGAGCTGGTGGACGAGACTCTGGAGGAGAGTATGGCGTTCGCGCAAAAGGCTTCCTCCATGGTACTGGCGCTCAGGAAGAAAGTCGGTATCAATGTGCGCAAGCCTCTGGCAAAGGTCCTTGTGCCTGTGCTGGACGACGAGGTGAAGTCGCACATCGAGAAGGTCAGCGACATCTTCCTGACTGAGGTTAACGTGAAGAAGCTGGAATTCCTGCACGACACAACCGGAATCATTACCAAGAAGATTAAGCCCAATTTCAAGACTTTGGGCAAGATATACGGTAAGCAGATGAAGGAGATAGCAGCGGCGTTCGGGACTCTAAGTCAGGAAGTCATTTCTGAGATTGAGCGTACTGAGGAGTATGCCTTGGAACTGCCCTCCGGCACCGTGCTGCTGCATTCAGGCGACTATGAGATAAGTTCCGAGGATATGCCCGGCTGGCTTGTGGCAACCGAGGGTACCCTCACTGTGGCACTGGATATAGTTCAGACTCCTGAGCTGGTGCTGGAAGGTACTGCCCGAGAACTTATACATCCTATTCAGAACCTCCGCAAGGAGAGCGGTTTCGAGCTTACCGACCGCATCGAAACAGCTATTTATGCGGGCGGAGAGGCGTATGGGGCAATACATGAGGCGCTTGATGCTTTCGGCAGCTACGTGGCCTCCCAGACTCTTTCTCTTACCCTGGAACTAAAGCCTCTGGAAGAAGCGCCTTCAGAAGCGTCGGAAATTGATTGGGAAAACACCAATATACTAATTCACCTTAAACGTAAATAGATATGGCAGAAGAAATTAAAACACGTTATTCCGATGAGGAACTTGCCGAGTTCAAGGCCATCATTGACGAGATGCTTGACAAGGCCCGTGCGGAGTATGAGACTCTCCGCCACGTAATTATGCATAACGGCTCGAACGACATCGAGGATACCTCACCTTCTTTCAAGACGGTGGAGGACGATGGCGCGAACCAGCTCTCTAAAGAAGAAGCCAGCCAGCTGGCTCAGCGCCAATATAAGTTTATACAGAATCTCGAGGCTGCCCTTGTGCGCATAGAGAACAAGACTTACGGCATCTGCCGCGAGACTGGCAAACTCATTCCCAAGGAGCGTCTCCGTCTTGTCCCTCATGCCACCCTTACAGTGGAGGCCAAGGAGAAACTTGCAAAATCCGGAAGGAAATGAGAGTTTCCAGGGGCGCAAGGCTGATTATTCTGGGTGTCCTTCTTGTGGTTATCGATCAGGTAATAAAATACCTGGTCAAGACCAACATGGATCTCGGACAGCAGATTTATGTGATAGGGGAGTGGTTCCGCCTGTGCTTTGTAGAGAACGAGGGCATGGCATTCGGGATGAAGTTCGGAGGCGCGGTAGGGAAGTTCCTGCTTTCGCTGTTCCGTATTGTTCTCTTCGGGGCGCTTGTGTGGTGGATTAGCTCGCTCAACCGCAAGGGGAAGGCTCCCACAGAGGTTTTGGTCGGCCTGACATTGATTACCGCCGGGGCTTTCGGCAATATCATAGACTGCCTTTTCTACGGGCTCGTCTGGGATTATGCGCCGTTTATGTTCGGCAAGGTGGTGGATATGTTCTACTTCCCGCTGATTCACAATTCGGCCGGAGAGGTGATTTTCTTCAGCCCCGTATTCAATTTTGCTGATTCTTGCGTGACGGTAGGAGCCTTTTACCTGATTCTTTTCCACTGGAAGTTTTTCGCTTCGGAGGATAAGCCAAAGGAAAATCCTTCGGGCGAATTGAAATAAAACTTGGCGGAACCGTAGATTTTTTCTACTTTTGCAGTCCCGTTCATGGAGGAATGGCCGAGTGGTCGATGGCGGCAGTCTTGAAAACTGTTGTACGGCAACGTACCGGGGGTTCGAATCCCTCTTCCTCCGCTTCAAGCCGATGCTAACGCGTCGGCTTTTCGCGTCGGAAGATGGATTCGGCTCGCACCGCTCGCGAACCTACTATCCCCCTGCGCCCCCAGGGGACGGGGGAAAGTATTCCCCCGCACGGCTTGCGCCGTCCCCCTTCGGTCGGCTTGCGGTCTCATTGTCCGGAAATCCACGTCGCAGCCGCCCCCAGGGGCACTGCCGCTTCGCGGGCATCTGCGCTACTCAATTTTCTTCGAAAATCTCGTTGCCGCTCCGATGCGGCGCCCGCCGGCGCCTTGTTAACGCGTCGGAAGAGGGATTCGGCTCGCTGCGCTCGTGAACCTACTATCCCCCTGCGCCCCCAGGGGAGAAGGGGAACCCTCCCCTTCCGCTGCTGCTACGTTCCTAACCCTGCGGCCCGAAAGTACGGTAGGTGCGGTATGCAGTGGGGGCGGCAGCTGTTAGCAACAGTCATGATCAGCGCAGGAGAAGCCGGGACGCTCGGTTTCGATAGTGGCGTGGGAAATGCCGTGCTCCCTAAGTTCTTCCTTGATGCCTGCAACAACCGTGCAGGGCTCGGCTCCGTCGGCAATAACAGCATGAGCCGTCAATGCAGTCTCGGTAGTGCTGATGGGCCAGATATGTACATGGTGCACATCAGCCACGCCGGGAACCCCCTTAATGTGAGTCACAACCTCTTCTGCATCAATGCCTTCCGGCACGGCATCTATACTGAGTCTCAGGCTTTCGGAGAGCAGCTCCCAGGTCCCGGCAAGTATTATCAGCGCCACTACTATACCGATAATGGGGTCGATAAAGTTCCATCCGGTAAAAGAAATAACTACGCCCGATATAAGTACACCGACGGATACCAGGGTGTCTGCAGCCATGTGAAGGAAGGCTCCGCGGGCGTTGAGGTCACTTTTGCGATGCCGCATAAGCAGGAAGGCAGTGAATCCGTTTACCAGGATGCCGGCTCCGGCAGTCCAGGCCACTGCGTCACCGTTCACCACCGCGGGCTCACGGAACTTGTGGATGCTCTCTACGAGTATTGCTCCGACGGCCACCAGCAGAATGATTGCATTCAGGAGTGAAATAAGGACCGAACCCTTACGATAGCCGTAGGTCAGCTTCTTGGTGCTGTGCGTGGCTGCCAGACGCAGTGCTATCATGGCCAGCAGAAGAGAGAAAACGTCGCTTAGATTGTGTCCTGCGTCGGAAAGCAGACCAAGGGAATTCCCCCAGAAACCTACTCCGGCTTCAATGAGCACGAAAGCAAGATTAAGAATTATAGAAACTGTATATACCCCTTTCAGCGATACCACGTCGGCTGCTGAGTGATGGTGGTGATGATGTTCATGTGCCATAAACTGCATTTTTCCTGCAAAGTACGGCAATCCCGGATGCCGCCGCAATACCAATAAGTTATGATGCTGCAGGCGTTGTGCCTAACCGGCGATGCAGGAATCCATCAGACGGCTAATCTCCTCTTTGTCAAGATTCTGGCCGATGAAGACTATTTTCTGCATTCTGTCACCGTACACGGGATCCCAGTCGCGGCGGAGTTGCTCGTCCCGGGCCATCTGCTGCTCCAGTTCGAACTCGTTCATGCTTGCATACCAGAGGCCGGCGTCCTTCAGCGTCTTCTGGCGCCCTGCCTGCTCGAACACGTAGCACTGGTCGGGCTCGGCGGCAAAGTAGCACAGACCCTTTGCGCGTATTATTCCGGCCGGCCAGTGTTTGAATATGATGTTGTCGAATTTGTTGAGGTCCATAGGCTCACGGCGATAATACACAAAGGTGTCTATTCCGTACTCCAGGGCCTCTCCTTCGGCTTCTTCCTCCTCATCTTCGCCCTCGATAGCTGCAATCCAGGCTGCCGATGTAGCCACGGCCTCGAAGTCGAACATTCCGGTATAGATAATTTCGTCCAGGTCGATATCGCCGTAATCGCATTGAAGCACCTTTGCCCCGGGGTTGATACCCTTAACTATGGCCCTCAGGCGACCCAGCTCGTCGGCGCTGAGCTCCGATGCCTTGTTAAGCAGCACTATGTTGCAGAATTCCAGCTGCTCTATGATAAGGCGCTCCAGGTCGTCTTCGCCTATGTCCTCCTTCTCCAATGCGCTTCCGCCGGCAAATTCGTCCTTCATCCGGAGTGCGTCCACTACTGTTACTATGCAATCAACGTAGGGGACTGCGCCTCGGGTGTATTGGGTGCCGAAAGTGGGCATCGTGCAAATGGTGTTGGCGATTGGTGCCGGTTCGCAGATACCGCTGGCTTCTATAACTATGTAGTCGAAGCGCTTTGAGGATGCAAGGTCCGCTATCTGTGCCACCAGGTCCATTTTGAGGGTGCAGCAGATGCAGCCGTTCTGAAGGGCCACGAGGGAGTCGTCACCCTGGCCTACCACACCGCCTTGCTGGATGAGGCTTGCGTCTATGTTGACTTCACCTATATCGTTGACAATTACGGCGAATTTTATGCCTTTACGGTTTGCGAGTATGCGATTGAGGAGGGTTGTCTTTCCGCTCCCGAGGTAGCCGGTCAGAAGCAGTACCGGTATCTGCCTGATTTCATTGTCAATTGTCATAGTGTGCAAATTTACAAAAAAGATTTGCACGTGTTAGAAAAAATTTATACTTTTGCGGTCCACTTCTGGATGTGGCGCAGTTGGTAGCGCACCTGGTTAGGGACCAGGAGGTCGCTGGTTCAAGTCCAGTCATCCAGACGCAAGCCTCGCTCAGCGAGGCTTTTTTTGCGTCCGGATGACTGGACTTGAACTTGAACAAAAAAAAGTGTATATTTGAAGCAACACCAAACCACATTGATTATGAAGAAGACACTCCTTAGTCGCCTAAGCGACACCGCCAAGATCAAAAACCGCGCAAACTTTTCCGACATCGACAAGCATATCGTCAAGTACGAGTATGGTTCCGATGCCTTTATGCGCATCCTGGCAAGCCGCTACTCTTGCCACTCCTTCACACATCACAGCGTATCAGATTCCAAACTGAAAATGATCCTGGAAGCCGGCCGGATGGCTCCTTCCGCAGCAAACCAACAACCTACCCGTATCTGGGTGGTAAAAAGCGAAGAGGCTCTGGCACGGCTAAGGGCTGTCCATCCATGTTACGGAGCACCGGTCGTTCTTGTGGTCGGCTGCCGTAACGAAGAAGCCTGGGTACGCGAAAGTGACGGCATCAACTCGGCAAAGACAGACGCAGCCATCGTACTTACCCACCTAATGCTTACCGCTACAGATGCAGGTTTGGCCAATATGTGGATATGGGACTTCGATCCGGGAAAAGTGAGGGAAGCCCTCCCCGAAACCCGCGAGCACGGTATCTACGGACTCCTTGCAATAGGTCATCCTGCGGCCGGTGCAGGAAAGCCCACGGAACTCCACACCATACGCAAATCAATTGAGGAGCTGGTATCAATTCTGTAAATAACTATCTGGCGTACTTGTTTATAGCTGTTTCCAGATGTTCTCCCATGGTGCTCTGCATCTCTTTGCGGCCTTCCTCGGTAGGAACGGAGTATTTGCCGCTATGCCCTTTCCATGCGCAAGGGTAGATGACCTTTGACGCGGCGGGACAGATATTATAAACTGACCATACGCTTGCAGGGGGACAGGTGAGGTCTATAAGGCCTACGTTGACTACAAGATCTCCATTATAGTACCGCATAAAGTTGGCCGCGTCGTAATAGGGGACAATTTTCGCGGCGGGCGAATCTGTGCCTTCGCGCTCCAGCGGTTTTATCCAGCTGCTGCTGCGCCCTTTCAGTATTCCTCCCATGTCCCACATTGCGGGCACGTCCACCACAACCATCGTTACACGAGAATCCAGCCCTGCCAAAGCTGCGCTCTGTGCTCCTCCCTGGCTACCGCCGGTGACCAGTACTCTCTCGCCGTCCCATTCTTCGAGGCTGCACAGATAGTCAAGAGCACGGACCATACGCAGGAACATGCCACGGAAATAGAAGGACTCATGATCGGTGACTTTCCAGCTTGAGTAGTCCTGAATCTCCTTCTGAATGCCCTCATAATAGGTGTTGTCCTGCCCGTTCAGAATGCCGTGGGCGTTGATGTCCAGGGCGATGGCGCCTCTCCCGGACTTTGCCAGGGAAACGGCTTTTTTGACAGTTGCCTTTGTGTAAGGAGCCGTCAGTTCCCCTGCGCTATGGGCAAAGATAACAATGGGAAGACTGTGCGGACGGGCATTGCGGGGCATGGCAAGGTAGCCCCGCACGGGGCGGAAGTCAAGACAGTTGACCTCAAGGTCGTAGCACTCAAACGATTCGGAGTCTTCATCCGGGATACTCACCGGAGTGAGCTTGACTTCCATTTCCTGCTTCCTCATTGTATCAAGCTGTTTTTCCCAGAAAGCGAGGAAATCAGCCGGCTCTCCAAATCCGGGACGGAAGTCTTCCGGAGCCACGATGGCACCGACCGTAGTGGAGTCGTTCTGGTCTGAAGGGTTTGCAAGTCGTATCATCAGGGCGGCGGCTTCGTCGTAACTGCCCCGGAATACTTCGCTCTTTCCCTTCGGCAAGACGGTCTCGCTCACGCCAATGAACTGCCCATTTTGATAGACCTTCACCAAAGCAGGAGTCTCTTTGTCCACTTCGGCGAATATCCTTACGATATCACCTTTGGCATAGATGCCCTCGAATCCTTTGTCTGGAAACAGCCTGACACTCTCAAGGAACGATTGGCCGTAGCAAATGTTCAGGGCAAGCAGACAGATGGTAAAACAGAATACTTTTTTCATGTCAACGATAATAATCCGCTCGAAAGATAGTGATTTATTATGGATAATCTGGCAGAAAATACTAAATTAGCAAGACTAATTTGCTATTCGTATGAAATCGTTTAAACTGCTCGCATTTGTTCTGCCATTAATCATCTTTACATGCTTTTCATGCAAGGAGAATCCGACCGTCGGTGAACGTACTATAGCCCTGGGAGATGCCGCTTGGGATGCTTCCGAGTGGATTTCTGCTGCAGATGCGCCTGTGGTTACCGGTGTGGTCAACGGCAGGGAAGGACACCGTCGCTCGGCAGACGGTGCCAGTTGGTTTCTTAGTACGGTGACCAATCAGGGAAAGGTGGTTTCGGCAAAATGGATGACCACCGGCCTAGGTGTCTATGACCTGTATCTGAACGGCAGGCCTGTGGGGGATGATTTCATGAAACCCGGCTATACACATCCTAAAAAGACAAGGCGCTCATATACTTATGACTTGACCAAGGCCTTCAATAAAGCAGCTGGAGCTACCAACGTCCTTTCCGCCCAGATTACTCCAGGATGGTGGGCCGACAAAATTGTCACCCCCAGCGGTAACGACGGAATGGTGGGAGACAAGTGTGCGTTCCGGGCCGTGCTGGAACTGACCTATGCAGATGGTAGCAAGGCTCTGCTAGGTACCAATACAACGGACTGGACCGCCGGAATCGCCGGGCCTATAACGCATGCGGCAATCTTTGACGGAGAAGAGTACGATGCAAGGGTTCTTCCCGGGTTCGACACCCCGGAGAAACTCGGTGTACCTGAGGTTAATACTGAGTTCTGCGGCGAAATTCTCCCTACTGCCGGCGCTGAAATCTGCTTGAGACGGGATATTGAACTGAAACCCGTGGAAGCCTATATATGGAAAGGCATAGAGAATGCTTCCGAGGAAGACTACGGTAAGGTGATAGTATTAAGGAAGTTCAAGGAAGGGATGACGCTTGCTGAAGGAGAGACGCTTGTGGTTGATTTCGGGCAGAATGCCGCTGCGGTGCCGTCCTTTGAATTCGCGGCGGCTGAAGGAACCGTCCTTACCTGCCTGCCGGGAGAGATTCTCAACGACGGCAATGGAGCCATAAGCCGCGGAATGGACGGCCCCGAAGGTAGCGTTCACAGGGAGAATTTGCGCACGGCCTCGGACTGCTTCAGAGCGGTCTATACTTTTGCCGACTCTCGTGGCTATGTGAAATATATGCCCACCCACAGTTTCTTCGGCTATCGCTATATCTCCGTCACCGCCACAGGTGACGTAAAAATCAAGAAAATAAGCTCCATACCCGTAACTTCTGTTACGGCAGATATGGAAACCGGTAAGGTCACAACCGGAAACGAACTCATAAACAAGCTGATTTCCAATACTTACTGGGGACAGTTGTCCAATTATCTCTCAGTTCCTACGGACTGTCCGCAGCGCAATGAGCGTCTGGGCTGGATGGCGGATACCCAGGTATTCGCGGAAACCGGAACCTTCTTCGCTAATACAGCTGCCTTCTTCCATAAGTGGACCAGGGACATCAGGGATTGCCAAAGCGCCGCTGGAGGATTCCCCGGAGTAGCGCCCTATGGTCAATATGGTTCCGAGTATTGGCATACTATGCGTCTAGGTTGGACCGACGCCGCCGTTATCGTCCCCTGGGTTGTCTGGAAGCAATTCGGCGACACCGATATAGTAAATGAGAACTGGGAGGCAATGGAACGTTTCCTGATCCATGTTGCGGATACCAGATACGACCATAATGCCATTATTGACGAATGTGGCAATTATCAGTGGGCAGATTGGCTGAGTTATGAGCCATTGGAGAGCTGCAGTCACAAGGCGCAGACACCGAAGGATGCCAACGGCAAGCGCTATCCGCTCCCCGAAGCTATTGATTATTGGAACTACCTCGGGGCCTGCTACTGGGCCATGGATGCCGATATGATGCGCGACATGGCAGCCGCAACCGGTCGTGACGCTTCCGTTTATGCCGATATGGCCGCAGCCGCAAGGGCATATATAATGGAGAATTTCCTTGGAGCCGACGGAACTTTCCGGACGGAAGTGTTGAACACTATGCAGACTCCCGCCCTCTTCGCTCTCAAGCTCGGGCTCCTGGAAGGAGATGGAAAAGAGGTCGTAAAAGAGAGGCTCAGGGAGAATTTCGCCGCTCACGACGGATGCCTCCAGACCGGCTTCCTGGGAACCTCGATCCTGATGCAGACTTTGAGCGAAAACGGAATGACGGATGTAGCCTGGGATCTCCTGTTTCAGCGCAAGAACCCTAGCTGGCTATATTCTGTTGACAACGGCGCTACTACAATCTGGGAGCGCTGGAACAGCTATACCATCGAGAACGGAATGGGACCCAAGGGCATGAACAGCTTCAATCATTACGCCTACGGTTGCGTATGCGAGTGGATTTGGGAAACCGCCGCGGGTATTTCCGCCGACCCTGCCGAGCCAGGCTTCAAACATATCATTATGAAGCCTGTACCGGACAGGAGACTCGGTTTTATAGATGCTGAATACCGTAGCGCCGTCGGAGTCATCAAGAGCGCTTGGAAGTATGATGGAGACAGCTGCGTATGGAATTTCACCATACCAGCCGGCTCCTCCGCCACCGTTACCCTACCCGGAGAAACCGAGTCCAGGGAATATGGTCCAGGAAGTTATCGCCTTGAAATATAGGCTTTTACATCCTCCCATCGGTAATAGGGCCCGGAGAAGGACTTGAGCTCGGGGATGAGGGTCTCCTTCTCATTGGTAAGGAATTTAACCAGTACATCTCCTTTTCGGTTACGATAGAAAACTATCTGCAGGTTTGCTGCAAAAGGGCACAGGAGGGTGCCGTTCCAGTTGCGGACGGCCTCTTCTGCCGTATAACGGGGGTAGCCATAGCCCTCCAGGCCGAAGTATGAGCAGATTCCGAGGAAGGGCCAGTCGTGACCGAAGATAAGGTCGGCCGCCACCGGTGCGCCTGCAATGGCCTCGTCGGCTTTCCGTATTATTTCTTCCGCCAACGGCTTTGCACGCGGCATGCGCCTGTCTCCAAACGGAACGGAATTGCAGTTCCAGAGATATGCATTCAGGGCCCTGCGGCAATAAAGTGTAACAACCGCATCCCAGGGCAGGAATGAGAAATAGTTCTCGTCTATTTCGTGTGCCTGCGCAAACGACGCAACTTTGAAAATATAGTTGACAAGCCGGTTGGGACTGATAATCTTTCTTCCGAGCTGAGGGTCGGTAAACAGTTTTGCGTAAACTGCGGCCGTGTCGTACGGGAATTTAGTGGATTCCGCAGTCAGGCGTGAAGCCTCTTCTTTCATGTCTTTGGGATACGAACGGGAGATGAAATACTGATACTTTTCTCCGCAGTCCCAGGTAAAGACCAGCTTGTTGTTGCATGCCATCAGGGAAGAGGTAAAGGCGCTCATGCTGACCAGACAGCGAGGAACTACAGAGGAAAGTGCGTGAACTTCACCCTTGCGGAACACTCCGGGGAAACGGTGGTACATTCTCTCGGCCAGCCTGCTGTGTTCAATTGCGCCGCGGGGCGTAAGGCGTCCGGGCATTTCATTGTGCAGGGCGATGATCCTGTCCGTAACCCTCAGCAGGGAATCTCCGTCAGTGGTCAGTATGCCTGCAGCCTTCGCTACGCGCAGAGAGTCCCTTAGTTTGGGATATCTTGTGCCGTCCGAGTCGGAACGGGTCCCGTGGCGACCGTAATGGCTGATATAAAAGGGCTTGAATCCGCCTGGAGCCGGAGTGTCCTTTATGGGCAGGAACTCATAGCAATGAGCATTGAACGCTGCACGTTGCGGAAATTCCCGCAGATAAGCGTCGATTTCGTCCGATACTTGCCCAAATGCAAGAACCGGGCACAAAAGGATAAGTGTAAATAGCAGTCGTAGTTTCATAAACGCAAAGATAAGCAAAAGGAATCATTTGTTCAAAAACAAATAATTGTCTAAATTTGCGCCGCAAAAAAGGCAATAATATACAAACTAATATGTCCAACAGTAAGTTTTCTGTTAAGTATTGTGTACTTCTGCCACTGGTGCTCATAGTCACAATCCTTCTTTGGGCCCTCCCTACCTCTGTATTCGGTATCGCGGACCTTACTCCGGTCCAGCAGCGCATGATAGCCATTTTCATTTTTGCTGCTCTCATGTGGATGTTCGAAATCATCCCCAACTGGACCACGTCCCTCATAGTAATAGTGGTAATGCTTTTGACCGTCTCCAACAAGGGACTGGTCTTTTTCTGCAACTCTGCGGCAGGCAGTCTGGTAGATTACAAGAGCATTATGGCTTCTTTCGCGGATCCCGTGGTGATGCTCTTCATGGGCGGCTTCGTGCTTGCAATCATAGCCTCCAAGTACGGCATGGATGCCGTCATTGCCAAGGGCCTCCTCGGCCTTTTCGGCAAGAAGCCCAAAATGGTTCTGCTCGGTTTCCTTACCATCATTTCCATCTTCTCGATGTTTATGAGCAATACCGCTACCGCGGCTATGATGCTGGCGTTCCTGGCTCCCGTGCTCAAGGCCCTGCCGGAAGATGAGACCGGAAAGGTGGGCCTGGCGCTCTCCATCCCTGTCGCCGCAAATCTCGGAGGTATTGGAACCCCTATCGGAACGCCTCCCAACGCTATAGCGATCGGCGCCCTGGAGAATGCCGGCTATCAGATAGGATTCGCCACCTGGATGTCCAGGATGATTCCTTACGTGGCCGTGATGATTCTCATTGCATGGGTGCTCCTCCGCATCTTCTTCCCCTTCAAGTCCAAGACTATAGAACTGAAGATTGAGGCCAAGGCGCACAAATGGACCTGGAAGGATTACGTGGCGTGGATTACTTTCTTCGTGACCATTCTTCTCTGGGTAACCGAGTCGCTTACCGGCATCAATTCCAATATAGTCGCCCTTATTCCTCTGGCTGTCTATACCTGTACCGGAGTGTTCAGCAAGGAGGATATCAAGGAAATCAACTGGAGCGTGCTCTGGTTGGTGGCCGGAGGTTTCGCCCTGGGTACCGGACTCAACAAGACCGGTCTTGCGGCAGTGCTTATCAACGCCATTCCGTTCAGTACCATGAACGTTGTTCTCGTGCTTGTCATCGCCGGCCTGGTGTGCTACTTCCTCTCCAACTTTATCAGCAACTCCGCTACTGCAGCTCTGCTGGTTCCTATACTGGTTGTAGTTGGTACTGCCATGTCTGACCCTTCTGCAGCCAACAACGCGCAGTTCATGAGCCTCGGAGGCATGTACGCCATGATTCCTTTCATCGCCATGTGCGCATCAATCGCCATGCTCTTCCCGATTTCCACACCTCCGAATGCTATCGCATCTTCTACCGGTCTGGTGAAGACTTCCGATATGACCAAGGTGGGCCTTATCATAGGAGTGGTGGGATTTGTGCTGGGCTATTTCCTGCTTACAAAGTTGTTCCCTTTTAACATGGCGTAGAATGAAAAAGATAATCATTACCCTCGCAACTCTGTTTATAGCGGCCGCAGCATTCGCACAGGACGTTACTGCACCCAAATACGGCTACAAGGAGACTCAGTTCTTCAGCAAGCCCAAGTTTGGCGGCTATATCATCGGAGCCTACAAGCATTCCGACCTCAATCCCGAGAAACCGGGAGGATTCAGTTGCAGGCTTATTCGTCTTTATGTGGACGGCAGCATCTACAACGATTTTAAATATCGTATCCAGTTCCAGGCGAACGGAGAAAAGCCTCACGTGAAGGATTTCTACATCGAGTGGGCCAGATTCCCCGAGTTTTCCGTCAAGATGGGTCAGTTCAAGAGGGCTTTTACCTTTGAAAATCCCATGAATCCCTGGGATGTGGGAGTGGGCGATTTCTCCTTCCTGGTACAGAAGTTCGCCGGTATGGGCGATCGTCTCGGAGAAGCTAATATGGGCGGCCGTGACATAGGTATCCAGCTTCAGGGTGACCTTTTCCCCATAGGAGAGGACAAGCACCGCCTGGTTCATTATCAGCTGGGCCTGTATAATGGTCAGGGTATCAATCTCGCTGATGCCAACAAGGATAAGGATATCATCGGTACCATTCAGTTCCAGCCTATAAAGGGTCTGTATATCGGCGCTTTCGGATGGATGGGTAACTGGAGGAACGCAAACGGTGAAGACCTTAAGCGCGAACGCGTAAGTGCGGGCCTCAAATTCGACCGCAACAACTGGACGGTACGTGCCGAGTATGCCACCGCCATTGCCGGCGAGCGCGCCCAGAGCGGCCCTGCGGATGCTTTCTATGCTACAGTGGGAATTCCTGCTACCGACTGGCTGAAATTTTATCTGAAATGGGATGAGTTCCGCGCCAACGCTGACAAGGCTTCTTCTCACGATATGTGGAGCGCCTGCGTGAACTTCCGCCTTCACAAGAACCTCAACTTCCAGGTTGAGTATCGCCACCATCTGGACCAGCTTATTTCCAAGCATTACAACGACATTTGGTTCATGGCCTATATCAGATTCTAGGAATATTTGGTATATTTGTGCACCTATGGTGCCATTCCTTAAACAAGTAGCCAGACACTACAATAACGACGGAGCCGGTGACATAAGCCGGCTCTGTTTCATATTTCCCAACCGCCGGGCCCTGAGGTTCTTCGAACACTACCTTGGGCAGGAGATTGCGGCTTCCGGCAGAGGAGCGTTGGTAAGTCCGCAGCTGTTCACGATGAACGACTTCGTGTACAGGGCCGCCGGAGCCGGACAGACGGGGCGCATACCGCTGCTGATCGAGCTTTACCGCTGCTACAGGGAGCTGAATCCCGCCGCTGAACCGCTGGACGACTTCATCTTCTGGGGGGATACCATACTGGGCGACTTCGACGACGTAGACAAGTACCTGGTTCAGGCGGAGCATCTCTTCACCAACGTGAGCGACCTCAAGGTCATGCAGGACGACTGGTCATGGCTCACCGACACCCAGAGAGAGGCCGTACGCCGTTTTACCCGCCATTTTCTCAATCCGGGAAGTGTGAAGGAAAGCTTTCTGAGTATCTGGCGCATACTCCTGCCGCTGTATGAACGCTTCAACGAAGTGTTGACGGAAAAGGGCATGTGGTACGAAGGCAAGGTGTACCGTGAGCTTTGCGGGCATCTGGATTCGACTCCCGCGGCAGATATCATGGCGAAGCGTTTCCCCTGGAGCGGCAAGTTCGTTTTCGTGGGCCTGAACGCCCTGAACGAGTGTGAAAAGACTCTGTTGAAACGCCTGCATAACGCCGGGCTGGCAGAATTCTGCTGGGACTGGAAGTCCGATTTTATTAAGGACGGGCACAACAAGTCATCTCTGTTCCTAAGCACCTTTGTCCAGGAGTTTCCGCAGGCGTTCAAACCCGACCCTGAGGGCTTGCCGGAGTGTGAATTCAACGTGCTCAGCGTGCCGGGAGGCATACTTCAGGCAAAGCAGTTGCCGGAACTCCTGAGCCGCTGCAATCCCTCGCCGGGAATCGAGACCGCTGTGGTGCTGCCGGATGAAAACCTGCTGATTCCCGTGCTGAACTCCATCCCGGAGCACGTTTCCAAGTTGAACGTCACTATGGGATACCCTATCTCCGGCAGCCAGATTGGCGTGCTGCTGAAGGATCTTGGGGAGCTTCAGATGCACATTCGTGAGCGGGAGGGCAGCTTCTACTTTTATTACAAGCAAGTCTGGACCGTAGTGTCAAACTCCTTGATACGTAAGGCTCTGGGAGAAGACGGCGCGTCCGTTTTGGAAGACTGCAGGAAGAAGCGCGCATACTATATACCAGGAGGGGAGCTTAAGGGGCACCCGGTGCTGGAGGCTATCTTCCGTCCTGTCGTGCGCAGCTCCTCAGCAGACTCTTCCCAGGTGAAGGCACTATGCGCCTGGATGCAGGATGTGCTGGTTGTACTTGCCCTGGCAGTCAAGGAAGATTCCCAGATGCAGTTGGAACTGGATTTCGCCCGCATTTGTCACCAGCAGCTTGCCGACCTGCAGAAGTACGAACTGGACATCACTCCTTCGTCTTTCTTCCGCCTGCTGGGACAGTTGACGGCCATGGCAACCGTGCCGTTCCAGGGCGAGCCTCTGGAGGGTATGCAGATTATGGGGCCCCTGGAACTCAGAGCGCTGGACTTCGACAACCTTATCATCCTGAGTTGCAACGAGGGCGTGTTCCCGCGCCGCTCCGTGAGTGCCTCATTCATTCCGCCGGAGCTCAGGAAGGGCTTCGGCCTGCCTACATACGAATACCAGGACGCAGTATGGGCCTATTATTTCTACCGCTCCATCCAGCGAGCCTCCAAGGTTTGGATGGTATACGATTCCCGCACGGAGGGAGTCAAGGGAGGGGAGAAGAGCCGCTACCTGAGCCAGCTGGAGCTGCATTTCGGTGTCAAGATAAACCGTTTTGAGGTGCAGACGGAGCTGGGTGGCATGAGTCAGCCCGGAAGTATTGAGAAAACCCCCGAGCACCTTGAAAAGCTTGCACAGGCGCACCTGTCGGCCAGTTCTATAAGGAGTTATGCGGATTGTCCCGCCAGCCTGTTCTACTCCAAGGTGGAAGGCCTGAAGCCGGAAAAAGAAGTCTCGGAGTTCCTGGATTCCGGAATGATAGGAACGGTGCTTCACAAGGCGATGGAGATACTGTATCCGGTTGACAGAACTATCGATTCCGCTTTCATAGATGCTTTGCGTAAAGACAGGAAGCGTATTCGCGAGCTGGTGGGCTGTCTGATTTGCAAGCAGCTGAATACCTTCGAACTGACTGGCCGCAACCTGGTTTTCGCGGATTTGATTTGCCGTTATGTGGATGCGGTGCTGGCTGCGGATTCTGCCATGCTTGCCAAGGGCGGCAGGATGAGTATCAAGGGCGTGGAGATGGAAGCGCATCTGCAGGCCGGCGGATTCGACTTCATAGGATTTGTAGACAGGCTGGATTGCACGGCCCCCGGAAAGCTGAGGGTGGTGGATTACAAGACCGGTCGCGTGGAGGAAAAGGATTTGCTTTTCACCGGAGACGGACTTCCAAAGATAGGCTTCCAGCTATATCTGTACAAGCGTATGGTCCAGGCCATGTTCCCCGGTGCCGAGGTGGAGGGTGCAATTTATCAGCCTGCAGGGCTGATGGGCGGCGAGCCGGTTTACTCCCTGTCTCTGGACGAGGAATACTGCGCCATGATGGACAAGGAGCTGGATGCCATTTTGGCGGAGATTGCCGACCCAGCAGTACCCTGGTCGCGTACAGACGACGTCAAGAAATGTGAGTGGTGTGACTTCAGAACTATCTGCGGACGATGAATATAATTAAGGCAAGCGCCGGGTCGGGCAAGACTTACCGCCTGTCCCACACCTACCTGGAATACCTTCTGAATTCCGGGGACCCGTTCGCGTACAGGCACTTGCTGGCTGTCACCTTTACCAACAAGGCCACCGCGGAGATGAAGACGCGCATACTCCAGGATCTGGCGAAAGAGTCTGAGAGCAACCGCACCGCACGCCATTATCTGCTCAGCATACTTCATGATTACGGAGCCTTCGGGGTAAGTACCATAGACCGCTTCTTCCAGCAGACTCTCCGCGCGTTCGCAAGGGAGCTGGGACAGCATAATTCATGGCAGGTAGAACTGGACAAGGCGTCCTTGATAGAGGAAGCTGTGAACCGGGTGCTGGACGGTCTTACGGAAGACAAAACGGACCTGGCCGACTGGCTGAGGAGCAATGCCCTCGAACAGATATCCAGGAGCAAGCGTTTCCGCCTGGACGAAGGCCTTGCCGACATGGGCTCCAGGCTTAAGAGCGAGGAGTTCCGCCAGCTGCTCGCATCCACCGGCCTGGATGTTTCCAAAGCATGGTCCAAGGAACGTCTGAATAGCCTCCGACGCAGTTGCCACCGCATTTGCAAGGACTTTGAAGACAAGGCCGCAGCGCTCGGCATCACTGTAGGAAAAGATAAGGACATCAAGTATCCGGGCACTAAGAAGGCCCTTGACGCTCCGGGCGTACGGGAGCTCTTCGAAGGGGAATTTGCTGCCTACGCCACCGCCTGCATTGTGCGGAACAGCCTCTATTCGCTCGGCGTAGCCAGGGAATTCCAGGAGGAGTACGGCAAGCTGCTCAACGAGAAGAACGTGCTGCCGCTGGATGAGTCCAACACCATGCTGAAGGACATAATTGACGGCTCAGACGCCCCATTCGTATATGAGAAAACGGGCACCCGCTACGCACACTACCTGCTGGATGAGTTCCAGGACACTTCCCGCCTGCAGTGGGACAACTTCCTCCCCCTTTTGCGCGATGCGGATGCCGCCGGTGCCAATCTCATCGTGGGAGATGTCAAGCAGAGCATATACCGCTGGCGCGATTCCGACTGGCACCTGCTGGGCAGCGAAGTAAAGAAAGAGTTCCCGGCGGCTGAAGAGGAGTCGCCGGAGGAGAACTGGCGCAGTGCCCGCAGCATAGTGGGCTTCAACAGCGACTTTTTTGCCTTTGCGGCCAGCAGGCTGGGACTGCAGGACCTTTATGCAAACGTCAGACAGGAGTCGATGGTGGATGAGCCGCAGGACGGCTGCGTGCAGCTTGGTTTTACGTCCGACCAGGCGGATGCGGTGCTTGAATCGGTCCGGGACGTACGTTCCCGTGGCGCCCAATTCGGCGACATTGCCATCCTGGTCCGCGGCCACAAGGAGGGCGCGGTTCTGGCAGAAACGCTCATAAGGGCAGGCGTGCCGGTCATTTCCGACGACTCGCTCGACCTCAAGTCGGCGGTGAGCGTACGGCGGCTGGTATCGCTGCTCACTTTCTATGACAATCCGTCCAACAGCGTCGGCAGCTACATTGCCCGCTCCATAGGCATCACGTTCCCGGAGGTGTACCATTCGCTTATCGATTTCTGCGAGAGCCTGCTGAGGGATTTGGAGCGTTATGATCCAAAAACCTTCCGCGCGGAGACTCTCTATATCAGCACCTTCATGGACCGCCTGCAGGATTGGGTGACCGCCAACGGCAACAACCTGAGGTCGTTCATTCGCCAGTGGAACGAGAAAGAGTCCATTTTTATAGGTTCACCAGAGAATTCGGATGCGGTGCGTATCCTGACCATCCATAAGTCCAAGGGGTTGGAGTTCCCGCATGTAATCTTCCCGTTTGCTGAGAAGGTGGTCATGTCCCAGAAAGAAACGCGCTGGTGCGTGCTCGACGGCGGCGGGACCTCACTGGGGCATGAGCTGGACGGGATCTATCCTGTGTGCCTTAGCGGCAGTTCGGAGAAAACCCTTTTTGCCGCCGACTGGGAGGCTGAGCGCGCGATGCAGCTGGTAGATAACATAAACCTTTTCTATGTTGCCCTCACCCGTGCATCCAAGAGCCTGCATGTTATCGCCAAGGTGCCCGCAGCAGTCAAGTTACCCAAGCTGAAGAAGGGCCTGGATATAGAGTGGAGCAACTTCTCGGAGCTTTTGTACGCCTGGTCTCGAGGCAATGAAGGCATAGTGTGCGGGGAACCGTACGATTTTAGCAAAATGAAGCGTAAGCCTCTGGAGGAGAGGACTTCTATCCATGCAGGATATGTTTCCGTGCCTCTTGCGGGCCGCCTGCGGGCATCGGAAGATGCATTGGACTACTTCGGCGAAGACGGCCATACGGGGCCCGATGCTTCCGGCCGCCTGCGGGGAATAGAACTGCACGCAGCATTGGCAGTGGCCGATTCGGTCGCCGACTTGCCTTTGGGTATGGATCCGGACGCCCGGGCCATGCTTGTTGCGCGCATAGAGGCGCACCCTGAGTGGTTTTCAGATGCCGCCCGCGCCCGCAACGAGCTGAGCATCTTCGGCGCAGACGGCTCCCTCAACCGCCCCGACAGGGTGGTGGAAACCCGGGACGGGGGAGTAATTATCATCGATTATAAATTCGGCGCAGAAAGGGAGAGCTATCTGTGGCAGGTGCGCCGGTATATGAAACTCTACCGGGAAATGGGTTATAAGTCGGTACGGGGCTATCTCTGGTACGTGCCGGAAGATAAAGTCGTGGAGGTTTAGATGTACGAAGAACCGCTTTAAATATTCCGTAATGAAAGAATTTGAGATAGTCTGTCCGCTTACCAGGGAACCGCGCCTGAAGGAAATCGAGGCGAAGGCGGGTGGGTTGAAATGGGTGCTGAAGAAGCGTTCCATAGATGCCCGCAAGGAACCAGTATGGCGTTATCAATATGAGGCATACGAGCCAGGGGAGGAGTATGTTCCCTTTACCCTCGAGCCTTACCGCGACGTGCATGATGCTCCTGCAGTGATTGTTGTTGGCGCCGGTCCTGCCGGGATGTTTGCAGCGCTCAAGCTGCTTACGTTAGGCCTTAAGCCGGTGGTGCTGGAGCGCGGCAAGGATGTTCATGCGCGCAAGTTCGATATGGCGTTGCTGTCCCGGGAGGGTGTGGTGAATCCGGATTCCAATTACTGCTATGGTGAGGGCGGCGCCGGTGCCTTTTCCGACGGTAAGCTTTATACTCGTTCCTCCAAGCGGGGCGACAATCGCGAGGTGCTGCATCAACTTGTAGCTTTCGGCGCATCCAAGGACATCCTCATCGACGCCCATCCCCATATCGGCTCCGACAAACTTCCTGTGATTGTAGAAAATATCCGCAAGTGTATCGTTGAGCATGGTGGAGAGTATTATTTTAATGCGAAAGTGGTTAATATCCGCAGCAGTGCTGCGGTGACCGATTCGCAGGAGCGGATGGTGGTTGAGACTGCTGACGGAAGGGAATTCCGAGGGGCGAAAGTGATTCTGGCTACGGGCCATTCGGCGAGAGACGTATATGAGATGCTGGAGACTAAAGGCGTACCGCTGGAGGCGAAGGGTTTTGCGCTCGGAGTACGGGTAGAACATCCGCAGGAAAAAATCAACTTCCACCAGTACCACGGAAGCTGGAAACCGGGAATCCCGGCTGCCGAGTATTCATTCGTCGAGCAGGTGGACGGCAGGGGAGTATTCTCCTTCTGCATGTGTCCGGGGGGTATTCTGGTGCCCTCTTCCACCGAGCCCGGGACCGTAGTACTCAACGGTATGTCCAACTCCGGCCGCAACGGCAAATTCGCAAACGCCGGAGTGGTGGTTCAGATTGAACCGGAAGACGTATCCGGAGACGGTCCCTTCCGCCTTATGGATTTCCAGAGGGAGGTCGAACGCAGTATGTTCGACTGGTGCGAACGCCAGCGCTGCAGCGGACAGAAGGACATCCCGCAGAATCCTATGGCTGCACCGGCACAGAGAATGGAGGACTTCTGTTTAGGAAAGGTCAGCAAGAAGATGCCCTCCACCTCCTATTACCCCGGAGTCATCAGTGCACCGCTGCACGAACTGCTGCCGCCTGTTGTGGCGAAGCGTCTCCAGAAAGCATTTCCGAGGGTGAAGATGAAAGGCTACTACACCAACGCAGCCCTGCTGCTAGGTGTAGAGTCCCGCACATCCTCACCAGTACGCATCCCACGTGACCCGGAAACCCTGGAAGCCATCTCCCTGCCCGGAGTCTATCCCTGCGGGGAAGGTGCCGGCTACTCCGGAGGAATCGTCTCGAGTGCGATAGACGGCATCCGCTGCGCCACTGCCGCCTACGAAGCTACTATCCCCCTGCACCCCCACTTGCTCTGACTCCTTCACATAATCATTTGAGGGACGGAAAACCGCGCAAAGCCTCCTGTATAGCCTATGGCACTCTGGCAATACCG
>Ga0310690_10000480_pt1 | contig 85131 bp, 74 predicted proteins | sample AusTroGonzalo_MG_2_FD_207661 | JGI IMG/M metagenome (GOLD analysis project Ga0310690, IMG submission 207661) | Bovine rumen microbial communities from tropical cattle in Woodstock, Queensland, Australia - Gonzalo_04 (v2) (version 2) | ecosystem: Host-associated > Mammals > Digestive system >...
TTCGACAGACTTATATAATAATCTATCAACAGGCCAAAAACACTTTGATATGTTTGTAAATGGCATATCGGGTAACAGAAGGATTCATGTGTTCCGGATGCTCAATGGTAATCTCAGAGAAGGGTATGTATTTGATAAACTCCAAAAAACGAACAAAATAATAAGGGCATCTGATATACGCAAAGAGCAATAATGGATCCTGCAAAATTGGCAGTTAGAGAAAAAGGCCCGAAATGGGCCTTTTTTGTGCACCCCTAAAAGCACTCTATGATCCGGACGGATAAAAACGGGCACAAAACCCCGACGGGAGAGGGGAAAACTAGCCAACAAAAAAGGCACCTTTCACAAGATGCCTTTTCAAATGGTGGACCGGAAGGGACTTGAACCCCTGACCTCCTGCGTGTAAAGCAGGCGCTCTACCAACTAAGCTACCGATCCTTAAATATATATTTATTATAACAAATATGCGCCTTCGCGACAAGAAAAATGTTATACTTTCCTTATGAAAAAAATAATTTACTTCTTACTTGTTTCGTTATGTTTCGTAGCGTGCAACGTGCCGCATGACACTCGTAGCCCCCTGGATAAACAGTTGGAGGATGCGATTGATTTTACCGATTTGCCGAAGGTGAAAGAACTCCTTTCAAAAGGAGCCAATCCTAATTTGCGCGACAAAGACGGCGATCCTGTCCTCGTTACGATTGCGGTGTTAAATCTGCATGCGGAGGACGGCGAAATTATGAAACTTCTTTTGGAGGCAGGCGCTGACCCGAACATTACGGATGATGACGGGCAGACCGCGTTGATGTCGGCCAGCAATCACGGAAATACGGCTCTTGTCAAAACGTTGCTAGATGCGGGCGCCAAGCCGGATTTAGCAGAAAAGAACGGTTTTACCGCGCTCATGTGGGCGGCGGATAAAGGCCATGATGAGGTGGCGAAGTTACTGCTCGCGGCGGGTGCGGACCCGAACCTGAAATCGGCAAATATGACGCCGCTTTACGTTGCCATTTTGAGCAACCGCACCAGCACTGTGCGTGTGTTACTGAACGGTGGAGCGGACCCGAATTTGGCGCCGCACGAACATGGCACACTGTTGAGTTCTGCGCGTCTTGCACATAATGCTGAGATAGAAAAAGCATTGTTGGACGCAGGCGCAGTGGATGATAGGGAAAATTAAACGTTCGCTGATAATAAAAAACCCCGTCTTTTTCGGACGGAGTTTTTTGTATGTATAGAATTTATTTTTCTGCTTTTTCCGTTTCGCAATTACACGTGTGTTCGTGCGGAATTTGCGGTTTGGTGCGTTGCCACTCGTCCGCTTCCGGTCCCCATTTATCCATCACGGCTTGTGGAATTTTAAACAAAATACTCGTACAAGTGGCGGTTACTGTCCCGTCGGGAAGAACAATTTTACCTTCCACTTGTGCCCGCGAACCGCCGTCACGCAGAACACGTCCGATGGCTTTTAATGGGGTGTTTGTGGGAGTATTATGTTTGTAGATGACTTCCATTTTTAATGTGACCATGAGACGGTCAAAATCGTTATCCAACATGATAGCGCGGCCGGATGTTTCATCTAAAATCGTTGCTACAATGCCGCCGTGGACTGTGCCCGGATAAGAACAGTAATTGTCATCCAACGTAAACGTCGCTTCCACTTGTTTTTCGTCGTAATTATTGTACCACTCCAACTTTAGCCCGAACGGATTTTTTTTGCCGCAGGCAAAGCAATTTAAGGAAGTGGGTTGTTTTAGTTTTTCCATAAGTCTCTCCTATATTAAATTATACTTTTTTGCTACACTTAACTTATGAACAATTTAGAAATGGAATTTAAGTGGGACGGAAATTCTCCGCGTGCTTTTTATAAAATGCGCCGTGCGCTGCAAAGTTGCGCCGACGTCGATTCGCCCGAAAAAGTGAATATAACGGATACGTATTTGGACGACGAAAAAAATAGTTTGTCTGCGCAAAAAATCGCATTGCGCGTGCGGTGCGAAAATAAAAAATGGGAAGTTACGTTCAAAACAAAAACGGAAATAAAAAACGGACTTGCTGTCAGAAAAGAAGAAACGCTAAAACTTAAAAACGTGAACAATCTGCGGGAAGCGTTATCATTTTTACACCGCAAAAAAATTTGGGAAGGGATAGATACTTCCTCTGTTTTTCCGCGCTTTACGATTAAAAATAAACGCACTGTTTTCGACGTGAAATTTCAAAAAAGCATAGCGCAGGCCGCGTGTGATGATTTTGAAATTTTTGTTTGCGGACGCGTTGTTAAAATGAAGGAAATTGAGTTGGAACTGAAAAAAGGAACGCTTAATGATTTACAAATTTTGGCGCAACTTATCACACAAAAGAGTGATTTAAAAATAGTGAAAAATTCCAAAGTCAAAACAGCGGAAACGTTGCTAAAATTGTGGAAGTTATAAAAATTTTTTACAAATGGCAAGTATTTTTTTGAAAAAATTTTCAAAAAATTTTTTTCAAAAAAAATTATCCTTAAAATAAACGGCAAAAAAAATTTCTCCGACGTAGAAATTTTGTTTTTTTATTTTCAGACGGTAAAAAAACGGTTGAAAAATTTCTCAAAAAATGGTTATAGACGGTAAAAATGTTGCAAAATAAAATAATTTGTGCTATCATTTTTATGAGGTTAAAACTAATTGTCTCAGGAGAACTAAAATGGCTGTTAAAAAAACCGTGAAAAAAGTAGCCGCCAAAAAACCGGCTGCCAAAAAAGTAGCAGTAAAAAAAGCCGCAGTAAAAAAACCGGTCGCTAAAAAAGCGTGCACCAAAGCGTGTGCCAAAAAAGCATGTGCTAAAAAAGTAGCCGCCAAAAAACCGGTTGCCAAGAAAGTTGCCGTGAAGAAAGCTGCTGTAAAAAAAGTAGCCGCCAAAAAACCGGCTGCCAAAAAAGTAGCAAAGAAAAAATAATTTAGTACGACGCAAAAAATCCCCCGGTTTTGCCGGGGGATTTTTATTTATAAGTCCTTCATTTACTTTAAGTGTTTTTCTACTTCGTTCCACGCTTCTTCAGCCGTATCTACTATCGGAATGACATTTTCATCCTCGTGTGAAATTACACCGTAGTTCGCAAGCGCTCGGAGGTTGATAACGTCGGACCAAAATTTCTTACCGACCAGTACAATCGGGATGTTGGATTTCTTGCCCGTTTGTACAAGCGTTAAAATCTCAAACAATTCATCAAACGTACCAAATCCGCCCGGAAATACCACGCACGCTTTGGCACGCATGACAAAGTGAAGTTTGCGAATCGCGAAATAATGGAATAAAAACGCCATATTGGGCGAGATGTATTCGTTGGGATATTGTTCATGCGGTAAGGTGATGTTAAGACCAACGGACGTTCCTCCGCTTTCCAACGCACCGCGGTTCGCGGCTTCCATCATACCGGGGCCGCCGCCGGTCACAACGGCAAAGCGGTTGTTTGTTTTTTTCACCACAATCTGTGCAAAACGACGTGCCTCTTCGTAATAATGCGCCAGCGACGCAAGCCCTTTGGCTTCCGTTAATTGATCTTGAAGTTTTTTATCTGCCGGATTTTTAGCAAGGGCTTCTTCGGCTTCTTTTACTTTTTGTGCAGCCTCTTTTTCTTTGGCAATGCGGGCACTCCCGAAACAGACAATGGTATCAACAATGTTTAAGTGTTTGAAATAAAGTTCCGGTTTTAATACCTCAAGTTCCATGCGTATCGGACGCATGACGTCTTGTTTCAACAGCTCAATATCTTCGTAAGCTTTAATGTAAGAGGACGTATGCTTTGTTTCGTTGTTTTTTTTGTCCGTCATAAAAACACCTCACTTGTCTATTTTTTTAATTTGCGCGGCAATTTTTTCCGCGCTGAGGCCCAACTGTTCATAGAGTTGGGCGGACTTTCCATGTTCTACAAATTCGTCGGCAATTCCTAACCGCAAGAGGTTCGCTTTTTTGTGGGTATCGGCGATATATTCCGCCACGGAAGAACCGAACCCGCCTGCCAACATGCCGTCTTCTACCGTTACCACATTGGAGGATTGTTGAAGTGCCTCATCAATAATTTGTGTATCTAGCGGTTTTACAAAACGCATATTAACCACCCCGCAGGAAATGCCGTCTTTTTCTAACATTTCGGCGGCTTGTAAGGACGGATGTACGCGGTTTCCGAAGGCGAGGATGGTAACGTCTTTACCTTTTTTGAGCCACGTTCCTTTTCCGATCGGTAACGTCTTTAATTCCTTATCCATTTCAACGTTAAAACCGGCTCCGCGCGGATAACGCAGGATGAACGGTGCTTTGGCGTCCACCGCCGTTTTTAACAGGTGTTGTAAATCGTTTTCGTCCGCGGGCGCGGCGAAAATCAAATTCGGTATGGAGCGCAGAAAACTGATATCAAAAACGCCGTGGTGCGTGGGACCGTCCTCGCCTACAAGTCCGCCGCGGTCCAAGGCAAAAATTACCGGCAAATTTTGAAGGCAGATGTCGTGTAAAATTTGGTCATAACACCGTTGGGCAAACGTGGAATAGAGCGCCACGACGGGCAACACGCCGCCCGCGGCAAGCCCCGCGGCAAAGGTGGCCGCGTGTTCTTCGGCAATTCCCACATCAAAATAGCGGGCGGGGAATTTATCGCGGAAGGCATCTAATCCTGTTCCTTCGGGCATAGCGGCGGTAATGGCGGCTATTTCCGGATGTTCTTCCGCCAATTTTAGAAGCGTTTGCGAAAATACTTTTGTAAAAGTAATCGTGTTGGATTTTCCCAAGAAATCGCCGGTATCCACGTCAAAAATACCCACGCCGTGGAATTTTGTTGGATTGTTCTCCGCCGGTTCGTAGCCCTTGCCTTTTTTCGTTACCGTGTGAAGAATTACGGGGCCTTTGACTTCTTTGATGGTTTCAAATACTTCTAGCAACGCATCCAAATCGTTGCCGTTGACCGGCCCGAAATAACGAAATCCCATTTCTTCAAAGAGCGTACCCGGGAATAAAATACTGCGGGCGCGTTTGGCAAGTTTGGCGGCATTGTTGCCAAATTCGTCAAACCGTTTTAAAAAATTCTCGGCCTTTTCTTCAGCGAGTTGTACGTATTTGGTGGTTAGTAATTTGGTGAGGGCTTTTCCCAACGCGCCGACACGTTGGGAGATAAACATCTGGTTATCATTTAAAATGACGAGTAAATCCGTACGTAACAGCCCTGCGTTTTGCATGGCTTCATAGGCCAGTCCGCCGGTTAAACAACCGTCGCCCACAATGGCAATCACACGGTGTTTTTGCTTGCGTTGGTCGCGCGCAATCGCCAGTCCCAACGCGGCCGAAACGGCGGTAGAGGCGTGTCCCGCGCCGAAAGCGTCGTATTTGCTTTCGCTGCGTTTGGGAAATCCGCTCAGTCCGCCTTTGGTGCGGATGGTGGAAAATTTATCTTGCCGCCCTGTTAAGAGTTTATGGGCATAGGCCTGATGGCCCGTATCAAAAACGATTTGGTCTTCGGGCGTGTTAAATACATAATGAAGGGCGGTAATGATTTCCACCGCGCCCAAACTTGAACCCAAGTGTCCGCCGTTTTTGCTGGCGGTTTCAATGATTTTTTCGCGCAGTTCTTCGCAAAGCGCGGGCAGCAGTTCTTTCTTAATTAAGCGTAAATCCGTAGGTGTTTGAATGCTGGGCAATACTTTCATGAAGTCCTCTCTAGTAAGTGCGCGTTTTGAAAAATTCCGCCATGGCGTAAAGCGGGGCGAGACGTTTTCGTTTGGCTGTTTTTAATTTATCTAATGCTTTCTGGGCATTGGCAATTAACAACTGTGCGTGTTTGCGGCTGCCTTCCAACCCGTATAAACTGACGAACGTCAGCTTGCCGTTTGCGGCGTCGCTGTTGGATTTGCCGAGTTCCTTGGCAGATGACGTTACATCCAAAATGTCATCCACGATTTGGAACACCAACCCGATATTGTTGGCATACGTTTTAATGTGCTTTAAATCGGCCCCTTTCACGCCGGCGAGTAACGCACCCGTTTCCACACTGCCGCGGATGAGCGCACCCGTTTTGTTCGCGTGAATATAATTTAAAATGGTTTCGGGCGTTGTTTCTGCCGTGTAGGGGGGTAACATAAAATAGCGCAGCGATTTATCAGCCATCCATTTGGAGTTTTCGCGCAATTTATCCGCGCGGAAACTGTGCGCGTCCTGCGTGCCCATACCTTCGGCGTAAACGTCGGCTACCTGTCCGCCCACCATGCCGGAGGCACCCGCGCAGTTGGCAAAGTTGAGCAGCGCGTTTAACGTATTTTCCGCGCCGATCGTTTTTACTTTTCCGTTTTGCGAAAACACTTCAAATACATAGGTTAAAAGGGCGTCGCCCGCGAGGAGTGATAAATCTTCCCCGAACACTTTGTGGTTGGTGGGTTTTCCGCGGCGTAAATCGTCGTTATCCATACAGGGCAAATCGTCGTGAATTAACGAATAGGTGTGGAGCATTTCCACGGCGCATGCGGCGGGTAAAACGTCGGCCGCTTTTTTGCCGAACGCTTCCGCAGTTGCCATTACCAAAATTGGACGCACGCGCTTGCCGCCGGCCTGTAAGGAATAATCCATCGCGTCTGTTAAAATTTTGGGAGAGTTTTTAATTTTGGAGATATATTTTGTTAGGTTTTTTTCAACGAGTTTTGCCCGTTCTTTCAGGTACGTATCAAAATTTTTCATAAAATCCTCTTTTTGGGTATATATCTTCATTATACCTAATTATATGTATCGTGCGCGGGAACTTTTATATAATGAGAGTATGGCACCCTTAAACAGAATACATATCGGTTTTTTCGGCAAAATGAACGCGGGGAAAAGTTCCCTCGTCAATGCCTTGTGCGGACAGGACGTGTCCGTCGTATCGGCGGAAGCGGGAACGACCACCGACCCTGTCAAAAAGCCCCTAGAGATTTTAGGCGTCGGCCCCGTGGTGCTCATTGACACGGCGGGGATAGACGATACGTCTGTTCTGGGTGAAAAGCGCGTGGCGCGGACCCGCGAATCGTTGGATCAGGTGGACCTTGCCGTTCTCGTCTTTGCCGAAAAATGGACATCTGACGACGAGCAACTGCTTCAAGCGTGCCGCCAAAAGGATATTCCCGTTCTGTGTGTACAAAATAAAACCGATTTGTTCGCTTCTCCCGTTTCCGTAGAGGGAGAAACTGTACTTGCTTTTTCGTGCGTGCGCCCGGATGTGGAAACCTTGCGGGCGGAAATCAAAAAGAGGATTCCCGCCAATCTGTTGACGGCGGATACGCTGTTGGAAGGAATCGTGCGCGCGGGGGAGGAAGTGGTGCTCGTCATCCCGATAGATGCGTCCGCTCCGGAAGGGCGGCTCATATTGCCGCAAGTTCAAACGATCCGTCATTTGCTGGATATCGGCGCCGTTGCCGTGTGTGTGAAAGATGCGCAGTTGGCGGACTATCTCAAAAATCACACGCCGAAATTGGTCATTACCGATTCGCAGGCGTTCAAATTTGTTTCTTCCGTCGTGCCGAAAGAAATCCCGCTTACCAGTTTCAGTATTTTATTTTCCCGTATGAAAGGCAATTTCGCGTGGTATTTAAGCGGTTCCCCCGTCATAGATACGCTTAAGGACGGAGATAAGGTTTTAATGCTGGAGTCGTGTTCGCACACGGTAAATAAGTGCGACGATATAGGCCGCGTAAAAATTCCCGCTTTACTCCAAAAGAAAACGGGCCAAAAGTTGTCTTTCACATTTATCAGCAATTTGGACCCTCTGCCGGCCGATTTGGGCAGTTACAAATTGGCGATTCAATGCGGTGGCTGTATGGTAACGCGCAACCAGATTTTGCGCCGCTTGGAAAAACTCCGTACCGCAGGCGTAGCGGTGACGAATTACGGCTTGGCGATTGCCTACTGTAATGGTATTTTCGCGCGTGTAACGGCCGTTTTCGCGGAGAACGGCGGGAAATAAAACTTGTCTTTTTTGCTAAAATAAATCTGTATTTTTAACTTACTTAGGAGTGTTTATGAAATTAAAATCTATATTTGTATTTTTAGTAGCCGCGACCTTATTTTGCGCGTGCGAGAAAAAACCGGAAATTTCTTTTAAAGATGCCGTTAATATAGGAAATGAACAGGCCGTTGCATATTACCTCAATCACGGTGAAAACCCGAACCAAACCTTTGAAGATACCCCGCTGATTGCGTTAGCTGCGGTGTCCGGAAATATGGCCATAACGAAGTTGCTTTTGGAAAACGGCGCGGACATAAACGCGCAAGATGCGGAAGGTTTTACGGCCCTCATGACGACCAGCGCAAGGGGAGATGCGGAAATTGTCAAAATGCTTTTGGAAACCGGCGCAGATGTAAATATCAAAAATAATAACGGCATTACCGCGCTCATGATTGTAATCCCGTTTGGACGGACGGAACTTGTCAAATTATTCTTGGAAAAAGGCGCTGACGTAAATGCCGCAGATAATGATAATCGAACACCTTTAATATTTGCCGGATTAGTCGGAAATTTTGAAATTGTCAAAATACTTTTGGAAAACGGTGCGGATGTAAACGCGAGAGACATTGAAGGCGGCTCTGCTTTGACGTATACCGCCCTAAATGAAAATGAGGAAATCGTAATGGCCTTGCTGGCGGCGGGTGCGGACGCAAACGCAAAAGTAAAAGAGCGGACGGCTTTAATGTATGCCAGCCGAAACGGTCAAACGGAAACCGTAAAGGCGTTACTCGCCGCAGGTGCGGATGTGAACGTAAAAGACGAGAAGGGGTGGACGGCTTTAAAGTATGCCAATGTAAGAGCAAATAAGAGTGTTGCGGAGTTGTTACGTCAGGCCGGCGCAACGGAATAGTAAAAAGGAACCGATATAACAAATAAAACCCCCGCAAAGGCGGGGGTTTTCGGTTAAAACCTTGTCTAATTAAAACGCGTTTAATTAAACCCTGATTTTTTTAAACCTTATTTGATTCTGCCGGCAGAACCAAAAACGTTTTCGTTCTTTTCGGCATACATTTTAATCAATTCTTCGCGGGCCGGACCCAAGTATTTGCGCGGGTCAAATTCAGCCGGTTTGGTGGCGAAGATTTTGCGGATGGTGGCAGTCATTACGAGGCGGCCGTCCGAGTCCACATTGATTTTACATACAGCCGATTTGGCGGCTTTTCTTAATTGTTCTTCCGGGATACCGGCGGTGTTGTCCAATTTTCCGCCGTATTCGTTGATTTGTTTAACGGCCCATTGCGGTACGGAAGAAGAACCGTGTAATACAATCGGGAAGCCCGGTAAGCGTTTGGAAACTTCTTCCAAAATATCAAAGCGGAGTTCCGGCAATTTTTCACCCGGTTTTACTTTGAATTTATAAGCACCGTGAGAAGTTCCGATAGAAATGGCTAACGAATCTACGCCTGTGCGTTTGACGAAATCTTCCACTTGGGCAGGGTCCGTATAGGTGTGGTGTTCGGCGGACACTTCATCTTCAATACCCGCGAGGACGCCGAGTTCGCCTTCCACGGTTACATCGTGCTGATGGGCATATTCCACTACTTTTTTGGTAAGCGCTACGTTTTCTTCGTAGGGCAAGTGGGAACCGTCAATCATTACGGACGAAAAACCGTTGTCAATACAATCTTTACAAAGTTCAAAACTATCACCGTGGTCCAAGTGTAAGCACAACGGAACCGGTTTACCGAGTTCAGCCATCATTTCCACCGCACCGCGTGCCATCCAGCGCAGCAGCGTAGAGTTGGCATATTGGCGGGCACCTTTGGACACTTGTAAAATTACCGGGGATCCGGTTTGTACACAAGCGGTCACAATGGCTTGTAATTGTTCCATATTATTGAAGTTGTATGCCGGAATAGCATAGCCGCCGGCCATAGCATCTTTGAACATCTGTCTGGTGTTTACCAAACCAAGTTCTTTATAAGAAACGGTCATGTAAATCCTCCAAAAAGGTAATTTAAAGTCCCTTTCATTTTACAATTTTTTGGGCGCGTTGTCGCAAATTTGGCGGTTTTTGCGTAAATTATAAAGAAAAAACTTGCCAAAACGTCAAATTCGGAGTATAATGTAAATACCTTTTTTAGAATAGTAAAGCATCAAAATGGATAAAAAATTAGATTTTTCTCTCCTAAAAAAATTAACGGAATTAGGCGCAATTGCAGGCCGGGAAGCGTTGGTTTCCGCTTTTTTAAAACGTCAGCTCGCCCGTTACGCAGACCGTATTACCTCTGATACCCTCGGTAATTTAATCGTATATAAAAAGGGAACGTCCTCCGAAAATTTACTGCTCTGCGCACATATGGACGAAGTAGGGTTGATGGTTCGCTACATAGACGAAGGCGGATTTTTGCGCTTTGCGTCTGTGGGCGGAATTGATCCGCGCACCTTACTTGCCCAACGGGTACATCTCCATACAAAAGACGGTATTTTGCCGGGTGTTATTGACACAAAACCCGCCCATATTACGACGGAGGCCGATCGCGCCACCGCAATCCCTATAAGCGAACTGTTTATAGACGTCGGTATGCCCGCCAGCGAAGTAAAAAAATACGTAGAACCGGGCGATTGGGCCGTTTTGGACCGTCCGTATAGCGAAATGTCCGGTGGGCTTATTTGTGCTAAGGCGTTGGATGACCGTGCCGGTGTGTTTGTTTTGGCAGAAGTGTTGCGGCTCATCAAAAATCCCTTTTATAATATCTATGGGGTGTTTACCACGCAGGAAGAAGTCGGTGCGCGCGGGGCCACTACGGCCGCCTACGGTATAGAGGCCGATTTGTGCCTTTGTTTGGATACAACGGGCGCGGCAGATATCCCGTCTGTCCGTCCGCAAGATTATGTCGCGCGTTTGGGCGGCGGTGTTGGAATTACCGCCATGGATGCGCGTACCATTACGCCGCTACCTCTTTTTGAATCGTTAAAAGAAGTTTGCCGGACGCAACATATCCCTTATCAGGTGCGTGTGGCACCCCGTGGGGGAAATGATGCTTCTACGGTACACCTGTCCAAAACAGGCGTGCTGACGTGCGGGCTTTCCCTGCCTACACGTAATATCCATTCCAGTGTGGAAATTGTTTCCAAACGGGATATAGAGGCCATGTTCGCCCTAACGGCGTGTGTGGCAAAGGAAGGTATTTAGGATGAACCGCAAATTTGAACTTTCTAAAAAACGTGCCGTTTATTTTGACGTAACCGACTTTTTGTCCGATAAAAAATATATGTTGGATGAACGGGAAGAAAAGTTGCTTTCCCGTTTTGACGTTTTGTACCGCGCACTTGTTTCTGTGATGTTTAACTATGTGCCTACGTCGGGCCATCCGGGCGGTAGTATTTCATGCGGGCGGTTTGCACAGCACCTTTTATATAAAGAGGCGGCTTATGATTTTTCCCATCCGCTTTTGGAAAGCAGCGATATTGTTTCTTACGCTGCCGGACATAAGGCGCTCGGTTTGTACGCCTTGTGGGCTCTTCGCAACGAGTGCGTAAAAAACGGGGATACGTCTCTACTTCCCGCTGACGAAAAAGAGCAGTTGCGTTTGGAAGATTTACTCGGTTTCCGCCGCAACAGCGTTCAACATACACCTCTTTTTGAAAAATTCCGCGCAAAACCTTTGGGCGGTCATCCCGAACCGGCTATCCCGTTTGTTCGCACGAGTACCGGCGCAAGCGGTGTAGGTGTGGCGTCGGGTGTCGGCCTTGCGCTGGCGGCCGCGGATGCGTACGGAAAGAATTGCCCCGTTGTTCACATGATAGAAGGCGAAGGAGGACTGACGGCCGGCCGCGTGAGCGAAGCAGTTGCCATGGCCGCGACCGCAAACCTTAAAAATGCGGTTTTCCACGTGGATTGGAACGAGGCCTCTATTGAAAGCGAACGCGTGACGGCGGAAAACGGACAGGCGGGCGATTACGTACAATGGACGCCTATGGAGTTTTTCTATATCCACGACGTCAACGTAATTTACGTGCCGGACGGACACGATTTTCAGCAAATCCATATTGCCCAGCAACTCGCGCGGGAAATTTCCAACTGCCAACCCACGGCGATTATCTACCGCACCACAAAAGGGTGGAAGTACGGCTTGGAGGGGAAGGCCTCCCACGGGAGCGGACATAAATTTGATTCCGACGGGTTTTATGCGTCGCTTGCGGAAGCGGAAAACTTGTATAACATAAAAATTCCGCATTTTGAAGGAGACAAAACACTCGTCAATATAGAAAAATTTTACTGGGATACGTTACAGCAAATCCGCAAGGCCGTCGCGTCCGACAGTGAATTGTGCGCGTTTGTCTGCGCGCAGTTAAAGGAGCGCAGCGCGTCGTTAGCCGCACAAAACCGTACCGTACGGACAGACCTAGGAAATGTAGAAAAGGTATATCAATTTAACCCGGTTGACGTACCGGCACAATTCAAGTTTACCGTCGGTGAAAGTTACACCACGCGCGGCGTGATGGGGGACGTGCTCGGATACCTTAACAAAGAAACGAACGGCACGTTACTTGTCGGTTCTGCCGATTTGTACGGCTCCACCGGCGCGGCGGGTGTGGCAAAACCGTTCCCTGCGGGTAACTTTAATACGCAAACAAATCCGCTCGCGCGCCGTATCAGCGCGGGGGGAATTTGCGAGGACGGTATGTCCGGCGTGTGCAGCGGGATTTCTTCCTTCGGCAAACATATTGCCGTTTCGTCCACATACGGTGCATTTTTGGCTTTTGAACACGTTTCCGCGCGGTTACACGCTATCGGCGCACAATGTGCGCGCACGCTCGGGCAGAAAGTAAATACGCTTATTTTGTTTAACGGACACGCGAGTTTGCCTACCGGCGAGGATGGCCCGACACATGCCGACCCGCAATCGTTACAACTCGTACAGGAAAATTTCCCCAAAGGCAGTTGTATCTCCGCTACGCCGCTAGAGGTAGATGAGATTTGGCCGCTTGTAACGAAAATACTTTCCTTAAAACCGGCGGTGTTTGCTCCGTTCGTGGTGCGTACGTCTTCCAAATTTATGGACAGAAATGCGCTTCACATTGATCCGGCGGAAAAGGCCGTAAACGGCGTTTATTACCTGCGCCGAGCAAAGAAAGAAAATGCCCCGGCTGTGTTTGTACAAGGCGCAGGAGTCGGACGGGAAGTGGTGGAAAAAGTGTTGCCCGCTTTAGATGGAAACGGCTTGGACGTTAACATCATTTATATTACAAGTCGCGAACTTTTTGATAATTTATCCCCGCAAGAACAGGAAAAATTAGTGCCTGCTTCCCTACTTGAAAAATCCATGGGGATAACCGACTTTACCCTGCCCACGTTGGACGGTTGGATTTACAGCCGTACGGGGCGCAGGCATACGCTGTTTCCGCACAAGGACGGCAAATTCCTCGCAAGCGCAAATGCCACAAAAGTATATGAAGAGGCCAAAATGGACGGCAAGTCCCTTTTGTCGGCGATCGGTGCGTTTGTCCGTTGCGTGAAAGAGAACGATTTGAAGGGAAACGCTTAAGCGTTCACCCGAAAGGAGAACAACATGGCAGAAGAAAAACCTTATTTAACCGGCAGAACCTATCTTTTCCGCCTTCCGAAAGGGAAAGATTTGTTAGAAGAACTGATTGATTTTTGCCACGATAACCAAGTGAAATGCGGTATCGTACATGTGATCGGTTCGGTTTCCAATGCGACGCTCGGCTACTACGATCAATCTAAAAAGAAATTTGAAAAAATGGTGTATGACCATGAATTAGAGTTGGTTAGCTGCAGCGGTAATATCAGCATACAGGATAACCGCCCCATTGTACATGCCCACGCGGTACTGGCGGATGAAGAAAATACCACTATCGGCGGACATTTGTTGCCCGGTACAAAAATCTTCGTCTGTGAGGCCTATATACAGGAACTTGTGGGTGAACCGAAAGTGCGCCGGTCGGATAAAGTGACGAAGTTAGCGCTTTGGAATTAGGCGACGTTGAATAACGGCTTTTTCAGTTGTTTGAGTAAGCGCGCAGAGAGAGGAAAACAATGGTTTTCCTCTCTCTGTCTTGTTTCTGCGAAACAATTTTCCAAATTCTGTTTATTTGGCGGTCTCGCGGGCTTGACGTAATTTCCACTACGCCTATGCGCTCGCCTAAATCCCGCCAACTAAAAGCGAATTTGAAAAATCATCTTATCTTCCACCATACCGCGAAGCAGGGGACGGCTGGAATATAACGGCTTTTTCAGTTGTTTGAGTAAGCGCGCAGAGAGAGGGAAACAACGTTTTTCCTCTCTCTGTCTTGTTTCTGCGAAACAATTTTCCAAATTCTATTTATTTTGGATTGCCGTTTCTTTGTAAAAATACCGATGAACGCCCGACGAAAAAGAAACCGCCCTCATCAGGCGGCTATATAGAATAACACTTTGCGTGTTACCCTGTCAAGGACTATTTCAAAATCCTGTTGTCAAACGTTTTCAGAATAAGTTTTAATATAAATGTAGTTACAAATAAAATTAATCAGGAGGAGTGTTCATGAAGAAATTACTCGGCTTGCTGTTTGCGGCTTGTGTCGCATTTCCTGCAAGCGCAGCTGTAATTGATACGGTAGAAGTCAAAGGCGATATTCAGGTAATCGCTTCTGATGTCAATCACAACAACATTGCCAACGCTTACAACAGCGGTGTCAGTGCGCGTGTGTTAGCCGGTTTTTCTGCTGATTTAGTGGAAGATGTAACCGCTAATTTAACGTTCCAATATGCCAATGTTTGGGGTGGTGATCCGGCTGTCGGTAACAACATCCAAACCTATTGGAACAATGTTGATCTGGTGGAAGCCAACGTGGTATTGCACAATTTATTCTGTGCGTTTGAAGCCACCGTCGGCCGCCAATTTTACGGCGATGAAGACAGCGCTGTTATTTACTTTGGTCCGAACCACTACAACGCCGAAGCGAACGGTTTAGCCAGCTCGTTGGATGCTGCTAAAATCGCTTACGCTGATGACGTAAAAGCCGTAACCGTAATCGCCGGTCGTGTCAACCCGACTCATATCGGCGGTGGTATTATGACGACTTACGATTTGTTCGGTGCGGATGCGAAATTTAAATTGGGTGACAACGTGATTGCCCAAGTATATGGCTATGATGTGCGCGATGAAGAAGAAGTAAACCGCGATAAACATCAAGGCATCTATGGTGCGAAACTCGGTTTGAACGGCGAAGCCGTCCGTGTGAGTGCGGAATATGCCCGCAACTTCGGCGGTGACGAGCTTGTCAGAGAACACAACGCTACCGGTCAAATGTTTAAAGCGGACGTAGCTGGTGATATCGGGGCTGTAACTGCCCGCGGTACCTACTACTATGCCAACAACAACTTTGTGGCTTTAGGTAACTATACGCCCGGTTTACTCATTGGTGATCGGTTGCTCGGCCGCATTGATGACTACAGTGCGGAAGGTGTGTCCTTGTTCAACGTCGGTTTTGATGTAAAACCGGCTGAAAAATGGACCGTATCCTTGGATGGTTTCTCTTTCCAAGATCACCGCTTTAAACACTCCGCCACGTTAGAAGGCGACGTAACCGTCAAATATACACACAATGAATTTGTGGAATTGTTTGCCGGTGCCGGTTATGCCAAATACACTTCTTGGAACGGTACTGTATTCAATAAAGGTACCTATGCCAAAGACAATGTCAAAGGCCAACTCGGTATGTTAGTCAAATTCTAATTTAACGATTAGATATGTAACGAAACCCCCGCCTTACGGCGGGGGTTTTCTGTTTTACAAATTTTTCAGTTATTTAAGTAAGCCCGCCGCACATACAGCAAACAACGTTTGCCTTTGTTTGCGGGTTCCTGCGAAACAATTTTTCAAATTCTGTTTATTTGGCTGTCTCGCGGGCTTGACGTAATTACCACTACGCCTATGCGCCCGCCTAAATCCCGCCAACTAAAAGCGAATTTGAAAAATCATCTTATCTTCCACCATACCGCGAAGTAGGGGACGGCTGGAATTAACGGCTTTTTCAGAGGTTAGAGTAAGCGCGCAAAAAAGGCGGAAGTTTTTTTACTTCCGCCCTTTCTTTAGAAATACAAATCACGTTTACCCGATTTGATTTTCGCTAAATTGTCCGTTATCAGTTTGTGAATCGGACTATCTTGCGGGAAGGCACTTTTTGCGGTGCTTTCAATCAGCGCATATCCTTTCGCCTTCAGGGGGGCGGGGGCGAAATCTTCCAAATATTCCGCAAACGTAAACATCGCGTTGGGCAGACAATGCGTCTTGATAAGACCCGGTTTTGCCAGGTCCATAAAGTCCTTTCCGACGCGCCCCAAACGGTAGCACCCCGTACAGAAAGACGGCATGTGTTTCGCGTCCACGACGGCATCAATCACTTCCGCCAACGTGCGGTTATCGGTCAGCGTGAATTGGCTGCCGTTATCTTTATCATAGGAATAACCGCCAGGATTCACACGCGACGCGGCGGAGATTTGCGATACGCCCAACTCCAAACACGCGTTACGCATGGCGGGTGTTTCGCGCGTACTTAAAATAATGCCTGTGTAAGGCACGGCCAAACGCAACACCGCGACACATTTTTTGAAATCGTCGTCAGACAAAACGTCGTTCGGATGTAAACTGAAGTCGGACCCTTCCGCCGGTTCAATGCGCGGAATAGAAATGGTATGCGGCCCGATACCGTATTTTTTATCCAAAAACCACGAGTGTTCGAGCGTAGCCAAAATATCGTACTTATAGTTATAAAGTCCGAGCAAAGGCCCGATTCCTACGTCGTTGATGCCCGCTTCCAGCGCGCGGTCCATGGCGTCCAAACGGAACTGGTAATCTTTTTTGGCGCCGGCCAAGTGTAATTTTTCGTACGTTTCTTTGTGATACGTTTCTTGAAATAATTGGAACGTGCCGATATTACACTTTTTCAGTTCCTTAAATTCGTCTACCGTCAGCGGCGCGATATTGACGTTCACGCGGCGGACGTTTTGCCCGTTCCAACGTGTATCGTAAATCGTTTTTACGCTGTCAAAAATATATTGAAGTCCGCTGCCCGGGTATCCCTCGCCCGCTACCATCAGCACGCGCTTGTGGCCTTGCTGTAAAAGAGCGGTGATTTCCTGTCGGATTTCATCTTGCGAACTCGCATGCCGTTTTAATTGCGTATTGGAACGGCGGAAAGCACAGTAAACACACTCGTTTTTACACAAGTTGGAAATATATAGCGGCGCAAATAAAACAATGCGGTTGCCGTAGATAGATTCTTTGACAAATTTGGCGGCGTTATACAAATCTTGTAGTAGTTTTTCGTCGGTAATATTTAACAAGACGGCAGCTTCCTCTAACGTAATACCTTTTAACAGTTTGGCTTTTTCCAAGATGGCGGTTACGTCGGAGGAAGTGAAAGATTTTGCGCGCTCTAAGGTGCGCTGTAGTTTTTCATCATCAATAATCATACCTATATTTTAGCACTTTTGGGTACGAAATAGCAGATTTGCTATAATATCTCTGTTATGGCAAACAAAGAATCCGTTTTAATCGTCTGTTCCAACCGCAAGGCCTACCACGACTATTTTATTGAAGATACGTACGAGGCGGGGCTTTCGCTATTGGGCGCCGAAGTAAAATCTATCCGCCAAAAGGAGTTAAGTTTGGAGGGGAGTTTTATAAGGGTGGAAAACGGACAGGCCAACATCTACCAAATGCACGTCAAGCCGTATAAGTTCAATTCTCTTACCGAGCCGGACCCCACCCGCGTGCGCACGTTACTGCTTAACAAAAAAGAAATCCGCAAACTACAAGCCAAAGCCGATATAAAAGGTTATTCGCTCGTTCCGTTAGAGGTGTATTTTAAAAAGGGGTGGGCGAAAGTGAAATTTGCCGTGGCGAAAGGAAAACACACCTTTGACAAGCGCGATTCGCTCAAGAAAAAAGACCTCAACCGCGAAATGGAAAAGCAGTTCAAAAACAAGATTCGCTTTTAACGGAAAAACAGCCGACAAAAAATGTCCTTGTGTACTTGATTTGAAATTTATATTTATTTTGCTATAATGATTGGACACTTTACACACAGGAGCGTTTATGAAACCGAAATCACTGCTTGTCTTTTTATTGGCCGTAACTGCGCTTGCTGCCTATGCGCAAGCGCCGTCCGTCTCGTTGACAGAGGCTGTCAAAACAGGGGATAAAAAAGCCGTTGCTTATTACCTTAAACACGGCGAAAATGCCAATCAAACCGACGAGAAAGGAACACCTTTTATCATTTTAGCCGCCGAACGAAATAATGCGGATGTTGTGCGGTTGCTCCTTAAAAACGGCGCGGATGTAAATGCCACAGATAAGGATGGGGATACGGCGTTAATGAGAGCGACTCCGTGGTTTTTGGACGTTGTCAAACTGCTTATTAAGAACGGTGCGGACGTAAACGCGAGAAATGATTACGGTATGACGGCGTTAATGAGGGCAAGTTTTAATAAGGAGGATGCAAAAGTGGTAAAACTGCTCCTTAAAAACGGCGCCGACGTAAACGCACAAACTAAATCCGGCAGGACTCCTTTAACAATGGCAAGCGAAGAGGGCTATACGAATGTTGCCCAACTGCTTTTGGAAAACGGCGCGGACATAAACGCAAAGGAAGAGAGCGGCAATAGCCCTTTAATGTTGGCAAGCAAAAACGGACGTACGGAAATCGTCAAATTGCTTTTGGAAAACGGCGCGGACATAAACGCAAAGGAAGAGAGCGGCAATAGCCCTTTAATGTTGGCAAGCAAAAACGGACGTACGGAAATCGTAAAACTGCTTTTGGAAAATGGTGTGGACGTGAACGTACGCACGGAATACGGGGATACGGCGTTAACCGTTGCAAGAAATACGGAAATTGTCAAACTGCTTTTGGCAAACGGGGCGGAATATGACGGCGCTGCTATTTTACTGACGGCGAGTGAATATGGCCATGTGGACGTGGCAAGGTTTGTTTTGGAAAAAGGGATTGACCAAAGCACGAAGAACGGAAGTTTATTAAGGGCAAGCGACAACGGACAGGTGGGAATTGTCAAACTGCTCATTAAGAACGGAGCGGACGTAAACGCGAAGGATAAATACGGTTGGACGGCGTTAATGGCGGCCAGCAAACGCGGCTCTATGGAAACCGTCAAACTGCTTTTGGAAAACGGCGCCAACGTAAACGCGAAGGGGGAAGGTTCGTTTACTGCGTGGTGGCATAATGAAAAAGGAGATTGGTTTAGCATCTTTTGGACGAAAGGTGTTTCCGCGTTAATCGTGGCGAGTTGTGGCGGAAAAACGGAAATTGTCAGACTGCTTTTGGAAAACGGTGCCGACGTAAACGTGAAGGATGAAAACGGTTGGACACCGTTAATGTGGGCAAGCGGAGCGGGAGACGGAGAGGTAAAAGTAGTCAAACTGCTGTTGGAAAACGGTGCGGACGTAAACGCCCGCGCGAAAGAAGGGGAAACCGCATTATCGGTGGCAGGATCTGTGGAAATCGTCAAACTGCTTTTAGAAAACGGTGCGAAGGAAGATGACGTGGCCCTTTTTCTGGGGGCGAGTGAAAATGGACATCCGGAAGTTGTGCGGTTTGTTTTAGAAAAGGGGGTGGATGTAAAAACGAAGAACGAAGGGTTGCTCAAGGCAAGCGCACAAGGAGAGACGGAAGTTGTCAAACTGCTTTTGGAAAACGGTGCGAGCGCAAACGCGAAGGATAAAAACGGTTGGACGGCATTAATGTGGGCAAGTAAAGCCCCTACACTTGGAAACGAGGAAATCATCAAACTGCTTTTGGAAAACGGTGCGGACGTAAACGCCCGCGCGAAAAAAGGGGAAACCGCATTATCGGTGGCAAACGGAGAATGGAACAATGATGTCGCCGTGGAAGTGTTGAAAGAGGCCGGCGCTAAATAAAAGAAGTATTTAGTAAATCATAAAAATGGGAGAGATTCTAAATGAAGTATGGAATCTCTCCTCATTTAACAACGGCCGGTGCACAGAAAATACTGTACTTTACCGTTGCTTTTTTATACAATATTACATTATCGGGCGGGTGGCGGAATGGCAGACGCGCACGGCTCAGGACCGTGTGGACGAAAGTCCTTAAGGGTTCAACTCCCTTTCCGCCCATTTCTTTTGAAGGTGTTTTAAGATGATGAAAACGTATGGTAACTATCGTCGCTCAACGACTTCCGTTCGCAAAAAGAGGAGTACGCCGCGCCAGGGCCAGACGTTTTTTCCTTTTAAACCTCTTTTTATTCTTTTGTTACTCATTGTCCTCGGCGGCGGGTTGTGGCTCGGCGGTACGAAGGCCTATGCGGCGCTTCAGCAGGCAGACATTTCCAACTGGCATGCCAAAACCATAGAGGTTTCCGGCCTGACGGGGACCCTTCAAAAAAACGTAGGCGCGCGGGTACAGGAATTTCAAGGCAAACCGTTCTCCGTTCAAGACGGCGTTAAGTTGCGCGCCGAACTGATTGAAAAATATCCCATGTTAAAGGAAGTGCGTGTCAAACGCGGACTTTTAAGCGGCAAATTAAAAGTGTCCGCCAAAGAACGTCAGCCCGTCGCGCAGTTCCGCTTGCCGGATAATTCGGTAAAATATGTGGACGGGGACAGCGTGATTTATGAGGACGATAACCCGGCACTTAAAAATGTTCCTTCCGTGGAGTTGATAGGGGACGTTCCCAATCAGTTAAAACCCGATTTTATTGAAATGGTACAAGAGACGTTAAAGTTGGAAAAAGAATTGAGTTTTGCGAAACTTCGGATGAATTTAGATGAAAATTCCGTCGTCATGATTTTGGACGACAAAAGCGAACTTAATTTCGGCACAGCGCAGCATTTGAAGGAAAAAATCAACCGTTCGGCTAAAATTATCGCGTTTGCGCGTGCGCATTACAAAGGACCGGTAAAAGTGAACTTCCGGTTTTTTGAACAGGGAAAAGTTTTTTTGACACATAACGCTCATTAAATTTTATAATAGAGGAAAGACTATTTTTTAGAGGATACTATGGCAAAAACGGATTTGATTGTTGGTTTAGACGTAGGAAGCGGTAAAATGACGGCCATTGCCGCCGCACATGACAGAGAAACAAATACACTAAAAGTTTTAACCGGACGTTCCATTATCTGCCGCGGGCTCAAGGGCGGGGTAGTTTCCGATATCGGCGAAACTTCCACCGCGGTTAATGCGCTTTTGGGTAGTATCCAACGCGAATGTGCCCAAAATATCGGGCAGTTGTTTGTCGGTGTGCGCGGTTCGCATTTAGCGTCTTTCAGCAGTCACGGCTCGTATAATGTGTCGGGGCCGGATACCGAAATCGGCCAAGAAGATATGGATATGGCAGTGGAAAACGCCAAGTCCGTACAAATTAAAAGCGATACCGAAATTGTCAGCGTACTTCCGCAGGGATATTTTGTAGATAAACAACCCGTTGCCAATCCCGAAGGGATGGAAGGGAAAAATTTGGAAGTGGATGTTCAAATTGTTACCGGCGCTTCTACCCATTTACGCAATTTAGCCAAATCAATCCAACGCCCCGGTTACCACGTGGACGGTAAGTGCTACGGTATTATCGCACTTGCGGAAGCGGTGCTCACCCAAGACGAAAAAGAAAACGGTGCCATGATTTTGGATTTCGGCGGAGAAACGATTTCCGTCGGGTTATATATTGGCGGACTTTTGAAATTTTCTTGTGATATCCCGTACGGTTGCGACGTGATAACAAGCGATTTATCCCGCTTTTTACGCACTCCCAGCAAATCGGCGCGCGAAATTAAAGAGACGTACGGTGCCGCCCATCCGGACTTTCTGCGTGAAGACGTTTCCATAGACGTGCCGCTGTTAGACGGCAGCAGCACCCGTTCTATTAAGGCAAGCGAAATCGTGGATATTATTCAGGTTCGTATGGAAGAATTATTGGAACAGGTGGAACGCCGTTCTATTGCGTACGGATTTAAGCCGCAGACGTTGCCGCTTGTGGGTGTGATTACCGGCGGCGGATCGCAGATGCCCGGACTTCCGCTGTTGTGTATGAGCATTTTGGGGCTCAAAGAGGTGCGGCGCGGAACCGTCCAGCGGGATTTGATTAACAGCGACGAGGAGTTTTTTGCTCCGCAGTACAGCACCGCCATGGCGCTGACGATTTATTCTTCCGACGGAAGTCCTTACGACGAAGTATATAATTCTTCGTACTCTTCCGGCGGTTCCATGTTTGAAAGAGTCGGTAAGTTTTTTAAGAGTATTTTTGGTAATTAGAGGTTTTTATGTTGAATCAAGATTTGTTCGCGCCGTCGGAATCGTTTGAAAGTAAAAAAGCAAAAATAAGAGTGATCGGCGTTGGCGGCGGCGGCGGAAACGCCGTAAACCACATGGTAGAAGCCGGCATTAAAGATGTGGATTTTATCGCCGTAAATACCGACGCGCAGGATTTGAAACGCAACCTGGCCCCATACCGTGTACAGGTAGGGGAAAAATTGACGCGCGGACTCGGTGTGGGCGGAGAGCCGGAACGCGGTCGTAAAGCCGCCGAAGAAAGTAAAGCCCAGCTGATGACCCTTGTGGATGGTTGCGATTTGTTATTCATTACAGCCGGTATGGGCGGCGGAACGGGAACAGGTGTGGCCCCGTATTTGGCTAAAATTGCCAAAGAAAAATACGGCGAAAATTTGCTCGTTATCGGGGTGGTAACACGTCCGTTTTACTTTGAGGGATATACCCGCGAAAAAAATGCAGATGCCGGTATCAAAGAAATAGAAAAATATGTGGATTCTTTGATTATCGTGCCGAACGAAAAACTGCTTTCACAGGTAGATGCTACTACGTTTAACGAAGATGCGTATAAAATGGCAGATGAAGTTTTGCTTCAGGCCGTACAGGGAATTTCCGACGTGATTACGCGGCCGGGTAAAGTAAATATTGACTTTAACGATATCCGCAAAGTAATGTGTAATTCCAAAAAGGCATTAGTAGGTGTGGGTGTGGCAAGCGGTCCGGACCGCCATTTGATTGCGGCCAAAAAAGCCATTACTTCGCCGTTATTAGAAGATGCCGATATCCGCGGAGCGAAGGGGTTTGTGGTACACTTTGTGGCGGAAGAAAATTTGACATTGTTTGAAATCAGCGACGTGATGAAGTTAATCCGGCAGTATGCCAATAACGATTCCGTCATTATGTACGGACATGCGTTTGATTCCGAACTCAACGGTGCGTTAAAAGTAACGGTGATTGCCACCGGCTTTTCCGCCGAAAAAGCACATGCGTTTAATGCGCGGCGGCAGTTGGAATTGGAGGCACCGGGCGAAATTAAAATAAAACAAGCCCCGGAAGATGTATTCGCGGACGTCGGACAGAAAAACGAATTTGAAGATCCTATGATGGTTCCTGCTATCATACGGCGTAAAAAACGGGTCAATTAAATCAAGGAGGGAGTATGGCAGTAGGGTTACAGAGTCTTTTAAGAACGGTAGTAGATAACAAGGCCAGCGGGCTTCACATCCGCGGCAATTCCAACGCGTATGTACGTTTGCGCGGTGAAATGAAACCTATTGATGACAGTTTCGTTTCTAACGAAGAAGCCAAAAAAATGGCATATGCGTGTATGGGAGAACGCGAAAAAAAGATTTTTGAGCAATATAACACGGTGGACTTTTCTTTGGATGCTAAAAACTACGGACGTTTCCGTTTTAACGTGTTCCGCCAATTAGGAAAATATTGTATGGCTATCCGCCACATCCCGCCGCGTATTCCTACGTTTGAAGATTTTCACCTGCCCGGCGATATTTTGCGTAAAATGACCGATAACCGCCGCGGTATTATTTTAGTAACCGGTATGACGGGTTCCGGTAAAACGTCTACTTTGGCGGCCATGATTGACCACATCAATAATACCCGCAGTAACCATATCTTAACCATTGAAGACCCGATTGAATTTATCCATACCGATAACCGCTCTATTGTCAGTCAGTTGGAACTCGGTGTAGATACTCCTTCTTACACAAGCGCCTTGCGCGCAGCCATGCGTCAGGACCCGGACGTTATCTTAATCGGGGAGCTTCGCGACGGACAAGTTATGCAGTCCGCGATTGCGGCTGCCGAAACTGGGCAGTTAGTGCTTGGCACTATGCACACCGTCAACGTACCGCAAACCATTGAACGTCTGGTCAACGCGTTTCCTGTGGAACAGCACGATCAGGTGCGTTTACAACTTTCCGAATTGATACGCGGAATTGTCTGTCAGCGTTTGTTGCCTTCCAAGAGCGGAAAAGGAATGTATCCGGCATTGGAAATTCTGGTTTCTACGCCGCAGGTACGTAAACTGATTTTGGAAAACCGCCCCAGCGACTTAATGAAACAAATGCAGCTCGGCGAATTTTACGGCATGAATACGTTTGACCAAGACTTGGCAAAAATCTACAAGAAGGGGTGGATTGATTTGGAAACGGCACAGGCCGCCGCTACCAGCCCCGATGCCATTATGTTGGCCATCCGCGGTGTAACCGACAGTTTGAACGTGGAGGAATAACCGTGCGTAAAAACGGACTCGTTGTTTCTATTGACGGACCTGCCGGAACGGGAAAATCTACCGTCGGTCGGTCAGTGGCGTATGCGCTCGGTTACGGATTTTTAAGTACGGGCGAACTCTACCGCGCGCTTGCCTACAAAGTGTTTGAAAAAAAGGTAGATCCCGATGATAAAGAAGGGGTACTGTCCGTCGCAAAAAATTTACGTTTTTCGTTTGAACGCCAGCCGGATGCCAAACTCAAAATGTTTGTGGACGGCGAATTTTTAGGCGCGAAACTTCATTTGGAAGAAACAGGAAACGTCGCCAGTCGTGTTTCCACTAACGCCGAAGCGCGTGCCGTACTAACAGCCAAAATGCGCGAAGCGGGCGCGGACGGCGGAATTGTGATGGAAGGGCGCGATATCGGCACGGTTGTTTTTCCGGATGCGGATGTGAAAATTTATCTGGATGCGTCCGCCGAGGAACGTGCCAACCGCCGCGTGAAACAATTAAAAATGGCGGGGGAGAATCCCGATTACGATAAGATTTTATCGCTCATTAAAGAGCGCGATTTTCGCGATTCGCACCGCGCCGCGAGCCCGTTAAAACCGGCGCCGGAAGCGGTAATCATTGATACGTCGTTACTGACGCAAGATGAAGTAACCGCGCGGGTATTAGACGAAATTAAAAAGAAAGCAGCATAAAAACGACGGGAGTTATTTCAGACACATGAAAAAAGGAAGCAACCGTGTTCTTAATTTGATAAAATTTATGGCGAGGGTTTATTTCAATCTCTTTCATGATTTTAAAGTGGAAGGAATTGAAAATATTCCGAAAGAAGGTGCTCTTTTAATTGCCGCAAACCATCTTTCTAACGCAGACCCGCCGGCGATCGGCGCGTACGCAGGTTTTGTGCGGGATCCGCGCTTTGTAGCTAAAAAAGAATTGTTTGCCGTACCGCTCTTGGGATGGTTCTTCCGTCATTGTAATTACATACCGGTTGACCGTGCCCGTCAGATCGGCGACTTTGGTGCGCTTAAAGAGGTGGTTAGTGAACTGGAAAAGGGGGGAATTGTTGCGATGTTCCCCGAGGGTACACGCAGTAAAACCGGCAAGCCGCAAAAGCCGAAAAGCGGTATTGGTTTTGTGGTATATAAAACAGGGGCTCCCGTGTTGCCTGTAAAAATTGAAGGCACGTTTGGTTGGCCGTGGGTGCGTAAAATACGCATTAAATTCGGTAAGCCGATTCATCTTCAAAAAGATGAAACATTGGAACCGAAAGCGCAGTATAAAGAATTTGCAAATCAAATTATGGAACAGATTAGTTCTATACATATCTAACGGAGGTTAACGCAGCGCGCCTACGGGCGTGATGTAATAAGGACTTATGACAACAAACGAAGAAATTAAATCCACAGAAGACACGATGAACGAACAGGAATTGACGATGGATCAGTTGATTGCCGAACAAGAGTCTTTAATGGAAAAGCTGTCTAAAAAAGAGATTGTAGAAGTGCCGGTTGTACAAATTAACCAAGATTATATTTTGGTAGATACCGGAGCAAAAAAAGAAGGTGCTATTGCCGTCAGCGAATTTGAAGGGAAAACAATGCCTGCGGTGGGCGAAAAGATTTCCGTTGTACTCGTGAAACGCGGTTCTGACGAACGCCCCACGATTTTATCTCATAAAAAGGCGTTGGAATATTTGGGTTGGGATATATGTAAAAAATCGTATGAAGCCAAGGAACGCATTAAGGGAACGATCCTTCAATGTGTAAAAGGTGGATACATTGTGGAAGTTTTCGGCGTGAGCGGTTTTATGCCGTTGTCCTTGTCTGAACTTCATACGGCGTATAAACACTATTTGCCCGTCGGTGCAAAAATCAAAGCACAGATTGTGGAATTTGCCAAAGAAAAACAGAAACTGATTGTTTCGCGCAAACAAGTGTTGGAAGAGGACGAAGCCGTCCGCCGCGAAACCGTACTCAGCGAAATTAAAGAAGGCGATGTTTTGCGCGTTGTCGTTTCCAAAGTGGATAAAGAAAAATTATTCCTCCGTTTCCACGGTATTGAAGGAATTGTCCGCTTGGAAAACGTGGCGTGGAAAGAGCCCGAAACGGCTATTACCAATTTCCGCCGTGGTCAACGCCTTAAAGCCAAATTGTTGACGTTGGACAAAGAAACACCGCGCTTGGAATTTGGCTTGAAACAGTTATTCTTGAACCCGGCCGACGCCTTAAAACGCCGCTATCCGTATAAGAGTTCCGTCAAAGCCGTCGTTACGAAAGTATCCGAAGAAGAAGGTGTGGAATGTACCATTGGTAAAAACAATACCAAGGCTTACATCAGCCCCTTTGAAATGGGACGTGATTTTACCGCCAAAGAAGGCGATACGATTACCGCCCTTGTCGTGGGGGTAAATCCGGAAACGTTCACCGTCAACCTGTCCGTAAAGAAATACGATCAGGCCCAAAACCGCAAGGTAGTGGCGCAGTATTTAAAACAAGCGCCGCGTCCGACGTTGGGCGAACTGTTACAGGATTCCTTCTCTTCCGAAGAAGAATCGGACGAAACGAAATAAACTTACCGTTAGATAAAAAACCCTCTCGCAAGAGAGGGTTTTTTGTGGATGGCAACGGCGGGTGTGGTTTTTTGTCGCGGTTGTTTCCGCGTAAACCGTCCCTGACAAAACAGGACGGGAATTGATATAATAACAATATACCTTTGTGGAGTTTTTTAATGAAAAACATTTTTACAAAACCGCTTTGTGAAGTCATCCGCGAAAATCCTATCGTGGAAAAATACCATAAAATGTGGCCGTTTATTAAACCCTACTGGTTCCGTGCGGCGTTGGGCCTTACGCTTGCGGTTCCCGTCGGCGCGATGGATTCCGCCATCGCGGTTTTTATGAAAAAATACACCGATGATATTTTAGTCGCCAAAAATGAAACGTTTGCTTCTTATATTCCGTGGCTGATTATCGGTTTTGTACTTGTACAAAGTGTGATGACCTACGCGGAAACGTATCTTAACTCATGGGTCGGAAATAAAATCACGCTGACGGTTCGTGGAAAATTATTCCGCAAATTGATGACCATGCACAGCGGTTATTTTGATACGGTGGATTCCGGTTATATCATGATGCGTTACAACGGCGATGCCGACGCCGCGTGTAACGGGCTTATTAACAATTTGCGTTTGCTGATTACGCGTGTGTTTTCTTCGGTGGCGCTTGTGTGTGTATTGATTTACAACTCTTGGCAGTTGACGTTAATTGCCATTGGCGCGTTCGCGATTGCGGGCGGACTTATTTTTATCGTCAAACGTAAATTGGAAGAATTGGTGCGTAATTCCATTGTCGTAGGTTCCGTCGCCATGCGCGCGTACAACGAAGCGTTTAACGGAAACCGTACAATTGCTGCTTATAACTTACAGCGCGACCAAGAAACCCGTTTTGATAAACTGATGGGGGATATTTTCCACCTCAATATGAGCATGGTAAAACATACGGGTTGGCTGTCGCCGGTCATGCATTTTATCGTTTCCGTCGGATTGGCGTTTGTGTTCTGGATTAGCAGTGATATGATTGTGCGCGGTACAATTACCGGCGGTACGTTTACTTCTTTTGTAACGGCCCTTATTATGCTTTACTCGCCTGTGAAAAGCATGGGTAACAAATACGTGGAAATTAAAAAGGCCTTCTTGGCAATTGACCGTATTTTTGAAATTTTCGCATTACAACCGGCTATTACTGATATGTCCGACGCGAAAGAACTCAAAGCCATTACAAAAGAAATCCGCTACAATCACGTGACGTTTTCGTATAAAGACGGTGTAGAGGTCCTCAAGGATATTAACATTGTTGCTCCCGTCGGAAAAACGGTCGCACTTGTAGGTAATTCCGGCGGCGGAAAATCCACAGTTGTCAGTTTATTGCCGCGGTTCTATGAAGTAAATGAAGGCAGTATTACGATTGACGGCGTGAATATCAATCAATTTAAATTACAATCATTACGCGATCAAATGGCCGTTGTGTTTCAGGATAATTTTTTGTTCTCGGGCACGATTCGCGAAAACATCATGATCGGCCGCCCCGGTGCGACGGAAGAAGAACTACAACAGGCCGTCAAAAATGCCCATTTGGAAGAGTTTATTGCTACACTGAAAGACGGACTCAATACCGAACTCGGCGAGCGCGGAATGACGCTTTCCGGCGGACAACGCCAGCGGGTAGCGATTGCCCGTGCGTTCATCCGTAACGCGGCGGTTGTGATTTTGGATGAAGCGACAAGCGCGCTGGATAATAAGTCCGAAGCCGTCGTACAGAAGGCGTTGGATAACCTCATGAAGAACCGCACCGTTTTTGTGATTGCTCACCGCCTTTCCACGGTGGTTAATGCCGACAAGATTGTGGTAATCAACGAAGGCCACATTGTGGAAGAAGGCACGCATGAGGAATTATTAAAAATTCCGAACGGGGCGTATGCGGCGTTGTACAAAGCGCAATTTAAGAAATAGTTTCTTATAACGAAGAACGGCGTACGTTAAAGAGCCGCAGCGTATATGTCGTAATTGTTTTGTTGTTTTGTGAAAAAAAGGGACCCCCTGGCTTCTCAGTCAGAGGGTTCTATTTTGTGTTCATTAGTCCATCCCATCTTGGGCACTACCGCAAACGAAAAGCATTTCCTTAACCGCCTGATAATCGGTTGTTTGGCTCCAAATCTCCGGTGTTCTCTGCCTCTCTCGGACAGACCGGAACGCGTGAAGCACCCTACGCACCCAACTACCCTGCTATCAGTTTTCATCCCTCCGTTTCGGCACGGCGGAACAAACCGCCACACAACCCTCAAAGCACACTCTCCCAGGAGAACTGTCGCTCCAAAGGCCTCTCTGCCCTATAAGGATAATGATAGTATAAGGAAAATAATAAAAAAATCAAGTGACGATTTTTGTTCTTATTGTACGTCGGTAATCTTGCGGACAACTACGCCGACCGGTTGTGCTTCGTTGGGCATAAACGCTTTGTATTTTTTGTTGTTATCGGAATAAAGAACGATTTTCCCGTTCTCTTTGCGGATGCGTTTAATCACGTAGCCGTTGCCCGTTTTTACAAGCATCACTTTTCCTTCTAAAAATTCCGTTTCCGGCTTGATTAAACACAAATCGTCGTAGCCGACGGATCCTTCCATACTGTCCCCGCAGCAACGTACTAAATATTTGGCGCCTTTGGCATAGCGGCGCGGCAACGTCCACCATTCAATAATGTTACTGTCGTCAAATTCAGGGTATCCTGCCGGAATATTTGCCAAAAACGGCAATGAAACACTGTTGCTTTGCGGACTGATCATTTCCGCATCTTCGCTTGGGGTTTCACGCAACATGGGATAATCGGCAGATAGGCAGGTGGTGTAACTTCCCGACGGAAAAATTTGTTCTAATTGCGCAACAGAGAGGTGGAATAACCGGGCGAGTTTTTCCGCGTACCCTTTGGAGGGTTTACGTTTGCCGCTAGCCCACAGGGTAACGATTGCGGTGGATACGTTCATTTCTTTGGCAAGACGTGCTTGTGCCCCGCGCAGTACGCCGTTGTTCCATTTTTCCAGCTCTTTTTCAAATCGGTTCATGGTATCCTCTCTGTAAAAAATAGGTCTAAAAAACACTTGACATTGTTAACAAAATTTACTATATTAACTATAACAAGGATGTTTTTCTTCCTGTCATAATTCCAATTCTACTGCTATAAAGCAAAGGCGTTTCCCTACTAAACGTTGCGCGTTCCAGACGTGTAAAAACCTTTGCGGTAAAATATACAAAACCTACGTATATTTTATTATAGCAAAAAAAACGTATGTGGGGTTAGCAAAGTTAATGTTTCACGCTCCGTCCCCATGTGAAAAGGGCCTAACGGTTTGTGAGTTAACACTAACCCCGCATGCCAAGCGGTTGTGTGTTCGGCGGGAAAAAACTATAATATTAAGATGAAAAAAGATTTCTCGCTTAACATTTACGGCTTGATTTTTTCCATTATGCTCTTGGTGGCTGCGTTTACGTGGCTGCTGCCGGCGGGGGAATATGATACGGTACAAAAGGACGACCGTACTTATACGGTGGCCGGGTCGTATCACAGGGTGCCTTCCAACCCGCAAGGGATTGGCGCCGTTCTGACGGCACCGGCGAAGGGATTTTCATCATGTGCCGATATTATCGTGTTTATTTTTATCACGGGGGCGATTTTTACAATTTTGGAACGCACCGGAACGGTAAACGCGCTTATATTGGGGACAAGTTATCTCTTTTCCCGACGGGAAAAATTAAAGAAATGGTTTATTCCGTCCTGTATGGTGTTGTTTTCGGTGGGAGGATCCATCTTTGGTATGGAAGAAGAAACCCTTATTTTCATCCCTATGTTTATTCCGTTGGCGCTTTCGTTGGGGTATGATACCGTTGTTGGGGTAAGTATTCCGTTTTTGGGCGCATGGGTGGGGTTTGGTAGTGCGTTTATGAACCCGTTTACCGTCGGAATTTCACAGGATATTGCCCAACTGCCGATGTACTCGGGTATGGGATACCGCTTTTTTGTGTGGGCATTGTGTACGGCGGTTGTTATTTTGTTCGTGTCACTCTACGGTGAAAAAGTACGTAAAAATCCGTCCGCTAGTTTGACGTTTGAGGCAGATGAAAAACGTCGGCAGGAATTGAAACTCAACGGTCAAACCTTTGAAAAACCGCAGTTTACCAACGCGCATATTTTGATTACGATTATTTTTGCCGTCGGCATGTGCGTGCTCATAGGCGGCGTGGCGTTTTTTCATTGGTACATTGTGGAAATTTCAGGACTTTTTTTGGCCGTAGGGCTTATTTCGGCCATTGTCGGAAAATTGACACTCAATCAAACGACGGATGCTATTATTGACGGTGCCCGCAGTATGGTAAGCGTGGCGGTTATGCTCGCGTTGGCGCGGGCGATAGTGGTAATTGCCACCGACGGAAAAATTTTAGATACGGTCCTTCATTATATCGTTTCGTGTTTAGGCGGTTTACATCCGCTTGCGGCGGTGGAAGGGATGTTTGCGGCGCATACGCTTATTAACTTTTTTATTGCGTCCGGTTCCGGACAGGCCGTGCTGACAATGCCGGTGATGATTCCGCTTTCCGATCTGTTGGGGATTCAGCCGCAACTCGCTATTTTGGCGTATCAGTTTGGCGAAGGATGGACAAACGCCATTATTCCTACTGCGCCGGTTACGATGGCCGCGCTCGGTATGGCGGGCATCCCGTGGAGCCGTTGGGTAAAGTGGAATTTGCCGCTTCAACTTATTTTGGCCGTTCTTTCCGTGCTACTGCTGATTCCGCCCTTTTTAAAAGGTTGGTAAATCCCTTTTTCTTCTTATTCTTTTAGGGTGGTTTCTTGCCACCTGCTACTTTCATTTTAATGTGATTTTCGCGCATTTTTCGCCGGGAATTTAGGAGTTTTTATGGCAGAAAATAAAAACGGTGTGCGTTATCGTACCCAATTTTGTGAGGATTTGATTCAGTTTTTCAATATTTCTCCCTTTACCGTTACCGAAGTGGTTAAAAAGGATGGGAATATTTCGCTGGTGGAAACGCCGGCTCAACTACCGACGTTTGCCGCCTTTGCGCACAAAATAGGAGTAAGTGCTTTCGTCTTAAAAACATGGGAAGCGGAACACGATGATTTTAAATTGGCAGCCGATAAAGCACGCGACTTACAGGGAAATATTTTACTACAAAACAGTTTACGCGGAAACTATTCTGCTTCCTTTGCTGTTTTTGCCGCCAAAAATTTATTGGGTTGGTCTGACGTAAAGGAAAAAGAACTCCCGGCTGCCCCGCTGAAAATATGTTGGGAGGAAAAGCATGAAGAAGTATAAAAAAATAAATAATTTGACGGTGGTGATTCCTTATCAGCCGCGTCCGATACAAAGTAAAATACACCAAGCGTTGGAAACGCACCGTTTCTGCGTGCTTGTAACGCACCGCCAACTGGGAAAGACAGTCTGTGCCGTCAATCATATTTTGAAAAGTGCCTTACAAAACCAACGCGCACACGCACGCTATTTTTACGTAGCGCCCTTTTTGAAACAAGCCAAAATGATTGCGTGGGATTATATCAAACGTTATACATCCGCCGTGCCGAATATCAAGATTATGGAGGGGGAACTGTGTGTGCAGCTTCCGAACGGAGCGCGGATTTGGGTATGCGGCGCGGATAACCCTGATGCCTTGCGCGGAACGTATGCCGACGGAGTAGTGCTGGATGAATATGCGCAAATTAAACCGGATGTGTTTACGGAAATTGTCCGACCGATGCTTTTGTCGCGCGAAGGGTGGGCCGTTTTTATGGGCACCCCTAAAGGCCAAAATGCGTTTTTTGATTTATACAATTATGCCCAAAAGGAATCCTTACAAAACCCGCAAATTTGGTGGGCCGGAAGTTTCCGGGCAGATGAGTCCGGCGTGATTGCTCCGGCGGAACTCAAACGCTTACAGGCCGAAACGCCGCCGTCCATTTTTCGGCAGGAATATTTGTGTGATTTTACCTCCAGCGCAGACGACGTACTTATTACGATTGATGATGTCTTGACCGCTTCTGCCCGACGGTATGCGCCGTGTGATTATGCGGACGCACCGAAAATTATGGGCATTGATCCCGCCCGTTTCGGAGATGACAGAAGTGTCATTGTTTGCCGTCAGGGGTGTAAGGTGTTTGAACCGTTGGTATTTTCCAAAATAGATAATATGACGCTTGCCGCGCACGCAGCCCGCCAAATTGAAATCTTCCGTCCCGACGGAATTTTTGTGGATTCTGGATGCGGAGGCGGTGTAATTGACCGCTTGCGCCAGCTGGGGTATAACGTAACGGAAGTGGCTTTTGGAGGAGTGGCATTACGCAACGGACAGTACTCAAACAAACGGGCGGAAATGTGGGGGGAGATGACCGAGTGGATTAAAACCATCGGCGAATTGCCGTCGGATAATGCCCTCAAGGCCGATTTGTGTAACGTGCGGTATGATTTTGATGTTTCCGGCAAAATGCGCTTGGAACCGAAGGAAAAATTAAAAGAACGCTGCGGCAGAAGCCCCGATATTGCCGACGCACTTGCCCTGACGTTTGCGGCCCCCGTCCGCGCCCGCCGCCGTAACACTCCGGCAGAGTTTGCCCGCGCGGAGTACGAAGTTTTATAGACGGAAAATAAAAAATAGTTGACAAATAGATATTATTTATGCTATAATACACTTATTGTAGTTCAAAAACTTCTCTATTTTTTCATTTCAATTTGTTTCGTTGTAACTTTTGTTTGTACCTTCTTTTTATATAAAAAAGCCGTCTCTTGCGAGACGGCACAATAAAAGCAACTGTCTATCTGTATAAGACGGTTAGTGCGCTAAAAGCAAAAAATCCTACTAAAACGGTTGTCAATGCTACGGATAACAACAATGCCGACGTTTTACTATGCTGCGGAAAAATTTTCCGCGTGATCATATAAAAAACAGGTACACTGACTCCGGCTACAAGCAGTAAACTCAAAACCAATCTAAACATATTTTATCTTTGTATAAAATTTTTATCACAATGTCTAATCCTTTTATGAAAAATAATCAACCTGTCAAAAAATATATCCGTCTTTACGACGGACTGAAACAAGAACGCGCCTCTTGGGCGGAAGTGTGGAAGGAACTTTCCGCTTACGAAGCGCCAGCGCGCGGTTGTTTTGAAACCGATGCGCCGAACAGCGCCCGCCGTATCAACCATAAAATTTTGTTAGACAGTTCCGCCGGACTTGCCGCGGAAGTATTAAGTTCCGGTATGATGAGCGGTTTAACAAGTCCCGCGCGCAGTTGGTTTGATTTAACCGTGGTTCCCGCTGAACTCGGGTCCTTGCCGGAAGTATCCGCGTGGTTACACGCCGTTAAACGGCGGGTGGAAGAAACGCTGGCTAAAAGCAACGTTTACGGCGCGCTCCACGGGTTCTATCAGGAAATAGCCGTTTTCGGTACGGCGGCGTTACTGTTGGAAGAGGATTTTGTAAGCGGCGTACATGCGCGTTTGTTTACCGCCGGAGAGTATGTGCTGGGAACGGACGGACACGGGGTTATCAATACGTTCGGACGGGAGTTTTTCCTGACGGCAAAACAACTTGAAAATACGTTTGGCTATGATAAATTACCCCTTTCCTTACAACAGGAAGCAAAACAGGATACAACCCGCTATCACAAAGTGTTTCACTTGATTTTGCCGAACGAAAATTACGGTCGCGCCAACCGTTCAAACGCGCATTTCGCGTATGAATCTGTTTACTTCTTACAAGACGATACCCTTTTGCGTAGCGGGGGTTATTATGAATTTCCCGTGATTGCGGCACGCTGGGAAGTAAAAAACGATTGTGACGCTTACGGGCGCGGCCCCGGCTGGAAGTGTTTGGGAGATGTCAAAATGCTCCAAAAAATACAAAAGGCAAAATTAGTGGCGCTGGATAAAAATACGAATCCGCCCGTGATGGTATCTTCCAACGTACAAGGGGAAGTGAATTTGCTGCCGGGCGGTATTACCCGCTATAACGGCACGACGGATGCGGCTGTTAAACCGGCCTATACCGTAACGCCTGACTTAGACGCGCTGGACCGTGCTATTGAACAAGTGCGCGGAATGATAAAAGCACACTTCTTTGCCGACGTATTTACGTTGTTAAACACGCAGGATACCCCGCAGATGACGGCCGCGGAAGTGGCGGAACGGCGCGAAGAAAAAATGACCGTTCTCGGCCCTGTGTTGGAACGGCTGAAAAACGAACTGTTGGACCCGCTTGTCCGCCGTGTGTTTCATATTCTCGTGCGTCAGGGCGAAATTTTACCTGCTCCTCTTTTCGTACGCGGGCACAATATACAAGTGGAATATATTTCCATGATTGCGCAGGCCCAAAAAGCGGCCGGTCTTTCCTCCTTACTTCAGGGTGCGCAACTTGCGAATGAACTGTCTGTTGCGGATCCGTCCCTTCGCGGTCATTTTAATTATCGCCGCGTGCTGACGGAAGGGCTTGAAAAACTGGGGCTTTCGCACCTGGTGTCTATTGAAAATCAGCTTCAATAAATCGTGCGACGGAGGCGTCTTATAAGCGAACGCTCCCGCACGTCCGATACGGAAAAACCGGTTCCTTCTGTGTCGGTTCTTTTCACAACGGGGAGTTATCTCCCCTCGGGGAAGTGTGCCGGCAACCTTCCCCGCCCTTATGAAAAATAAATCATTACACGAACAGCAAGTCTGCGATTGGCAGACTGTCTTACAAACCGTGCAGGGAAGGCGTGTGTTGTGGTCTATCCTACAAGCTGCCCAACTTAACAGCCACGGTTTCGTGCCGGCAGACGGACTTTCTACGGCATTTCATTGCGGTCAACACAGTATCGGTTTATTCGTGATGAATTGGGTGGAAGAAACCGACGAAACGGCACTTTCAAAAATGCGGAAGGAATATCTGGAGCAAGTGGAAAACGCCCAGAACGAAATTGACCGCGAACAGGAGGAATTCATCCATGAGTGAGGAAATAATACCCTCGGAACAAATGCCAACAATCGGTGCCACCGAAACCGCCCAAAGACCCGCCTCTGCCGATACGAACACCGCATTGCCGGTTGTTACTTGGCCGGAAGATGTGCCCGTACGGGGAGAAGCGCAACAGGCATTTTTAGCGTTGGCCTCGCAACTTTCTTTGACGAACGAACAGGCGCAACAGTTGGTGGATTTGGAAAGCAATTTCGCGCGTCTTTCCCGTAAAGAAGCCGAAGAAAACACCCAACGGGAACATGCCCGTTGGGCGCAGAAAACGAAAGATTTTTACGGCCCGAAATGGGAAGAAGCAGTCTCCCGCGCGGTGCGCGCCGCTGACGAATTTGGCGGTGCGGAACTGCGACAGTTGTTGGAAGAAAGCGGGCTGGGAAACCATCTTGTTATCGTCCGTACCTTTAACGAGATCGGCAAACGCATCAGCGAAGATACTTCCGCCGCGGGTATTTCAAATGCCCAAGGCGACAAGACCTTTGCCGAAGCATTGTACGGTAACTTAAAATAAGGAGAAACTATGGCAATTATTGCAGAAAAACATTATGGACTTGTAGATTATGCCAAGCAGTTTGACCCGTCGGGCCAAGAGTTGGCTATTGCGGAAGTGCTGACCGAGTCCAACGATATGATAGCCGACGCGCTTGTTAGCGAAAGTTCGTTAGACAGCGGCCATGAATATGCGGTAAGAACCGGTATTCCGGAAGGAACATGGCGCCGCGCTTACAAGGGCATTGAACCGGCAAAAGCCACTACAAAAGTGGTGGTGGAGCCGTACGGCACGTTATCCGCTTATTCGGTAGTGGATAAATTGGTAGCCGAAAAGGGGGGACATGTGGACGCCGTACGTACCGGTCAGGCGCGAGCCATTATCGGCGGGATGTCCAATACCATGGCATCCAATTTGATTTACGGTTCCGCCGGTACACATCCTGAACGCTTTACCGGCCTTGCGGAACGCTACAACGAACTGTCCGGTGCGGAAAGTTCCCGCAACGTCATTGACGCAGGAAGCCAAACAGCGGGGAAAAATTCCTCTATCTATTTGGTGGTATGGGATACCGATAAAGTGTTTACCTTCTTCCCGAAAGGGTCCAAGGCGGGCATCCAACGGGTAGATTACGGGCTTGTTACGCATGTGGACGCAAGCGGCAACGAATATCCCGCTTATAAGGAATATTTTGAGTGGAAACTCGGGTTGGCCGTACAGGATTGGCGTTATGCCGGACGTATCTGTAACATTGATACGACCAACGTGCCTTCCACATTGATTGACGATATGTGCGATTTGGAAGAACGGATTCAAAGTTTGTCCATGGGCAAACCCGTTTGGTATATGAACCGCACCATCAAAGCGGCCTTGCGTAAACTCACGACTAACCGCACCAATATCCAATACACGCCGGACCAGATTACGTCCCGTCCGCTCATGACGTTTAACGAAATTCCGGTCCACATCTGTGATGCGATTACCGATACGGAAGCGATTGTATCGTAGGAGGAAACAATGTTATTAGACCAAAATGCTATTTTTTCCGAACAGCAAACGCTGTCTGCCAGCGCGGCCTCTACCAATATCATGGACCTGACCGCTGCCGGTAATACTGTACCGGGCGGGGCTTACTTTATGGTAACTCTGCCGACAAAATTCACCGGTACGGGGACCCTGACGATTGCCTTACAAACCGATAGCGCACAGGCATTTTCTTCTGCCGCTACGCTTTTCAGTATCGCGTTTACACAGGCCTCTTTGGGGACAGACGGAAGTACCTTATGCGTGGTTCCGCTACCGGCCGGCCTCAAACGCTACCTGCGCGTATATTATACGATTAGCGGTGTCAGCGGGGGAAAAGTATCTGCCTTCATTACAGACGGCCTAGAAAGCAAATAAGCAGATACGGTATCGGAAGAGGAAAAGAAACCTCTTCCGATACAACCCTTTTTCTGTTTTAAAATATTTGTTAAAAATAAAAATCATTAAAAAATAAGTATTTTTTAATTTAATATGTTCTATATACGGTTTTTGTATCTATTTGATAGAAAAAACGCATAAAATAAAAAAATCCTTAAAAAATAATAATAAATAAAAATAAACTTAATTTAATTTTTATTTCTATTATTTAAAAAATAATTAAAAATTAAATAAAAATAAAATAAGGAGTATAAAAAATGGCTTTAAAAATAGATATTTGTAATTTAGCATTAGCCCATTTGGGGCAGTCGCCATTATCATCTGTTACGCAAGATGATGAACGTGCGCGCCGTATCAGTTTATTTTACGAACCGGTGCGGGATGAATTGTTGCGCACACATAACTGGGGGTTTGCGACTACCGAAGCGCCGCTCGCGCTCATCAAAAAGCACCCGCTGACACAGGAGTTTTTATACAAATATCCGGCAGATGCGTTATTTATCCAACGCGTTTTTGCCGCAGGTCAGCCGCATGTTTGCTTTGAAGAACGGTTTGACATAGAACACCACACCCGCCTACTTATTACAAAAGCCGGGGGTGCCTTTGCCATTTATACCCGCCGCATAACGGATGAAACGCAGTTTGATGAATCGTTTGCGGGTTGTTTTGCTCTCGCGTTAGCGGCAGAACTTGCGGTTACGCTCACAGGGGACTATCCGCTGGCCAATATGATGAGTCAAAAACTGATGATGCGGTTGGACGAAGCGCGCCGCGCGAATATGACGGAAAAAACGTCTTTTCTGCCACAAACGGATGCGTTTAGCGAGGTGCGCTAGTTATGTCACAGACGCATTTACAACCTTCTTTGGCGGGCGGAGAAATCAGTCCTTCCCTCTATGCGCGTGTAGATACAACGGCGTATGCTTCTTGGTTAAAAACAGCCCAAAATATGTTTATCCACCCGCAGGGGGGCGTGTCCAACCGTGCGGGGACTCAATTTCGGGGTGTCAGCAAAAATGGCGGGAAGTGCCGTCTTATCCCGTTTGTCATCAGCGAGAGTGAATCGTATGTATTGGAAGTGGGAAAGGAATATATCCGCTTTTACACACCGGCGGGACTTTTATTGAACGGTGGAAATACCTATGAAATCCAAACGGATTATCAGGAGGACGAGCTGGACCGTTTACAGTATGTCCAAAACAGTCATACGCTCTATATTACCCACCCGTCCCACGCACCGCGCCGCTTGGTCCGTACGGCGGTGGGTGTTTTTACATGGGAAAAAATTCCCTTGCGCTATGGGCCGTTTCAACCATCCAATAAAAACGAAAGTTTGAAAATGAAGGTAGTTCAGCGGCAGGATGAAGAAGAAACATCCGGCGTGAAGGCCACACTTTCCATTCAGCCGCTTTATTACCCGCAGTATGCGGTGTGGGGGTATTTTAATGACGAGTGGTTTTATGCGGCGGCGGATTACGGGCTTAATGTAGATGGCATTGTTCGCAAATTTAACGAACGTTACAGTTCGCAGGGGTTAGTCGCATCCAATTTGGGTGGCATTATTAAGGTGGAGTCTCCGGCTGCTACCGGTGGGGATTGGAACGGAAGTACTTTTACACTTGCCTATATGAGTGCGTTGGATGCCCCGCCGGTCTTTACCGTTCAGCAACTATTAAGCGGCGGCGCGAACGCGGGTGATTTGATTGCGCAGGGGGAGCCGCATTATGTGCTGGCGTGTAATGAAGATTATTTTACGCCTTCTCACGTGGGGGGAAAGTTTTTGCTCTCGCATCGCATAGACGGACAATACCTGACCGGCGTATTGGGATATGAAACGACTTCCTCGTCCATAAAATCGGGCGGAGATTGGCGCGTGCGTACTTCGGGAAATTGGACGGGGCAAATCGTGGTGGAGACATCTTCCGATTTGGGGACTACCTGGAACACGGCTAAAACGCTTTCCCGCGCAAGCGGAGATGATAATTTTGCGGTATTGGGTGACCTCAATGACGACGAAAATATGTTTTTGGTGCGGGTGCGAAGCGTTCAAATAAGCGGTGAGGCCGGCTACGAATTAGAAGCGGATTCTTTCGTACAGGAGGGGGTTGTCAACGTAACTACCTTCGTAAGCGCACAGGAAGTAATCGTAGAGCCGGAGCGGTCTTTCGGTTCCGAAGATTGGACAAATACGTGGAGTGAAGGTTCGTTTAGTCCTAAATGCGGTTACCCGCGTTGTGTTTTCTTTTTTCAGGATCGTTTAGGGTTTGCCGCTACCGCACAAGAGCCGCAGACGTTGTGGTTTTCCAAAACGGGGAATTATACCGATTTCGGACATGCTCGCTTAAACATAAAGGACAGTGACAGCATCAGTGTGAATTTATCCGGAAAAAAATTAAATGAAATTCGTTCTGTTGCGGTTACGAACCGTCTGCTTGTGTTTACGGCGGGAAGTGAGTGGACGTTATCGGGCGAAGGAAATTTTACGCCGTACAATGTCCGTTTGGAACAGCAAAGCGAGCACGGGGCGTATTTTACACAGCCGCTGATGGTTGGCAATAAGGCCCTGTTTGTACAGTCGCGCGGGAGTGTGCTGCGCAATTTCTGTTACGATTATAATACGGCCTGTTACGCAAGTACGGATTTGACGTTACTGACGCGCCATTTATTTTTTAACCGTACCGTGCGCGAGATGTGCTTTGTACAGGAACCGGACCAGCTGGTCTGGATGATATTGGATGACGGCACATTACTATCGTTGACGTATGTGCCCGAACAAAATATTTGTGCGTGGGCACACCATCAAACACAGGGATTTTTCAGAAGTGCGTGCGTTATTCCGCAGACGCATTTTGACGAAGTGTGGTTAGCCGTGGAACGCAACGGTACTTACTGTATAGAAAGTATGGTCAACCGCTTGTCTTCCAAGGATCCGAAGGACCAAGTGTTTTTGGACAGTTGTGTATCCAAACAAAGCGAAACGGTTTTTTCGCAAGTGAACGGACTTTCGCACTTGGAAGGCAAAAAAGTAAACGTACTCATTGACGGGAGTCCGTTTTCCGGCCTGACGGTTACAAACGGGAGTATTACCTTGCCGCGTTCCTGCTATACGGCACACGTCGGGCTTGGCTATGAAAGCCGGTTGGAAACGCTGCCGGCGGTTTTATCACCTGTTTCGTCGTGGAGTGAGCGGAAAAAGCGGGTGGTGTCCGTTGTGTTTAAAATGTTGGACAGCCGCGGCGGTTGTGCGGGAACGGACGTAAACAGTATGACGTATTGGCTCCAGCACTACCGTGAAAAATTAAATGAAGTATTGCCGCTGGAAACGGGTGATTTTTCGTGCGTGGTCAGCGGGGTACACAGTACGGTCCCGTCGGTCATTTTTAAGCAGACCGAACCGTTGCCGGTAACGGTGCTTGCAGTTGTGTGCCGCTTATCCTAAAAAAAACGGGCTTTCGCGTTCGTGCGAAAGCCCGTGTGAAAAAAGCGGATTAGGCCTCTTCTTGTTCGGTCGGTGCAGGCAACAACTGCCCTTCCCCTAAAAAGCGGAAGCTTTTGATCATGGTGTCGGCCTGCGTGCCAAGGGTGTTTTCTCCCAAGGAGAAAACGATTATCACGTAGGAGTGCTTATCTGGTGCCAAAATGGCCCCGACTTTAAAATCAACCGGACCGCGATTGGAATCAAGGACACCTTCTATCTCGTACGCCGGAAGACCGTTAATGGTTGTTTCGCCCTCGCGGGTAACTTTGATACGGTTATCACCTTTTTTTTCGTCGCGGGCGGATTCTTTAAAACTCTTTAACGGATCTTTTTCATCTTCTTGGTTACGCATGAGGATAGACATTAAGAAAGGTTTGTTTTTATCGTACCCTTTTTTGAAGACGTTGGTATCAATACCGCCCTTCAGGGAAACGTTGGAAAGGTCAAACCAATCGGAATAATCCATACCGTCAATAACGGTCATTTCAAACGGATACACAGGGTCTTTATAGGTACTTTGACCGATTACCATATCGGGATTGGATTGGATGTTGTTAATCAACTGCTGGAACGGCGCCATAACTTTTTTGGCAACCACGTACGTCCCGCAGACAACACCGATACCCAGCAAAAAGGTAAAAACACCGGCGAGTACCAACGGCCAGAAATTGCGTTCTTTTTTGAGAATTACCCAAATGAGTTTAAATATACAAAAGAATACCGCATAAATGACGGCCAGTACAAACAGTAAAGATACAAACAGTATAATCATAAATCCTCCTTTTTTCTTTTATTATACGTTTTTAAGAGTAATTTGTATGATTTTTTCTCGTTTTTTGTTTCCGAGTAAGCCGCAAATCAGGTCGTTGGCACGTACGTTACGCGCGAGCGACCGGCGGGAATTGGACGCTTCGCACGGAAAGCAACCCTCGGCGCAATTATTACAAGCGTTTGTAGAACAATCATGCGAGATGTGTGTGATGAGCGTTGACGGGGAAACAGCTGCCATGGGAGGAATTGCGGCGGATGCTCATTTACCGAACGCCGCGTGCGTATGGATGCTGACGGGGACAGCCGTTGAAAAATACCCGAAATCGTTTTTCAAAATCTGTCGTACATGTCTGGCGGATTTTCTTCAACGGTATGACGTTCTTTACAATTGGGTGGACGCACGTTACGCGCAAGCCGTTCGCTTTATTCTGCGTTTGGGCGGAGAGTTGAACGGTACTTACCGTATTTGTAACGGACATAAATTTTTATTTTTTATATTCAGGAGGAAGTAAACATGGGTGGAGTAATGTATGCCGGAAAGCAATATGTTTCCACGGCACAAGCAGCGTTTTCAAAACGCAACCGCACGTACCGTTATTATACGGATGCGGCTGATGCGGCGGAACAAAAAAGCCGGCAGGATTGGTTAAACGGCGCACAGGAAAGGACGTACATATTCCGTTCCGCCGCCGAAAAAAACCGTGCTTTGGCACAGGCCGCACGCGAACAACTGGCGGCTGATCAGGTGTCTTTGGCAAAAAGGGGAATCACGCAAGATTCCGTTACGGCGCAGTTGTTGGCGGAAAAAGAAAAACTCAAAACAGACCTCGCGCAGGAAAAGGCATCCGCCGAAACGGCGGCGACGCTATTACAAAAAGAGAAAGACGCCCAGGCACAGTTAGAGGCCCGGCGTGAAAAAATTTCCGCGCTACGCAAAGCGGGCAATCAAAAAGGCCGATTGTGGAAAATCGGTAAGCAATTATTTTCATGGTTATCATAGGAGAGGATAAAAAATGACTATTTCAAATCAAGTTGTAAAACGGGTGTATCAGGCAGACGGAACGACGCGCGCATGGGAAGTGGATTATCCGGTATTGGCGGACGGAAGTGTGGCTGCTTTTGTAACGGCCGCTAACGGTACGGTAACGCAAGTGACGGAGCATTTTACGTGGAACGCGCAGAATCATATTTTTACGTATCCTACCGTTGATAGCGGCCTGTCCCCTTTGGCGGTCGGCATGTCTATTACGTTGCTTCGCCAAACGCCGCTTACGCAAGTGACGGATTTGGCGCGGCAAGATGTGTTTGACGCCGAAACATTAGAAGAAGGATATGATAAACTGACGTGCTTGGCGCAAGAACTCAATGAAAAAATTTCACGGGCGGTACAAGTGCCTATCGGAAAAACGGGCGAAACCAATGCGGAAAATTTTGTGACCGCTTCCGCCCTTTCTACGGGGCTTGCGACCAAGCAAGATACGCTATCTTCCGCCCAGCAAACGGCGGTAAACAGCGGAATTACGTCCGCTCTTGTTACGCAAATCGGAACAAACCAAACGAATATCGCCAATTTACAAAGCGGTAAATTAGACGCAAGTACGGCCTCAAGCACTTACTTAACACAGACGAACGCCGCCGCTACGTATTTAACACAAACAAACGCCGCTTCTACCTATTTGACACAGGCCAACGCGGCTGATGCTTATTTAACGAAAACGGACGCATCTTCCACTTATTTAACGCAGACAAACGCCGCTTCTACATATGCGACACAAACATTCCTCTCAACGGGACTGGCGGGCAAACAGGATTCGCTCACAACCGCACAACTTAGTGCCGTCAATTCCGGCGTTACTTCTCAAACCGTCTCGCAAGTGACGGCTAACGCAAGTAATTTAACTGCCTTTGCGCCGTTTATCCAACGTGCCGGATTATATGGTTTCAGTAGGCAAACGGTGGTAGATGCCGCTGATTTGCTTTCGGCTACGGGAACTTTTAACGCGCTTAATTTAGACGTGTCCGACAACAAAAAACTGACAAAACTGACGGCAAAAGGGACGAGTGGCAGTTTGGCCAATTTGTCAGCCGTAACAGTTTCTAAGGAAGCACCGTTTGACAATGTGACTTCCCCGCAGATAGACATAAGTTACAGCGCATTAAATCGTTCTGCGCTCGTAGGTTTATTTAATTCTTTGCCCTACAACGTGGGATATGAGACGGTTGGAAGTCCTACCGTTAGCAACGGAATCATAAGTGACCCGACGGGTTCCGATTTCGCCCAGACGAGCGTTTCCGTTAAAAATGATGACGTAACGGAGATGATATTTAAATTCAAGTTATCTTCTTCCGGACTAAATAATGATTATAACTGGATCATGTATGGAGGCGGTTCTATTCAAATAAGTGTTTACGGAACTTCCGGAGGTGGATTTTCTAGTCCCACTATGTATGTTTCAATCGGAGGGACCGGAACAACATTAGCGTGGACGAATTTCGTACCCGTCGCAGATACTTGGTACTGGCTCAAATATACAAATGACGGACAAACAATTCGTCTATATTCTTCTTCTGATGGAGAAACGTACACCATAAAAAATTCTCAAAACGTCTCCGGAACGATTGGCGGAGATGGAAAGATGAAGTTTGGGACACGTTGGCAAGGAGACTCAGGCGTTTTTAACGGATATATTGATTTGGGCGGCTGTTCCGTAAAAATCAATAATTTGCCGTTTTTTAGCGGCAAATCTGCCATGACGAAAACGTGTTCGGTCGTCGGGTGTACGGGTACGGCGGATTTAACGTCTGACGATAAAGCAATCGCAACCGATAAAGGATGGAGTTTAACCGTCGCATAGGAGGAAGTATGGTATTTAAAAAACAGGAAAATCCAAAAGGTAATTACAAAGATCATAACGGCGTTCGTTTTGACGTGCTGACGTGCGAACGTACGGAATCCAAAGAGTGGTACAACACGGGACAAATTGATAGTAACGGCGCACCGATTTTTGAGAGCCGGATTGCGGTTAACAAAGGTTGGGACGAATTTGCGGATAAAGATGCCGCAGTTTTGGGATACGGGTTGACGTTTGAACCATTACCCGACGGAGTAAATCTATGACGGCGGAACAGTTGGATGTGTTGTGGAAGCTGGCGGCGGTTATCTTCGCCGCCGGCGCAGTATGGCAAGAGTTGCGTGCTATCCGCAAAGATATTGCGCGGCTTGAAGAAAAAGTGGAAAAGCACAACCACTTTGACAGGCGGCTGCTCATCATTGAAAGCCGCCTTGGTATAAACGGGGAAGAAAAATGAACTACGAAAAAGCAACGCAATATACAAAGAAGTTTGAAGGATTGTCTTTACTTCCCTACCAATGCCCGACGGGTCATTTAACTATCGGTTACGGGCATAATTTGGAAATCGGAATTACAAAAGAAATGGCGGATGTTCTTTTAATGACCGATTTACGCGCCGCAGAATTAGAAGTGTCCTCAAAGGTAACGTACTTCAATAAATTAAATGAGGCAAGGCAGTTTGTCCTCGTGGATATGTGTTTTAATATGGGGATTATCAAACTACGTACCTTCAAAAAAATGTTGGCGGCCTTGTCAAAAGGGAATTACCCCGTAGCGGCACGGGAAATGCTGGATAGTAAATGGGCAGTACAAGTCGGAAACCGTGCTAAAAAATTAGCCGAAATTATGCGAACAGGAGAGTATTAACTATGTGGATAACAGAACATTACAACGACGTATTACAAATTATCGGGGCGGTGGTGGCGCTTGCTACTTTGGTTGTAAAACTGACCCCCACCCAGAAAGATGACACTTTGTTGGCGAAAGCGGTAAAGTTATTAAGTGCTTTGTCTTTGTGTAATGCTGACGGCAGTTTTATCGGCCAAAAGGGGGATAAATAATGTGGCTTCAAATCGGGGCCGTGGCGGGTTTTCTGTGCCTTTTTGTAACGGCAATATACTTCGCCCATAAAAACGGCAAGAAATCGGCACAGTTGGAAAATCTCAAGGCCGAAATCAAAAGAGAGGCGCAGGAGCAGGAACGTGCGAACAGGATTATGGATAACGTTGGCGGTATGTCTGATGATGACGTGCGGAGCCGGTTGCGCGACATTTCAAGCAAGCAATAAAAGCGCGTGCCGCGTTCCGTTTGATTATGCGGACACGGGCGTAAATAGCCAAAACGCCCGCGCCCTGCTTATACATTATTGTTTATGTAAGGATGAACGGCCTTGCCGATGGTAGTACATAAAAAAGCACCCGAAAAGGGTGCTTTTTTATTATAAGCGTTTGGTGAGTTTACAGGAAGAACAAGACCCTTTCACTTTTTTGGGGTTGGTTGTCAGTTCCGTCTTATATTTAGTGCCACCGCATTTTATGGTAAGATATTGATACAGCGAATCAAACGAGGCATCTACTGTTTTACAGGTGCTTTCGGCACTCGGCACTTCCTCTACAAAAATTTCTTTTACGTAAGTGTTTTCTGTCCTTCCGCTCCGAGCCGTCTGGTTTTCTTCCGCGTACACGTGTTGTAAAATGTACGTAACTTCCAACTGTAATTTATCATTGAAATTATTTATATTCCAATTAAAACGGATTTTTTCTTCATCCCCTTTTATCGGGAAGAGGTTCTCGGAATAACTTTGTGGGGCGGGGGAACGATTCCACATAAAATTGGGACGTGTTTTTACAGGTTCCTCTTCGGGAACATTCGTCTGCGCGGTGGAAGCCGCAAGTAATTTTTCCTCTTTATATTGTGAAATGTTGGTGGTATCCGCCAGGACATCTCTTATGTAATAATCCGGAAATACGATTTCATACGTTTGATTATTCGCCGTCAAAAAGATAATCAGTTTTTTGGTGGTTTCGTATGCCTCAATGAGTTGCTCCTGCGATAGTAAAATATTGACACTGCGATAATTTACTATTTTCTTTAATTGTCGTTGTTGGACGGCGGTGGGGAGTTCCTCTCCGCTGGCGAGGACGGCCGTAATCGTATCTAACGATGCTTTTGACGGAAATTGAACAAGCGCGATATAGTAATCATACGTATCGGATGTAAAATCATTGGGATGATGATATACAAGTTGATACGGATTGTTTTGGTATTTTGTAATTTTGTAAAAGAAGCGGTCGTACGCATTTTCATATTTGGCGTATTTGTCGCGCACCACCCCCTCTTGTAAATTAGAAAACGCTTTTGTATTTTCCGTATATCCCGTGTTACGGACGGTTTGCGTAGTTGTAGCACACGCGGTACATAACAGGCAGCAAAGACCTATGAAAAAAGTTTGTTTATTGAACATAACGCGTTCCTCCTTTTAGTTGTACTTATATATAGTAACATATTTCGGGGGCTTTTTATTGCGAAGGGGAAAAAATGAGCAAATATAAAACAAGAGCAGAGAAACCAGTTGCCGGCTTTACAATTCGGTACCCATTCCTCTGCTACAATGGTATAGGTAATTTTTCAGAGAATATCAAGGTGAAAATTTTTGTAAACTATTTTTTTGCCAGACGCGAACACAGGAGAAAAAGGGATCGCCTTTCGGTAAAATTCCTGACGGAATTTTCCTTCAGGCCGGGCTCGCGGTTTTTGCCTTTCGCGGCTTGCGCACGCTCAAACAAAAACAACGCTCCGCCTTTTGATCCCCCACGCGCATAAAGCAGTTTATGCGCTGCCCGCATTAGATTAAAAAACCCCGCATATGCGGGGTTTTTAATCTAAGCCAAGACGGGGGATCGAACCCCGGACCTGCCGCTTACGAAGCGGCTGCTCTACCAGCTGAGCTATCTTGGCGTAAAACTCAAATTGTGTACTTGTTACGCGTTAAACGTAAATTCTGTACCTACTTATTTTATCAAAAAAAGAGCGTTTATGCTACTCCTATTTGGAAGAAGCATTTTGATAAGTCGCCAATAAGTTGTTAATGTTGTGCTGCATGGATTCAATTTTTTCGTTCTGTTTGTGGCGGCTTAAAAATTCTTCTTCCGTTACATGCGCGGGCCCGCGGCGGTACTCGTCCAGCCAATATTGTGCCGTCTGAAAATCACGTTTCATAAGTGCCATGCTGGAAAGCAAAATATACGTGTCTTCATTGGTGGGATCCAATAAAAGAGAATGTTCCAGCGCGTGGCGCGCCTGATTCATATTTTCGGTGGCAAGTTGTTGAAATTGGATAAATTCATCTTGGTTTTGGGCCTGTTGCGAACGGAGCACATACCGCTGCCCCATGGAATAATACAAACGTCCGATATCCTGATAAACCGTTACGTGGTTGGGTACGCGCTCAAGGACGATTTTATAATCGTTGATCGCGCGTTCGTAATCGTTAGACGGTTTGTCTTTATCACCGCGTTCCTTTATCAGCATGGTTCCTAAATCTAACGTACGGGAAAATGTGTTGGCACGGTAGTGGCGGTACTCTATTTGAAACGGATTTAATTCAATGGCTTTCGTAAACATTTTGAGGGCCATTTCCGGCATTTGTAACCGTAGTACGGATGCCACACTTACGTTATAATAACAATTCGCCACAAACCAATTCACAAAAAAGAAAATCGGCAGAACGGTAACGGCTAAAATAACGGGAACGGACGGACGGCGCGTTTTGGCAAGTACGCACCCGTATATATAAAGGATACCGCCGGCGCACAGTATCCATCCGCCCCATGTACAAATTGTCATCAGAATTTGCCCGAAACTGCGCGAAACACCCAGCCGCATGATCTCGTAGAAGGAAACCGTAAACCATACTGCCGCGGCCAGCAGTAAGGCCGCAGATATTATTTTTAAAGCGTATAAAAGGGGTTTATTGTAAGACGGATAAAATACTTCCGCGTGCGTTTGATCGCCCCGGCAAAGGGCTAAAATAGAGCCGGTAAAAACGGCTAATAATAATCCGCTGGAAACGAAGTGTAAACTGACATCTACGATACTGTGAACAAGTATCCCGAATACAGCGCTTGAAAAACCGAGCAAATAAAAACGGGTGGAAACATCTTTGCTTTGGCGAATTGTTTTGTACGCAGAGCGGAACAGAAAAATAAAAATCCACAGGGAAAGCGCTAATCCGATTGTTCCGCCGATTACCCATTGTTCCAAAAATTCATTTTCGGCGTGTTGTGTTTCGGTGTTGTGGGAGTTTTCAATATAAAAAATCTGCGGGTGGCGGTAAGACGGATAAACCACTTTAAAACTGCCGATTCCCGTTCCCAAAATGGGGGAATCTTTCACCATTTCAAAACTTGCCGTCCACGTATGGAGACGGAAACTGACGGATTGAAACCGTTTGGCGGCGTAAATACCGGTAAACACGACGGCTACCGCCAAAACGGCCAACGCGCATACGTTAATTTTGGCAATCAGCCGACGTGATTTTTCCAAAAACAGATTTGTGTATCCCGCCGCAAAAAAGACTGCCGCCGCACCGAAAGCCAGCCACGCACCTTTCGTTTCGGAAAATATCAGGCACAGAATCCCTGCACCAAGCAAGGATAAATAAAATTTCTTTTTGGTTTTCAAATAAACGGCGGCCAAAATAAAAGAAGTGAAAACGATAAAATCACCGAAGAAGTTCGGGTTGGCGTGGGTGGAAAAAACACGTTTATCAAAAAATCCGTGCCACTCCATAATATCGGCAGACGGTATCCAAATAGCCACGATTTGGACGACGCCGTACAAAAAGGAAATCAGCGCGGCAACGATTATATATTTTATAAGGATGCGTACATCTTTGACGGAAAATTCGCACGTGATAAGTGCCGTAACGGTTCCGTACAGAAGGAAACGGATAAATTCGTCTGTTGTTTCCCATTTATAAGGGAAAAGCGACCATGATAAAATTTGCCATGCGCCGTAGATGAAAAACGGAGCAAGCAGTAACATATTTTGTTTGGTAAACGGATTTTTCCGCTCGGAAATTTTTAACGCGGCCCACAATCCCGCCAATACCGTAACCCCGATTTGGCAGAGCGTCAATTTGGCGTACGCGCTGTCGTACGAAATCGTTAAAATGGCCACACTCACCAGCAAACACATACAACCCGTTACGTGCGGTAACAGTTTGCGTAACAACGAAACGGATTCATCCGGTGCGGACGTTTGTTTATAAGTTCTTAACTTTTTCGCGGACATATATATATGATAACAAATTTATACTTTCTCCCAAGCGTATGCTTTTTTAGTATAATAAAAACATCTTTCCATAATGGAGATTTTATGAAAAAATTTTTACGTTGTTTTTCGGTTATTTTATTGTTGGGTGTTTTTTCCTTTCCGTTCGTATTCGCACAGGAAGGTAGTGTGGTAAGTGAGCCGACGATTGCTCAATATGAGCAATATGATGCGAGTCAGCCGCAAGCTTTTCCGGAAGAGGGGGAAACGGTTGATGCGTACGCAACGCAGGAAACCGTACAAGCCGAACCTTCTGTTCCTCAAAAAACAGTGGCGCAGACCCCGGCAACGCCCTTGAAAAACGCACAGAGCGAAAAAGCGCCTAAAAGCGGACTGACGTCTTTTCTGAAAAAAGTGCTGATTGTTGCCATTTTCTTCTTTGCCGGGTTGACGATTTTACTGATTGTCAGCGTTGCCAAAAAGCCGTCCGGAAGCCGGGACTTAGATTATCGCTCGCACGCATCGTCTTATGAACCTCCGGCCAGACGCTTATCGCCTGAAGTGAAAATTGCTCCTTCGCAGGTAAGAAATCCGCAACCGCAGACGAGGACCCCTGTGCGGGAAGTCAGCCGTCCGGCGCCGCAGGTAAATCCTGCTCCGCGTCCGCAGCCGCGGCCCGCTGTACAACGTCGGCCGTTACGTACTGTACAGTTGGAAGAACTTACGGATGATTTGCCGAATATTTTAGTGGAGGGGGTCGCGCCGGATAATACGTACGAGATTATAAACGCACTCAGACAAGTTTACCCTTCGTTTGACGGAGATCGTTTTTTGGAGCGTGTGAAGGCCTTGTATGAAGCTATACAAGTTGCTTTAGCAACGGGAAATTTGGAACGTATTAAACCTGCCATTACGCCGGCTTTGTATGAACAATATAAACGGAAATTGAGCGATTACGAACGGCTCAATCAACGTCTTATTTTACAAAGAGCATCCGCCGACAGGGCGTATTTCTTCGCCTACCGCAGAAACCGCTACGGCGAAACGCTTTCTATCGTGGTGGACGTACAGGAAATGAAATATTCCGAATCTACCATTACAGGGATGGTAGTGAACGGTAAAAAAGATTTGGACCTTGATTTACAGTATTTTTACATCTTTAAAAATGTACTCACGCCCGACGGAAAAAGAAAATGGTTACTGTCGGACGGCGGGTTATTAAACGTTTCTATGGATTACGGATCCGGCGGCGTATTTTTAGATTAACGGAGAATAAATGAAAAATTTTCGCCGCTACTTGCTTGGACTTACTCTCTCGCTTTTATTCGTTGTGGCGACCGGTGTTGCGTTTGCCGACGTAGGGAACTTCCGCGATTACGGTTCGCGCAGTAGTTGGAGTTCGTCCGGCTCGTCGCGCAGTTTTTCCGAATCGGATATATGGTTTTGGCTGATGTGTCTGATCGTTTATGCTTGTTTTCATGGCGCGGATAATATATGGCGCGCGGGCAGACCCAAGGACGTTACCGCTACCCGGACCGATTATTTGGCCGATCCGCCGGAAAGGGGAAAGATCCCCAATAATACGGCGGAAATTGCGCATGCCATACAACAAATTGATACGGCTTTTTCGGCGGGCACGTTTTTGGACCGGGCCAAAGAAATTTTTATTACGCTTCATACGGCATGGACGGAACGGGATTGGGAAAAGATACGTCCGTTGGAAGCGGAATCTTTATACAAAATCCATGCCATGCAATTAAAGGAATATGTCCGCGAAAAACGGATTAACGTCATTGAGCGCGTGAACATTGATCAGGCCTATTTGTTTATGTACCGGCGCAACCGCGCGGGGGAAACGCTATCGGTCTATTTCAATGCGCGGATGGTAGATTATATTAAATCTGAAACGACGGGAAAAGTGCTTCAGGGCAGCCCCGATACGGAATGTTTTATACAGTACTTGTACATTTTCCGCCGCCAATCTGGGGAGAAAACAACCACTTCTTCCGACGGACCGCGCAAAATAGCGTGCCCTCATTGCGGCGCCCCTACAAAGGTGATCGGTTCCGGAAAATGCGAATATTGCGGATTTGTTGTAACGGTGAGCCCGCATACGTGGGTATTGTCGGATATTGTCGGCGTCCGCCCAAATTCCAATTACGGTGCCGGCGGGGTATTTATTGAATAGGAGGAAATACAATGGGACTTGTGAAAGCGGCATCTTCCGCCGCAGAAACCGTACTTGCAGACCAATGGAAGGAATATGTCTATGGGGATGCGCTGAATAATGATACGCTCGTTTGCCGCGGATATAAACGGACAGGAAGTTCGTCATCCAATACATCCGGCAGCGCAGGGATTATCACGAGTGGGAGTAAAATTGCCGTAAACGAGGGCCAATGTATGCTCCTGGTGGAGAACGGCAAAATTATTGATTTTTGTGCCGAACCCGGTGCGTATATTTTTCAATCGGATACGGAACCTTCGCTCTTTGACGGCGGATGGCGCGGGCTGAAAGAAAGTTTTAAGAAATGGGGTGCCCGTTTTACTTACGGCGGACAACCCGAAAACGATATCCGCGTTTACTACGTTAATACGAAAGAAATTACCGATAATAAATTCGGTATCGGGCAAGTTCCGTTCCGGGACAGCGAATTTGGGTTTACCGTTTTATTAAAGGGATACGGAACATACTCGTTCCGCATTTCGGATCCGATCGTTTTTTATTCGCATTTGTCGGGAAACGTCAGCAGCTATTTCCCCAAAAAGCAGATTGAAGAACAACTGCGGGCCGAATTTCAAAATTGCCTTCAAACGTCGTTGGGGCAGTTGGCCGCTTTAAATATTTCGTACGATAAAATTCCTTTCCACACAAAAGAATTAGCCAAAACGGTGGATAACGCGATGGACGAACAATGGCGAAGTACGCGCGGAATTACCATGGAGTCGGTAGGATTTTCTTCGCTTACGCCGGAAGAAGAAAGCGTGAAGAAAATCGCCCAATTCCAAGAGGCGCGTGTTTATACCAATATGTCCATGCTCGGCGGACGTTTGGGCGCGGCACAGGCCAGCGCGATGGAATCGGCCGCCGCTAACGAATCCGGCGCGGTCAACGGTTTTGTGGGCGTGGGGCTTGCCCAACAGGCGGGCGGCTCTACTGCCGCACAATTTTTAGCCGCCGGCACGCAAGGGCAAGGAACTTCGTCGGCACCGGCCGCCGCGAGACCGGCATCTTCCTCGTGGACGTGCGTCTGCGGACAGGCCAACAGCGGTAAGTTTTGTTCGGAGTGCGGAACGCCGCGTCCGACCGGATGTACGCATAAAAATGCCTCCGATCAGGCGACGTTTTGCCCTGATTGCGGCGCGAAGTTAAAATAATACGCGCTTACAGATATCTCAAAAACCCCGCTTACCTGCGGGGTTTTTGATGTTTGCGGAAACAGATAATCACAATAAATTTCCTTTCAAAACGCACCCCGCTGTCATGACAAACTTGATTTGGAATCTACCCGTAAATACTGCTCTCCGACGAGGAAATCATCTTTTTGTAAAAAATGGGACAAATATAATAACAATTTTTAATCTTTTGTGCCAGGCCCAAAGGGCCTATATTTTTTCTAGGTCCAAAGTCCTATTGCGTTTTTTGAAGGCCTGTGTCAAAATGGAAATGTGTAGTTCACCCCAAAATTAAGGAGATTCGTATGAAAGTAGTAAAAAGTTCGTTGTTAGCAGTAATATGTATGTGTTTAGCAGTTTCCGTGTTCGCCCAAAACCCTGTCAATGTAGATGAGGCAAAAGCGGCGGGTAAAGCAGATTATGTCAAAATTTATGATGCCGGAGGGGATTATAAAGTAGATCTTCCCTACGATTGTAGCTTTTATACCAGCCGGACATTGTTAGCGGCTTATATAAGCGGTATCAATGAAGCCAAAAAACAAAAAAATAACGCAGTAAGACCTGCCAATGCAATCAGAATGTATGTGTTCAATAAATTGGTAGATCCCAACACTAAAACTAATTTGAACGAAAGATTAACTAGATTGAGTGCAGAAGCAACGTGGGAACTTTTATTACCGGCCGGCGAAACAATAATTACCTCCGAGACGAAACCTAATGTAAAAGCATTTGCGGACGCCTACCAAGCAAAGTATAAAGACAATAAAAACTACCAAGGTTTTATCTCCCAAGCCCGCAAGCACGGTTTGTTGCCGCTTTCTCAAACGGCAGTTGAAAGAAGTGTTGGTAAGGTCTTTAGTAACCTCGGTGATTTCTTGACAATGACCGACGGCGTTCTGAGAACCAACTTCTAACTGTGCGCCTATAAACATAATTTGAAAGATTCAAAAAGCCCCGCTGCCGCGGGGTTTTTTGATGTTTGCGGAAACAGATAATCACAATAAATTTCCTTTCAAAACGCACCCCGCTGTCATGACAAACTTGATTTGGAATCTACCCGTAAATACTGCTCTCCGACGAGGAAATCATCTTTTTGTAAAAAATGGGACAGATATAATAACAATTTTTAATCTTTTGTGCCAGGCCCAAAGGGCCTATATTTTTTCTAGGTCCAAAGTCCTATTGCGTTTTTTGAAAACCTGTGCCAAAATAAGGGTATGTAGTTCACCCCAAAAAAAGGAGATTCGTATGAAAGTAGTAAAAAGTTCGTTGTTAGCAGTAATGTGTATGTGTTTAGCAGTTTCCGTGTTCGCTAAAAACCCTTCCAGCGCAAGTGATGCTTTAGCGGCGGGTAAGGCGGATTATGTTAAAATTTATGATGCCGGTGGGGATTATAAAGTAGAGCTTCCCTATGATTATCAGTTTTATACCAACCGGACATTGTTAGCGGCTTATATAAGCGGTGTCAATGAAGCCAAGAAAGTAAAAAATAATGAAGTAAAACCGGCCAATGCAATCAGAATGTATGTGTTCAATAAATTGGTAGATCCCGACAATCAAACCAGTTTGAGAGAAAGATTAACTAGATTGAGTGCAAAAGCAACGTGGGAACTTTTATTACCGTCCGGCGAAACAACAACTACCCCCGGAACGTCAGAAAATGTACAAAAATTTGCGGCGTTGTGCAAAAAGAAATATGAAAACGATAAAGCGGCTTTAAGAGACTGGGATGATTTTGTTTATTATGGCAAGTGGCATGGTTTAATTCCGCTGGATGATACTGTCTGGTTGAGAGCTTTAAAATGCTGGATTAAGGGATTAGAAGCATGCGGTTGGGAAATCAGATTACGCTAATTCCCTTGAAGATACGCGCGCAATAAAAATGCGCTGCTAAAAAGATATAACAAAGTCCCGCTGCCGCGGGGCTTTGTTTATGTAAGCGGAAACCCCTATTGTTTTTCCATAAAAGTAAAGTATAATATAAGGTAAATATACTTTTGAGAGGAAACGCGGTATGAGAGAAATCAAAAAGGTATTATCGGTTGTACTGTGTATGTGCTTCGCGGGTACCGTGTTTGCTGCGGCTATCCCTGTTAGAATAGATGGAGCAAAATCGCGTGCGGCCAATAAGGCATTGACGTTGCGGATTTCGCGGGAGTTAGAGGCCGGCCGATATGGGCGCGCCTTACAGATTCTTGAAAATATTCCGATCTGCCAAAAAGAAGGGGCTATTATTGACGAAGAAGACATCCCGGAATATTGTTCGGACGGATCTTTACTTTCTGACAGTAAAGTAATGAGGGTAGAATCCCGGAGGGTAACAGTAAAAGGTACCCGTCTCAAACGTGAGTTGGCGGTTATTTCGCCAGTCGTTGTATTGGACGGAGCATTCCGGCGGCACTATTATTCATTGTATCACTTAGAACCGCAACTGTTTACCAGGGAACAATGGCGTCCCTTCTATGACATCTATAATAAAGCTGGGTCTAACGCAAATTTACAAAGATTTTTGGCAGGTTATATGATAGACCGTTGGCTCTACGCAAAGGAACCTCGTTCCATAGCGGAAGACAAGGCCTTGGAAAGAGCGTATAGAGTGGGGGAAATAGATTACGGCAAAGTGTATTTAGTAATGTACACCAATAGAAATATCTCAGATTTTATACAACGCGATTACGCGTTTTTTGAAAACCGTGCCTTGTGGAAGCAATATACCTCCGGTTTGGACCATCAGGCCAAAGTTGTCAATGATCCGGCTCCTTCCATAGTGCTTAAGCAACATATTTGTCAGCAAGTGTTGGAGCCGGGAAATATCCCGCTTGATATCAAGGTTGCGTGGTTGGGGGACAGTACCAATTATTTTTGGGACGAGTTTGCCGTTCAGCCGTTTGTGGCTACGCAAGAGATGAAAGAAGGAACTCGGGAAGTATTGGACGTGTGCCAAGCGGAATATAGTAATGAGCCGAGTAAAAAAGAGCAATGTAGCAATTTCCAACGCCACGCGGTGCGTTTGGGTTTGGTGGACGTACCCGAAAAGAGTTTTTGGGATAACTTTAGCGGCATGTTGAAATCAGCGATTATAAGTGCGGGGAGGTCGTTGGAGACGGCGAATCAGATGCCCCGCTTACGGTAGAATAACGGCTTTTTCAATTTGATAGTAAACGCGCAGAGAGAGGAAAACGACGCTTTTCCTCTCTCTGTCTTGTTCCTGCGATACAATTTCTCAAAACCTGCCAATTTGCGCGTCCCTTGCCCTTGACGTAATTACCACTACGCCTATGCGGGCAACTCGCCCGCGCAACTTGGAGCGGTTTTGAAAAATCATCTTACCTTCTACCATACCGCGAAGCAGGGGACGGCTGGAATTAACGGCTTTTTCAGTTATTTAAGTAAACGCGCAGAGAGAGGAAAACGACGCTTTTCCTCTCTCTGCCTTGTTTCCGCGATACAATTTTCCAAGATGTGGATGGAAAATTATTCACTCCGCTGAAATTGATCAACCAATTTTTCCTCGTTTTTATGGTACAATGAAATTTAGAATCTTTTGCGGAAGAAAAAGGAATTTTTATGTCTTTACAAGAAGCAATCAGCCAGGGAAATATAGAGGAAGTAAAACGGCTCATCAACGCGGGCGCGGATGTAGATGCACTGGATAATGACGGCATAACGCCTTTGATGTGTGCGGTGGAAGAAGGCGAAATCGCTATCGTAAAACTGCTTTTAGAGAAAGCGGATGTAAACGTGCGTAGTAAATATGGTGATACGGCATTATTTTTTGCGCAAGATGTGGAAATTGCTCAACTGCTTTTGGATAAAGGCGCGTTGGTGGATGCTCAGGACAACAGTGAAGAAACCCCTTTGATAAATGCTCTTAACGGCAATACAGGGGAGGATATTGCCGTGTTATTGCTCAAGTACGGAGCGAATTTCCATTTTTTTGATTTTGAAGGTCGTACTCCTTTGATGCGTGCGGTGGAGTATGATTATAAAGACGTATTTCGTTGGCTGTTGGACCATGGGGCGGATGTCAATGAGAAAGGAGAGTCGGACGACGTTACTGCTTTAATTCTGGCGGCTGTTTACGGTCGTACGGAAATGGTAAAACTGCTCTTGGAAAAAGGGGCATTGGTCAATGAAGAAGATTGTGATGGGGATACCGCTTTGATTTGCGCAATTCGGGAAGGGAACGGACAAATTGTCGATTTACTGTTAGATGCGGGGGCCTATCCCAATGTGCGTGTGGATGGTTTGCCCGCTTTAATATGGGCGTTTTCCTATGATGTGAAACTTGCGGAAAAAATGCTGGAAAAGGGGGCCAATCCGTATTGGGAAAATGAGGATGGCGAAAATGCGGTAGTATTGGCTGTCAAAAAGGGTCTTACGGAAAGTGTAAAACGGATGGTACCTGCCATTGCCGACGTTGATATGTGCGATCAAGAAGGGGATACACTCCTCATGTTAGCGGTGAAAAGAGAATATCCGGAAATCGTGGAGTGGCTATTACAAAATCACGCCTCTGTCACACTGGCTAATGTGAAACGGGATAGACACGTGGATGTATGGGATGATATTGATGACGATCCCTATGATGACGACGAGGATGAATATACAGATGATGAGGAGGAAGATGAATTTTACAACAGATCTTCATCCGTTGAGTTATATACCGCTTTTGATTGGGCCATAGAAAAAGAAAATACATCTATTTTGGAATTATTTATTCGCTACGGTCTGAATCCTGATACATGGGCGAAATTAGGGAAAAGAAAAGTACCGTTTTTGGTGTGGACGGTTTTACAGGGATATCCCAAACTTGCGGAAGAGTTATTGCGGAAAGGGGCCTCTTTGAATATTTCTTTACGGGATTGTCCGGAGTTGTTAAAGAAAATGGCTGACAGGGGTTATGTTGAGCTGTTGGAACAAATTGATTTTGAGCAAATTGATGCTGACCGTATGTCGTTTGACCTTGATTACTTGTTTTTATGGGCATGTAAAAACAGTCATATAAAACTGGCCGAGAAATTCCTTCGGTGTAATCCCTCTCTTTCAGATATAAATACCCTCAGCGATACACCGACACCGCTTCAGTATGCGATACAAAACGGCTGTGCGGAAATTGTGAAGGGAATTTTAAACCATTTCCCTCATTTAGACACCGCCCGAAAGGATATACGGCTTGGCTTCTTGTATGCGGCGGATAACGGTTATCACGAAGTGTGTAGTTTGCTGTTACAGTACGCGATTGCTCATACGGAAGGACCACACCAGCAGGAGTTGTTATTCTTAAACGCAATTGTCAGCGGGGAAATGAACACCGTACGCAATTTATTTGCCATGCGGGTAAATTTACATGCTGTTGCCTTCGGAGGGATGAACGCCCTTATGTTGGCGGTTGATTTTAACCGAGTGGAGACAGTAAAATTACTTCTCCAAAATTCCGTAGAAATAGATGCCCAAAACGAAGAAGGCAATACGGCCCTTATGTTGGCTACCCGTCAGGGAAATGAACAAATTGTGGATTTGTTATTGCCGTACGAACCGGACGGAAGTATTCAAAATAAATCGTTTGATACGGCGCTTTCGTTAGCGCGGAAAAGAGTGCCTGTTCCGCAGTGGTGTTCCCTTTCTGACGTAGCATTTATCACGCATAAGATGCAGTTGGCGGAAAAACTGGAAAAGTGGATTAAGGAAAATCCCGATTTTATGACAGCGGCGCGGAAAGGAGATATCAAGTTTATTGTTCACCATTTGAAACGTGGAGTAGATGTCAATAAACGGGATAAAGACGGGCGGACGGCGCTTTTGTGGAATATTTTATATGAACGAAAGGACATTGTACATAGACTGTTGGAATTTGGGGCAGACGTACGGAAGGCGGATAATAACGGAACATTGCCGCTGATAGCCGCGATACGGACAAATAGTATAAATATCGGTTGGCTGTTAAAGGCCGGCGCGGATATTAACAGTTGCGACGAGGATGGAAAAACAGCGCTTGTATGTGCGGTAAAATGCCAAAATGAGAAAGCGCTGAATATATTGCTTGAAACAAATGTTTCCGTCAATCAGCCGGATGAAAACGGATTGACTCCGCTTTTTGTAGCGGTTGCCTGCGAAAATATCTACGCGATAAATGCGCTACTGCGACACGGAGCGGATGTTCATCTGAAGGATAAACAGGGGCGTACGTTTTTATTGTGCGCGGTGCGGACCGGAAATGAGGAGATTGTGAAACGGTTATTGGACGAAAATTGCGACGTAAATGAGGCGGATCCCTACGGTGAAACACCGCTACAAGTTGCGTTGGAACAGAAAAATATTGAGGTGGTGGATTTGTTAATCCGGAACCATGCGGAACTGAGGTCCCCGCAGGAAAGTGCCCTTATTCGTGCGGTTTGTGCGGGCGATATACCCCAAGTGAAAGAATTGTTGGAAAACGGGGCACCCGTCAACGGTAAAGACGAAAACGATTTAACACCTCTCATGCACGCCGTACTTATTAGAAATGTGGAAATCGTGCGCCTGTTGATTGATTACAAGGTCGACATCAATTACGGTACGAACAATACGGCGTTGGCAATTGCCGCGTGGAACGGTTATAATGAGATGGTAGAATTGTTGCTGGAGAACGGGGCGCATTTTTACAAAGGGGAAAGAAATAATGCGTTGGAGCGTGCCTTGCGTAACGGGCACACAGATACCGCCGCTATTTTAGAAGCGTGGCCGCACAAAATATCGTGATTTTATTGTCACAGTGAATTTAGGAAAAAATAAAACAGTGTTGCTCCCGCCCGAGATGTTGTTTATCTTTAATGGAATAGTGGAAATTTTTAAGTTTTTTTGCTATACTTACTTTGTAGTTTATGTTAACAGAGGAGATCTTATGAAAAATTACAGTAAATACAGAGAAGGTTTTACGCTAATAGAATTATTAGTGGTAGTTTTAATTATCGGCATTTTGTCTGCTACTGCTTTGCCACAGTATCAAAAAGCGGTAACAAAAGCGCGTGCGACGGAAGCAGTTTCTGTGATGAGCAATATTCTAAATGCGGAAAAAGTGTACAAATTATCCAATGGGCAGTATACAGATGATCTGACTAAGTTAGATATTGACTATCCGTTGAACCAATATGGGACTATGGATGATTCGGCCACAAGGTATTATTCGTTTTATGGTGCTACTACCGCAAACAGTGAATTTAAATACGCTGCATATCCGAAGAACAACGGGGGGGATGGGCACCTTATTGTTGGATGGATAACTAACAAAGGTCAAAAAATTGTGTTTTGTACTAAAAACGATTGGGTTGTTGGTCAAAATGTTACTAATACTTGTAAAAGTATTGCCAACGGGGATGAACATGGCGTGATTGTGGGGTCATACAGCGCGATCTAAACAAGTATTACTTTTTCTTGGAAGGGGGTGCGTGAGCACTCCCTACTTTTTTAAATAAGCGGCAACGGAAACGCAACGGTATATTGGCGACGTAACGAGAACACAGTTGTTGATCCTTAACAGAAAACTTGATTTAGCGGTCTTTTTTCACTAGAATATATATAGTAGTAAAATTATGAGGAGATCTTATGAAAAATTACAGTAAATACAGAGAGGGTTTTACGCTAATAGAATTATTAGTGGTAGTTTTAATTATCGGCATTTTGTCTGCTACTGCTTTGCCGCAGTATCAAAAAGCGGTAACAAAAGCGCGTGCGACGGAAGCGGTTTCTGTGTTGAACAATGTTCTAAATGCGGAAAAAGTGTACAAATTAGCCAATGGGCAGTATACAGAGGATCTGACTAAGTTAGATATTGACTATCCGTTGAACAACCATGGGGGTCTGGATGATTCGGCCACAAGGTATTATTCGTTTTATGGTGCTACTACCGCAAACAGTGAATTTAAATTCGCTGCAGTTCAGAAGAACAGCGGGGGGGATGGGCACCTTATTGTTGGATGGATAACTAACAAAGGTCAAAAAATTGTGTTTTGTACTGCAAACGATTGGGTTGTTGGTCAAAATGTTACTAATACTTGTAAAAGTATTGCCAACGGGGATGAACATGGCGTGATTGTGGGGTCATACAGCGCGATCTAAACAAGTATTACTTTTTCTTGAAAGGGGGTGCGAGAGCACTCCCTACTTTTTTAAATAAGCGGCAACGGCGTCTAACTCCGGGCGTAAGTATTTGCCCGTGTAGGATTTTTCACAGGCGGCAATTTGCGCGGGCGTGCCTTCGCAGATAATCTGTCCGCCTTTGTCGCCGCCTTCCGGCCCTAAATCAATAATATGGTCAGCCGTTTTGATGACGTCCAAATTGTGCTCAATAATCAGCACTGTGTTGCCTTTGTCGGCAAGGCCGTGTAAAACGTGTAAAAGTTTATCAATGTCGGCGAAGTGAAGGCCTGTCGTCGGTTCATCTAAAATATAAAGCGTGCTGCCCGTTCCCTTGCGGGAAAGTTCGTCGGCCAGTTTTACGCGCTGGGCCTCTCCGCCCGAAAGCGTAGTGGCGGCTTGCCCCAACCGTATATATCCGAGTCCTACGTCGTTCAATGTTTGTAAATAGCGTTTAATTTTGGGAATCGCCCCGAAAAATTCCAACGCTTGCGAAACACTCAAATTCAGTACTTCGGCAATATTTTTACCTTTGAATTTTACTTCCAGCGTATCTTGATTAAACCGTTGACCGTTACATTCTTCGCATTTAACGTAAATATCAGGTAAAAACTGCATCTGAATTTTCAAAATACCGTCGCCTTGGCACTTTTCGCACCGACCGCCTTTGACGTTAAACGAAAAACGCCCCGGTTTGTAGCCGCGCCGCTTGGCTTCGGGCATTTCGGCGAATAAATCGCGGATATGCGAAAATACGCCCGTATAAGTGGCCGGATTACTGCGCGGCGTTTTGCCGATCGGACTTTGGTCCACAATAATCACCTTATCGATGTTATCAAGCCCTGTAATCGTATCATGGTCGCCGGGAACGTCTTTTGCTCCGTAAAATTTGCGGGCGAGTGCTTTGTATAAAATTTGGTGAATAAGCGTGCTTTTGCCGGACCCCGACACGCCTGTTACGCAAATAAATTTGCCGAGCGGGATTTTGACGTTAATATTTTTTAAATTAAACTGGCGCGCGCCTTTAATCGTTAAAAATTTCCCGTTCCCTTTGCGAAGTTCCGCGCGCGGTAAAATCAAATTGCGCCCGTTTAAGTAGGAGGCCGTCAGCGAAGTTTTGTTTTTTAGAAATGTTTGTGTCGGTTCGCTGGCTACCACTTCTCCGCCGTGTTCGCCCGCCAAAGGGCCGAGTTCTACCACGTAATCGGAAGCCAAAATCGTGTCTTTGTCGTGCTCTACGATAATTAGCGTATTGTCCAAATCGCGCAGGTTTTTCAGCGTTTGGATGAGACGGTCATTGTCGCGCGGATGAAGGCCGATGGTCGGTTCGTCCAGCACATATAAAACACCTGTCAGCCCCGAGCCGATTTGTGTGGCAAGGTGGATGCGTTGCGCTTCTCCTCCGGAGAGCGTTTGCGATTTGCGGTCTAACGTTAAATACGAAAGACCTACGCTGTTTAAAAAATTAAGCCGCGCGTTAATCTCTTTGAGTACGTCTTTGGCGATTGTTTTTTCTTTCGGTGTCAGTTCCAAATGAGCAAAAAAATCTTTCGCGGCGGACACTTGTAAGTGCGTAATTTCGTAAATATTTTTGCCGCCTACTTTGACGGACAACGCTTCCGGTTTTAACCGTTTGCCGCCACACGACGAACACTCCACTTCGCGCATAAAACGCTGGGTAACTTCCTCTTTTACAAAGTCGCTTTCGCTTTCCGCCACGCGCCGTTGTAAGTTGGTAATCACGCCTTCAAAATCCTGTTCGCCACCGGAAATAATGGACGTATAAGTCGCCCCGCCTGTACCGTAAAGGAGTAAATCACGTTGTTTTTTAGGCAGGTCTTTCCACGGTACGTTCATTTTGATTTTATTTTGGCGGCAGACCTGTTTTAAAATATCGTAATAGTAACCGCTCCACGACGTTTTCCAACGGTGCGTGCGCGTGGTAACAGGATTATCCCACGCTTCTATGGCACCTTCGTTAATGGAAAGGGAGGTGTCCGGCACGACGAGGTGTTCATCTACTTCTATCTTTACGCCAAGCCCGTTACAATCCGGACAGGCACCGTAGGGGGAATTGAACGAAAACAAGCGCGGCTCCAATTCGCTAAACCCGATCCCGCACTGCGCACAGGCGTTGGATTCGCTGTACGTAAATTCCTTCGGCGAAGATGTGTCCGTTTCCAAAATGTGTACGAGTCCGCCCGCATATTTTAATGCGGCTTCCAAACTTTCCGTAAGGCGTTCGCGGTCAAATTCTTCCACAAAAATTTCGTCGGTAACAAGTTCTATCGTGTGTTTTTTGTACCGTTCTAGTACGGGGACGCTGTCTAACGAAAGCACCGTTCCGTTCACGCGTACTTTGACGTACCCTTCTTTTTTCAGTTTCTTGAAAAGTTCTTCGTAGGTCCCTTGCCGGCCGCGGATAATAGGGGATAAAATAAAAACGGTTTTTTCGTTAAATTTCGCCAAAATGTCCTGCGTGATTCCCTGTACGCTCCACGATTCCACTTCGCGCCCGCAGACGGGGCAAAAGCGGTGCCCGACGCGCGCAAATAAAAGACGCAGATAATCATAAATTTCCGTAACGGTGGCAACGGTGGAACGCGGGTTTTTGGAAGGGTTGCGCTGTTCAATGGAAATGGCGGGCGAAAGCCCTTCAATATGTTCCACGTCGGGTTTTTCCATTAGTTCCAAAAACTGCCGCGCATAAGCGGACATACTTTCCACGTATCTGCGCTGACCTTCCGCGTAAATCGTGTCAAAGGCAAGCGAACTTTTACCCGAACCGGAAAGCCCCGTCACTACGACCATTTTGTCTTTCGGAATTTCTACGGAAATATTTTTTAGGTTGTGCCCCTTTGCACCGATTACTTTTATGGATTTCATATTACACCTTGTAAAACGAGAAGGATGCGCGTACTGCGTATGAATATTATATAATTTATATAGTTAATTCTCTATTTCGGAGATGGCTATTTTTGTGAAAAAACCACTTAAATTTTTGATTTATGCCGTTGCTATTTTATTCTCCGTCGGTATTTTGGGCGTGATGATTTATCAGGCCCAGGACAGTTTTGTCAAGATTTGGCAAGAAGTACAGACCCGCTATTTATTTTTAGCTCTCCTTTCTTCAGTTCTTATCTATATGGTCATGGGGCTTAGTTTGTATGAAGTGCTGCGCATTATGGGCAAACGTATTAACATGGGGGCGGCTATCGGAATTGCGCTCGTTTCTACGACGGTAAATTATTTGGTTTCTTCCTTTGGGGCAAGCGGGTTTGCCTTGCGTGCCCACTTGTTAAACCGACGCCGTGTGCCGTTTGGGATGTGCGTAACGGCCAGCATTGTAATAACGGTACTGCTTTATTTTGTATTGGCAATTATCATTTTACAAGGGTCCGTGCTGATGTTGTTTAATTCGTCCGCCACGACGATGCAAATTGTTCAGAATTTCGCACTGATTGTTGTAATGTGTGCGGTGTGTGTTGTAGTAACGGCGTTTTTGTTTAACAACGAGTGGCGTTCCAAAGGTTTACGCAAGGTGTTCCGTCTGCTTAATAAAATATTGTTCCGCGTGTTTCGGGCCTTAATCCCTAAAGGAAAATATGATAATTTTATGGATCAGTTGGACGAAGGAATTGATTTAATCCATAAAAAGAAAAATAAACTGACGAAAACCATTATTTACGTTTGCTGCGATTGGTTGTTTACGATTTTGGTGCTTTATTTTGCTTTTCGTGCCGTCGGTGTTCATATTACGGCAGGGGTACTGGTGGCCGGATTTGCGGTCGGTATGGTAACGACGCTGATTCCGATTTTGCCCGGCGGATTGGGTGCCATGGAACTTGCCATGACGACGGTATTTTCGCAGATGGGGATTGATTGGGACTTGGCGTTAATGGCGGCCTTAATTTACCGTGTGGCCTATTATATTATTCCGGGGATTGTCAGTATTTTTATCTATTGGGGACTCCATTTATCGGCGGGGAGTAATCCTCGAAGAAAAAACGGTCAACAGGAGGAATATGAGGGAGCGGATTGATAAATTAGTACCGCACATCCACCCGAGTTGTTACGTTCATAAAACGGGCGTGATTATCGGGGATGTAACCTTGGCGCAAAATGTGTCCGTCTTTCCGTGTGCCGTTTTACGTGGAGATATTGCCTCCATTTCCGTGGGGGAAAATTCCAATATTCAGGAAAATGCGTGTATCCACGTTAATTACGGCGAGCCGTGTATGATCGGCAAAGGCGTGAGCGTCGGGCACGGGGCCGTTGTACACGGAAGTAAAATCGGCGACAATGTGCTGATCGGTATGAACGCGGTCGTCATGGAAAGTGAAATCGGCGCGAACTGTATTATCGGCGCGGGCGCGGTGGTTCCGGCCGGGAAAACGATTCCGGCAGGGTCACTTGTGATGGGGGTGCCCGCCAAGGTGGTGCGTAGTTTGGAGGAGGACGAAGTAAGCGCCGTTATGCGTAACGCGCGCGACTATGCCGAAGCCATCAAACTGTATAAGGACCATTGTGAAGAATTATGAAAAAAATCGTTTTGATAGAAGATTCCAAAGTGTTGGCAACCGCCCTTTTGGGGGTGCTGAAAGTAAACCAAGTGGAAACGCATTGGGCCGATAACGGCGTGAAGGGCGTGGCACTTGCCAAGCAGGTAAAGCCGGATTTGATTTTGCTGGATTTAATGCTCCCCAAGTTAAGCGGATTTGATGTGTGTAAACTGCTCAAAACCGATAACGTCACCTGGCGCATACCGATTGTGATTATGTCCACGCTAGCCGATCAGGAATCGCGCGACCGCGCCACGGAAGCCGGTGCCGATTATTTTATACCGAAGCCGTACGATTTAAATTCTACGTTAAACGAAATTAAAAAAATCTTAAAAATTTAGGAGGGTTTTTATGGCTGCCAAAGTTGATATAAATACCTTAAACGATTTGTTGGAAAAGAACCGCCCGTCGGAAGTGCTGGAAAAAGTAAAAAGTATCCGCACCAAAACGGCCGCGGTATGGTTTATTTTAGCCGAAGCACAACGCCAACTCGGTTCGTTTGAAGAAGCACTCAAAAGTTACGCACAGGCACTTTCCCGCGCGGAGGATGCCGAAGAACGCATGGATACGTTGCTTGCGATGTCGGCCTGTTACCGCACGCTTGGGCACTCGGCCGCCGCGTATGAACTAGCGGAAGAAACATTGGAAATGTCCAAAGAATTGGAATATGACGAATATACCGTGCGCGCTATGCAGGAAATGGGGATGGCCCTTCGTGCGTGGGGGCGGTTAGAAGAAGCGCTTGAATTGTTGGATGCGGTATTGGCGGCGTACGTTCAGCAAAAAGATTATAACGGAATTAGTTTTATTCACTGGGCCAAGGGGGGAATTTTCCGCCTTCAGGGCCATTTTGAAGAAGGTATTGCCCAATTTCAAAAAGCCATTTCGTTTGCCAAAAAAGCCGGGGACTCCATCAGCGAGGCGTACGGCTATTGCGGATTAGCGGGCATCAGCCGTATCTGCGGAAAAATTGACGATTGCGTAAATAACTATAAACGTGCCGAGAAAATTTTTAAGAAAACGGAAGATTTGTTCGGCAAGGCCTACACGAACTGCGGTATGGCAAACGGACTTCGCCAACAGGGAAAATACGACGAAGCCCTGCGCCACTATAACGTAGCGGATAAATTATATACGTCTATTCACGATACAGTGGATTTGGGGTTTGTAAAATGGGGACGCGCCGATATTTTGAAACGTAAAAACAAAATGAATTTGGCTCTGAAAGACTTACAGGAAGCGCGGGTGTTGTTTGATAATTCTGACGAGAAACGCGGACAGATTTTAACCAAACTGTCGTTGGCGCAAGTGCTTTACGCACTCGGACAGACGGACGAAGCGGAAGTTTTGTATGCCGAAGGCGTCAAACAGGCGCAGGCGGAAAAACTACATACGTATTTGGAAAGTTACACGTAAGGAGCGAAAAATGAAACGTATCAAAACAGGGTTATTCGTTAGTATTGCTTTACTGATCGGTACCAACTGTTTCGCTGAGCGCACCTATGAAAAATTGTGCGGTACTACACAAAAAGCGTGCGAAAACGGTAAGTGCGGGTTTTTTGAAAACGGGCACCATACCGCTTTGGTATATACGGACGTAGCGTGTCTCGCGGACGGGTCTTTGGCCGTAAAGCAGGGAACCAAATGGGGAATTTACGACGAAGGAAAAGACAAAACCCTTTCCGAAATTAAGTATGAGGAAATCGTTCCGTTGACGTCTTTCCTTGGCAGAGTATATAAAGTGAAAGCGGGTGGCAAATGGGGCGTTTTTGCCGGAAACAGCGAAATCGTGCCTCCGCAATACGACGCGATTGAACAACTGGACAAGATCAGTTTTTTGAAAGGGCTTCAAAAGGGTAAATGGGCCATTATTTATCCGCAGGTGTCACATACGCAGACGTATGATTCCATAGAGCCGGCAACCGGTATGCGTTTGGGCGGCAGTAATTACTATGTGGTAACGGTAAAAGGCAAAAAAGGCGTCATTTGGCTCAATACCCGCGTACCGGAAGTGGTATCGTTTATCGCGCCCGAATTTGAGGAAATAGAAGGCCCGCGTTGGTATGATTTTGTTAAAGTCAAACAAAATAAGAAATGGGCGTTTTACAATGTAGAGAAAAAGCAAACGGCTTCCGCTTTTTACGACGGGATAGAAAAGGCAGATACGGGGTGGATGTATGTTGCTTCTGCCGGGAAACAGGGACTTTTGGCGTATGAATCATCCGATAAAACGTTAGCGGAAATTGTGCCGCCGTCCTTCCAAAGACTGAAAAAGTTAATCGGTACAAAAATCGTAGCGGTTTTACAAGACGGCAAATGGGGAGTGTACAAGATCGGAACGAAGGAACTTGTGGTGCCCTGTAAATATGACGATATAAAAGGGTATACGGGTACGGCCGTAAAAGTGTTTGAAAACGGTCAGTGGACGAAATTGGATGTGAAGTGAGTAAAATTTTAGGTAAGAATTAAAAAAGGGGCTCGTTTGAGCCCCTTTTTTAACTGTCATTTGTATTAGTTGATTTCTACAATTTTTACGTCAAAGGTTAATTCTTTTCCGGCGAGCGGATGATTGAAGTCCAACACGATTTCCTGTTTTTCCTCATCAATCTTTTTGACAATCGCGCGGAAGGTGTGCCCGTTGTTGCTGGCCCCTACCATATCGCCTTCCTTCAAATGTTCCGCGCCGTTAATTGCGCTTTTGGGTACGCGGCGGACGGCTTCTTCCAATACTTCGCCGTAGGCCTCTTTGGCGGCGACGGTAACGGTTTTGGTATCCCCTACTTTCATACCTAACAATTCTTTTTCAAGACCGACGATAATTTGTCCCGCGCCTTGGGTATATTCCAACGGCCCGCGCCCTTTAGAGGTGTCTTCCACTTTGCCTTCTACCGTTAAGGTATAGTCAAATTTTACTTTGGAACCTTGTTGAATCGTTTTTTCTTCGCTCATTTGTTTCTCCTTTTATTAAAAATTATTCATTGCCGAAAATGGTGTTTAACTGCCGGTTGACACGGTAAAAGGTAGCGCATTTGGGCATATCTTTTAACCGTTTGGCACCGATATACGTCATACAACTGCGGATGCCGCCTAAAATGGATAAGAGCGTCGGCTCTAAGGGACCTCTGAATAAAAGTTCCACTACTTTGCCTTCGCTCGCGCGGTATTTTTTCATCCCGCCGTAATGTTTTTCCTGTGCGTAGGCGGAACTCATGCCGTAAAACTTTTTGTATTGTTTTTCTTCAATCTTCATGGCACACGTTTTATCATCTATGAGGTCCACTTCCCCGGTTTGGAACGATTTTGTAACCATTTCGCCCGCACTTTCCGTATGTCCCGCCAGCATACCGCCCAGCATCACAAAATCCGCGCCCGCACATAAACTCTTACAGATATCGCCCGGCACCGTACATCCGCCGTCCGCGCAGACCATACCGCCCACGCCGTGTGCGGAGTCGGCACATTCTATAACGGTGGAAAATTGCGGGCGCCCGACGCCCGTTAATTTGCGCGTCGTGCACACGGAACCCGGCCCGATACCGATTTTTACGATATCGGCCCCGTTAAGGATAAGGTCCTCACACATATCGCCCGTTACCACGTTGCCCGCTAAAATCAAACAGTCCTTCCACGCGGAGCGTACCTTGTGGAGAAAATTGATTAAGTAGGGGGAATAACCGTTGGCTACGTCAATACAAATATTGCCGATAAGGCCTGTGTTCATAATGGTAGTGATTTTTTCAAAATCCGTTTCCGAAACGCCGGAACTGATAAATAACAAATCGTTATTGCCAAATTCTTGCTGATTCTTTTTTAAAAAATCAATTACTTCTTCGGCCGAGTAATGTTTGTGTAACGCACAAAATAAATGTTGTTTTTGCATTTCCCGCGCTACTTCAAATGTGCCGGTGGTAAACATGTTGGATGCGATAATGCCGGTGGCGGTAATCGTTTTCGGACACCATTTAAAGGTATATTCCCGTTCTATTTTTACGTCGGAACGTGAAGCCAATGCCGAGCGTTTCGGCCGCAAGAGTACATCACAGTAATCTAATTGGATATCATCATAAATACGCATATAAAAACCTCCTGTACTGCCAAACATTGTATATGATACCAAATTTTAGGAGATTTGAAAGTTTTTGTATAAAGCAGATTTTTTTATATAATAATATTGTATTTACTTAAAAAATATTTATACTATGTAAATAGGGAGTCAAAATGAAAAGAGGTTTTACATTAATAGAATTATTAGCTGTGGTGATAATTGTCGGGGTGCTGAGCAGTATGGCAATCCCGCAGTACCGTCGCAGTTTGGAACGTTCTCGTGTCGCCGAAGCACAGGAAATGTTGCCGGCCATTTATGATTCATGGCAGCGCTATTCTGTAGAGAATCTACAAAAGACAATGACGCCGACAACTTTTGACTTGTTGGATATCAGCATGAAAGGGGTCGCCGCCAATAATTCGTGGAAAACGGCCAATTTTATTTATAATATGGTACAAGAAGACGGTGTACCGTATGTTACGGCCGAGGCTCGCAAGGGAAAGTATATCGGTACATTGGTAAAGTACGACGGTGAAAGCTTTACTTGTGTGGAAAGTGATACGAATCCGGGCGGATGTTCGGTATTTAATTTAGCAGTTTTTTCGGATTACGGGGCATACTAAACGGAGAGCGGATATGAAAAAAGGATTCACATTAACAGAATTATTGGCAGTAGTGATGATTGTATCCGTGTTGACGGCAGTAGCTGTTCCTCAATACCGGCGTGCTGTACAACAATCTAAACTGACACAGGCAAAGGCAATGCTGCGTGTCATCTATGATTCCAGCGAGCGTTTAGCTGCGGAAAAGGGATACCGCTCCTACGTTGCTATGTACGGAGATGTAAGCAGTGCGAGTAATAAGGGTTTCAGAAAATTGGATATGTTCTCGCAACAACTACCGAAAGGGTGCAGTGTGACCTCCGATTCCTTGACTATGACCTGCTCTGACTTTATCTATCAAATAGGAGTTAAAGAGGGATCTGTTATTGTGGCAAAGAAGAAGACCGCCCCTTATTCCGATACCGAGGTGGTGTTTAAACGAGGTACGCAAGAGTTGGTTTGTGTAAATCCCTCCAGTTCTACAAAGGCATGTGAAGTGTTTGGACTGGATGCGGTGTCGTGGAGTTCTTTATGATGAATAAAAAAGGTTTTACATTAGCAGAATTACTAGTAACTATTATGGTAGTTGCCATGTTAGCGGCGATGGCCGTTCCGATGTACGACAAAGCAATTGAAAAGTCCCATTTAGGGGAAGGGCGTACAATGCTGGCCAGAATGTTTGATTCCAAACAACGTGCGATGGATAATTTGGATATCGTTAACTATAATCGCCAGTTCGGTATAGAGAATCTGGACCTCAATATGGCTTGCGAAGTTGGCGGCGGATCTGAAGTATATTGTCAAACAAAAAACTTCCGCTACACGCTTTTTCCGACAGGGGCAGACGTGGAGGGCGTGTCGGTAAGAAACGCCGTCTGTGCGGCCCGTTGCGGCGGGGATAATTCCGGTACGGCATTTTTGTTCCTGGGTTCTTACATAACGGATCCGGATAAATTAAACTTTTATTGTTCCGGTGCGAAATGTACGGAATATGGGTTCGTTTCAAAAACGGCAAATGCGTGGTGTTCCTGCTCTTAATTTCGTGTTTGTGTAAAAATGAAAACCCCCTGCCTAGCAGGGGGTTTTCTATGGCTTTATTATCTATTTTGCTTTTAAGTTTTGGTAAAGCCGTTTGATTTCGTTTTCTAACTCGGTGGGGGGTACGTTGCCGGTTTGGAAGAACAAGTTTAACAAATCCTTTTTGGTGAAGTTCTTATTGAATTTTTTGGTATATTTATTATAAACCTGTACCCATTTTTCCCGTCCATACTCCGTGCTGACGGCGCGGCCCGGGTTTAAGAGAACTTCGCGGAGGATTTCTTCGGCTTGTTCTTTGGTGAATCCGTTATCATCCGTTAAAAACGTAAGTGCCTCATTGTAAGAAATAAAACGACTGTTGAGTTGAAAGTCAATAATGGCTTCTAACGCACTTTTGTACGAGGCCCATGCCGCCGCAAGGTGTTCTTCATCTGTCACAAAGTATCCGTTTCCTTGCGCCAAATCAAGCGCAAAGGCCTTCCATCCGTTTTTGAGGGTGGGGGATGCAAACATTTTGCGCTCATTTGCCAGGTTTTCTGTTTGTACTGCTTGGTAATAAGCACCCGGCACCAATTCTTTGCTGATGAGTACTTTACGCATCGGCGTATTAAAATCTTCGGCGAGGGCTTTCTCTTTGGCTAACGCATTGCCGGAAGGCACACGCACAAAGAACACGTTAAATCCGTCCGCATCAATAAATAAACTCGGCAACATATATGCGTGGTAGGTAGGCAACGGCTTTACTATCACCGGTTTGGTAAGCGCCGGAAATTGGTAATCCTGCGATAAGCGGGAGGCAAATTCATTGGCTTCCCGTTCTAGCAAAGCGGTTACGTTTTCCGTTCTCGGCGTTTCAAAATGTTCGGCAATTGCGAAAAATTGAGCAGCCGTGGGGGGGACATATACAGATTTCTTTTTTTTGCCGGAAGACCGCGGTACATTTTTTGTTATCGGTTCATTATTTCCGTTAACAAAAGTAACGCTACCTTCTGCCGTTTGCTCAAAGGGGGCGAGTGCGTCAAAAAGTAAGTGCCGGGTGTCTTCAAGGTTTTCGGTCAGTTCGCGGTTTAATTTTTCCGTATTTTCGTCTATGTGATAGACTTGTTTTAATAATTGGTCATAAATGTCCGCCCCTAAACGGTAGTCGGCAAAACTGTTTTTCTGTGATTGTTGTTTAAATTGTTCAAACATTTGTTTGATATATTTTTTATCGTTTGTCAGTTGAGCACCGATTTCTTTCGCCGCAAATTCGTCTCCGGTAGAGGCAACGAGCGATTGGATTACCTCGTCAAATGCCAAATAGGCATAATACGTTTTTTCCATGGCGGCCTTTGCCAAAAGCGGAGAAGGTGAAACTACATTGTCGGCGGCCTCTTTTGCCGTATTGGCTAATGCACTGGCCCGCACGAAGATATTGGCATTACGTTGGCGGGGGTTGTCGTTCGTGCGTAAGTACAAGTCGTAAATTGCATCAAACGCCTGGGTGTAGTATAAGGGGTTTGATAACTCGTTTTGTTGTAATTTCCAACGGTGGGCATCCAACGCGCGGGAAAACAAATCGTAGTCCACTTTTTTATCGGCGGATAACTTTTTTTGATTAACGTTGTTCGTTCCGATACGTATGGATGCTAACGCTTGGATGGCCTGTTGGAGCTGTTCGTTCGTGCGAACGTTTAAATTTCTGTTTCCCAGTGTCAATCCCTGACGGGTAGTATCTTCCGGGAAGAAATACACCATAAAAGCACTGTAACGGTTGGCCGCATCTTTTAAGGCATTGTCTTCCATGATGGCATCAATATCACCCATCCCGGCCATTTGTGCCGCCAACGGGAAGGCAGTAAACATAAAAAGGAAAATAAGTAATTTCTTCATGATAAACCCTGTGTGTGTCAAATTTCCGCATGTATGAAAAACATCAGATATATCTATTTTATTGCTTCTGGAGGGTATTGTCAAATAATGCGGTTTTTTCAAGCGGATGTTTTTTCTTCTCAAAAAGCCCAATGTTTGCTAAATAAACAGACGTTTCCTTTGCCAACTCGCACGTGGACTGTTTTTATGGATAACGCCGTAAATTCCCATTTTCCGCGAAATATGCTATAATAAATTATCGTTCGGGCCATTAGCTCAGTTGGTAGAGCAGACGCCTCTTAAGCGTAAGGTCGTGAGTTCGAGCCTCACATGGCCCATTTCCTAAATTTTATAAAAAGACGGACGGGTGGCGGAACCGGTAGACGCGTACGCCTTAGGAGCGTATGGAGCGATCCGTGAGGGTTCAAGTCCCTCTCCGTCCAAAATAGAGCAAGGAGTGTAGAAAAGATGTCCATTTTCAAAACAGCGCAAGCAGGGGACGTAAAAGCCAAACAACTTAAAAAAGAAGGATGTCGCGTTACCTTATCGGTAGAAGTAACCGCAGAATTTGTAACCAAAACTTTTCAAGATGCCGCCGTACAGGTACAATCTCGCGCGCAAATGCAGGGCTTTCGCGCCGGTAAAGTGCCGTTGGATATCGTAAAACAAAATTTTGGCGGACACATCAAAGAACGCGCTGTTGATTTAACGGTAAAATCTTCTATCAATGCCGCTTTAACAAGTACCAAATTAGATGCCGTTGCCGTGCCGACTTTAACAAAAGCCGATTTTGTTTCGTTTGACGAGGGAAAGCCGTTTTCATTTGAAATAGAAGTAGATGTGGCACCGGAATTTGACGTAAAGGATTATAAAGGGATAGAAATTACCAAGAAGGCCGATACCGCGACGGACGAAGAAGTTAATGAAAATATCTCCCGCGTATTGGACGGCAATGCCCGCTTGGAAAGTGCCGCCGAAGGGGCCGTAGTGGACGATAAATGCTATGCGATTGTTCATTACAAAGGCAAGCGCAACGGGACGGACGATTATAAATTAAGCGCCGATTCCGAACTTGTGGACATGTCCGCGCCGCAAACCATGAACGGTTTGGCGGAGGCCATTAAAGGGCTCAAAAAAGGCGAAGAAAAAGATTACGAAGTGAAAGAAGGAAATGATACCTTGTCTTTCCACGTAACCGTAGATGAAATTAAAAATAAAATCGTGCCTACGCTTGATGATAATTTCGCCAAGGATATGGGTTTTGAAACGGTAGATGCGTTAAAAGCCAAAGTGAAGGAATCGTTAAACGAAGAGGCCAAACGTAACGCCGAACGCGACGTTGTTGCCCAAATTGAAAACCATTTAGTGAAGGTCAATACGTTTGATTTACCGCAAAGTTTGGTGGAAGAATATACGGAATCTTCCGTTCATAATTTTGTACACCAAATGACGCAGTTGGATCCGCATAAATTAACCGCGGAACAACATAAAATGTTTGCGGAACGTATGCGCCCGACCGTGGAAAAGGATTTGCGTATCGGATATATCGTCCATGCGATTGCCAAAAAAGAAACGTTAGAGGCAACGGATGCGGACTGGAAAGCCGAGCTGGAAAAGAGTTTAGCCGGTAGCGAGAAGAAGGGTGATGAAAAGAAAATTAAGGCCTTCTTTGACGAACGCAAAGACCAAATTTTAGCCACGTTGACGGAACGGAAAGTATTTGACTTCTTAAAGAAGGAAGCCAAATATAAATAAAGTTACAACGGATTTGGCATAACACAACAGGCGGAACAATTTTTGTTGTTCCGCCTGTTTAAAGAATATAAAGATCTTTTTTGAAAGCGAGAGAAAAATGAAAAAATGGATGATCCGCAGTATTATACTGTTAGCTGCGTTATTTACGGCAGAGGCGGTTTTTGCGCAAGGGGCGTTAAACAAAATACCTATGTATAACGAATCTTCCCGGCATGCGCAGGAAAAGTTAAACAATGAAGTGTTTGATATTTTTAAATATGTTCAGTACCCTACGGAACAGGCAAAAAAAATCAATAAATTATTTGCGTCAATTCCGGATTGCGAATCCACTTGGGATAAAGACCCGTTACCTGTTTATTGCGAAGTAAGATCAGGGGAAAAAGCTTCCTTTTTAGAGTTGCTTCAGACAAATGCGATGGAATTGGACGAAATTCCCGTTGTCGTGCCGGAAAAAGCACTCTATTACGGACTTACCAAATATTATCAATGGTTCTTCGGGCATAGAGATCCGGCCGAATTTAACCGTATAAGATACTCCCACTTTTATAACAAATACAAGGAAACACCTTTTGGAAGTCAGTTAGAGCAGATTATGCTTTTTATTTGGCAGGACGGTCAAAATGTAAAGGGTCTTCCTCTGACGAAGTGGGACGGTAAACGTATTTACGATACGGTAGAAATTGCCGCCGCAATCGGTATGAAGGATCCGTATAAGTATCTGAAGGAAGCGAACTTGCCGGTTTTTTACGATCAGGGAACTTTCTTAACCGAAATGGAAAGAATCCATCAAGAAGTAAAAACCCGTAGTGAGGAGAAAGCGAACGCGGAATTATTGAAAGGAATTAAATCCGTGTGGTGGGATTTTCTGCTAGGTTCGTACTACGTCAAGGCGAACAGTAACAAATCTTTTTGGATGATTCAACTTCTTTCGGGAAAATATATTACCGAATATGAAACGTTTTTTAAAAACATGCGTAAAAATCTTGCTTGGGAAATTTTCGCCGTTAAACCGGGGACAGCGTGGGAACAAGAACGCGTCAAAGCATTGTATGACGAGTGTGTGGAACTTGCCAAAAATCCCGACAGAAAGAATCTACAGGATTGTTCCATGTTCCGCCGGAACGCCGCCGGTTATGGGTATTATGTGCTCGGCAACGAAAATGCTATTTCCGGACGTGTCCGCACGGAACTGATTCACCCGCGTGTTGACTGTAACGGGGCCATTTGGCCGAATCAATAAAATAAGTTTTTAATGCGGAAATTCAAAAAGGCCTATTTTAAAAATAGGCCTTTTGTCTCTTGTAAAAGACCGTCAAATTGTTCTACAATAAAATACGGTAGCAGTACAGATTTTTTGGGAGAAATTATGAAGAAGGGGCTTTGGCTCGTTATTGTGTTGTTTTTTGCGGTGGCGGTGCCAACGGCAGCTTTCGCACAGGAAGCACTTGATAAAGTGCCGTTATACAGCACGCAGGAAGTTTCCAAAGAAGCGCAAAAAAAACTTAATAGAGAAGTGGCCGATTTGATGCGTGCGGGTAACTTCGTAGATATTGATGTGTTGTTTGCTTCAATTGAGGGGTGCCCTTCCCCTGCCTCAACGGATCCCCTGCCGGAACGATGTGTGCTGGCGGATCATGAAACAGATTCCTTTTTGGATAAGATTCGTGCTAAAACACCGGAAGTCGGTGCGTTGCCTGTCGTCGTGCCGGAAAAGGCCTTTTACTACGGACTGACCCGTCATTATACATCTTGGTTGGAAGAGCAAATCCTTGCCAAATCAAAAGAGGAAGGAAGTGAAACAGATCCGGATGTTATTTCCCTTAATGAATACGGGTATGTACTTAATCCGACGAAGTTAAAGAAATCGTATTACGGTTCTTTTTTCAGAACGTTTTATAGAAATACGCCTCTTGCCCAACGCGTGGAAGAAATCATGCTTTTTATTTGGAACGACGGCGTACGTATGACGGATAATGCGGATTTGTCAACAATAAACGGCGAAGTGCTTTACGATACGATTTCTACGGCCATTTCCATGGGCGTGAAAAATCCGTACAAATATGCGGACGGAAGATTTAATACGGAATATAAACCGAGCGTATTTGTGGAACAGCTGAAAAGAATTTACGGGCAGTTATATTCAAAAAACAAAAAAGAAGGTTTGCCAAACGGAAAACCGGTTGTTTTTCATAAGATTAAACAACTGTGGTGGAATAATATTTTGTTCCTGACGGACACGCCTACAACCAAAACGCATGTTTGGACCGTCCGCCTACTTTCCGAATGTACGATGCCAAAAGAAAAACCGTGGGCCGCGTGGGATACACTGGCTATTTTGCCGATTACAAACAAACAGCAGGCACAAGTTGTGGCGTTGTATGAGGAGTGTAAAAAACATAATAAAGACCACGTCGGCGATTTGATGATGTGCACTCATCTACACGAACAAGCCCGTTCCAAAGGATATATTGCGTTGGACGATATGGAGATATATGATTATATTTCCATCGGGTTAAGAAGTTCGCTTGTTCCGTATCGTAGAAATTAGGTGATTTTTTAAGAAATCTTGTTTGCGGCGCGCGTAAAAAGCCAAATACCGCGCTTATTGTATGTAGATTGCTATATATCCTTATTCCTAACGAAGAAATCCTAAAACAAGTTCCGCGGATGTGACCGCAATTAAGGAAAAATTTGTATTTTGAGGGAAAAAAAGTTACACTAACTATGAAAGGCAGTTTTTATTTCGTGTGCCTTAAGGAGATTTTATGAAAAAAATAATACCGGCAGTTTTGGCGGCCCTGTTGTTAATTCCGGCCTTTTGCTACGCGGAGGAGGACGAGGAAGTTCCCATGATTTCGTTTACGCAAACAGGCGAGTCGTTTGATTTGTATGATGCCCACTATGCGTCATCCAGTAAGACCATATTGAGTAATTTCTATGGATGGGGAGAAAACCCGAAAAAGAATTACCCTCAAATAGATGTAACGTTTTGGGCGGCTTCTCCTAATCCTAATATTAGGTATGACTATGCATGTACTACGGATCTATCATATGCCAAGAAAGCCAATGATGCCGCAATGGTAAGGAGGACAATGGTGGACGGTTCGGATCTCCTTGTATGGCGGGATCAGACTGATCCTCAATATTCTTGGTTTCATATCATACGTTGCGGAGTTTGGAAAGACGGAAAAACGAAGGTGAGAATGGAATTTAAGTACCTTGCCAAAAAAGATGCGTTTGAAAAAACTCAAAATGCGAGTAAGTTTTCCGCTTGGGTGTCTGAAATTGTGGCCGCTCCGTGGCCGCTCCAATGGGCACCGCCGGAAGATTAAAACGCCTGACGGAAAAATGAATTGATTTGTAATAACAACCCCCGGATTTGCCGGGGGTTTTAACTTATATGTAAAATCTCTTTGTTGGTAATACTGCTTTTTTCGCAAAAATACTCCAAAAAAGGACTTTCTTTTTTCTCCTTAAAATCCTACAATATAAGAGGAATTTTACTTCAATAGTAACAGGGTTTGTATGTTGGATTTAACCGCGCCGGAAAAAGAAACTATTTACATGAAAGTAATTCGGGTGCTCTTGTCGGCCCTATTCTTGGTCGTCCCGCTTCTCTTTTTTACCGATTTGACCGCCAACCCGTTTTTTGCCCAAAATGTACTGCTCTACGGGCTTTTGGCCCTCATTTATGCTACGCTCGCCATTAAGTTTTTGCGTTCTAATTCCATTGACTTTACCAAAACATTTTTTGACCTCGCCTTTTTTATTTATGTGATTTCCTGCGCGATGGGGTGGCTGTCGGCCGTATCGTCGGCACCGCAAGCCATGCGGCAAAGTATGTTTTACGGATTATTAAACGACGGAACACTGCTGCTTATCGTTGCGTTGGGTGCCTATATCATCAGCAAAAATATTGTTTTTTCCGGCACGATAGAAAGTAAAACCAACTATATTTTACTGTTCTTTGTGTGGGGGGGACTATGGTATTTGTTTCCGCATTTAAAAACGGTTTCTTCGTCGGAAAGTTTGTTTGCGCAAGTGTTTGATTGGTATGCGCTTTTCCTTTGGGCGGCGGGGATATTTTTGGGCGTGCGCGTGCTGAAAAAAGTAACGCAGGAAAATATCCTTGTGTTGATTTTCGTAGCCGTTTTTTTGGCGTGCGGATACGGGGTGCTTCAAGCACTCGGACTGGAATTTTTGTGGCCGTTTGAACTGAACCAATTTGCCACAAAGGCCTTTTCCACCTTCGGCAATCCGAACTTTTTGTCGTCGGCGGTAGTTATGTTGCTGCCTTCACTGCTTGTTTATTACATGTACAGCGACCACAAAAAAGATCTTATCGTTTACGGCCTACTTGTTTTAGTGTATATCCTTTATTTGTGTTTCGGATTGGCGCGTTCCTGTTGGATTGGTGCGGCGTGCGGAATTTTTATGATGTGGATGTTCGGCTCGTTGCGTTCGCTGATTTGGAAACGCAAAGGGCGCGTGTTTTTGCTTGCGTTATTGGCGGCGGGCGCGGGGTGGTGGTCGGCGTATGTAAAAGGCCCCGATTCCGTCAGCCCGGTAGTAAGCCGCGCACAGGAAGTGGCGCAGGTTACACCGTCTAATTTTACGCTCAACGTGGACCGGAAAGATATTTTTCAGTCGCTCCACCAGCGTTTACTCATGTGGGACGTGTCCAAAGAAATTTTTTTAGAACGGCCCGTCTTGGGAAGCGGCGTCGGAAATTTTCAAATGGCGTTTGCCCAAAATCAGCCAAAGACATTACTGAAATATCCGAATTTGCGCGGCCTGAAAGCCACGACCAACGCGCCGCACAACGAACTCTTTTTTCAGGCGGCACAAGGGGGAATCGTCGGGCTGGGGCTTTTCCTGTTTATGTTTATGGTGCTTTTTTTGGAAGTAAAAGATTTTGCCGCACATAAAAAAGAGGGCGATAAAAAACGATTGTTACAGGCATTGTTTTGCGGTATTTTGGGGATGCTCGCCGATAATATGTTAAACATTTCGCTACATGCCGCGGTGCCTGCGTTTATCTTTTGGTGGATTGTCGGCGCGGAAGTAAGCGGGGTGGGAAAAGATGACCGTAAAATAAAAATTACCGCCAATCCCGCGACGAAAACAGTTGCCCTTATGGTACTCGGCGCAAGTATTTTAATTCTTGTCTGGCAAGGCATTTGGTTCGCCAGCGAATATTATTTTTTCACCGCACAAAAAGAATTGGCTTTTAAAAATATTCCGGCGGCGGAAAAACATTTTAAACGGGCGCTTGATGTTTATCCTGCCAACACCGAAGCGGGGTTCCGGCTGGGCGCGGTACTCCTTCAGAAAAAAGAATATAAAAAAGCACTTGACGTGTTGGAAAAAACAATGTCGGCCGCGTCCTACTATCACGAAGTTTATTACCGCGCGGCGCTGGCTGCGTTGGGAACAAACGATCTTAAAAAAGCGGTTCATTATTTGTTGGATGATTTGAAATTAAATCCGTATCATTTGGAAGCATATAAGTTACTTGCCCGGTTGTTATACGAAAACAGTATGTATGCGGATGAGGCGTCGCTGACGACGTTGGAACGCGCGTTAGAATTGTTCCCGTATGAAACAAATTTATGGATTCTTTGCGGCGAAATTTATCAAAAATTGGGCGATACGGAACATGCGAAAATTACATACCAACGCGGCCTGACGGTGGATACGCTCGACGAAGAATTGTTAAAAAGATTGGAAAAAATGTATCCGAAAGAAAACAAACCCGAGTTGTTGGAACAAGTGCGCACGCTTCAGGGATATAATGCCAAGGCGGATAAATTTCATAAAATGGCACCGCGTTACCAACAACAACTGCGCAGTAATATTGAGGAGTATATTGAAAAATATCCGTCGGATACGAACGGACCGATTTTGTTAGCCCGCGTGTTATCGCTGGCCGGCAATGATATTAAATCGAAGGAAGAATTAGAGAAAATTTTAGAGGATTATCCCGACGATCTGTGGGCTAATTTGGCGTTGTCAACTTTGTACTACAAAGCGGAAGATATTGACAAGGCAAAAGCCGTGTTGCGCGATGCTTTGTTTTACTATCCGGATAACCAAATCGCTCTCTCACGTTTGGGAGCGCTAGAGGGAAAATAAAAATTTCCTCTTTACAAATGCTACTAAATTGCTATAATTCTAGTATCTGTACTTTTATAAGGGTAAGTATTATTTTGTTGTACAAGGATAATTACATGAACAAATTAAAAAAAGTCTGTCTCATCACTGCGGCCGCCGTTTTCGGTGTGCTGTTGATGTCTTGTGAAGAAGTGTTTGCAGCGACAACGTCCGCTGCCAGGCAACTGGAAAAAGGGATTGAACTCTATAAACAGAACAAGCCCCAAGCCGCCATGGATTACTTCATTAATGTGATGCTAAACGGTAATACAGAGCAAGCTAATATCGCCAACCAGTACGTTAATAAAATTCATAACCAACTTGGCGGAATCCAAACACCGGTTGAGGTGGATGTCAATTTTAAAGAAGGTGTAGTAAGAGAATTGGAAGGGGATGTTTCCGAATGGAACTTACAAGCACAACAGGCACAAGATGATGTTCAATATGCGTTAGATGACGTAGATGCTACCCTAGAGGAACAAACGCAAAATGCCCAACAAGCTTTGGAAGAATTAGAAGCCCAGCAAAGAAGTCTTGCGGCACAGATTGAGGCCAATCGTGCGGCGATTCAAAATAAAGCGGGCGGTGTCATAACTTCAACGAGAGAAATGTCCGTAGCGGATGCGTTCGTAAACGGCGATAGCGGCATTTTTGAAGAAGATGTTGATGCCTTGTACCAAGGGGTACAGGGTGCCAACCGCGGAGCATCAACGCTTGGCGATAATGTGTATGCCCCCAGTCAACAGACGGTTCTTACATCCGTCGGAGAGGCAACGGCGGCTTCTACGTTTTCGGATTTAACTTCGTCCGATGCTGTGCAAGCGCGCAACTTGTATACGGAACAAAAATTGGCCAGCATGAAACAAGCTGTTATTGATAAAATTGTGGCTTCAAAAGGTGCCCACTTGTACTTGCGCGACGGTCAGCCGGATGCTATTGACATTGACGAAGGGGTTTTGTTTCAAGGTACCAACTTCCGTGCGGAAGCGTTGCCGTTGTTAAACAACATTTATGAATTACTTGCTTTACAACAAGGTGCCCAATATGTAATTTTGCCTCCCGGTTCTTATACGGATGATGTAAACTTGGCCGGTATGCGGGAAGCGTCCGCGCTAAATTCTTACTTGGTAAAACGCGGTATCTCACAAGGAAAATTGACCTATAATATGGGCTTGGTAGACGGAGAAGCTCCTGCCCGGTTTGCGAATTTGAAAGGACTCGCGATCGTGTTTGATTATGATGCCTTGTTGCCGACCCGTTTACAACAAAATGAAAATAATGAAACTACGCCGCTACTAAGTATGGCGATTGTTCCGCAATGCCATGCCATTGACCGCTCGCTCGGCGAAGCGTATGCCATTGATTTCTCCGTTTTGGAAACGGTAACGGGGATTGATAACTGGGTGTTACAAGTCGTACAACACGGGCGTGACGGAAATTTCTACGTGGTGCGCAAATTGGAAGGATTCTCACCGGTTTATCACCAAATTTTATGGAACGGACGGAAAGGAATTATCGGGCCGGAATTGCCGTGCGGTAAATATACGATTGTGTTGACCGCTACGGATTTGAAAGGAACAAAACAGACTTTGCGCCGCCGTGTCGTAGTGAAATGCAGCAGTCAACAATCCGACGATATCACAGCTACCTGCGGTGTTAAAACAACGGCGAAAAAATCAGTAGATACAACAAGTTCCAAAAATTTAAATTATAACGCACCCCGCTTGTGGAATAAACCGGCGCGTATGATGGGCGGTAGCAAGACGGCAAGAGCCAAGTCGGCTGCTGCCAAAACGTCGTCTGCCTCCGCAGAAACGGAAAGTTCAACGGATACCAGCACGTATACGCACACACAAACCGTTACGAATATCGTAACGAACGATACCTCCTCGGGTAGTGTTTCCGAAACGACGGTATCTTCAGCGGATGCTTATTATGGTGATATGCCGGCTAACATACCTACTACTAACCCGTATGCCCAGCCGGGTGATGATTTGAACTAGGAGTATATATGAGTTTGGCGGAAACTTTAATTGGTCGTAGCATGAAGGAACATCCGGACTGTTTGGGGATTTACATCAGTCTGAATGAACTTTATGTGGCACAAACTTCCAAAAAGGACGGAAGTGTTGTGTTGGAGTCGTTGGTGCGCGTACCGATCAACGGGGTGGATCGCGCACAATTAAGGCCTTTAGATTTAAATGAAGCATTTTTCGCACAAGACAATTGGCGGGAGGCACTTGGAAAAGTGACTTCCAAAAAGAAATGGAAAACAAAGAACGTGGTTGTCAGTTTGGCCCCGGCGTTCTGTTTGTTGCGCCATTTTATTATTCCTACGGTCATTGAGCGTAAAATGTGGAAGAGCTCTATTCCGTTGCAAGCGCGCAAGTATATTCACTTTCCTTTTGATAAAGCCGAATATGCTTACCACGTTTACGAATTTGAAACTGCTACCACGAAACAAAAACGGTTGGGTGTTGTATTTACAATGACCACCAAAAATATTATTGACCGTTTGAAAAGAGGATTTAAGAGCGTTGGATTAGAACTAATAACCGTTGAGCCAGCGGCAATTTCTTTATCTCGCTCCTTTAACGATGGGGATAAGGAAGCGGTTGGATCGAGCGGACGAATTTATTCATTCTTTGGAAAAGAGATGGCAAGTTTCGTGTTTTTAAACGAAAATGCTCCCGCATTAATGCGCGAAGTGGAAACTGCGGGTTCATCTCCGTCGGAATTTCGCCATTTTGAATTAACGAACAGTACGGAATTTATTTCTAAACAATTAGAAAAAGACCCCTTTGAAGAAGCTGTAATCAGCGGGCGTCATGCGGCTGAGTGGATCCCGGCCCTTGAAGCAGATGCCAAAAAACCGGTGCGTTTGTGGAATTTAAAAGAGGTATATGGTATAGAAACACGGGCAGTGGGGGAAGTAGCTGCTATCGGGGCAAGTATTAAGTTTCACGATTCTAAAACGCCGGATATGGATTTTACAAAAGGTACGCGTTTGAGTGCTTATGAGTTTAACGCAAGTCTTACGTTGTGGAAATTGGTAGTGGTTGTTATATTGGTCATGCTTGGGCTGATCGGTAAAGGATATATGGGAACTCTGGACACTGCGAAGGAATTGAAACAACGGAAGATGTCGGCCGGAGAAGTAATCCCCGAATTTAAGGGATTAAGCGGAAACCAGATCAAAAGTAATTTGGATCAGATGCAAAAACAAAATAGTAACTTGGAAAATATGGTTAAGTATGACCGTATGGTTACGCCTTTGC
>Ga0310690_10000481_pt1 | contig 85122 bp, 68 predicted proteins | sample AusTroGonzalo_MG_2_FD_207661 | JGI IMG/M metagenome (GOLD analysis project Ga0310690, IMG submission 207661) | Bovine rumen microbial communities from tropical cattle in Woodstock, Queensland, Australia - Gonzalo_04 (v2) (version 2) | ecosystem: Host-associated > Mammals > Digestive system >...
TTTTATCAATAACAGAGCTAACAGTATTTATAAATCTTCTTAATTTTGTAAAAGCTTTGTTTTTCTGTTCAATTGTTGAATTTTGTGATAATTCATCTAAAGCATCTTGTGTTTCTTTCATTTCTTCACAATCTATATTTTTATTGGTTTTTAATGCTCTCCTTAATTCTGCAAAAGTATCTTGAAGTTCAATTATTTGATTTATTGTAATTTGCTGAGATTGTGATTGAATTTGTTGTTGTTGATTTATGTTGTTTATATTTATAGTATTTGTATTACTATTATCACTACTCTTGTTTATTTCTTTGAAAAAGTCATCATATTCTTCAGAATGCAGTAAATCATTAGTGAAATCCTTTCCCTCTTCAAAAACTAAAGGAAAATCAAAATAATATTTTTTTTCAATACCATAAGTAGTATATTTTTGATCACTATGAACTATTTTTATATATTTTATTTTTTCTCTGTTTTCTATTCTATGCCCATCTATAACAAACTCTTTATTTTGTCTGTAGAATTTAACTATATTTTCATTTAAATAAGAAAAAGATTTATCATATAAGTATATTGGGAAAGAGCTTTTATCTATCATAATTTTACAATGCCAATATCCAGTTTTTGGTATTTCTATCATAATAATAAACACTCCTATGTATTATTTATCTTTTAATCTTTTCAAAGGTAAATAATACCTATCTATTAGTGAAACTAAAGATTCTTCTTCCTCATAAAAAGCTTTTGAATCTACTCCATCTTTTTCAGTTAAATTACAATTTTTTAAAATTTCTTTCATCATTTTTTTAGATATTTCACTTCTTATCCCTTTATTTCCTAAAGGCAATGACATTACTTTTGTATGTTTTTCTTTTTTTTGAAACCAACCTTTTCTCTCTTTTTTTAAAATACTAATGTTTTGTTCATTTAATTCAACAATAAACCCTTGTTTTTTTAATAATCTCATAAGTTCTCTGCATGATAATATGTATATCCTTTTATCTATAATTCGTGTTTTTGAGTGTATAAAGTCTGCAATACATAAAACTCTTTGATCTTGGACATTAAAACTTTTATTTTTGAATTTTTTAAAATTAGTGTATGACTCTAAATTGTCACTAGCAACATCAATTGCCAATTTTTCAAATTCTTTAAGTTTAACATTCGGAACTCTTTTAAACTTATATAATTGATAGAATAATGTTAATAATGATGTTCTTTTATTAACATCAAAAAAAGCATGATTTTTAACAAGTCCATAAAATAATGTCGCACAAATTTCTTCACTAGTATTCCATTTTGAATAAGTACCTGAACCTGTTATCTGTCTTCCTAAAGCAGAGCCAAGTATATTAATATCTTTAACTCCATAATTCACTTTTTCTCCCTCATTTATAAAGTAATTTGCTAATACAAAATGAGCTTTTAATACATCATAATAAGATATTAATCCTCTTGAAATAAAAGGAGTATCATCCAGTGTCTTATAGATTCTCTCAAATTCTTTGTTTATTTCTAAACTAAGCTCTTCTAATGGAAATTGCTGTTTCATATTTGTTTTCTAAAGACTGCATAGTTTGGAGCGAACTGAAGTATTTTAAAGTTGCAGTGTACTTTTCGCGAAAGCGGTACATAAGATTTTAAAATACAAAAGTGTAGCCCAAACTATGCTGTCGCTATAATGTATTACTTTTTGTCGTCTACTACCTCAGCATCAACTACATTGTCGTCATTTTTAGGTGCTTCCTGTTGTGCCTGTCCTGCATTACCGGCTGCACCTTGTGCTCCCGCTTGAGCATTTGCTTGCTGTTGTTGTGCCGCTTTATAAACTTCTTCAGCTAATTTATGTGATGCGGTTGAAAGTTTTTCTTTTGCATCTTTAATTTTTGCCAAGTCGTTTGTTTTAATTGCCTCTTTTGTATCGTTAATAGCTTGTTCGATTTTTAATCTTTCATCTTGAGAAATTTTATCGCCATGTTCTTTCAAACTCTTTTCTGTTGCATAAACTAAATTGTCGGCTTCGTTTTTGGCTTCGATTTCTTCTTTTTTCTTTTTATCGTCTGCAGCATATTGTTCGGCTTCTTTGACATACTTATCTATATCTTCTTTAGAAAGTTTTGTTGAAGAAGTAATCTTAATAGATTGTTCTTTACCTGTTCCCAAATCTTTTGCGGATACATGTAAGATACCGCTTGCATCGATATCAAATGTAACTTCAATTTGAGGAACTCCTCTTGGGGCAGGTGGTATTCCGTCGAGCATAAATCTTCCCAAAGAAACATTATCTTTTGCCATAGGCCTTTCACCTTGCAAAACGTGAATTTCAACTCCCGGTTGGTTATCTTGTGCAGTTGAAAACACTTGAGATTTCTTTACAGGAATTGTTGTGTTTCTGTCGATAATAGGTGTTCTTACATTACCTAAAGTTTCAAGCCCTAATGTTAACGGTGTAACATCAAGTAAAAGAATATCTTTTACATCACCTGTTAAAACGGCTGCTTGAACTGCTGCACCGTTGGAAACACATTCCATCGGGTCGATTCCTCTTTCAACAATTTTACCTACATAGTTTTCAACAAATTTCTGAACTATAGGCATTCTTGTAGGACCGCCTACGAGAATAACTTTTGTTAAATCGGCACTTGTAAGTTTTGCATCGCTTATTGCCTGGTCGATAGATGCCTTACATCTTTGAACTATAGGGTCAACCAAATTTTCAAGTGTTGCTCTTGTAAGCTTCATTGCCAAATGTTTCGGGCCTGTAGCATCTGCTGTAATAAACGGCAAATTGATATCTGTTTCAAGAATATTGGAAAGCTCGATTTTTGCTTTTTCTGCAGCTTCCTGCAACCTTTGTATTGCCATTTTATCGTTTCTTAAATCGATACCATTTTCTTTTTTAAATGTTTCGGCAATATAATCGATAATTGCTTTATCCATATCGGTTCCGCCGAGTTTTGTATCTCCGGATGTAGACAATACTTCAAATGTTCCTTCCGAACCCATTTCCATTATTGTACAATCCAAAGTTCCTCCGCCGAGGTCGAATACCAATATTTTTTGTTCTTTACCTACTTTATCTATACCGTAAGCAAGTGAAGCGGCTGTAGGTTCGTTTACAAGACGAACAACTTCAAGGCCTGCAATTGCACCGGCATCTTTTGTCGCTTGTCTTTGATGGTCGTTAAAATATGCAGGAACGGTAATAACAGCTTTATCAACTGTTGTTCCCAAATATGCTTCCGCATCTTTTTTAATTTTCTGTAAAATAAAACCTGAAAGTTGTTGAGGAGTAAACTCTTTACCGTTAATTTTATATTTGTAGTCTTCTCCCATTTTCCTTTTAAATGCGGAAACAGTTCCTTCCGGGTTTGTTACTGCCTGTCTTCTTGCAGGTTCACCTACCAATAACTGACCGTCTTTTGTAAATGCTACATAAGAAGGAAATGCTTTTCCTCCCAGTGTTGTTCCTTCTGCAGAAGGGATAAGTGTTACTTTACCGCCTTCCATAACTGCTGCTGCCGAGTTTGATGTACCCAAATCAATTCCGATAATTTTACTCATTTTTTTGTCCTCCGAATTCATTATTTTTCTACTACTTTTATTTTTCTTCAGTTTTTTCTTCTGTTTTCTTCTTTGCTACTTTTACTCTTGCAGGTCTTAAAAGTTTGCCGTTTAATTTATAACCGTTTTGATAAACCGCAAGAACCGTTCCTTCTTCCGCTTCATCCGTTTCAACCTGGTCCAATGCTTCGCAAACATTGTGGTCGAATTTTTTGTTTAAACAATCTATTTTTTCTACACCTTCTTCTTTTAACATTTTTGAAAATTCGCTGTATATCATCTCAAGCCCGACTTTAATACTTTTTAAATCCTGCCCCGCCCTGACACTTATCATAGCTTGTTCAAAAACATCATATATACCGATTTGTCTTTCCAATATTTTTGATTTACCGTAATTTATGTATTCGCCTTTTTCTTTTTCTATTCTGTTTCTAAGTGTTTGGTATTCAGCTACACTTCTTAAGTATTCAGCTTTATATTCATCTGCCAGTTTCTGTTTTTCTTCCAAAGATTGTTTTAAAATATCAAGCTCCGATAACTTTTCTTCCCGTGCTATATCTTCAACTTTTTCTGCAACCTTTTCTTCAGCTTCTTCAATTTTTTCTTCAGCCAATTTTTCGGCTTTTTTTTCTATTTTTTCTTCTTCTTTATTCTTCATCATCTTCATCTCCCATTTTTAATAAAAGACCGTTAACAACTTTGGAAACAGATTTTACAAGTACCATCATTTTTTCATATTCCATTCTTTTCGGTCCTATAATACCGAGCACACCTATAATTTTATTTCCGTAAGAATAAGATGTTGTTATAACACTTAAATCTTTTAAATCCGCAATTTTTCCCTGACCGCCTATTTGAACTTTTACACCGTTTGATTCTTTAAAATCTTCACCGATAATTTCTATTAATCTTTCTTTGTCTTCGTTTAGTTTTACCAAACTTCGTGCAGACTCAAAATCATTAAAATCCGGTAATCCTAAAACATTTGAAGTTCCGTCCATATAAATATCATCTTTTATACTGTCTATTGCACTGCTTATATATTCGGCTAACTTAAACAAATCTTTTTGTTTATTTTGATATTTTTGAACTTCTACAACTATTCTTCTTCCTGCTTCGTCTAAAGATAAACCTCTTAACTTATTGTTTAAAAACTTTTTTAATTCGTATAAATTTTTACTGTCTATATTCAAATTGATAACTTTGTTTTTTACAATTCCGGACCTTGTCAATAAAACAACAAGTATTTGTTCGCTTGAAAGCTGTACCAATTCAATGTTTCTTATTAAATTCGTTTTTGAATTAGGTGCCATAACAAAACCGGTATAATTTGAAAGACCTGACAAAATTTTAGATGTTTGAGATAATAAACTGTCTATTTCTTTAGTTTTTTTCTCGTATTCTTTTTTTATTCTTTCTTCTTCTTCAACTGCAAGCCTTTGTAATTCAACTAAGGAATTTACATAAGCTTTATAGCCCTCATCCGTCGGTATTCTCCCTGCAGATGTATGAGGATGAGTTAAGTATCCTTCTTTTTCAAGTTCCGCCATTAAATTTCTAAGAGTAGCAGGGGACAAATTAAAGTTATAATTTTTTTCCAATACACTTGAACCGACGGGCTTTCCCGTTTTAATGTATTCATGAATAACAGCATGCAAAACTTTATTTTTTCTTTCTTTTAAAATATTTTCTGCAATTTGCCTCATAATCAGTTTAATGGTTGAATAGTTGAAAGGTTGAAAAGATTTTCTTCCAATATTCTAATCTTCCATTCCTCCATTTAATACAATCCTTAAAACTATAAATTGTCTTTGTAAAAGTCATTAATTATACATTCTACATTGTAAATTATAAATTGTATTTTTAGCACTCTTGCTATATTAGCACTTAAATCTTAACAGTGCTAATTATAACACAGTAAAAACTTTTTGTCAAGTATTTTTTATTAGGATTTTTTTTATTTTTTTTAGGAAAGATAAAAATGAGTTTTAAAATTAAAAAACGGAGAGGGAGGGATTCGAACCCTCGGTACAGGCTTTCACCTGTACACCGGTTTAGCAAACCGGCGCACTAGACCAACTATGCGACCTCTCCATAAAAAATTGTCGAAGACAATTTTTGATGTATAGAAGTATGGATGAATGGATGTATGGAAACGAATTAACTACAAGATTTCTCTCTTCTCTTCGTTTCGTTCGAAATGACAGAGAAGAGTGTAATGACATCTTTATTATCTGTCATTGCTGTTTCGGTGTTATCCCTCTATACCTCTATACTTCTTTACCTCAACAAAATGCAAAGCATTTTGTTAATTATATAAATTTTATTTTATCAAAGCAAACATTATCGCTTTTTGTATATGTAATCTGTTTTCTGCCTGGTCAAAAATATTCTGTTCCTGTAAAGCCATAACATCTGAAGTTATTTCTTGTCCTCTAACTGCAGGTAAGCAATGTAAAACTATGCAATTTTTATTTGCTTTTTTCAACATATTCATATTAACCTGATAAGGAGCAAAATCCTTTTTTCTGACATCGGCTTCTTTTTCATTACCCATTGAAGTCCAAACATCCGTATAAATAACATTAGCACCCTTAACATCGTTTATATCGTTTGAAATTAATATTTTAGCTTTAGTTTTTTTTGAATATTGGTTTGCCTTTTCCAATAATTCCTTTTTAGGAAAATATTTTTTAGGGCCCAACTGAGCAAAATTTAAACCGAGCACTGCAGAAATTGCAAGCCACGAATTAAAAACATTATTCGAATCACCTGCAAAAACTATTTTTAATTTTGTAAGCTCTTTTAATGATTTGATTTTAAACTTTTCAATTATCGTCATTAAATCAGCTAAAATTTGACACGGATGTTCAAAATCCGTCAATGCATTTATAACGGGTATTGTGCAATATTTTGCAAATTCCGTTACAAACTCATGCTTAAAAGCCCTTATAACCAAAGCATTCAAATACCTTGATAAAACTTTTGAGGTATCGTAAATCGATTCGCCTCTTTTGGTTTGCAATTTTTGAGTATCTAAAACTAAAGGAACACCACCCGACTGTACCATTGCCGTTTCAAAAGAAACCATAGTTCTTGTCGACGGTTTTTCAAAAATAAGCCCAATCGTTTTATTTTTTAATTTATCGGAATATTTTGATTTTTTTAACTTCCTTGCAGAAGAAATTAAACCCCAAATTTGGTTTGGAGTCAAATCGTAAATTGATAATAAATCTTTTTTTAAATTTTTCATAACTAACTCTTATTACTAAAATCATAAGAACAAGAAGAATGAAAATATTGTTTCTTCTTGTTCTAAAATATGACACACTTTATTGTCGTAATACTTATTTACTTCAAATTTTCTATTCTTACATTCATCATCTAATCTTCAAAATTCTAAAAATTTGTTTTAAAAATTTTTAGAATTTTTGGTTGTTGTCTATATAAATTCCCGGACCCATTGTAGAAGATACGGAAATACTTTTTATATACTGACCTTTTGAAACAGAAGGTTTTGCTTTTTGAATTGCTTCAAGAAGAGCTTTTATATTTTCAGCTATTTTTGTTTCTTCAAAAGATGCTTTACCTACTGCACAATGAATTATTCCGAAAGAATCGTTCTTATATTCAACTCTACCTTTTTTTAATTCGGTAACTGCTTGACCTACTTCAAATGTAACAGTTCCGGATTTAGGGTTAGGCATTAAACCTTTAGGACCTAAAATTTTTGCAACTTTACTTAAATCTTTCATACAATCAGGTGTTGCAACCAAAACATCAAAATCAAGCCAACCTTTTGATATTTTTTCAATTATATCAACTGAACCGCTTTCATCTGCACCTGCTTTTTGTGCTTCAGCTTGTTTTTCACCTTTAGCAATAACTACAACTTTTCTTGTTTTACCGATACCGTTAGGTAAAGAAACCGTTCCTCTAACAATTTGGTCGCTTTTTTTAGGATCAATACCTAAACGAACATGAACTTCAACCGATTCATCAAATTTTGCTTTTGCAGTTTGTTTTATTAAACTTGCAGCTTCTTTGATAGAATAAAGTTTGCTTGAATCTACTAATTTTGATACTTCATTTAACCTTTTTGCCATTTTATTTCTCCTGTGGTTCAATTGTTGCTTTAACAGCAACTCCCACTTTTCCGGAGGTACGGATGTATGGATGAACGGATGTATAGAAATAAACTAACAACATAGATTGCCACGGGCTTCGCCCTCGCAATGACAAGCTTCGTTTTTCTTATCGTTATACTTCAATACTTCCATCCCTCTATACTTCTATCCCTCTTATTATTTTTTTACTTCTACTCCCATACTTCTTGCAGTACCTTCAACCATCATTTTTGCACCGTCTAAATCTATTGCATTTAAGTCGGGCATTTTTTGTTTTGCTATTTCTTCAACTTGAGCTTTTGTAATTGAACCTACTTTATTTTTGTTAGGAACACCTGAAGCTTTTGCTATTCCTGCAGCTTTTTTAATTAATGCAGGAACAGGTGGCATTTTTGTTATAAATGTAAATGACCTGTCTTCATAAACGGTTATAACAACAGGTGTTGCCATACCTTTTTCCATTTTTTTAGTTCTTTCATTGAACTGTTTACAAAAGTCCATTATATTTACACCTTGTTGTCCTAATGCAGGGCCAACCGGTGGTGCAGGATTTGCTGCTCCCGCAGGTATTTGTAATTTAATTTGTGTTTTGACTTTTTTTGGTGGCATTTTAATATCTCCTTAACTACATTTACGGCTATCTGAGCAGGATAAACCGTAATTCTTATATTAACTATTGCTGCCGTAACATACAGCTATAATTTTAATTTATTTTCTCAACTTGTAAGAAATCCAACTCTACAGGTATAGGTCTGCCGAAAATCGTTATCATAACTTTCAACTTGCCTTTTTCCTGATTTATATCTTCAACAACACCTATAAAATGTTTAAACGGACCTTCAGAAATTCTAACACTTTCTTCTTTCTTAAATGTAACTGCCGGTCTCGGTTTTGCACTTTCGGGATTGACTATCGTGCTTATTAAGTTAGCAACCTCATCTTCGCCCATAGGAACAGGTTTTACTCCGCCTAAAAAGCCGGTAACACCTGCAGTATTTCTAATTAACCAATAAGTTTCATTATTTATTGTCATTTCTATAAACACATAACCGGGATAAAATTTTTTCTTTCTTATCTGCTTTTTATTGTTTTTTACAGAAACAACTTCCTCGGTAGGAACGAGAACTTGAGAAATTAAATTTTTAATTCCCAAATTTTCAACAGTTTTTTCTATACTATGTTTAACCTTATCCTCGTGTCCGGAATAAGTATGAACTACATACCATTGATTAGCCATTTTTTACCCCAATTTTAAAATTACACCAAGAATTGTAGAAAGTATCATATCTATAAAGCTAACAAACAAAGCAAGTATTATAACAAAAACTATAACAACAGCTGTTGTTGCAATTACTTCCTTTTTACCGAGCCAAGTAACTTTTGTCAATTCCCAATAAGCATCTTTAAAAAATTGAATTGCATTGTTAAAAAAAGACATTTTTTATCCTCTAAAAAAAATTCCATCTTACAAACCGAACGGGGGCAGATGGATTTGAACCACCAAAGCCGGTTTTGGAGACCGGAAGTTTACCGTTAGCCTATGCCCCCAAGGTTAGTAAACTATTTTGTTTCTTTATGTAAACTATGCTTTCCACATGTTCTACAAAATTTTTTTACTTCTAACTTTCCTTCTTGTTTTTTACCTCTTGCAAAATAATAATTTCTATTTTTGCATTCGGTACAAGCCATCGTTATTATTACTCTATCACCCATTTTATACTCCCAATAAAAAAATGCTTCACTTTTTTAGAGGTATTGATGTATGAAAGTATGGATGTATGGACTTCAACTTTTTGCAAAGTAAAAAGTTTCTACACCTCTATACCTCTTTTCCTCCATACCTCAAAATTTGCTTTCGCAAATTTTACTATTCAATTATTTTTGTAACAACTCCTGAACCTACTGTTCTTCCACCTTCTCTTATTGCAAACCTTAATTGTTCGTCCATTGCTACCGGCATTATCAATTCTACATCCATTTCTACGTTATCTCCCGGCATTACCATTTCTGTTCCTTCAGGTAAATGAGCTACTCCGGTTACATCGGTTGTTCTGAAATAGAATTGCGGTCTGTATCCGTTAAAGAACGGTGTATGTCTTCCGCCTTCTTCTTTCTTCAATATATATACTTGTCCTTTGAATTTTTTGTGCGGATGTATTGTTCCGGGTGCTGCTAATACCTGCCCTCTTTCTACTTGGTTCTTTTCTATTCCTCTTAACAATACTCCTATGTTATCTCCTGCTTGGGCTTCATCAAGCAACTTCCTGAACATTTCTATTCCCGTTGCTACTGTCTTTTGTGTATCTTTTATTCCTACTATTTCCAAGTTGTCTCCAACTTTTACTCTTCCTTTTTCTACTCTTCCTGTTGCTACCGTTCCTCTTCCCGTGATTGAGAATACATCTTCTACACTCATCAAGAAAGGTTTATCTATATCTCTTTCAGGTAATTTTATATCGTTATCAATTGCATCCATTAATGCCATTATTGAATCGATTCCTTCTTTATCACCTTGCAATGCTTTTAATGCACTTCCTCTGATTATTGTTGTTTTATCTCCGTCAAATCCGTATTTCGTCAACAATTCTCTTACTTCCATTTCTACCAAATCCAACAATTCTTTATCTTCTACCGCATCACATTTATTTAAAAATACTACTATGTTTGGAACATTTACTTGTCTTGCAAGCAAGATATGTTCTCTGGTTTGTGGCATCGGTCCGTCCAATGCACTTACTACCAAGATTGCTCCATCCATCTGGGCTGCTCCGGTTATCATGTTCTTTACATAATCTGCGTGTCCCGGACAATCTATGTGTGCATAGTGTCTGTTCTTTGTTGAATATTCTACGTGGCTTACTGCTATTGTAACAATTTTTGTATCGTCTCTTCTTCCTTGTGATTCCGATGCTTTTGCTACCGTATCATAAGGTATATATTCTGCCAACCCTTGATCGCCCAATACTTTCGTTATTGCTGCTGTCAATGTTGTTTTTCCGTGGTCTACATGCCCGATTGTTCCTACATTTACATGCGGCTTTGATCTGTCAAATTTTTCTTTTGCCATTGTTTTTCTCCTCGACTATTTTTATACTACTTTTATTTATATTTTCTTTTCCAAAATCTTGTCTGCAATTTGTTTAGGAACTTCTTCATAATGTGAAGGTTCCATACTGTAATTACCCCTGCCTTGTGTCAACGAACGAAGTGTCGTCGAATAACCGAACATTTCAGAAAGAGGAACATTTGCATTTATATGTTCAACCTTGTTTCTCGGTTCCATACTCATAATTTTTCCTCTTCTTGAATTCAAGTCGCCGATAACATCACCCATATAATCTTCCGGAACTACAACTTCCGTCTTCATGATAGGTTCAAGTATTACGGGGTTTGCCTTCTTGCAAGCATCTTTAAATGCCATAGAACCGGCAATTTTAAATGCCATTTCCGAAGAATCGACTTCGTGGAACGAACCGTCAATTAAAGTAACACGAACATCAACTACAGGGTAACCTGCAAGGGTACCTGCGGTTAATGCTTCTCTGATACCTTTTTCTACCGCGGGAATGTATTCTCTAGGAATTACACCACCTACAATTTTGTTGACGAATTCAAAACCTTTGGCAGCTTCAAGCGGTTCAATTGTAATAATAACATGCCCGTATTGACCTCTACCACCGGTCTGCCTAATGTATTTGGCTTCTGCTTCTGCAGGTTTTCTGATAGTTTCTCTGTAAGCAACCTGAGGTCTTCCTACATTAGCCTGAACATTGAATTCCCTTCTCATTCTGTCAACCAAAACATCCAAATGAAGCTCACCCATACCTGAAATAATGGTTTGGTTTGTTTCTTCATCGGTTCTGACTGTAAATGTCGGGTCTTCTTCGGCAAGTTTACTTAAAGCATTTGCAAGTTTTTCTTCATCTGCTTTAGATTTAGGTTCAATTGCAACCGAAATAACAGGATCAGGGAAATCCATACTTTCCAAAATAACCGGTTTGGCTTCATCACAAAGTGTGTCGCCCGTTCCGGTATTTTTTAACCCTACTACTGCTGCAATATCACCTGCTTTTACTTCTTTTACTTCTTCTCTGTTGTTAGAGTGCATTCTTACGATACGAGAAATTCTTTCCTTGGCATTTTTGCCCGGATTGAATACATAAGAACCGCTCTGCAGAGTTCCCGAGTAGACTCTTATATAGGTGAGCTTTCCTATAAAAGGGTCTGCCTGTATCTTAAAGGCCAAAGCTGCGAAAGGAGCATTATCGTCAGCCGGTCTTGAAGTTTCTTCATTTGTATTTGCATCTATACAATGTAAATCTTTTCTGTCTAACGGCGAAGGTAAATAATCACAAACAGCATCAAGCATAGGCTGAACACCTTTATTTTTAAAAGATGTTCCGCAGAAAACAGGAATTAATTTTATTTGTAATGTTGCCGTTCTGATTGCTTGTTTTATTTGTGCTACGGTAGGTTCTTTTCCTTCGAGGAAACAGTTCATAACATCGTCGCTGTAGTCTGCTATAAGTTCTATTAAATTACTTCTTAATTCTTTTGCTTTTTCTGCAAATTCTGCAGGTATTTCACCTACATCAAATTTTGCACCCAACTCTTCACCTTTCCATATAATAGATTTCATTTCTACCAAATCTATTACACCTTTAAAGTCGGCTTCCGCACCGATAGGAATTTGCATTGTCAACGGTGTTGCACCGAGTTTTTCTTTTATCTGTTCAATAACCATAAAATAATCTGCACCTATTTTATCCATTTTGTTACTGAACACAATTCTGGGAACATGATATTTATCTGCTTGTCTCCAAACGGTTTCGGATTGCGGTTCAACTCCGTTACCGGAATCAAACACAACAACTGCACCGTCGAGAACTCTTAAGCTTCTTTCAACTTCTGCCGTAAAGTCAACGTGTCCCGGGGTATCTATTATGTTAAACTGCATATCTTTCCATTTACAATATGTAGCAGCGGAAGTAATGGTTATACCTCTTTCTCTTTCCTGCTCCATCCAGTCCATAGTTGCTGCACCTTCGTGCACTTCACCTATTTTATGTGTTCTTCCGGTATAGAATAAAATTCTTTCCGTCGTAGTGGTTTTACCTGCATCAATATGAGCGGCAATACCGAAATTTCTAACCTTGTCTAAAGGAAATTCTCTAGCCATATTCAACCTCAAAATTAAAATTTATTTTCTTCTTTTTTCACAGAAAACAAAAACACTCTCTGTATTGTGATATATATATAATTGCAACACAATACAGAATATTTTGGCATTATATAAAATTTAAAAACAAAATGTCAAGTTAAATAAAAATTGCCGAAGCAGTTTTTAGCTGAAAGCTTATGAGTTTTAACGACACTAACTAATTAGGTTATGGGGTTAAATGTTTTTAAAGTTTTTGTTTTTCATTTAATAGTTTTTTTAAAAACTCATCATACTTTTCATTTCTTTTATCTAAAGATATTGCTTCATTAATATATTCTACAGCTTTTTCTTTATCTTGTAGTTTATCATACAACAAAGCTATACTATAATAATATTGCGATTCCTTTTTATTAAATTTTAATAATTCAAAGTAAATATTCAATGCTTGTTGATATTGATTATTTAAATAATATTGTCTTGCTAAATTTACTGAAAAATCAATATTATATGGATTTTGTTGATATGCCTTTTTAGCATATTCCAATGCGGTTTTATAATCTTGCTTTTGTTCATATATAGAAGTTAATATCACATATGAAATCGCTTTATTTATATAATTGTTTTCTATTTCAATATTTTGTTTTAAAAATTTTTCAGCTTCATCAAATTTTTCCTGAAATGTTAAAATTTGAGCAATATTATTAACATATTTTCCAGGAACAAATTTTTCCGCTAAATAAAAATAATCCAATGCTTTGTTATAATTTCCTTTTTCTTTATACAAATTTCCAATACCACTAACAAAAACATGATATTTTGGAGAATCATTATAACCATTTAATACAAATATAGTATCATTTTTATATTTATCTGCCTGTATATATGAACCAAAAGAAAAAATTAAAACTAAAATTATAAAAGAAAATAAAAGATATTTTTTTGTCATAGGATAAAGTTCTATAATTTTTTGAACAAACAAAATAAGAATCAAAATAATACCTAAACTTGGAAGTAATAATCTATGAAAAAAAATTTGATTTTGTAAAATAAAACAAGTCGGTAATAAATATAAAAAGAAAATCGATAAACCTAATAAAATATATTTTCTGTTTATAAAATTTTTATAATAAATAATCGTTAAAAAAATTATAAAAATTATTGTTTTTGCTACACTTAAAATATCAGGAACATACTCATACAAACAAACTGGAATATTATTTGGTATTAATAATTTATTTATGTATACAATAAAACCGTTTATTATATTTTTATAGAGTATAAATTTAAAACTTTTTAGTATTGATATAAAATGTATACTTGATACCGCAAAACTTCTTAATATAAAATAACCAATACCTACAATTAAAAATAAAATATATAAATATAAAATTTTTCTAAAATTAAATTTATTTAGAGAATACAAAAATATTGGAAAAATAAAAATTAATACTATTGCAGATTCTTTTGTAAATAAAGCCAATATAAAAAAAAATAAAGATAAAAATAAATTTTTTATTTTATTGCAAGTAAAATAACTGTTTATATTTATTAGTGATAAAATTGAAAATATGGCTAAAAAAGATTCTGCTCTAGTAGAAACATAAACAATGTTTGAAACAAATACGGGATGAACTACTAATAACAATAGAACACTTTTTAAAACAACCTTATTTAAATTTAATTTCAATAAAAATATATACATTAAATAAATACATAAAATAAACAATATTATATTTGTAATATGATATACTTTTGAATTAAGTCCAAAGAGTAATGATTCTATTGCAAAAGATAAAGTAAGTATCGGTCTGTAATAAAAACCCTTATAATCATTTGCTAAATTGTAATAACAGTCCGTAATAAATAATTTATGTATATTTTTAATATCAGAAATAAAATTAATACTGCTACTTATTGAAAGCCCATCATCAAGACTTAAAAGTTCATAATTTATGCTTTTACCATATAAGGAAAAAACCGCTATCGTTATTATTATCAGGAAAAAAATATTTGTACTTATTATTTTTTTTATTCTATTCATTTATTTATAAACCGGCATATTCTTTAATTTTTTGGTAAACAAATTTGGCAAGGTTAACATTGTTTGAAATAATTTCAATTGTTGAAGAATTTTCATCTTTTTCTTTTACAAAAAAACCCACTTCGGTTGAATCCAAACAAAATTCATAAAGTAACGAACATTGGCTTACAACAACATACAATTTTTTATCACTTTTAAAATTTGTTTTAAGATGTTTTTCAAATACAAACAAATTACATTTATTGTATGCTTTTTTTGCGGGCAAATCGATATCTATTGAAAACCTGCCTTCTTGTTCGTTTTCAAAATTTGCAACAGAATAACCTGCTATTCTTTTAGGATAATCAAGAACGGCACAGGAAGAAAATAAAATAAAACACGATAATATTAAAAATAAATTTTTCATAACAATTATTTTATATTATAAAGTTCTAATGTATTTGTTAAAGTTTTATTACAAACTTCTTCAAACGAAATATTTTTTACTTCGGCAATTCTTTTTGCAACTTCTATAACATAAGCAGGTTCGTTTCTTGTTCCTCTGTATTTTTGCGGTGCTAAATAAGGACAATCCGTTTCAACTAAAATTTTATCTAAAGGAACATTTTCTATAACTTTTGTTAATTTATTTGATTTCGGATAAGTGCAAGGTCCGTCAATACCTATTAAAAAGCCCATATTAAGTACAACTTTTGCCTGTTCAAAACTACCAGAAAAACAATGTATTACACCTTTTGGTAATTTAGGAAAACTTTTAAAAATTTCCACCATATCGTCATAAGCATCTCTGCAATGAACACAAATAGGTTTATTTATTTCAAGTGCTAAATTTATTTGTTTAATAAAAATTTCTTTTTGTAATTTGCTATCATAATTTTCATAATGGTAATCAAGCCCTATTTCACCAACGGCAACACATTTATTATCATTTAACAATAGTTTTAATTTATTAAAAAGTTCGTCATTAAATTTTTCGGCATCCTGCGGATGAAGCCCGAACATGGAATAAATTTTTTCCTGCTTTGAAAGTTCTGCAACTTTATCCCAAAAAGGAGGTTCGCAACCAACTTCTATTATGTATGACAGTCCGCTTGAAAATGCTCTGTTTAAAACTTCCTGCCTGTCGGTATCAAATTTTGTATCGGTTGTATGTGCATGAGAATCTATTAACATTATTTTATTCTCCGATTATTGATTTATGTTTTTTATTATAGCATTTTTTAAAATTTACTAAGCAAATTTTGGTTATAGAATTATAAGTTAAACAACAAAAAAAAGAGCAGAAGATTTTTCTTCTGCTCTTTTTACAATATATTTTTTGTTTCTATACCTCTATGCATCAAAAATTTAACTACGAGATTCCCGACAAAAACATTCGGGAATGACAAACGAAAGCAGTTTTTAGAAGTGGTATGAGAAACCGATGCTGATAAGAGAACCATCGTTTACATTGAAACCGAATTCACTATATTTACCATCAGAATCATCATCAGATAAACTATAGTAACCGAGTTCTAAAAAGTTAAGAGTTGCACCGATTGACCAAGTTTCGTTTATGCTATAAGAAACTACAGGTGCTATTGCTATGCCAAATTCTGTTAAGTTCATCTCTTTACTGTCACCTTTGTAAGTAGTTTTACCATAGAGTAAAGAACCTTTTAACATAACATCAATACCTGCTATATTTGCTACATGATATCTTGCAAATGGTGCTATTGAAAAATCCGAAACATCAGGTTCTGAAGACACATCAATATTAGTTTTTAATGCTCCAACAGATGATTTGTAACCTTTTCCTGTTGTATAAGCCAAATCCAAACCGATATCCCATTTTTCATTCAAACTGTAACCGAATTCAGGTGCAATTGTTAAAGAATTCATGTCCGTACTTTTTCCTTTCGAGTTCGTAGCAGATACACTTTGATAACCTAAACTTCCGCCAATCCACATATTTTTTTCTGCTGCAACAACAGGTGCTACAAGTGCAACTGCCAACAACATTGCCAACAAACTTTTTTTCATTTTATTCTCCTTTTTAACATTTTAAAATGGCTTTATTTTTAACTTCTAAGAAACAAATTTTTTTCGTGCATTATTTTATTACTTCTTCTCCACAGAGGTTACATATTTTCTCCCACTTTGCATCAACATCAGCTTGAATATTAGCCAACAATTCTGCATTTTGCGGTTTCAACAAATGTTTAAACCTTGACTGATGTTTAAAGAATTCGCCAACGGGAAGTTTCTTTCCACCTCTTGGTTTTTTTGTCATTTTATATTTGCCGTTTACAACTTCATAAACAGGCCAAATACATGTATCGACGGCAAGTCTTACCATTTCCATTGAATCTTCCGGTTTGCAACCCCAACCGAGACGGCAAGGAGTTAATACATTGATAAATGTAGGACCGTCGGTATTTAATGCTTTTTGAACTTTTGTAATATAGTCGTTAAAGTCACCGATAATAGCTTGTGCTGCATAAGGAACATTATGAGCGGCAATTATTGCAGTTAAATCTTTTTTAGGTTGTTCTTTACCTTGTTTAACTTTTCCTACGGGAGATGTAGTTGCACTTGCACCTTGCGGTGTTGCACTGCTTCTTTGAATACCTGTGTTCATGTATGCTTCGTTGTTATAGCAAACATAAAGCATTCTGTGACCTCTTTCCATAGCACCTGAAAGTGACTGTAAACCGATATCATAAGTTCCACCGTCACCGCCAAATGCTATAAATCTGATAGGTTCATCTTTTATTTTGCCTTGTCTTATTAAACTTTTGTAAGCTGCTTCAACACCCGAGCATGTAGCTGCGGAGTTTTCAAATGCACTGTGGAAAAACGGAGTTTTCCAAGATGTGTAAGGAAATACTGAAGTTGAAACTTCCAAACACCCTGTTGCACTTACAACAACAACCGGCATATTTTCGGCTGCTATAAGAGTTTGTCTTGCAACAACACCTGCACCACAACCGGCACAAAGTCTGTGACCGCCTGTAACTCTTTCGGCATTTTTACTTAATTCTTTTAAATTTGCCATTTTATATTCTCCTAAATTTATTTCTTATTTTATTCTTACGTTAATATATTCAACTGTTTTTGAAGCTTGTGCTTTACCTTTTGCAACTTCGTCCAAGTGTTTGAAAACATCTGCAATGTGGGTCATGTCGATTTCTCTTCCGCCCAAACCGTATACATAGTTTTCCGCTTTAGGACCGGTTACACCGTTAGCATACAAAGCCGAAACAACATCCGAATATACCGGTGCAAATGTACCCGAGCAAGAATCTGCTCTATCTAAAACAGCCAATGCTTTTACATTAGCCAAATCTTTTGCTATTTCATCTGCAGGGAAAGGTCTGAAAATTCTTATTTTTATAAGACCTGCTTTTATTCCTTTTTCTCTTAATTCGTTGATAACCGCTTTTGTTGTTCCTGCTGCAGAACCGATTGTAACGATTGCAACTTCCGCATCGTCCATTTTATATTTTTCATAGAAACCGTATTCTCTGCCGAATTTGTTTTTAAATTCTTTTGCAACGTCAAGAATTATTTTCTTTGCATCTCTCATGGCTTGTGCCAATTGATATCTGTGTTCGAAATAATAATCCTGCATTTCGATTGAACCCAATGTGAAAGGTTTTTTATAATCCAACAAATATCTTTCCGGTTTATATGTTCCTACAAATTCTTTTACATCTTCATCCGGGTATACTTCCGCGGCTGCCATACAATGTGAAATAATGAAACCGTCTGTTGTTACCATTGTAGGTAATTTTGCGGTTTCTGCAATTCTAACAGACTGAATCATATTATCATAAGCTTCTTGAGGATCTTCAGAATAAATTTGTATCCAGCCAGCATCTCTTGCACCCATTGTATCGGATTGGTCACCGTGAATGTTAATAGGAGCAGACAATGCTCTGTTAACTTCCGCCATAACGATAGGAAGCCTTAAACCTGCTGCGATATAAAGCATTTCCCACATTAAAGCAAAACCTTGTGATGAAGTTCCGGTCATTGCTCTTGCACCTGCAACCGATGCTGCAATTGTTGCAGACATTGCGGAATGTTCACTTTCAACTGCAACAAATTCCGTAGGAACTTTACCGTCTGCTACAAACTGTGAAAATATTTGAACTATTTCTGTTGCCGGCGTTATAGGATAAGCAGCAACAACATCAGGAGCTATTTGTCTCATAGCTTCTGCCATCATTTCGTTACCTGTTTTGGCAACTATTTTTCCTTTAGAAAATATTGGCTTTACCATTATTATTTACCCCTTTAAATTTTCTTTAATTATTTCTTTTCTGCTTCCATTGTTATTGCGCCGAACTTACATTCTTTAGAACAAATACCGCAACCTTTGCAATGGTCATAATCTATTCCTATTACTTTACCGTCTGCTACTTGTATTGATGCATCAGGACAATAAATCCAGCAAATCATACAAGCTTTACATTTTTCTTTGCTCCATACAGGTTTTATTGATCTCCAAGGACCTGTTTTAAACTGAGCTGCCGTTCCGGCTTCTACTATTCCACCTGCAGGAAGTTCTGCAGCTGTTGGTTTTTTTTCTTCGTTTTTCATTTTATTCTCCATATATTTGAAATCTTTTTTTGCAAATTATGAATTTTTTACTTCGTCGTAAGCTCTTTGTATTGAAGTAATGTTTCCGTCTATAACTTCCGGTTTACTTCTGAATTTTACTTCAAGTTTTGCTCTTGTATCTTTTAAAACACCGTCGATATCAAGAGTTCCTATAACTTTTACCAAAGCACCAAGCATAGGGGTGTTAGGTCTGTTTTGACCGATTGTTTCATTTGAAATTTTCGAAGCATCTACAACATAAACCTGCTCTTTTGCTATACCGAGTTTTTTTGCCATTTCTTCTGCGGAAAAAGATGTGTTTACGATAACTTTACCTTGTGTTCCTACACCTTCGGTAACATCAACCGCTTCAATTAAGGAAGGGTCTAAAATAACAACATAGTTAGGTTCGGTAACCGAACAATGAACCGTTATAGGTTCATCACTAACTCTGTTAAAAGATTGAACGGGAGCTCCCATTCTTTCAGGACCATATTCAGGGAAAGCCTGAATGTATTTTCCTGTTGATAAGACGGCTTGTGCAAATAACAATGCTGCGGTTTTTGCACCTTGTCCGCCTCTTCCGTGCCAACGAACTTCAATCATCTTTGACATCTTCATGCTCCTTTATTAAGTTTATTGTTTATATCTGATAGTTTAATGATAAAAAGTAAGTATTATGAGTAAAATTCTATCTATTTGAAAACTGTAAGTCAACGAATTTAGACTATTAAAACTTTTTTATCCTTTACTAAATCTATAATTTAATCGGTAATGTAACCGTTACCGTTGTTCCTTTATTTTGACAACTTTCAATATTTATTGTTCCGTCATGTGCTTCAATTACCTGGTGTGCAACCGTAAGCCCCATACCCATAGCTTTAGCGGTTTTTGTTGAAAACATAGGGTCAAAACAATTTTCAAATGTTTGACTGTCCATACCTATACCGGTATCTTTAACCGTAATTTTCATTTTATTATCGATTTGTTCCATATTTATATCTATTACACCACCCGATTGCATTGCATCTTTTGCATTTTTTATAATGTTAAAAAATGTAAGTATCATTTTATCTTTATCGGCATAAATATCTGCAGAAACCAAATTTGTATTAAATGTAAATTTTTCATCTTTAGAATTTTCTATAGCCTGTTCTATTATTTGATTTAAACTGCAATTAGCTTTTGTTATTTGTTTAACTCTTGTTTTGTCCAACAATTCAACAATAAGCTGATTAAGATGAGTAACTTCCGATGACAACAAAGCAAGCATTTTGTTCGGAACTTCTCCTTCAACTTTAAAAACATTTGAAAAATAGTAAGCAATGTTTGACAAACCGCCCAAACTGTTTTTTAAATCGTGCGAAGCAATTGAAGCAAACCTTGCAATTACTTTATTTTTTTCATTATTTAATTCCCTTCTTGTTAAGTTATATATTTTATTTTCCATTTGTAACACCTATAATTTTATTTACCTTTTCAAATAAATCCTGTGTTTGATAAGGTTTTTGCAGGCAATAAAAAGTATTTTCTTCCAAAGAAGCCAACCCTTCACAATTGTTTACTAAATAAAGAATTCTCACATTAGGCATTAATTGATGAAGATTTTTGTGAAATTCCGATAAACTTTCCTCGTTATTTGCATTTATTATTATAATATCAAAAAAATTATTTTTTAACTGATCTAAAAAAGATTGCTGTGTTTCATATTTAAACAAAGTATATTTATCTTTAGTAAATAAATCTTTTATTTTGTCATCTTGTAACGAAATTGTGGCAATATTAAAATTTCTATCATGCCCGGTAATCAAATAAAAAATTTTATTTATGCTAATAGGAGTTTCTACAAAATGCAGTTGCTGTCCTTCAACAGGTATTATCGTATTTTTAAAATTTTCAGCTTCTTTAGGACCTGTCAAAATTATCTCGTCCATTTTATTACCGAAAGAATTAATTTCCGTTATTATTTGCTTTGCTATTTGGTCGTCGGGACCATCGACGCCTATAATTAAATCATTAGGAGTATGTCTTTTTAGAAAATCAATATTACCTATCCCTTTTTCTATAAATAAAGCATTTAATCCGTCCTGTTTCAAACTTGACAAGAAATTTTTTGAAATATTTTCTTTACGGTTAATTACAACCACAAAAGGTTGTTCCGATAATTCCTTTATTATATTAAGCATTGTTTCTATTTCAAAAGGTTTTGTTAAACAAAAATTTGCACCTAACTCAAGGGCTTCAACTATCAATTCGTTTAAAGCATAAGCTGTCATTATTATGCAAATTAAATCAGGCTGAATTTGTTTTACGGCTCTTATAACATCGGTTCCTGTAATATCCGGCATTCTCATATCGGAAAAAAGCATATCAAACGGTTCTTTTTTTACCATTTCAATTGCTTCATTACCGCAAGAGGCTGTTTTTATTTCATATCCGTATAATTCCAAAATACTGGCAGTTGATTCCCTTAAAGCTTCTTCATCGTCAACTATTAGAATTTTTAAAGGCTTTTCATCCATATTATTCCTCTTTTTATTTAAGCCATCGGCAATAAAATTGTAAATTCCGTTCCTACTCCCAATTTACTTGTAACTAATATTTTTCCGCCATGTGCTTCTATAATTTCTTTAACTATCGGTAAGCCTAAGCCTATGCCCTTAAGCTTTGTTGTGAATAAAGGTTCAAATAATTTTGTAAGTGTTTCTTCCGACATACCTGAAGCGTTATCAGTTACTTTTATAATTAATTCATCCTGCGATTTTGAAGTCGATATGGTAATTGTCCCGCCGTTTTGCGGCATTGCATCCCTTGCATTTGAAATAAGATTTATTAAAACTTGTACTATTCTGTCAGGGTCAACAAGTACAACTAAAGGTTCCGAGTTTTCTATAACTTTTATATTTTCCGCTACCGGAACGGATTTTATTGCTTTATCTATCAAAACAGCAATACCAATTTCAAGTTTATTTAACTGTTTTGTTTTAGAATAATCAAGAAGTTCGGTAATAATTTTATTAGCTCTAACAACTTCGTCCGATAACATTTGAATCATTTTCTTTTCTTTTTCATCAGTATGATTACCCATTTTTAACAGAAAATAGGAAATATTTTTTATACTTGCCAACGGATTTCTTAATTCATGGGCAACAGATGACGAAAGCCTACCGATAGTTGCAAATTTTTCGGCATTTATTAAATCTTTCTGAATGCTTTGAACTTTTTTTAGAGTTTCTTCAAGTTCCTGACTTCTTTCTTCAAAAGCAACTTTAAGGTTTAACAATTTTTTCTTTTCTTTATTTAATTCTTTTATTTGAACTTCCATATCGGAAGCCATAGAATTAAAAGAAATTGCCAAATCTCTAAATTCATCTTTTGATGTCAAAGGAACCCTATAATCCAATTTACCATAAGCAATTTGTTTGGTTCCTATAACAAGTTCATTTATAGGACGAATAATTATTTTTATTAAAAATATTGATATTACAATTGCGGCAAAAATTACTACTATTGTCAAAAGAATAATACTTCTTGTGACTTTAGATATTTGATATTTTATTCTTTCTAAAGTTAAACCTACACGGACAAGACCTATTGTTTGAGGAGCTTTTACTTTAGCAGACATCATAGGATTAACAGGTAAAAAAGTATAAGAACTTGAAGAATTATAAGAAACCATGGGAACTAATATTTCAACAATATCACCTACCTCATCAATACTAAAAATTTTTGTTTCCAAACCATCCTTATCTATTGAATTAATAAAATCTCTATCTATAGTAGATTGTTCAATAAACTTATTTATATTCAATGTAGGAATCAAAGACGAAGATAATATATTACCGGTATCATCATAAATAACCGAATATAAAACATCTTCTTTTTTTATAGTATCTTTTGTTAAACTTGATAAAAAATCATGGTTTTTTGCAACAACACCATATTCGCAGGAAGCAGCTAAACTATGTGCAATTATAATGCCTTTATTTTCTATTGAACTTTGCAATAATAATGATTGTCCGTTGATGAAAAACCAACTTAAAACTACGGAAGTAATTATGATAACTACTGAAATTGCTAATGTGAATTTAAAACTGAGGCTATATCTTATTTCACTTTTCATAGTTTGCCCGATATCTTAAATTGGAACTGAAAGCCGATGAAAGGGTTTGAACCTTCGACCTACGGTTTACAAAACCGTTGCTCTACCAGCTGAGCTACATCGGCATAAAACAAGACTCTTTTAAAATACCAAAATATAAAATTTTTGTCAAACATTTTAAACAAATAAAAAACTCCGACAGTAGGACTCGAACCTACAACCCTCCCGTTAACAGCGGGATGCTCTACCATTGAGCCATGTCGGAATCTGGTATACTTGGTTGCGGGGGTAGGATTTGAACCTACGGCCTTCAGGTTATGAGCCTGACGAGCTACCGGGCTGCTCCACCCCGCGATTATTTTAATATGTTATCTTTTTTTATTTTTTTTGTCAACACAGTATGAAAATTTTTGTTGTTTTTTACTAATTATAAATATTCTTTATATTCATTTTGTAGAAGAAACGATACTGAAAAAAGGTTTATAATACTCTATGAAAAATATTTTATTCCTTACCATATATCGAAAAGATATTTGTTATTTTAAAGATAATTGTAAACTTTTTTGAATTTAATAAAATAAAAAATTGAAACTATTATAGATAAAAATTCTGCAGCAGGTATAGAAAGCCAAATACCGTTTATACCTAAAACCAAAGGCAATAATAATATTGCCAAACTTAAAAAAACAAATGTTCTAAGCACCATAATTATTGCGGCAATTTTTCCGTTAGAAAATGCAGTAAACATCGCCGCGGAAAAAATATTTGTTCCGGTAAACAAAAAAGAAATCGCAAAAATAAAAAAGCCCTTTAATGCAATATAAAAAACTTTGGAATTTTCTCTTGCGAAAATATCTATTATATACGAAGAAGAAGGCAGAGATAACAAATAAATTAAAACCGAAGATAACATTACAAAAGCCATACTTATTTTAAAAATATTTTTTAATTGATAAGTATTTTTGCTTCCGTAGTTATAGCTGAATACCGGTGCAACACCCGAAGCATATCCGTAAAATATTGAAGTTAAAATAAATTCCGCATAAAGAACTATTGTAATAGCCGCAACACCGTCAACACCTATATATTTCATCATTTCTATATTGAATAAAAAAGTAGTTACCGATATTGCCAAATTACCTATACATTCGGCTATACCGTTATAACAACTTTTAATAACTACCAGTAAATTTCTGCTCGGTTTAATAAAATACAATGTTCCTTTTCTATTAAAGGTAAAATAACTTATTCCTATTACATTTTGTGCAATAAAACCTACTATTGTTCCGTAAGCGGCACCTGAAATACCCATACCCATTACAACAATAAAAAGATAATCGAAAATTATATTTACGGTTCCGCCTGTTAAAGTAGAAATAAGCCCCATTTTAGGTTTTCCAGCTGCAATAAAAAAAGAATGAAATATCATTTGTAATATGCATAACGGGGAAAATATTAAAATAGGAACAATGTAATCATAACAATATTTATAAATAGAATCGTCAGAACCTAAAAGATAAATTATTTGTTTTATAAATATTAAACATATTAAAGAAAAAATTAAACCTATTACAGCCGAAGCAATAACTATTAAAGAAAAATATTGTTTTGCTTTTTTATTTTTTTGCTCACCCATTTTTTTTGCAACTAAAGCACTGCCGCCGGATGCTAACATTGTAGAAATTGCAAATAATATACTAAATAAAGGATACACAATATCTATTGCGGCAAAAGCATTTGTATTAACAAACCTGGCAACAAATACACCGTCAACCATTACATACAACGATACAATAAATAACATTATCATTGTAGGTAATGCAAATTTTATTAAACTTAAAAAATTAAAATTTTGTGCTAACTTATTTTCCATAACAACAGATAATATCAAAAATTAAAAATAAAAAGAAACAGATAAATTTTTATTTTATCTGTTTCTTCGTGGATTATTTTTTCTATACATCAAACAGGCTATAAATTTTGTCAGATTGCTTTTTCACCTTCTTCGCCGGTTCTTATTCTTATAACTCTCTCAACCGGATAAATGAATATTTTTCCGTCGCCGATATCGCCTGTTCTTGCATTTTTAATTATAACATCTATAACTTTATCAACCATTTCATCTTTTACGATAACTTCTATTTTAGCTTTCATTACAAAATTTACACTGTATTCTTTACTTCTGTAAATTTCTTTATGTCCGCCTTGATTACCGAACCCTTCGACATTTGATTTTGTAAGTCCGTTTACTCCTATTTCGGTAAGTGCATTTTTAATATCTTCAACAATATATGGCTTTACTATTGCACAAATTTTTTTCATATTTATCTCCTTTTTCCATCTATTCTTCTAATCTTCCATAGTTCATGTCGTTTCCATACATCTATACTTCCATACATCCATTCCTCGTCGTTAAAAACGATATCCGCTTTCTCCGTGTTGCGATAAATCCAAGCCCTGCAATTCTTCTTTATGTTCTACCCTTAAACCTACAAACTTGTCAATTACTTTCAATATTATAAATGATACTATAAACGAATATGCTATTGTAGATATAACACTTATCGTCTGAATTTTTAGCAGTTCTACTCCGCCGTTGGCACCATCCGGATTAACTAATGTTGTTGCAAATATTCCGGTAAGAAGTGCACCTAAAACACCGCCTACACCATGAACACCGATAACATCCAAAGAATCATCGTAACCGAACCTTTCCTTTAAGTTAACTGCAAGGAAACATACTATTCCGCCGGCAAAACCTATAATCAATGCCGATATCGGAGTAACAAAACCTGCTGCAGGTGTAATTGCAACAAGTCCTGCAACTGCTCCTGAAACCGCACCTAAAACCGTAGGTTTTCCTCTGTATAACCATTCTGCAATCATCCATGCAAGTAAGGCTGCACCTGCGGCAATATGGGTTACAACAAAAGCCGATACTGCAAGGCCCGATGCTGACAAAGCACTACCGGCATTAAACCCGAACCAACCTATCCATAATATTGTAGCACCTATAAATGTTATAGGCAAATTGTGCGGTGGCATAGCTTCCTTCTTATATCCTGATCTTGTTCCTAATATTAAGATTGCGGCAAGTGCCGATGTTCCCGATGCTATATGAACTACAAGCCCGCCTGCAAAATCAAGTCCGCCTAAATTACCTATCCAACCGCCTTGTCCCCATACCCAATGTGCTATAGGACAATAAACTACCGTAAGCCAAACAGCAATAAATATTATAAAGGCTTTGAATTTGAATCTTTCAGCAAAAGCACCGGTAATAAGTGCAGGTGTTAAAACTGCAAACATCATTTGAAATGCCATATACAACTGATGCGGCAATGTAGATGAATATGTCGGGTCAGGGTCAAGCCCGACACCGTCTAAAAAAGCCCACTTTAAACTGCCTATTACATGCCCGACATCAGGTCCGAATGCCAAACTGTAACCGTAAAGCAACCAAATAACAGTAGCAATACCTAAAACGACAAAACTTTGCATTAACATACCTAAAACATTTTTTCTTCTAACCATACCGCCATAAAACAATGCTACTCCCGGTGTCATAACCATAACAAGTGCGGCACAAATAATTATAAATGCTGTATCGGCACCGCTTACTTCGTTTACAACTACCTGCTCAATTTTTGTTTCTTCAATAACTTCCTCTGCATATAAAGGCTTAAATATGCATACGGAAATTACACAAAGAAACATAATTACTAACAACTTTTTCATTTTTCCTCTCCTTTATAAAAAAATAAAGTCCGAAAGAAAAACTCTTTCGGACTTCTTTGCCCTTTTTATTTATTTTGTTATATTTTAACCAATTAATTTTAATTTTTTACTCAATAAAAAAAGGTGCTTAAAGAATTTCTTCCTTAAGCACCTTTGCTCAATATCTTTAATTATTCTACTTTTTTTATTTTTTAATGTCAAATCAAATTTGACTTTTATTGTTTTTAACTATATAATTATCTACACATTGCAACGGATTGGCTTAGTTTTTTATTAATGAAAAGCTTTGAAAATCTTGTGGCTAAAAATATAAAACAAACTGTTCGGTATTTTCATAACAGCATGTATTTTTGAGTTTTTATTTTTAAAGCCTTTTTTGCAATGTGCAAAAAGGTTTTTTCTTTTTAAGGAAATTTTTATGACACAAAATAATGAAATAAGAATAGCAATAATTGCTATAGTTATAGAAGATAAAACAAAATCCAATATTGTAAATTCAATATTGCATGATTATTCCGATTTATTTGTCGGCAGAATGGGAATTCCTTTTAAAGAAAAGAAAATATCGGTAATAACACTTATTGCACAAGGAACAAACGATACACTTTCAGCACTTACTGGAAAACTTGGACAAGTAAAAGGGATTACGGTAAATTCAATGCTTACGAAAAAAGTTATAAAGTAACTTTTTTGGAAGATTGGAAAAAAGGAGAATGAAATGAATTTTATGGATAAGTATAAAAAAGAAATGGAAGAATACGATAAGTTGGAAAAAGATTTTATTGACGATGATTCAATTTGGAAACAATTAAATGCGGCAGAAAATCCTACAAAAGAACAAGTTAGAAAAGTTTTACAAAAAGCAGATAACTGTGTTCGGCTTGAACCGGAAGAAACTGCAATTTTAATACAAAATAAAGACCCGGAAACAATACAGGAAATGTATGAGCTTGCATATAAACTGAAACATGAAGTTTATGCCGACAGGCTTGTTCTTTTTGCACCGTTATATTGCAGTGACGAATGTGTAAACAGATGCAAATATTGCGGTTTCAGAGGCGATAACGGAGTAATGAAAAGGAAAACTTTAACTCAAGCAGAAGTTGCCGAAGAAGTTAAAGCTATGATAAACGAAGGGCAAAAAAGAACAATTTTAGTTTTCGGCGAATCTCCAAATTCCGATGTAAATTATATGATTGATACACTAAGAACAACTTATTCCACAAAAACGGATAAAGGTGAAATAAGAAGAGCTAATATCAATGCGGCACCGTTATCGGTAGAAGAATATAAAAAATTAAAAAAGGAAGGGATAGGAACAATACAGGTGTTCCAAGAAACATATCACCACGAAACTTATAAATATATGCATCCGCAAGACACAATAAAAGGTCATTACAGATGGAGACTTTATTGTATGGATAGAGCATACCAAGCAGGTTGCGACGATATGGGGCTTGGTGTATTGTTCGGTTTATACGATTGGCGGTTTGAAGTTATGGGGCTTTTATATCACACCATACATTTGGAACAACAGTTTAACGGAGTAGGTCCGCATACAATATCGTTCCCAAGGGTAACACTTGCAAATTCCACTCCGCTAAGCCAACATTTAAAATATAAAGTAAGCGACGAAGATTTTAAAAAATTAGTTGCAATAATAAGATTATCGGTTCCATATACCGGAATGATATGCACCGCAAGAGAACCGAAAGAAATAAGAGACCAAGTTATAAAACTCGGTGTATCTCAAATGGATGCCGGAACAAGAATAGGTGTAGGTGCTTATTCAAAATCCAAAACGGCAAACCAGTTAAAAGATGCAGAACAGTTTACGATTAACGACGAAATTTCTTTAGACAGTTGTTTAAAATCCATCTGCGAAATAGGTGAAATTCCTTCTTTCTGCACGGCTTGTTACAGAGCAGGCAGAACAGGTGAAGAATTTATGAAATATGCCAAAACACAATTTATTCATAACTTCTGTATGCCTAATGCCATACTTACTTTTAAAGAATATATTGTGGATTATGCTTCAAAAGAAACGGCAGAAATCGGTAATAAAGTTATAGAAAAATATTTAAAACAACTTGAAGAAACAGAATTTTACAATAAAATCGTTGACGGTTTAAAACAAATTGAAAACGGCAAAAGAGATGTGCGGTTTTAAAAAACATTATTACAATTTTAAAAACGATGTATAACTTATAATGTACAATTTATAATTTTGGTAAAATATTAAATAGTTTTTTAGTTTACAATTTAATAATAAAACAAAAAGATGAATTTATTAATATGGGTGAAATATTCGATTTCTTCGGAGAATAGTCTCACCCCAGCTAAAAAACTTAAAAAACAGAAAAAATTTAAGCAATTAATATGTGTCCGTTATGTTTCGGATTCGAATGCAAATTTAACAATGTATTACTAAAGACAAGAAACAAAAAAACGGTTGGAACCTTATTTTAACAACGGATGTATTTGTAGGTAAAAACGGGATAGACAAACAAAAAGAAGGCGATTTAAAAACACCTGCCGGAATTTTTAATATTACAAAAGCATTCGTTATTAAAAAAAATCCCAGAACAAAATTAAAATATATCAATGTTATCAAAACACTTATGCTTGCGATGAAAATTGTAAATATTATAATCAAATAATTGATTTAAAAAACAAAAATTTATATCTATTAGGTATAAGAGACCTTATCAAATAACCCGAGTTTACAAAGTCTATTCTCGGTTTTTCGGATTTTTATCTTTTTTCTCAAATAAAAAACAATGAAAATTTAATATGATTTTCAAGAAAATTATAAAAGTAAAATTATTTCTTAAAGAGATATAAAATTACAAATTGTGTAATTTTTGTAAAATTTCAGTTTTATATTGATTAAATTTCTCTTTATCCGTTCCTTTCAATGTTATGTTAGGCGGCATTTTTAATTTTAAGAAATTTAAAAATTGTCCGTTTAATTTTATTCTGAAATCCAAATGCGGACCGGTTGCAAGCCCGGTTGCACCTACATAACCTATAACTTGCCCTTGTTTTACTTTTACACCTTTTTTTATTCCTTTACCGTATTTTGATAAATGTCCGTAATATGTACTGTAACCGTTAGGATGTTTTATGATTACCAAATTACCGTAACCGCCGCTTTTTTGAGATTTTATTACAACTCCGTCGCCTATTGTAGAAACAGGAGTTCCCGTGGGTGCTGCATAATCTATACCTTCGTGCGGTCTGTAATATTTTAATATCGGGTGAAACCTTGCTTTTGTAAAATAAGAACTTATTCTTTTAAACTGAAGAGGTGCTTTTAAGAAACTGCTTTTTATTGACTTGCCGTTTTCATCAAAATAATTTTCATATCCTTTTGAATCGGTAAAAGCTATTGCATTAAAAGTATTTGTTGCCGTTTTATATTGTCCTGCCAAAATTTTTGTTGAAATGATATTTTGTGTTTTTGTTAAAGTTTCGGTTTCATAAATTATTTTAAATTTGTCACCTTTTCTGGTATCGGTTAAAAAATCAAATTGCCATGCAAACATACTTGCAAAAGAAATAATTACATTAGGGCTTACATTTTCAGCCATCATTGAATTCCATAAAGAAGATTCTATTTCGCCTGAAACTTCATAAGTTTTTTTCTCTGTTTCCAAATGAATTTTTTGTCCTTCAATTATATTTTCGGTAGATTTTGTTATTTGATAAAAATATATTCCGGTAGACGGAAAATATTTAAAATCCTGCCATGTCGGAGTTGTTGTAGAATAAGTTATTTCATAAAAATCGTTAGGCATACAGTTATTTATGTTAAATATCTTTTTTAATTCTGCAGATATTTCCGTAATTTCTGCAGGAGTTAGTTTGCTTTTATGCATCAATTCACCAAAAGTGTTACCTTTTTCAAATGTAAAAGTTTCAATTTCAGGTATTTCTTCAACCGGCAACTGTTCGGCTTGCTGCTCTTGTTTTTTTGAACATCCGCAAAATATAAAAAAAGTCAACATTAAAATATATAAACAAAACTTTTTCATAAACATTATAATACCTAAATTATTCTATATTTGCAATTCTTTTACGGCAGTCAATTTACTAATTCTTGTGCATGTTTTATTGCATGTTCGGTAATTTTCTCTCCGGAAATAATACCTGCAATTTCTTCAATATGTTCCTTTTTATTTAAAATTTTAACTTTCGTTACGGTGTTATTATCAGCAACATCTTTATAAACTTTAAAATGAGTATCGGCAGCAGATACCACCTGTGCCAAATGGCTTATTAATATAACTTGTTTTTGCTTTGAAATATTTTTTAATTTTTTCCCTATTTTTTCACCGGTTTGTCCGCTTACACCTGTATCTATTTCATCAAAAATAATAGTACCTACACTGAAGTGTTCGGATAATATCACTGCTATTGCAAGCAGAACTCTTGAAAGTTCTCCGCCGGAAGCAACGGAAGAAAGCGGTTTTAGCTGTCCGCCTAAATTGGCATTGAACATAAATTCTATATCATCGTAACCGTTTCGGCTTATATTTGTTTTTCTTATATCTATTGAAAATTGAGCATTTTTTATATTCAAATCTTTTAATTCTTTTACTATATCCTGCGAAAGTTTTTTTGAAACAATTTTTCTTTTTGCTGAAATTTTTTCACAAATTTCTTCAACGGCTTTTGTTACAGAAGCAATTTCTTTTTCTATATTTTCCAAGTTTAAGGTGGAAAATGTAAGTTCTTTTATTTTTGTTTCAAGCTCGTCTTGAAAAACTAATAACTCCTCAACATTTTTTTTATATTTTGTTTTTAATTGTTTTATTAATTGTTGTCTTTCAAGCAGGTTGTTTAATGTACTGGGGTTTGCATCAATATTATTTGCGATATTACAAATTTCATTATATACTTCATCTAATTGTGAAAATGCATCATTAACCATTTTTGAAAGATTTTCAGTGTTTATTCCTAAAGAATTTAAAATATCTGTTTGTTTTAAAATTTCCGAAACGGAATCCAAAACGGAATTGTCCCGTTTATAAAGTTTAAACGAAATTTCATTTGCAATGTTTATTATTTTTTCCGCATTTTTTAGTGCAGGTAATTGTTCCTGTATTTGTTGTTCTTCATCTGGTTGCAAGTTTGCTTTTTTTAGCTCGTTTAACTGATAGTTATAAATATCAAGTTTTATTTCTTTGTCGGATTGAGATGCAATTAAAGCTTCTTTTTTGTTTTGTAAATCCGTTAAGATTTTGTATTTTTTGTCTAACTCGGTCAAAAGTTTTTTGTTTTCTGCCATATCATCTATAAGTTGCATTTGATAATAAGGTTCAAATAACATATTACTTTTATGTTGAGCATAAAAATCTACGAGATATTTTCCTATTTCGGAAAGTGCGGTTAAACTTACGGGAGTATCATTTATATAGGTTTTGTTTTTTCCGGAAATATCAAGTTGCCGCCTTATTATAAGTTCATCTGTTTGTTCAAAACCGTATTTTTCCAAAATTGAAAGAATTTGTTTGTTTAAAGAAATATCAAAACTTGCAGTTATGTTACATGTTTTTTGTCCGTTCCTTATGGATGAAGCGGATGCTCTTTCACCTAATAATAAATCGATTGCACCTATTATTATGGATTTTCCAGCACCGGTTTCACCTGTTAATACAGAAAGCCCTTTTGTAAAATCCATAGAAATATTTTCTATTAAAGCATAATTTTTAATTGACAAATTGTTAAGCAAAATTTTCTCCGAAGCAACAAGATATAAACAAAAAAATCAATAAATGATTTTTATATTATATACAATTTTAAAAAATTTTTGCATAATAATACTGATTTTTCTATTGTTTCACATAGATTGCTTGCAAATCTTTTTTTAATGAAAATTGTTTCGCAAAAATTCTAATTTCATTTTTATTGAAAAAATACATTTTAGAATAAAAAACTATTATGTTGACACTTAATAAAAAAACAATTATAATTCTTCCATAGAATTTTTAAGGCAATTCTTATTGATGGTAAAACTTATTTATTATACAACTGAAAAACATACCATATACAATAAAAAAACAGGAAAATTTTAAACAGTAAAGAAAGGAGAATTTATGAAAATAGCTTTATACATAATATTAATAATTATAGCAGTTGTTGGAGTATCTTCGTTGATACATTTATATAAAGTATCTAAAAAAAATAAAACGGAAATGGCAAAATATTCAGATAGTGTTTCATTAAATGCAAATTTAGGTAAAACTATTGTAATTTATTATTCTTTAACGGGAAAAACAAAAGATATTGCTTCACAAATACAAGCTCTCACAAATGCCGATATTTATGAAATAAAACCTAAAGAAGAAATAAAACAAGGTCCTTCAATATATGTAACATCTAAAAAACAAATTTCTTCCGGCAATTATCCGGAAATAATAAACGATTTCCCAAACATTGACAAATACAACACTATTTTTGTCGGTTCGCCTATATGGTGGTATACCGCAGCACCTGTTGTGCTTGAATTTTTGAAAGAATTTGATTTTAAAAATAAAAATGTCGTTCCTTTTTCAACACAAGGAAGCAACTATGGAACTTACTTTGAAGATTTTAAAGCCAAAGCTAAAAATGCAAATATTTTGAAAGGGGAATCTTTTAACAATTTAGATTCAAAATATAATGAACAAGTTAAAAATAAAATTATTACTTGGTTAAATTCATTATAAAAAATACTTTGCAATTTTTTATACAAATATTTGACAATAAAAATTTTTTATTATAGAATTTGTGTAACAACTTAATAATAAAAAAGCAAAGGTGCTTAAGGATAAAAATCTTTAAGCACCTTTTTGTTTGTTTTGTAGTTAGTTGTTCAAATCTATAAGTTTTAAGCTATCAACTGTTAGCTAAAAAATCGCAAAGCGATTTTTTTAAGGAGAAAAAAATGTGCGGAATATTTGGAATAGAAAACAATGAAACCTCCTCGATGTTTGTTTTTGTAGGTCTTTTAACTTTACAGCACAGAGGAGAAGAATCCGCAGGGATAACATCAAACAACGACGGAATAAATTATAATACTTATAAATCTATGGGGTTGGTATCACAAATATTTAAGGAAAAAATATTAAATACTTTAAAAGGTAAAGTTGCTATAGGGCATGTTCGTTATTCCACACATTCGGAAAGTTCATTATTAAATGCACAACCTTTTGTTTTTAACTGTATTCACGGCAATATTGCCGTTGCTCATAACGGAAATATTACAAATTGCGAAACAATAAAAAAAGAACTTGCACAAAGCGGTTCAATTTTTAATCATACATCCGATACCGAAATAGTTGCACATTTAGTTGCAAAAAACAAAGGTTTTTCTGCAGGTGAACTTATAAAAAATGCAGTGTCAAAGTTGGAAGGGGCATACTCTTTGATATTTATTGTAGGTAACAAACTTGTAGGTGTCAGAGATCCGTTCGGGTTCAGACCGCTTGTTTTAGGTAAAAAAGATAGTTCCTATATACTTGCATCAGAAACTTCTGCAATTGATGCCGCGGGCGGAACATTTATCAGAAATATTAATCCAGGCGAAGTTATTGTAATAGAAAACGGTAAAATTATAGAAAACATTTATCTTGATAAAAAAGAAAAAGAAAAATTTTGTATATTCGAACAGGTTTATTTTTCAAGACCGGATAGTGTTTTATGTAATAAAAGTGTTAAAAATGCAAGAGTTCAAATGGGTAAATACCTTGCCCGACAAATGAAAGATATACAAGCTGATATTGTGGTTCCCGTTCCGGATACGGGAATATTTTCCGCACAAGGCTTTGCACAAGAGTCCGGTATAGAATTTCAAATAGGATTTATAAGAAACCATTATGTCGGTAGAAGTTTTATAAAACCTTCTCAAAAAATGAGAGAAGTAACCGCAAGATTAAAATTGTTCCCGATAAAAGATGTTATTGACGGTAAAAGAATTGTTCTTATAGACGATTCGTTGGTTAGAGGAACAACGGCACAAAAAATAGTTAAAATTTTAAGAGATGTAGGTGCAAAAGAAATACATTTTGCCCTGTCTTGCCCGCCGGTAATATCACCGTGTTTTTACGGAATAGATACGCCGAATAAAGATAAACTAATTTCTTCCGTAAAAAGTAAAGAAGAAATAAAAGAATTTTTAAATGTTGACAGTTTAACTTTTCTTGATATAAATAACATGAAAAAAGCTTGCAGCAGTGACGGTAACACGGAAAACTTTTGCTGTGCCTGTTTTGACGGAATGTATCCTTCCAAAATTACCGAATAATATAAAATACTGCATGGTTTGCAAATTCTTTGTGTGTTACGGGCGTTGTGTTGTTGTTGCTTGACATCTTCAAAATTGATATACTTATTTAATTATAATTTTCGGCTTAAAAATTGAATATTACATACAAGTTTTAAGGAGGCAACAATGGCTTTTTACTTTTCCGAACCGTCTCATACATTTAACGAATATCTTTTAGTTCCGGGATATTCCGACGAAAATTGTATTCCGGATAATGTAAGTTTAAAAACTCCGCTTGTAAAATTCAATAAAAAGAAAAAAGAAAAACCGTCTTTAAATATTAATATTCCTATGGTTTCTGCTGTTATGCAAGCTGTTTCAGATGATAAAATGGCTATTGCTTTGGCAAGAGAAGGCGGAATAAGTTTTATTTATGGAAGCCAAACAATTCAAAATCAGGCAGCAATGATTTCAAGAGTCAAATCATATAAAGCAGGTTTTGTAACATCCGATTCCAATGTTCGACCGGACCAAACTCTGGAAGAAGTTATAGAATTAAGTAAAAAAACGGGACACTCTACATGTGCAGTAACCGATGACGGTACAGCACACGGAAAACTTGTAGGAATTATTACATCAAAAGATTTTAGAATTTCACATTGTAAACCCAATTCAAAAGTTTGTCAATATATGACACCGCTTGCAGATATGGTAACAGGAAAAGAAGGTATTACATTAAAGGAAGCAAACGAAATTATTTGGAATAAGAAAATTAACCAGCTTCCCGTTGTAGATAAAAAAGGTAACCTTGTATCTTTAATTTTTAGAAAAGATTATGCAACACATGAAACTCATCCTTTAGAATTACTCGATTCCAATCACAGATATATTGTAGGTGCAGGTATTAATACAAGAGATTATATGGAAAGGGTTCCTTCTTTAATTAAAGCAGGAGCTGATGTTTTTGTTTTAGATTCAAGCGAGGGATATTCTTATTGGCAGGCAAAAGCTCTTAAAGATATACATAAAACTTTCGGTAAAAATATAAAAGTAGGTGCGGGAAATGTTGTTGATGCCGACGGTTTTAATTTCCTTGCAGAATCGGGTGCCGATTTTGTAAAAATAGGTATCGGTGGCGGTTCAATTTGTATAACCCGAGAACAAAAAGGTATCGGCAGGGGACAGGCTACCGCAACTATTGAAGTTGCAAAAGCAAGAGATGCTTATTATAAAAAAACTGGTATATATATTCCTATATGTTCCGACGGCGGTATAGTGCAAGATTATCATATAACTTTGGCTTTAGCTATGGGTGCCGATTTTGTTATGCTAGGCAGATATTTTGCAAGGTTTGATGAAGCTCCTTCAAACAAACTTGTTGTCAACGGAAATTATGTAAAAGAATATTGGGGTGAAGGTTCTAACCGTGCAAGAAATTGGCAAAGATATGATTTAGGCGGTAAAAAAACTTTAAGTTTTGAAGAAGGTGTAGATTCTTATGTTCCTTATGCCGGACATTTACACGACGGTATTTCGGTAACTTTAAGAAAAATAACACATACAATGTGTAATTGCGGAGCATTATCAATTGCAGAATTACAGAAAAAAGCAAAGCTTACACTTGTAAGCCAAACGACAATTAGTGAAGGTTCGGCACATGATGTTATTGTAAAAAACACTTCAATGCAAAGTTAAAAATATTTAACTTAAAATATTTGTCCTGGTAATTTCAGTTTTTGTTTCGGTTTGAATTGTTTATCAAATTCTTCAGCTTCTTTTTCGTCAACAAAATAACCTTTAGGTGTAGAATATTCACCGGTAATACCGTTAAGATAACCGGGGATTAACTCTTTACATAAAAAGAATGAAGAATCAGCACCTTCGGGCAAACCGTGATACCTTATTCCGAACTTACTTGCAAAAGCAAATCCGCTTTTACCGTAAAAAGCTATATTTCCCTCAAAACAAACTGCACCACAACCGAAATCTTTTGCCTTTTCAAGAGAATAGTCAAGCAATATTTTTCCGTAACCTTTTCTTTTTAATTCGTTAATAATACAAATAGGTCCCATCGCCATAATAGGAATATTTTTACCGCTATCGGCTTTAATAACAGCTTTCATAAATACGTTTTGTCCTATCAATTTACCGTCTTTTTCCATAACGAAATCAAGTTCATGAACAAAATCTTTATCGTTCCTTAATTGATTAAGCACATAATGTTCCAAACAGCCCGGACGATATACATTCCAAAAACTTTCTCTTACTAAATTTTCAACCGACTTATAATCAGCCGGTTGTTCCAACCTTATAATATAATCTTTTACCATTTTTTCTCCACTCTTCTAATCTTCCAAGAAATCGTATTAAGCTTTTTTTATGCTTAATGTTATACCGAATGCAACTGCTGCCAACGAGATTAAAACCACAAAAGGAACCGTATATCCGCCGGATACTGCAAGCAAATAACTTTCAAGCGATGCTATAAGTGATGCTATTAATAAATTCAAATTGAATACGGAAAAATTTAAATTATAATTTTTCTTACCGAAAAAATCTGCAATAAATGCCGCAGATATTGTCGGGCAACAACCGAACGATAAACCCACTATACATAAACCTGCAATACATAAAATAACCGACGAATTAATTACTGCCGTCAATATAACTATTCCTGCAATAATAGTTAAAATATCCGCATATATCATTGTTTTTTTACAACCGAATTTATCAAATATCAAACCGCAAATTATTCTTCCAAAACCGTTACAAATCGATAACACTCCGACCATAGTTACGGCCAAAGTTTCAGTTAGTCCGCTTGCAAGAGAAATATCTTTTGCAATGGAAATTACAGTGTTTCCGCAAGCTGCCAAAAAAGTTATAACGGCTAATGCCTTCCAAAAAGATAAACTTTTAAGCATTTCTGTTAATGTATAATCTTTTACCTGCAATGTTGTTGTATTTGAAGTTTTGGTATCAACATCAAATATTCTTGTTTTAAGTATCAATGCACAAGCAAACAAAACTATAAACAATGCAACACCTATCGATAAATATGTGCTTCTCCAACCGAAATTTGCAGCTGCTATTGTTTTTGCGGCAATACTTCCTATAATTAAAGAAGATGCTCCGTAACCCATAAGAAGAACACCAGAAGAAAAACCTTTTTTATCCAGAAACCATTGATTTACCGTCGATATTATGTTGTTGTAAGCAATACCGATACCAAGTCCGCAAATTATTCCGTAAAAAATATATAGCATTGCTATACTGCTACCGGATAAAAATGATGTAAAAATAAAACCTGCACCCGAAAGAATTGCGGAAATTATTAATGTATTTCTTAAACCTATTTTTTTGTTTAGTAAACTGCCTAAAATACCGCCTAAACAAAAAAAGCTCATTGTTAATGTAAAATTTACAGTTAACTGTGGAACCGTCCAACCGAAATTTTGTGCCAAAGGAACTTTTAATATAGACCAAGCATAAACCGTTCCCGCAAATAAAAGTGCAATTGTTCCGACGATTAAATACAAATATCTTTTTGTGTTATTCATTTTTATTCTTCCTATATATTAATTATTTATTACTTTTATTATATAAAAGAAATGTTTTCTAATACAATTACAAAATTTAATTTGGTTATAAGTCTTTTTTATTTTTTGTTATAATAAATTTATGTATAAAAAAATAAGGCAATATTTGCTAACATTACAGGATAAAAAATATAAGGAGTTTCATTCTTCATTATGCCCGGGAACGAACAACATTATCGGTGTTCGAGTACCTGTTTTAAAAAATTATGCAAAAAAACTGTCAAAACAAGAAAATTTTAAAAAATATATTTCTTTCAATAAAACAAAATATTATGAAGAAGTAATGTTGCAGGGAATACTTATAGGTTTAGTAAAAAATTCCGATATAAAAGAAACTTTTATCATGTTAGAAAACTTTATTCCCAAAATAAATAATTGGGCAGTATGTGACATTTTTTGTGCGGGATTAAAAACTGTAAACAAAAACAAAGAAATTTTTTGGACTTTTATACAAAAATATTTAAAATCCGACAAAGAGTTTGAGTTAAGGTTTGCAATAATTATTATGTTAGACTATTTTATAGAAGAAAAATATATAGACAAAGTTTTAAATATATTGGATAAAATTAAACATGACGGATACTATGTTAAAATGGCAACAGCTTGGACAATATCGATAGCATTTATAAAATTTAAAGATAAAACTTTTAAATATTTAAAACAAAATAATCTTGATACTTGGACATACAATAAAGCTTTGCAAAAAATTATTGAATCTTTACGAGTTGATAAACAAACAAAAGAAATTATAAAAAAAATGAAACATTAGTTTTATTATTTTGAATTATTAGAAAATTTTACAGCGGTAAGAATTGATTCTATCATCGAAGTTTCATCTGCTTTATTTTTACCTGCAATATCAAATGCGGTTCCATGCCCGGGAGAAGTTCTTATAAACGGTAAACCGGCAGTTAAATTAACTATTTTATTTTTATTAATAATTTTTAAAGGTGTCATAACCTGGTCATGATACATACAAACTATTAAATCGTAATTACCTTTATACATTTTTGCCCAAGCAACATCACATGAAAAAAAATCTGCAATATTATATTTTTTTGCTTTTAATTTTTTTATTGCAGGTATTATAATTTGTTTTTCTTCGTTGCCCAACAAACCGTTATCACCGCAATGAGGATTTAAAGAAGAAAAAATTATTTTAGGATTTTTATTTGACATTTTTCTTATTAAACAAGCCGATATTTCAGTCGTATCAACTATATCTTTAACCGTAAGTTTTTTTGAAATTTCATGCACAGGTAAATGTCTTGTAACCATTACCGAATTTATGTTACCACATATCATCATCATGCAAAACTTTTTTACTTTTGTTAAATTCGCAAGAATTTCTGTATGTGCAAAAAATTTTGTTTGTGCAAGTTTAAAAGATTCTTTTGAAACCGGTGCCGTTATTAGAGGTATGTTGTTATCTTTTAAACACATTTCAGCGGCTTGTTCTATTGCATTATAAGCAATAAGTCCTGCCTGTTTTGAAGGGACACCTATTTTAACTTTATTATTAAAATTTGATGTAAAAACAAATTTATATTTTGAATTATTTATATTAAAATAATCTTTTATAACGGTTTTATCTCCGAAAACAACAGGGCTGCAAACCCTTTGAACTTTCAAAGAATTTACAGCCCTAAAAACTATTTCGGGACCTATACCTGCAGGATCACCTATTGTTATTGCAACTTTCGGTTTTACCATATTACCAAACTTGGTTTATTTTTATTGTAGCTTTTGCTTTCAAACTTTCAAGCCATTGGTCATAAGCCTTCTTTGTATTCTGCTGATATAAAACTTCCATTAAATCTTTTTTTACATCATCATATACGAAATTTGTACTTGCTTTTCTTTCCTCAACTCTAAAAAAATGATAACCATAATCGCTTTTTATAGGTTCTTTTGTCCATTCACCTACCATTAATTTGAATACCGCATCTTCCAAAGGTTTTGCCAAATCGCCTTTTACTATAACACCCATATCACCTTTCCTTTGTCTTAAAGCTTCATCTTCAGAATATTTACCGGATATATCAGCAAAACTCAAACTTGTATTAGCCAATTCCTTTTTTACTGTTGCAACTCTTGCAAGAGCAGCTTTCTTTTCTTCTGCAGTATCATTTTTGCCGGACTTTATAAATATTTGCCTTACTCTAACTTGTTCCGAAGACATTCTTTTTAATAAAACGGCAACATTGTTAATCAATTCTTTTTGGTCTGCAGGAACATTAACTGCTTCTCCTCTCATTTGTTTCCTTACATTTTCATAAAAAGACTTGCATTCCTGTTCTGTCGGTTGTTTTACTTTGTTTTTCATGGTCTGCTCAACATATCTCATACTCATCAATTGTTCTTCTATTCTTTTTTCAAATTGAGCATAAGTAATTTCTTCTTTTTTTAATTCGGCATTAAAATCGGCATCACTTGCAAACCTTCTCTTTATTTGATTTACGGCATCATTAACTTCTCTTTTTTGAACTTTTATTTTTGCTTTTTTTGCTTCCTGTATTAAAAGCATTTGATCTATTTTTTGATTCAATATTTGATTTTTTAAATCATTAAGTTTAGCTTCCGTTTGTTCCGAAACAGGAGTAATTTGCATTTGCTGCTCAATTATAGGAGATGCAATTTTAACAAATTCGGAATTCATTAATGGTTCTCCATTGACAACAGCTAATGTTTTGTCACCTGCCGTTTCTTCGGCTACTGAAAAACCTGCTATTGCACAAATACAAAATAAACTGACTAATAATTTTTTCATTTTTAAAATCTCCTTTTTATTCAATATTAAAATTATCTAATTTTTCATTACTTTGTTCATCTTGTTCTGTCGTTTGTGCCTCCTGTATTGAATTTAATTTTTCATAATCTACCGTCACATTAAGTTTATTTTTTGTAGTTTCAAACCAATTTTCGATTTTTTGTTTTTCTATAGTCCTTCTTATTTCTTCTTTTGCAACTTCCTCGGAAACTGCCGGTAAATTCTCTTCTGAAACTTTTGTAATAATATGTATTCCGAATGGAGTTTCAACCATATCGGAAATTTCACCTTTCTTTAAATTAAATGCAACCGTTTCAAATTCAGGTATCAGTTCTCCTTTTTTAAATGGCCCTATCAAACCGCCTTTTTGTGCCGATATTCTGTCTGTTGACATTTCATTGGCAACTTTATCAAAAGGTTCTTTATTATTTAATCTATCCAAAGCAGTTTTTGCATCTTCCTTTGATTGAACCAAAATATGTTTTACTACTATTGCAACAGGGTTTGTAAAATCAGTTTTATGTTCTTCATAATATTTATTTACTTCTTCGTCACTTGCCGTTAATGATGCTTGTAAATCTTTTAAGAACATTTCCATCATTAAACCGTCCTGATAATCTTTAAACTGTCTTTTTTGTTCGGCTTCAAAATCTTTAAGAGCCTCTTTATATTCTTTACTTTTATTTATTTTAGCTTCTTTTGCGGATTCAACTATTATTTTCTCTCTTACAAACAAATCTATAAATTGCTTCTTACCTTGTTCCGTATTGATATATGCCTGATATGCCGGAGGAGCAGAATTTACTCTTTCGGTAAACATTTCTTCAGTTATTGTTTCATTACCTACCTTTGCAATTACATTTTCCTGCTGCTTACATGCTGCCAAACCGATTAATAAAAACATTAAAACAAACAATACATTACAATACTTCATAACAACTCCTTTATATTTAAAAACCTTAATATTTTATTATACTAAAATTTTACAATTAAAGCCACTTTACAAATTTATTTTATCGGTTCATATCTGTCGTTTGTCATTTCCATACATCCATACTTCCTAACTCTATATATCAAAAAAGATCCGAATTTTATTCCGTCAAATCGTTTTCTTCAGTTTTTTCTTCATTTTCTTCCTCATTTTCTTCTTCACTTTCGGTTTTTTCTTCTTTTTTCAAAATAACAATGGTTACTCTTCTGTTTTTCTCTTTTTCTTTTAAATCTTCATTTGAAGCTATCGGATTCTCCTTACCGTAACCCACCGCTTGCAATCTTTCCGCCTGTATACCTTCTTTTACCAAATAAGCATAAACTGCCTGTGCTCTAATATAAGACAACAGTAACGGGTCTTTTGTTTCACTATCATCCGTATAACCTTCAATTAAAACTTTATTTGCCTGATATACCTTAAGTAAGTCTGCCGTTTGGTCCAATAAAGAAAGAGCTTCTTCATTTATATTACAACTGTCCGAAGAAAAAAGTATTACACTTGATAAATCTACAAGTAAAGCAAGCGGTTCCTCTTTTACGACAATATCCGAAATATCTCCTTTAAGATCACATCTTATAACAGTCAGCTTCTTTTCAGTTTGATTGTAATTACCGGTTAAATCGTAAGCAGTTGATACAATTTTATATTCTCCCGGTTTAATCAGCTCATTATATATATCATCTTTTCCGTCCCAAAAAATATTTTGAAATTCTTTGTTTTTTAAATCCCAACTTTTAACCGGCAGATTTTTTTCGTTTAAAATTTGTAAAGAAGTTCTATTAAAATCAATACCTGTTTCATCACCCACATTAGATGCAATTGTAAGTTCTTTTAATAATTTATCTTCGGAAATAACAATTGTATCCATAGATGTTTGTAACAACACATAAGGCAAAGTTCCGTCAACAGTTATATTACCATCGACAGACATGTCTTCTTTATTAACAATAATCTTAAAGAAATATTTAAAATTTCCTTCAATAAAAGAATTTCCGTTATTTGCATTCCATGTTATGTTCTCATTCGGAAATCCTGTTCCGGAAGATATAAAAACTTCTTTAAAATTATTATCGGTAATTTTTAGTTCCCAATATTTTATTTTTACATTGTTATTAAATTGATAAAATTGGAATTCCGTTTGTGAAGCAAGCCCTATTGAATTGTTTGGAGAAATATTTGTATTATTGACGGATAAACCTAAAAAAGTTTTTTCTTTATAAGAAAACAGAACTGTGTTGTTATTTGAAGATATTTGAGTTACGGATAAATTTGGAACTTGTTGCCGTGTGTAAGCAAAAGAAAAAAACATCAACAGAAAAGAAAAAACTAATACAATTTTTTTTAACATTAAAACCTCTTGGGGACGGAAAATTTTCCGTCCCCAAAATATTACCGGTATTAAAATTATTTTTTAACTTTTGTTTTTGCAACTGCTTGTGCTGCTGCGAGCCTTGCAATAGGTACTCTGAAAGGTGAGCAAGAAACATAAGTCATTCCGATAGCATTACAGAACTCAACGGATTTAGGTTCTCCGCCGTGTTCACCGCAAATACCTATCTTCATTCCTTTTCTTACACTTCTTCCTTTTTCAAGACCCATTTTAATCAATTGACCAACACCTTCTTGGTCTATTGTTTGGAAAGGATCTGCAGGAATAATTTTCTTTTCCTGATAGTCACCCAAGAAAGCACCAACATCATCTCTTGAGAATCCGAAACTCATTTGCGTTAAATCGTTTGTACCAAATGAGAAGAATTCTGCTACATTTGCAAGTTTATCTGCTGTTAATGCTGCCCTTGGAATTTCTATCATTGTTCCGAAAGAATAATCAAGTTTTTTAACTTTTTTTGCTTTTTTCAAAACTTCAGCATGAACTTTTTCAACTATAGCTTTTTGAAGTTTCAATTCGTTTTCAGTACATACAACAGGAACCATTATTTCAGGATGAACTTTTTTGCCTTGCTCCAAAAGTTCAACTGCAACTTCAAATATAGCTCTTACTTGATATTCGGTTATTTCGGGATATGTAACACCAAGCCTTACACCTCTATGCCCCATCATCGGGTTAGATTCGTGAAGAGCATCTGCTCTTGCTTTGAACTCATCTAATGAAATTTTTAATGCATCAGCAATATCTTTTTGTTGAGTTTTTTCTCTTGGAACAAATTCGTGTAACGGTGGATCTAACAATCTGATTGTTACCGCATATCCGTCCATAGCTTCCATCGTTCCTTTAATACTTTTTTTCATATACGGAAACATTTTATCCAAAGCTTTCTTTCTTTCTTCAGTTGTTGCCGAAGCAATCATTTGTCTTAAGAAAAATAAAGGTTTTTCGGAATTTTCACCGTAAAACATGTGTTCCGTTCTGAAAAGTCCGATACCTTCTGCACCGAATTTTCTTGCTTTTTCTGCATCTTGCGGGTTATCTGCATTTGTTCTGATTTTAAGTCTTCTTATAGAATCACAAACTTTTAAGAAATCAAATAATATTTTGTTTTCGGTAGCATCAACCATCTTTAACGCTCCGTCATAAACAAAACCTTTTGTTCCGTTAAGTGTTATATAATCACCTTCTTTAAATTTCTTTGTACCGATTGTCATTGTTTTTTTTGCTAAATCAACAGAAATATCAGCACAACCTACGATACAGCATTTTCCCCATCCTCTTGCAACGAGTGCTGCATGTGAGGTCATACCGCCTCTTGCGGTTAATACTGCTTGAGCTGCTCTCATACCTTCAACATCTTCGGGGTTTGTTTCTTCTCTTACGAGAATAACTTTTTTACCTTTCTTTGCCCAAGCAACGGCATCTTCGGCAGAAAATACTATTTGACCGTTTGCTCCCCCGGGACCTGCAGGAAGACCTTTTGCCAAAACTTTTGCACCTTTTTCTGCTTTAGAATCTATAATAGGATGTAACAGTTCATCCAACTGTGCAGGAGAAACTCTCAATACCGCTTCTTCTTTTGTAATGAGTTTTTCTTTTATCATGTCCATTGCCATTTTAACCGCGGCAGGACCGTTTCTTTTTCCAACTCTGCACTGTAACATCCACAATTTTCCTTCTTGAATTGTGAACTCGATATCAAGCATATCTCTGTAATGTTTTTCAAGTTTTTTCTGTATTGAATCAAGTTCTTTATAAACTTTAGGCATAAATTTTTCAAGAGAAACTTCACCTTTATTCTGTTCTGTTTTTGTTGCTTCGTTAATAGAAGCAGGAGTTCTTATACCTGCAACAACATCTTCACCTTGTGCATTTACAAGATATTCACCATAAAAATGTGCATTTCCGTTTGCAGGGTTTCTTGTGAAAGCAACACCGGTTGCCGAAGTATCACCCATGTTACCGAATACCATGGTTTGAACATTTACTGCTGTTCCCCAATCTTCCGGAATTCCTTCAATTTTTCTGTAAGCGATAGCCCTTTTTCCGTTCCATGATGCAAAAACCGCTCCGATTCCGCCCCAAAGTTGTTTCATCGGATCATCGGGGAATTCTTTACCTAAAACTTTTTTAACTACTACTTTAAACTCTTCGCAAAGTTTTTTCAAATCGTTTGCATCAAGTTCCGTATCTTTTGTTACACCTTTAGCTTTTTTAGCTTTATCCATAACTCTTTCGAGTTGTTTTCTTATTCCCATATCGTCTGCCGGTTCTATTCCTGCAGATTTTTCCATAACAACATCGGAATACATCATTATTAATCTTCTATATGCATCATAAGCGAATCTTTCATTATTTGTTTTTGCAATTAAACCGGGAAGAGTTTTTGATGTAAGACCTACATTCAAAACTGTTTCCATCATACCGGGCATGGAAGCTCTTGCACCTGATCTTACCGATACCAAAAGAGGATCTTTCGGATCACCGAATTTTTTACCCATAATTTTTTCAACTGCTTTTAAAGCTGTTGTAACTTGTTTTTCAAGTTCCTTAGGATAAGTTTTTTTGTGGTCATAATAATAAGTACAAACCTCTGTTGTAATTGTAAATCCTGGAGGAACCGGAAGTTTTACCTTTCCTGCCATTTCAGCAAGGTTAGCACCTTTACCACCGAGAAGATTTCTCATACTGCCGTTACCGTCTGCTTTTCCGCCACCGAACGAATACACAAATTTAGCCATACTTTCATCTCCTTTTTTATATTTTAAAACCTAAAAATATATTGTAATAGTTTAACAATTTACTTACTAAACTGTCAACTAAAAAATACTTTTTGTAATTTTACAGTTGACGAAAGCATATTATTTAGATAGAATAATCTAATATGTTACAGCAATTTATAAAAAAAATGGAGGCTATATGAAAAACTTATCAGTAATTATGTTGTTAGCTTTATGTCTATGTATTGGAGCTTGTGCAAAGAAACAAACTACTAATCAAAACGGAGCATTAGGGGATGAAGCTTTTACTGCTCAAGGTGAGCCGATAACCATTGACGATATTAAGTTTACGGATGAACCGTCTTTGAGAGATTATAATGTCGATAAAAGGGCTTCTTTGGTTACAATATATTTTGACTTTGACAGCAATTCAATAAGTGAAACCGCAAAAGAAATTTTAAAAGAAAATGCAAAATATTTAAAAGACAATCCTGATTTAAAAATTGTTGTTGAAGGACATTGTGACGAAAGAGGCACGTCGGAATACAATTTGGCATTAGGGCAAAGAAGAGCATTGAAAGTAAAAGAATATTATGTTCAATTAGGAATAACTCCTGCAAGAATAGCAACTATTTCTTATGGAGAAGAAAAACCTGAAGACAAAAAAAGTAATGAAGCTGCTTGGGCAAAAAACAGAAGAGCAGAAACAAAGGCTATAGTTAAATAAAGTGTATAAAATTTTAATATTATTATTTACTGTTGTATTTTCGTTTTTAGGTTGTACTGCTTTAAATCAGCAGACAAATGCCGATTTAAGGGGAGAGCTTGCACAATTACAGGTTGCCAATAAAAATTTAGAAGCGAAACAGATTGATTTGTATTCTAAATATGACACTAATTCATCAGCTGTTGATTTATTGTCTGCTTCCGTTCAAGAATTAAACAGGCAAATTTCTTCGTTAAAACAAAAAATTCAAGATTTGGAAACAGTTCAAAAAAATAATCAACAAAATAGTAATTCAAATTTGATTTCAAATGATATACCGGAAAGCCCTTCCCAAGCTTTTAACGATGCATACAACGACTTTCTTGTAGGAAGATACGAACTTGCACAAATGGACTTTAAAACTTTTTTAAAGAAATATCCCGACCACGATTTAGCTGCACAAGCACAATATTACATAGGAGAATGTCTATATTCTCAAAGTAATTGGGCAGATGCTTATCAAGAATATAAAAATATAGAAGATAATTATAAAAATTATGAGCTTGTTCCTGCTGCAAGGTTAAAAATGGCACTTTGTTTGGAACTGTTAGGAAAAAAGAACGAAACAGTTTTAGTGTTAAAATCAATATTGCAGGATTTTCCTAAAAGTGCAGAAGCTTTTACCGCTAAAGAAAAGTTAAAAGTATATACAAAATGATAGAATCATTAGTAAAACATAAACTTTTTCCTTTTTTTGTTTTTTCTGTTTGTCTTCATCTTTTTGTTTTAGTTTTTGTTTTTTACAATGCAAAAGGCAAAGATAAATTTATACAAATTCCAATAGATGTAAATTTTGTTTCACCGGTGGAAATAAACAATAATACGATAAACGAAACACTTATTCCTAACAAACAGGAAATAAAACAGGAAGACAAAACAGAAGTTAAACAAGAAGTTAAGCAGGAAGTTAAAACTGAAATTAAAGAAACAAAAGTTGATCCGGACAGTATAAAAATAGCAGAAAAAAAGAAGAAAAAAGAAAAAGAGAAAGAAAAAAAGAAGAAAGAAAAAGCAAAAGAACATAAAGAAAAGCCTAAAAAAGAAACAAAAAAAGAAGAACCTGTTAAGCATGAGAAAAGTTCTACAGAACGAACTGCTACAAATACGGATAATCTTGATACATATTCAAACAGCACAAGTAGAGGAGTTATGTTTGATAATGCCAATTTCAAGTTTTCTTATTACACCAATTCAATTGTAAAAAAAATAAGAAGGAATTGGCGATGGTCAAGTTCATATACGGTGTTAAGAGCAGTTATTTATTTTAAAATTGACAGAAATGGAGATATTATTTATACAAAAATAAAAGAGTCTTCCGGTGATGAAGAGTTTGATAAAAATGCTTTAAGAGCAGTTTTATTATCAAGTCCTTTTGCACCATTACCGGAAACATATTATGAAAAAGATTTAGGAGTTTATTTTGAATTCAAATTTAATTAAATTAAAAAGTATTGTTTTATTATTTGTGCTTATTTTGTTTTCAGGGTTTACATTAAGTTTTGCCGACGACGATGTTTATTTATCGTTATCCGCTAACAGTGCAAATAGGTCAGGTATAGGGCTTGCCGACTTTGTTCCGGTTAACGGAACTTTTGAAGAAATGGAAACTTCAAAAGATTTCCGAGATGTATTGGAAAATGATTTAATTTTATCAAGACATTTCAATGTGGCTACTGCAAATACATCTTACAAGTTTGATATGAATGCTCATTTTTCTTATTGGGCACAAAAAAATGTTTCCGTAATTCTAACGGGAAATATTTCGGTTGTGGAATTAACAAAAGTTGTTATAACAGTTAAGATGTATGATGTTGACAGCAAACAGCTTATATGGGAAAAAAAATATAATAATTCGACAACAAATTATAGAATCATAGCACATCAAATAAGCGATGAAATAGTAAAAAGGTTTACCGGCGAACCGGGTATTGCTTGTTCAAAAATAGTTTTTTCCAATAATAATACGAGATATAAAGAAATTTATGTGATTGATTATGACGGATATAATTTAAGAAGAATAACAAAAGATAACGGAATAAATATTTTACCCAAATGGGTACCTAATACATCTCAAATAATTTATACAACTTATCTTTATCATAACCCGGATTTATTTCTTATAGATATTTCAAAAAATAAAAGAAAAGCTTTATCAACCATACAGGGCTTAAATGCTCCTACTTCTTTCTCTCCCGATGGAAAAACCATGGTTGCAACTTTATCAAGAGGGGCTTATCCTAATTTATATCTTTTAGATGCCAATGGAGTGGTTTTAAGAAGATTAACCCAAGGTAAATATATAGACACAAGTCCTTCTTTTTCACCAAGCGGTAAAGAAATAACATTTATTTCTGATAGAGCAGGTTATCCTCAGGTTTATATAATGGATATTGATGGTGTTAATTTAAGAAGGCTTACGGCAAAAGGAGCTTGTGATACACCCGCATGGTCACCAAGAGGAGATATGATAGTGTTTACAATGAAAGCAGATAAAAATTATGATATTTTTATTTATGATTTACCGAGAACCAAGTTATTAAGATTGACGGAAGATCAAGGAAACAACGAATCTCCTACATGGTCTGCCGACGGAAGATTTATAGCTTTTTCTTCTACCCGTTCAGGAAAAAGTGAAATATATATAATGGGGCTTGACGGTTCCGGAGTAAGAAAATTAGCTGATATTCCGGGAAGTTCTTTTACCCCGTCGTGGTCTAATTGATTTTAATTTTTTGGAGTTTCTATTATGTTTGAAAATAAAAGTTTATTTGATATTTTATCAATGGGCGGAGCAACACTTTATATCTTATTGTTTGCTTCAATAATTTCGATTACAATAATTGTTTTTAAAATTTTTGAATTTAAAACAAAAAATAGAATTCCAATTCAAAAATTCATGAAAAAAGTAAAATATATTTTGATGGAAAGAGACATTGTTGAAGTAATTTCTTTTTGTAAAAGGATAAATACTCCCGTTTCAAATGTTGTAAAAGCAGGTTTCGTTTATTTTTTGCAAACAAATAAAACAAATGCAAAAGAAGCAATGAGCAGAGAAATTCTTTTGGAAACGGTAAAACTTGAAAGATTTACAACAATAATAGGAACAATAGGAAGTATTTCTGTTTATATAGGTTTATTCGGAACAGTTATAGGAATTATACATTCTTTCAACAGTATTTCTTTAGCGGGCTCCGGTGGTATAAGTATAGTTATAGGTGGTGTGGCTGAATCTCTTATAGCAACTGCAACAGGATTATCGGTTGCAATACCCGCTGTTGTGGCATATAACTTTCTTTCAAAATCAATAGACAATTTTAATGTTGATATGGAATATGCCGTATCTGCTACGGACGAAATTATAAAAACATTACCGTCATCGGTACAAAAAAATGAACAAAAAAAGAAAAAATAGAATTGTTTCGGATATAAATATAACACCTTTTACCGATGTTGTTTTGGTATTACTTATAATTTTTATGATAACTACACCTATGCTTTCAAATAATGAAATAAAAATTAACCTGCCAAAAGCTGAAGTTACCGAAACAAATAAATCAAAAAATATAGAAATAAGTGTTGATAAAGACGGTTTTATTTATGTTGATAATAAACAAGTTCACTTAGCATATCTTGAAGAAGCAATTTTTAAAATAACCAGAAGATTTCCTAATAGTGCCGTTATTATTCAGGGAGATAAAAATGTTCAATATGATTTAATAATCCAAATAATAGATAAAGCAAAAAAGACCGGTGTTACAAAGTTTGCTTTGGCAGTTGATGCGAAAGGTAACGGAAAAAGAAAATGAAAAAGGTTTATATTTTAATATCTTTATTATGCATTTCTTTTATAATAAGTTATCTTTGCTATGCTCCGAATTTAATTGATATAGTAACAGGACAGGATGTTACAAATTTTACATTACAGTGGCCGTTGTTAAGATTATTTATTGAACCTTTTTATGCTTTTGCATACCATATTTTGACAATGGAAAGGTCAGGTTATATTCCTGCACTTATTTCATGGCTTGTATGGTCTATAGTGTTTGCCGTAATATTTTCCAAATCAAAAAAATTTAGCGGGAAAAAAACTGTTTTTTTCTCATTTTTTTCTGTCTTTTTTACTGCTTCAATAATTTCACTTGTTATTTTTTTACCTGTTAAAGGTCCTAAAATTATTCCTGATTCAAATAACTATATTGTTTTTGACCCACACTCTCACACAATTTCCTCAAGAGATGCAATATCAAATATTTATTCAAGTATGAATTTTCATTTTTTTCAAGGATATAACAAATTTTTTATAACAGAACATGATACTACAAGAGGTTTCTTTTTATTTCCAAAAAATGAGAGAGAAAATAATCTTTTCCCGGGAATACAAATAAGAACTACTGAAGGAATTTCTGTTTTACTTCTTTCTTCTAAATTTTTTCGCTATGAAGATTTTGCAAAAAAATCTCTTAAAGATTTAGTAGCTTTGGCACATAGTAATGATATGCTTGTAATTATGCCACATTGGTGGAAATGGCACAGACCACCTTTACAGGAAGTTGTTGATGCAGGTATTGACGGTTTTGAAATTTATAACTGCGGATACAGATATATTTCCGATTCGACAAGAAACGAAATTATTGATGTATGCAAAAAAAATAATTTGTTAATGTTAGGGTCTACCGACTGGCATGGTTACGGTTATATGACAAATGTTTGGTCAATAATACAAAATGACAAAAATAAAAATTTGTTAGATTTGTTAAAAGAAAGGCCGCAAATCCGTGTAATTGTTCACAATGTAAAAGGAACTCAATCAGTTATAAGATATATTTTTGAACCTTTTTATTTTGTAATACATTATTTAACTTACACAAAAATAAAATTTATTTTAAGTTTTTATATGATATTAACCTTTATTTTTGTATTTATCTCAACTTTTAAATTCAGAACCGTAATAAAATTTGTAAGTATTTTATTTGCTTTATTTTTTGACTGTGCATTATTTTATTTTGCAAATTTATTTACGGCAAATACACATAGTGTAATATTGCCGGAAACAATAATTCCCGTCTTGATAGGTTTTGTGTTTGTATGGCTTATTCTTTGGGGTATCGGTGGAAAAAATCTTTAATTTAAAAAACACCGTAATATTTGTATGCATTTCCGTTGTTTGGAAAATATTTTTGGCTGCTACTTTAAGTTTGCATCCTGATGAAGCATACTATTGGTTATGGTCAACAAATTTACAATTGAGTTATTACGACCATGCACCTATGGTTGCATACTTTATAAAACTTACGACTTTATTTTCAAATTCGGAACTTGCTGTCAGATTTTCAACAATAATAGTAACCGTTATTTTAACTTTTTTGTTATGGAAACTTGTTAAAAGTTTATTTAAAAGTGAAATTATAGCCTCTGCTTCGGTAATAATTTTACATTCGATGCCGATTTTATTTTCCGTTTCAATTATAACAACCCCCGATACACCTTCTTTTTTGTTTTTATCCATAGCAACTTTTTTTGTTTGGAAATTAATTGAAACCGAACACCAAAATTATTGGTATATTATAGGTTTATTTTTCGGTTTATCGATGTTATCCAAATATACTGCTTGTTTATTTTTAATGAGTTTATTTATTTATATGTTGCTTGATAAAAAATTATATTGGTTTAAAAGTTATCAGTTGTATTTAGGAATTATAATTTCAGTAATTTGTTTTTTACCGGTAATATATTGGAATTGGCAACACGATTGGGCTTCTTTTTCTTATCAAATAGGGCACGGACTTTCAAACAAAGGTATAAGATTTAATTATATTTTTGAATATTTGGGAACACAAGCAGGAGTTTTTAGTGTTATATTATTTTTCCCTGTATTGTATATCGGTATAAAATATTTGTTTTCAAAAAATACGGTAAAAATTTTTATTGCAGCTTTTTCTATTCCGATAATTTTGTTTTATGTTATTACCGCATTAAAAAGATTGCCCGGCGGTAATTGGCCTATACCTGCATATTTTACATTTTCAATAATAGCTGCAAATTATTTTGCAGACGGTAAAAATTTTAAGAAAAAACTTTTAAAAGTAAGTATTATATTTAATATTGTTATATCAATTTTAGTGGGATTACATGCAAAATTTACAATATTTCCAGTTGAATTAATTTCTGAAGATGCCGCTATTGCAGATACTACAAATTGGTTTTATGGTTATAAAGATTTAACTCAAAAATTGTTAAATGAAAAAGTAAATTTTGTTATGACTCCTTCTCATCAATTTTCTTCAACAATAGCTTACTATTCAAAAAACAAAATAAAAACTGCCGTTTTGCCGCATGAAACAAAAAAAAGTCAATACGATTTTTGGCCTTTACCGAAAGAATTTTCAAATTCAACCGGGGCTTTTGTTTTTGAATATAAAAGTGAGGATTCTTTTTTTAATACCAAAGGAATTTTTAATGATGTTTCAGATATAAATTTATTTGTTTGTTTTAGACATCATTTAGTCATAAAACAATTTGCAATTAAAAAAACAGGTTCGATAAAAAGTGATTTTAAATTTAAGCATCTCTAATTTTAATACCAACCAAATAAAAGATATTCTTTCCATAGAACAACAATCGCAATATTCTTCTTGGACGGAAAAAATGTTTTTATACGAAATCGGGAACAAATTTTCTTTTTTTAAAACTATTAATAATGATAATAAAATTATAGGTTATATTATTTACAGAATTATTTTTGATGAAGCTGAAATTTTAAACATAGTAATTGATAAAAATTTCAGAGGATTAAAAATAGGAAAAACCTTAATTGATTTTGCTATTGAAGATATAAAGAAAAAAAATTGTAAAGTTATTTTTCTGGAAGTTCATCAAAATAATATAATTGCTCAAAAACTTTATGAACAAACAGGTTTTAAAAGATACGGAATAAGACAAAAATATTATTCCGGTTTTGATGCAATATTAATGAAAATTGAATTATGTAATTTTTAGTATTACAAGAAGGGCTGTCAGGAAATAGTCTGATGCTATTATAAGTATCATAGATACCATAACTGAACTTGTTGTTGCTCTACCTACACCTTCTGCACCGCCGGAACATTGGAAACCTTTATGGCAGGCAACTATTACCAAAATAAGTGCAAATGCACAGGATTTTATAAACCCGTGCCAAAATGTTGTTACATCCATAACATTTAAAATATCACTCATATAAACCGTTGAAGGTACATCCCAGTTCATTGTTGTAACAACCAAACCGCCGTATACTCCGACTATATTTGCTATTGAGGTAAGTAACGGAACCATTAAAATACAGGCTATAAAACGAGGAACCGCAATATATTTAATTGGGTTTGTTCCTAAAGTATATAAAGCATCTATTTGCTCTGTTACTTTCATTGTCCCTATTTCTGCCGTTATTGCCGCACCTACTCTTCCGGTTATAACAACTGCAGTTAAAACAGGGCCTAATTCTTTAACCAAAGCATAAGCGGTAATCATACCTATATAGACGGGTTCGTTAAATAAATTTGAAGTTGCAGAACCTACCTGCAGTGCCAAAACCATTCCGGTAAAAAACGATGTTAATAAAATTATCGGGAAAGACCTGTAACCTACTTCCACCATTTGCAGAATTGTATTTTTTATGTTTATCTGCCCTTTAAAAATATAGATGAAAGTTTCTATTGTAATTTCTGCCGAATGTCCAAGCCCTAAAGTAACTTTATTTAAAAGTTCAAAAATAAAATTCAATAAACTAAAAATTTTTCCCGTTGTTTTTTCCATAATTATTAAACTAAAATTCTTGGGACCCTTGTTGAAATGGCACAGGTAATTTCATAATTGATTGTATTTTGTAATTTTGCAAGCTCTTCTGCTTTAATTGTTTCTTTATCCTGTGTTCCTATCAACACAACTTCGTCACCGACGGAAACTCCTTTAACACCGGTAACATCTATCATCATCATATCCATTGTAATTCTGCCTGCAATGGGGCACCTTTTACCCCTTACTAAAACATCTGCTTTATTTGAAAGGACTCTGCTGTAACCGTCTGCATAACCGACGGGAATTACGGCAATTATGGAAGCTTTATTTGTTACGAAAGTTCTTCCGTAACTTACACAAAAACCTGCGGAAACTCTTCTTAAATTTATTATTTTCGCTTTCCATGATAAAACGGGTTTTAACTTTAAAGCTTTTGCAACTACATGGTCAAAAGGAGTAAGCCCGTATAAACCTATTCCAGGGCGGACCATATCGAGATGTGTTTTTTTATCGGTCATTAAAGCTGCGGTATTCGCAACATGTGATATGAATTTTAAACCTAATTTTTTTGCATATTTTGCAATATCGTTAAAAATATCAAGTTGATTTTTTGTATAAGAAGGGTTTTTATCGGCAACGGCAAAATGTGTAAACATTCCGCTCATCTTTATTTCCGGCATTTCGGCAATTTTATCTATTACATGGTAAGCATCTTGAGGAGAAAACCCGAGCCTTCCCATACCGGTATCGATTTTTAAATGAAATTCCAATTTTTTATCAAGCCTTTTGGCCAAACCTGATAAAAATTGTAAGTCGTGTAAATTTGATAAACTCGGTGTCAAATCCCAGAAAACGGCAACTTCCAAAGCATCGGACGGATAAACTGTGCCTAATATTAAAAGATTTGTTTTTATGCCTGCTTTTCTGTATTGTATTCCTTCTTCAACGGAGGATACTCCTATCCCGTAAACTCCTGCACGGACAGCTTCTTTTGCAAGTTCAACTCCGCCATGACCGTAACCGTTGGCTTTAATAACAGGCAGAATTTTTGTGTCCTTTTTTAAACTTTCTTTAATTTTTTTTAGGTTAAAAAGAAAATCGCTTTTATCTATTTCAACCCAATTTTGACGGAAAAAAGTTAATTTTTTCTTTTTTGCAGACGGTGGTTGTTCCTTCATTACTTGTATTCCTCCATTGGAGATTTATTAAAAAACTTTGTAAATTCACTTTCAAAAATTAAATTGACGGTTCCGACGGGACCGTTTCTTTGTTTACTTATAATAATTTCTGCCGATTTCTTTAAATCTTCGTCCTGTTCTTCATTGTTTCTTACATAATAACCTTCTCTGTGAACAAAAGCAACTACATCGGCATCCTGTTCAATTGCACCCGAACCTCTTAAGTCCGAAAGTTGAGGTTTTTTAGAACCTGTTCTTTTTTCATTTTCTCTGGATAACTGCGAAAGAGCAAGCACCGGAACCTGCATATCTCTTGCAATTGATTTTAACGACCTTGAAACTTCCGCAATAAGGCTTGCTTCCGAGTCGGATTTATACATTGAAACGGTTTTTATAAGCTGTAAATAATCTATAACTATTAAATCAAGTTTTTTGCCTTTAGTTTCAAGTTTTCTTGCAAGTTTTCTTGCTGCTGCTCTTAATTCCGAAACCGTTATATCGGATTTATCCAAAATATATATTTGCGAATTGACCAATTTTTCTGCAGCCGTTGTCAAATTAGTCCAATCATTACCGGAAAATTGCCCACTTCTTAGTTTAAGACCGTTAACCAATGCACAGGAAGCCAAAAACCTTTTCATCAACGATTCTTTTGACATTTCCAAAGAAAAAATTGCAACGGTTCCTTTATTATTGACGGCAACATTTTCGGCAATGTTTAATGCAAATGCCGTTTTACCCATAGAAGGTCTTCCTGCAAGAATTATAAGTTCGGAAGGTTGCAAGCCCGATGTAAGTTTATCCAAATCGTCAAAACCCGTTTTTAAACCTGAGACATCTCTTTTATCCTGATGTAATTTTTCAAGTTCATATACGGTGGACTTCATTAATTGTTTCGGGGTAATAAAATCGGCGGAAACATTCTGCCTTGAAACATTAAAAAGATTTTCTTGTGATTGGTCTAAAATTTCTGTTGAAGGAAGTTTTTCTTCAAAAGCATCGGTTACCATTTTGGAACCGATATTTACTATTTGTCTAAGGATTGATTTGTCTTTGATTATATCTGCATAATATTCAACATTAGCAGCCGTTTTTACTTTGTCTATAAGGCCGGCAAGATATCTGCTTCCGCCGACCTCAATATACATTTTATTATTTTTTAATCTTTCGTTAACGGTAACAATTTCTACGGACTGTGTATCACTTATTTCTCTTATTGCACCGAATATAAGTTTATGAACTTCCCTGTAAAAATCCTCTTCTTTAACCAAATCAAGTGCCTTTATAACGGCATCTCTTTCTATCAGCATAGCACCGATTAAAGCCATTTCAGCATCTATTGATTGAGGAGGAACTTTTTCCAAACTTGTTACCATTTTTGTTGTTTAGTTTTTACTCTTCTCTTCAACTATATCTACTTCAACTTTTGCAATTACTTCAGGATGCAATCTTATATTTACCGACAATTTGCAAACTTCTTTTACGGGAGCAGGTAACAAAATATCATGCTTGTTGATTGAAAAACCCTGTTCCGCAAAAATTTTAGAAAGAGTTGCAGTTGTAATTGAACCGAAAATCTTTCCGTTTTCACCGACTTTAACTTTTGTTGAGAAAGTTGCTTTGGATAATTTTTCCGCAACCTCTTTTGCAGCTGCAATAATTTCCTCTCTCTGTTTTTCCAATTTAACTTTTTCTCTTTCCCAAATTTTCAAATTTTGAGGAGTTGCTTCCATTGCAAATTTTTTAGGTAACAAATAGTTTCTCGCAAAACCTGCGGAAACTTCTTTTATTTGACCTTGTCTTCCTACATTTGTTATATCCGATCTTAAAATAACTTTCATTATATAATTCTCCCTTATACTACTTAAAATTAGTTAGCTGCAAAAGGCAATAAAGCTAACATTCTTGCTCTTTTTATGGCTTGGCAAAGTTCTCTTTGATGTTTCGCACAAGTTCCGGTAACATTGCCGGAAAGTATCTTGCCGCCTTCGGTAACGAAAGTTCTTAACAAACTTACATTTTTGTAATCTATTTCTATTTTATCACTGCAGAAACGGCAAACTTTTTTCTTCATCGGTCCGCCTTTTCTGAATTTACCTGCATGTTTTGCATTAGCAGGACGAGTCGGTTTTTTTGTTGCTGTTGTTGACATATTTAATTTCCTCCAAAATTTTTAAAACGGAACTTCTTCATCACCCATATCTACATTACCGTCGGAAACATAATCGCTTTCAACGGCGGATGTATCTACCTGTGAACTTTGTTGAGCCTGCCCGGGTTCCTGACGGACAAGAATTTGAACTCTTGAAGCTATAACTTCAAGCCTTGACCTTTTTGTTCCGTCGGTTGACTGCCAGCTGTTAGTTTGAAGCCTGCCTTCAACATGAACGGGCATACCCTTTTTTAATCTGTCACCGCATCTGTCGGCTTGGTCACCCCAAACTATTATAGGCACAAATGTTGTCGGAGCATCTTTCCATTCTCCGGTTAATGTATCTTTGTATCTTCTGCCTATGGCAATATCAAACCTGCAAACCGATTTTGCATTTGAGGTTCTTCTTGTTTCTGGGTCCCTTGTAAGCCTGCCTACCAAAATTACACTATTCTGCTGCGGGAGTTGGTAATTCTGCTGGTTCATTGGCTACTGCCTCCGTTTTTTCTTCAGGTTTAACTTTTACTTCTTTTTTAGGTTTTGTTTCAACTTTTTTCTTAGGTTCAACTTTTACGGTTAAATACCTAATAATAGAATCGGTAACTTTAAAAAAGTTTTCCAAAGCAGAAACAACTCCACCCTTTGCTTCAATTTCCATGTAAACATAAATACCTTCACGGAATTTTTTTACATTGTAAGCAAGTTTTTTCTTTCCCAATTGTTGTAGATTTTTTACCGTTCCACCTGCAGATTCAACGATTTTTGAAACTTTTGCGGTTAATTCTTCTACTTTTGCAACATCTAATTCAGGTGAGCAAATAAAAGTACATTCGTAACTCATTTCTTCCTCCTTTTTGGATTTCCGTTACATTAAATAACGGCTTAGCCCTAAACATCTAGAGCAAAGTATAATTGAGTATATATTTTTTGAAAAGTAAATGCAAGAAAAAATTTTTATTATTACAATAATTTAGTCTTCAATTCCTATGTTATTAAACGAAATTAATTTTACAGGTTCTTTTATACTATTTAATGTTTTGTGATTATAATTAAGTATGCTATTTATATTCATTAAATTATTTATGCAATCAATTAAATTTAATTGTGTAGATACTGGATTTATGGTTAAATTTTTAACATCTCTGTTATCTATCATTATATCATTAATATTTTCCCTGTCTCTAAACATTATATTTAACTTATTTCCCCCTGTTTTAATATCTTTTATTCTGACATTACTGCTTGGTAAATCTAAATTTATATTACCGTTGTTTGTGTTGTATACATAGTCCGAATCAAATGTATGTTCTGTTTGTTTTAAATATATTCCATCGGTAGTATCCAAATTAACTTTACCGCCTTCATTATTAACATCAACGACAACAAAATTATTTTCCGAACCTATTTGACCGTTTTTAGCTTTTATTGTTATGTTGTTTGCTTTTATATTTTCATTATCACCGCCTAAATTTTTAACAACCAAAGATTTATCGGAAGCCAAATAAATATCCGAATTGTTGGAAACTGTTTTTTCTACGTCCAAGTTTTTATTCGGACTGACGATATTTATACCGTTTTCGGTTTCTGCATTCAAATATCCCTGTTCGGTTGCCGATGTATTTACACCTAAAGAATTATCTTGTGTTCCTATACTATCTGCTTTGATACTTATGTTATTTGCAAATATTGAAGCTTCATTATCCGGTAACAAATCTTTTACATTACCACCCGATTCAAGATTAACATCTCCTTTTTGTGCAGATATTTTTTCTTCTATTACAATATTACCACTTGAATCTAAATTTATATTGCCGTCTTGTGATGTTATATTATCTACAACAAAATCATCAGTTTTGTTATATCTTAAATTAACGGAACCGGTTGCATTAGCAGTAACTTTATTCGTATCTACCAATATTTTATCATTCGGATCACCTATATTTCCTTTAACTTCAACAAAATTCAAATTATTTGCTGTTATTTTTGAGTTCTCATTTGCATTTAAAATATCTTCCTGTGATTTTATGTTTGCATCGTTTGCCACTTCAATATTTCCTATTTTTAAAACAGTTGAATTATCATTGATTTCATCAAGTTTTGCATTGTTAATATAGATATCTCCTGTAGATTTTATATTTAAAACAGATTCTTCTTCCGTTAACATTACTCCAATATAATTATTACTATCACCTATATTATTAGCCTCAATATTTATTTCTTTTGCATTTATATTAACATATTCAATCATATTTGCATTAGTTAAATTGTTATTTGTTGTTATATTTATGGTTTCCGGTGAAGATATATAGGTAACAGCTAAATCTTTTACGGAATTCAAATAAATACTATAAAAAGACAATGCCGACAATGAACCTGTTAATGACAATACTAAAGGTTTTTCTTCCGTTCCCATTGTACCGTTAAAACTTTCAATTTTCAAATCTTTTCCTATAATATTAGGCTTACCTTCAGTATTAACATTATATATTCCGCCTAAAGAAGATATTATTATCGTGTCATTTGCACCTGCTTCTATTTGATTTATATTAATATCATCTTGTGAACCCAAATAAATCTTTTTATTTGCTTTTAATGTTATTTCTTTTGATATTATATCCACATCTTCTCTTAAAACAATTGTTGCAGCTATCAGATTACCATTATCGTCATACTCGAAAGAAATATTATCTTTTTCTACCGTTGCAAGCAAATTTTTATCTTCTAACGATAAAGAAGAATAGTTTGTCAGATATATAGTTTTTGCACCTTCTTGCTTTCCTATAGAACCGGTAACCGTTATTGTTACTTTATTTGCCGTAATATTTGGCTGTTCATTATCCAAATCACTTAAAGAAGAATCCGTAAATCTGTTAGAATTTATTGCATATTTAAGTTGTTCTTCTTTCCAACCTGCACCGCCTTCTTCTTCCTTTTTAAACAACTCCATTTTATTCCAAGAATTCTGTTTTTCCTGTTCGGTTCTTGTATCAACAAAATCGTTACTGTTAGTATCGTAAATACTTCCATCTACAAACAAATTAAGATCTTTTCCTACTTTTATTTCTTTTACCCCTAAATCTCCTGTTTGATTTATAAACATATCTTCCGAAACATCCGCAGAGGCTATTTCTTTAACTTGCATATTTACAACATTATCTGCGGTTCCGACAGAACCTAATTTAGAAGCTATGTATAACTGATTACCTTTTATTAATGAATTTTCATTTACACCAACGATATTATACATAGAACTTAAACTAATATTACCGTCTTTATTTGTTACATTATCAAACACCAAATTTCCTTTAGAATACAAATTAATATTCCCTGAATCCGTTACTGCATTTAATATTCCGTCTCTTAAATCTATAATTATATCATTGTTATTTCCTATACCGGTTTTTGCATTAAGTGTTATATTTTTAGCTGTTATTGAACCGCAACCGTTATTGGTTATTGCACCGTTAACGGATGTAATGGAAACATCACCTGTTAAATTTTTAATAGTGCCGTTTAAATAAATATCGTTTGATGAACTTATGGTCGCTTGTGAATCGGCATGCCCTACAAAATTTATTTTTATAGGATTTGATGCTTTTATACTGTGAGTTCTATAAAGTTTTGAACCTTGTTCCGTTATCGTTTTATACCAATATGTTTTAGTTGAAAATATCCACCAACCGGTAGAATAACTTCCCTGCTCTTTTCCTACCACAAGATTACTGAGTTCATATTCTTCATAAGTGTATTTATAATTTTTATCAGATGTGTCGGTAATCAAAACAGAACCTTCCAATAAAGGAGTTTCATTTAACATTATACTATCCGTACTTTTTGCCTGTTTGTCTTTAACCATCCAATCCATTCCCCAGAAAGAATTGTCTTCATAATATTTGGTTATTCTTGTTAATGTTTCCTGCCCGGTCATCCAGTTGTATCTTAAATTTTCGGTAGGATTGTATTGTGTTGTTAATCCGTCTATAATAATTTCATTGTTCGGATTACCGTTTGCATCTCTTGTTGTGCTGTCTACTTGTTTTATACTGTTACCGAGTTTCGTATAAATTGTTTCCAAAAATTTACCATCTCCACCTCTTTTGGATATATCTGTTATTTTTATTACACCTTCAATTTTGTTCCCAATATTTATTGAATTTAAAACTAAATCGTAACTTGAATTATTTTCTATATTTAACTTAGTATATCCGTCTAAAACTCTTAACTCACCGGCACCGGTTAAACTTGTATTTATAATTTCTCCGTAAAGTTCCAAATGTCCGCCCGAAACATTTATATTTGATAATTCTATCTTGTCGGTTTCAACATTATAATAAGCTATTGCATTCCCATATTTATCAGCTAATTGATATAACTTTGTTGCTGCCGGATCATGAGCATTTAACTTTGTTAAATAATCATTTTTAGCATCTTGTATAGAACCTATTTTCAAACTTAAATCACCATCATCTATAACAAGATTATAATCTGCAATACCGGCCTGAATCAAACCGTTTATATTTAAGTACCTACCACTTATAAATACATTGTTTCCTATAATTGAATTTGTATTTGCTATAGTTGGTGTATTATCGGAAGAAGAATTGCTTGTACCCGAATCTATAATACTTGCCCATTGTACTTCAGGAGCTCCGCCTATATGTCTAAAACCTTCCGTATATGTTTGAACTATATCTGCTTGAGTTTTTATATCTATTGTTTCTCCCAATATATTTCCTTTTGCATATATTGTTCCGAGTGCATCTACTTTTATTAATCCACTGATATTTTCCATATTACCTAACAATTCAATATTTGTTGTACGACCATCTTCATTTTCATAAGTTGATGTTATACTTATTAACGGTGTAGTTTTTTCTTGTTGTGATATAATATTTTCATTATCAAAGTTTGTAGTTTTTACTTTCTTGTTCATCTGTTCAATATCTTGTTTTGTTCGGACGGCATTTGTATTGTAAAAAATTATTCCGTTACCGGAACCGGCAATTTTTATATCGTTGAATCTTAAGAATAAATCACTGTTATTTTCAATAACAACTTCTGCATTTGCCTGTGCAGAAATTGTTCCACTACCTGTCAAATCATCTGCAAGAATAACGATATCACCTCTGTTAGCATAAATATTATCAAATGTTATAAAATCAACATCAAGTAAAACATCTTTATCTTTTTTAACAACATGCCCGTTTTCATCAAGAAGTCCAAGTTTTCCTAAATCATCTTTTACACGCTCAATATCTTTTTGATATGCTTCTTTTAGTATTTCATTTGAAGAATATTCTGCTTGTAATTTTTCTAACTTTTCCAATTCTTTTATTAAGTTTTCCCCTAAATTTTCCGTAGTTATATCCCAATTTACTTCCGATGATATAGGTCCGAAAATAATTTCTCTGTTTAATGTTATTTCTATATCTTCTATATTATTTACACCTGTTAAAAGTTCTCCGTCAATATTTATTTTCGTATATAATGTTTTTTTCGTATTGGAAACTTTATCACTGCTTGCAATATCACCATAAGTACTTACATAATCATAAACAGAACTAATGTCGTGTATCGGCATATCTCCTTCAATATAAATTGAGTCTGTACATTTTAACTGTGCATTTTTTTGTATATCTACAAAATTATTTATATTTAAAATTGCATCTGCCGTAGAATCTGCATCAAAAGGAAGTGCTGATTTATTCCAAATTTCCGTTTTTGCTTTCAAATTAGTTACAGCTCTTTTATCGTTATAAGGTTTTGTTAAATACAAGTATGTACTACCTTCTGAAAGAACATCTGCTCCTTCTTTTAATATTATTTGATTATCTACCGTTGATTCTGCACTGCTTTCACCATGAACAACTGTAGCGGCACCATAAGAACTAAGGTTTGCAATTGAAGAAATATCCAAATCCGATTTTGTATTTATTACTAAATCGTTAGCGGTTTTGATTGTTGCTTTTGCAATTTCAACTACAGCTTTATTTATGGAATTGTTTATTTTACTTACTACTGTAGGAACAGCTACAAGTCCGCCGCTGGAAAGAGTTGCAAAATCGACAGCTTTTATATCATTGTATGCATTAACTATAAATGTGCTGTTACCTTCGGAATCTTTTATTGTTTTTATATCCGCATCTTTATCAAAAACAACTTTTGTAGTATTTTTAATTTCCGTATTACTTTCGTTACTGCTGTCGGATATGAAACCGCCGCCTGTAAAATCTACACTTTTCTCATATTTGTTTTTCACGAAATTATTTTTTGCATTTGTTATAAATTTATTTGACGTTATTTTACTGCCGTCAAATTCTATTAACACATTTTGAGTGGAAATATTATCGGCACTAATACCTGAACCTTGTATTGCACCAACACTAACCATATCAACCGTGGAATCTTGACTTGTTGTATTTTCCGACAACAATTCAACACTATCACCTGTTATTACGGCTTTTCCTAAAATAATATTTGTATCGGAAGTATTTTCTGTATTTGATTGTGCTGTGGCAACATCAATTAAACCACCGGAACCGGATTCTGTTTCCGAATACAATTCATTCTTCGATATTGCTTGAAATTTTAAATTCTTACTTACCAACTTAGCATTATCTTTAATTTCAGTTTGTGTGTCTATATCGGATGTTATTGTAGAATCGTTACCACCGAAAGAAGCAGCTCCGCCGGCATATCTTTCTGCCTCGGTTTTCTGTTTGGATGTTGATTTACTTTCTATTTGCATACCGGTAACAGCATTTATATCTGAATTATTTTTTACGGTAGTTTTAACTTCACCTTCAACAGAACTTGTTGCAGAAGCGCCATTTGCTCCGATTAATGCTCCGGCTACTGCCATAGATTCAACTTCGGTATCCGCTTTTGTTTGTTCGGCAACAACAACTACCTTATCTGCCTTAATTTTTGTGTCTTCATCAACAATAACATTATTTGCCAATGTTATTTTTGTTTGTGCATCAGAAACACCTACTGCCAATGCTCCTAAATTTGCACCTATAACTTTTGCATGTCCGAAAACGGAAGAATTTGTTAATAAATTCAAAACATTATTTATATTTATTACACTGTTTTTACCTATTGTTGCATTTATAACATCGTTGACTGTGGCAATAGCAACTGCTCCTGAACCGGCAACTATACCGCCCGCACCTGCTTCAGCTTCCGCATATATATCAAAATTATTTTTTGCATTAACAGTTAAATTTTCACCGTCTACTTTTGAATTGTCACCTATAAATGCAGATGTTGTTCCATCTTTATCTATAATACTTACGGAAGCACCTACTGCACCTGCACCTGCTACTACACCTACTGTTTGAGAATTTTCGGTTGCAGTTGCATCTGCTATAATTTCTATTTTTTCGGTTCCTTTTAATTGTTTTGCATTGGAATATGCTAATGTATCGTTTGTTGAATTTGTTTTACCGACAACAGCACCTAAACTTCCATACATTGAACCTGCTCCCAAAAAAGCTAAAACTTTTGAAGTTACATTTGAAACAGATTTAATCAATATACTTTTAGCTTCAACTTCAGTACCGGAATCAATATATGCTTTTGTTGAGCTGTATAAATTTGACAATAATACGGATGCACCTAATGCTACCGCACCCAACGAAACAGAACCTGCAACATTATCCGTTATTAATTCATCTTCCGCTTTTACTTCAACTTTATTTCCGGCTTTAACTATTACATTTTTACCTATGAATGCTGAGGTTGAATTATCTTTTTCAATATTTTCATCAAATGTAGAATTTACATTCGTTTTATATTTTGAAAGATCCTTATTTACACCATTGAAGAAAGAAGAATCGCCATCTTCAAAATTTATTTGAGTAGTTCTGTCTAATTCATTATTTACGGTATTTTTTGTTTTACCTGTTTCTTTATTTGATTCAAAATCTATTGCAGAACCGAGGTTTGACACTGATATCGAACCGGAAAGTCCGGCAATGCCTGCACCTAAGCCTACAACAAAATCTTCTACTTTTTTTGTATTTTTTGCATGGACCGTTATATCTTTTTGTGCATATACCTTAACATTATCGCCTATTGCCGCCGTGGTTTTATTATCCATAGTATTAACATTTATTCCGGCACCTATACCGACAGCTCCTACTCCTCCGCCTGCCGCTACATTTGTTATTTTTGATTTAGATGTTGCATCTACTTCAACAGACTGTTCATAACCTTTATAATCTTCATCTTCATTTATAACCGTATTTTTATTATTATTTTGTGAAATAACAGCTTGTGTCGTTGCATCTATTGTAGCAATGCCTGTTACTAAACCTAATCCGCCATACATACCGCCGCCGACTGCCGGTAAAATTGTATTTATTAAATAATCCGTTGTTGATTTTACGGATAATTTTTTTGTTGCATTTATTGAACTGTCTACAATTTTTGAAATGGTATTATTTTTTATATTTGTTACAGCAACACTACCGGCAATACCCGCACCTTCTATACCAACACCTAACGAACCTACTATAAATAAATCACCAGATTCTTTTTCATCTTTTTCTTCATCTCCTATAATTGCAACATCATTTGCTTCAACCGAAACATTTGATTTACTGTTAACGGAACTGTCTTTTATCATTGCTTCATTTATACAATCAATAATAACAACAGCAACATTACCTGCAATTCCAACAGTTCCTGCTAAACCGCCGGAAGCTATTATTGCATTATATACTTGTTTACTGTCAGTTTTTACATTAACATCACCTGCAGCTTCCACTATTGAATTATCTATATTTGCTTTTGTGATATTATTAAATTTTGATACTTCAACTACGGCACCTACTGCACCGGTACCGGCGACTTCAAGTGCACCGCCGTATACATTTTCTTTTAATTTATTATTTGCAATTACGGATACATTACCGGTAGCTTCAATTTTTTTACCGTCACCGCTGCAATTTGTTATTTGTGCAATAGAATCATTTTCTATTGAATTTAATGTAATACTTGCTTCCAAACCGCCTGCACCGGAAAAACCACCGTTTACAGAATAAATTGCTACTTTATCTTTCACATCGGACTTTACATTTACATCTTTTGCTTTTACGTAAGAATTATTTATTTTTGCGGTAGCTTTATCTTTTACGGTATTTAATACTAACGTTCCTCCGCCTGATACTGAAGGAGAACCCGATAAAGAACCGCCATAAAAATTTATATTGTTATCTGACATTGATTTTACGGTTATATTACCTTCTGCAACAATAATGGAACCGTCTATTTTCGAATTTATTGTTGTTGTTATTTCATTTATTCCGACACTACCCGAACCTGCAAATTTTCCGCCGGCTATTGCAATACCTGCAGAAGCAGTTTGTATTTCAGCATTACTGTCAGCTTTTACATCTACATCTTTTTTAGCTTTTACATTTGAATTGTTTATATAAGATTCTATTGTATTATTAATTATTGATTTTCCGGCACCTGCACCAAGAGCCTGCCCTTCAATTGCACCCGAAGCACCACCGGCTACAGAATACATCGTTGATTCGTCTTTACTGTTTAAAGAGATACCTCCTTCTGTGGAAGATATATCTTCGGAATCATTTATATATGATTTTGTTTCATTTTCTATTTCATTTATTGTAACACTAACAGCAGCAGCTAAACCTTGAGATGTTGTTAACCCTACAGTTCCTGCTATACCTTTAATATCGGATGTATTTATTGCCGAAAGAATAATATTATTTACAACATTCATTATAGCTTTATCCATATATGCCGTAACCGTATTTTTTATTGTATTAATCGATACTGAAGCACCTACTCCTATAGTATTGGAAACACTCACTCCGCCTGCTATTGCCAAAATATCGGATTCGTCTTCCGCTTTAACTTCTGCAACATCTGAAATTTCTATATTTGAACCCGATATATATGAAGATATTTTATTTGCTATTTCGTTAATACTTACAGAACCTGCTATTGAAACGCCTATCCCTTCACCACCCTTACTTATAGCAACAGCAACACTTGCCGCTACGGATAAAATATTTGAATCACTGTAAGAATTTAATTTTAAATTATCGGTTTTAATATCTGAATTACCGCTGATAAATGCCATTGCAGTATTTGCTATGTTGTTAATACTTACAGAACCTGCAACACCGCCTGCACCTGATCCTTCTTTACCGATAGCTAAAGAAGCACCGGGAGATACGGTATTTATTTTTGTTTTTTCGTGAGAATCTATATTTAATTTCTTTTTACTATCATATTTTGCATTATGCACATAAGCCAAAGCTGTATCGGTAATATTTGTTTCACCGTAAGCTCCTGATATACCTACACCATAATTTCCGCCGCTTGAAGATTCTGATTTTGTTTTATCATTACTTTTTGAAGAAGCCGTAGCAGCTAATGAGTATGCAAAAACAGCACCTTTATTTATTGCCGTAATATCTAATCCTCTATTACTGTTAAAAGTATTTAAGTTTTCAACCGGGATAAGATTATCGGAAATATAATTCTGCCCTAAATATGCTTGAGTATTTCTATCTATATCAGTTAAAACTATTCCTAAACCTACACCTACATTTCCTGCCAATAAAACAGCGCCGGCAATATTTATATATAAACCGTCATCCCTTGCATAAATGGAAGGATTTTTACCGGTTGTATTTAAAATATTAACTTCTGCATTTCCTATACTTGCTATAGTATCATTATCTACATTTACCCAATTTAATGTTCCTTCAAGCCCGAATGTTCCATTTGCTTTTCCGCCGGCAATACTTATAGTTATATCCATTTGCTCGTCTTTTGCTTCAAGAGAAAAATTATCGTTCACTGTTATTTTCGCATTATCGGCAATTGTTGCTTTAATATTAGTATCGTATTCCATTTGTTGGTAACTTGCACCTATACCGTTTCCTTTTACATCGTTACCGAAAAATGTTATTCCCCAATTTCCCGATAAATTCAAAGCAAAAGTATCTGCCAGCGCATTTATATTAACATTGTTTCCAGGCAAATTTTGATTTATTTTTACGGCACCTAAATTTACTTTTGAATCGGTATTAAAAAATGCAATATTAGCAGCACCTGCAATACCTATTTTGGAATCATGCTCTTCATTTCCTACGGTTATGGTACTGTTTGCCCATGTGGTACAAAAACCGTTTTGAAATCCGAGATCACCGTTAAGTTTATCAAGAAGATTATCAATTAATGCACCGTAATTACCTTCTTTAAAATTATCAATAAAATCAACATATGTCATATCAAACGGCATATAATATTTAGATTCAATATTCAAATTGTTGCCTGCATCTATTGATGCACCGTCTTTAGCCGTTATAATTGCTTTGTTTGTGTTATATAACAAAGAAAGCCCGACTGAAGCACCATTCTCCTTTGAATGCTTCTTGTATGATGATACATCTGCCGTTGATGCTTGCCTGAAATCTTTCTGTATTATATTTGAAATTATATTTGTATCCTGTGATGAAGTTATTGCCGATTTTTCGCCCAAAGTAATTTCGGATGTATTATTATTATCGTTATACGTAACTGCTCCGGTAAAAGAAAATGTTACATTTGATTCTTTTGATGTTTTTACTTCGGTAAACTTTCCTTTTATCCAATCTATCGCACCGTTCATAAGTCTATCAACAAAAAAATTTGTAACGGCACTATCACCTGTTCCCGTACTTGAAACAATTCTATCTTTTTTTGCATTTATAACAGAATTAACATTTACATTTTGAGCCGTAATCTGTCCGTTAATATTTACAGAGTTAGTAACATCCGAATTTGCATAGGTTACTGCCGCACCTACAACTCCACCTTCAAATGCCGAAGCAGAAGCACTGGCTAAAAAACTTTTATCCGTTTTGGCTTTAATATTAGCATCTTTTTTTGCCAAAACAATAGCCCCTTCTTTTATATTTAATGTTGTATTGCCTTCCAATATCCCGATAGCTAAAGACAAGTCAAATTTATCCTGAAAACTTGCTGCTGTTGACATTGCCATAGCAGATACGGCAAAATTACTATTAGTAAGTGCTGAAACATTTACATTATTTCCGTATAACCGAACATTTTTATCAATATTTACTTCGGAAGAAAAATTACTTAACCCGACAACTACCGCAAATCCCGAGCCGAAAACAGACATAGTTGCATTAGAAGTTACATCGGATATTATGTCTAAATTTTCGGTAGCGGAAATAACTGCTCCTTCTCCGATATTTAAAATAGCATTTACATTTACATCAAAAAATGCTCCAAACAAAGAATAACCGCTTAACATTCCTAATGATATATTTCCAACTGTTTTTGCTATTTCTTCAACAGCATTATCATCTTTTTCCGGTTCAAAAATTTTCTCATTAACGGAAACTGCCGTTATCAATATATTTTTACCGTTAATATTTGCATTTTTACCGATATCTATTTTTGATTCTGTTGTATAGTATATATAACCTTTATCTTCATTTTTTGCCAATAAAATAATGTTTCCGCCAAGTAACGGATTGTTAACGGGAGTTGCATTTAAAGAAACATTATCCCCGATTGTTATCGTTTTAGCTTCCATAAATATTCCGCCGGCAACATTGTTTGACAAAACAGTATCCAAGATTGCATTCTTTTTTATATTAATATTTTCAGCATCAAAAACAATATTATTACCGTTTGTTTTTATTGAAACACCTTCGTTAACGGTAATATCTTTTGTTGTAGTTAAAAGATAATTTTTGTTAAGGTTTTGATTTTCCGTTATTGTTATGTTTTCCGTTTTGATTTCTACATCAGTATCTGTTCCTAATTTGTTATCGGAATCTATTGTATTTGAACCTAAAGTTAAATCTTTAGCTTCAATACTTACTATATTACCTTTAATATAAGCATTATCATTTATTTCTACGGTTTCAGTTCCTGCCAGTTTTACTTTATCTGCTGAAATTTTACCGTTTTTTAGAGTTGTTTTTTTTGAATTTACGGCAACCGAGTCCTCGGCTTTGATATCAGTTTCATTTATTATATCCGTTTTTTCCGTTCCTTTTATGTTTACATTATTTACATCGGATATTTTTGCACCGTCCAATTCTATTTCGTTAGCTACAATTTCCACATCACCGTTTTTACCGATATTCTCATCATCAGGGTTTTTACCGTCAGCTGAAATTTTACCTTCATCAACAACCTTATTTACAGCTTCAATTATAACTTTACCGTCTTTTATTTTCACTTCCGTATCTTCAATATCGCCGAGGTTTACTATATCGGCAACACTATACTTAGTATTTATTTCTCCGTTTTTTTCAATATTAATATCATTTGCACTTACTTGCACACCGTTAAAAGCATTTATTTTACCTTTTATGGATATTAACCCCGTTTCATTTATAGGCATATCACCTGCTAAAATTGCTTTTGTTAATATGCTTGAAACTTGTTTATCGGAATTTATTACACTTTCAAGAAATTCTTTCGTGGGTGTTGCCAATGTTAATGCCCCTACATTAATAACACCGGTTTCGCCGACAACTATTCCGTTAGGATTTAAGAAGAAAACATTTCCCGCTATTTTCCCGTTTTTAAAAGAATTTAATGTTCCGTAAATACTTGTTTTCTCGTCGGAAACCAAATTAACCAAATTAGCCATATTCCCGGTTAATTGTAAATTTACGATAGTTCCTTCGTCGACATTAAACTTTTTAAATGAATTAAAACCCGTGTTATCTACAACTGTTTTTGTCGATATATCATAAGTATTTCCCTGACGGTTTATTGTAGTTTCGGTTTTGTTATCAATTTCTATCATATCGGCAAATCCGACGGCATTTGCAACAAATAATACTGCCGTAAATACGGCTACAATCTTTTTTAATTTCAACATATTAACCTCTTTATAACTTTATTTTATATTTTACCCTGCACGAAAAACATTAATTTCGTTTCGTCATTTTCAAAATAAGGATGATCAACCAATGTTCTTCCTAAAGTTAAATTACATTCCAAATGTTTTAACAAACAAAACCTTACACCCAAACCCGTGCTGTAAATATCTTTTCTGTAATCATCGGGTATATTTTCTTTTGAATCGGGGAAAATATATCCGTAATCAAAAAATATAAAAAATTTTGTGTAATCCAACACTTTCGGAAATAAAAATTTTGAACAATCATACTGTAATTCCGTCATTGCGTTTACACCGCTGTTTGCCGATAACATTCCTTCTCTGTAACCTCTAACCGTATTAACACCGCCGATTTGCATTTTATTCCCCGAAGGAACAGTTGTCCCATCGGCATATTGTGCTTTTAATTTGAAATCAAAACCTATATTTTCAAGCAATGTTTTATATAAATTTCCCTGGTAAGCATATCTCATAAAATAAGCATTTCCTTCTATCAAGGTTAAACCGTTTGTTATAGAAACATAATTAAACAAATACCCTCCGTTGAATAATAATAAATTATCTACGGATGCAGATAAAGAGTCGGCATTTGTATCTTGTGTTTTAATTGAAGATATGTAGTTTGAACCTCTTTTAGTTGCTGCCGTAAAAGTAAAATTACTAACGGTCGTAGGCTTTACATTAAAAGGTTTTTTGGAATATAAATACACATCATAAAAATCACCTTTAACATTTAGTGTCTGTAACATACCTGATGTTATTTCCGTATCGGAATAGTCAGCACCGATACCGACCCTTGTTCCCAAAAAAGGTTCCGGTATTTCGTAAGACCCGAACAAACTGTGAGAACCGCCGGCTTCCGTCATTAAACCGCCTACATTTAAAATATCTCTGTATTTTGTAAGGCTTCTTGCCACTAAATATCCGCCGTAACGAATCAAACCCGTTTCTTCCTGCCCCGCATTATCAACAAAAGCTGCAGCCGAAATGGTTTGCGGTTCATCCATAATTACATTAACATTTGTTGTTCCATATACCGGACCGGGCTCTAAACTTATTCTTGCTTTGGCATCGTTTCCCGCATTAAATTTTAAAACATCTTCCTGCATTTTATTAACATCAACTATTTCATATCCTTGAAAATGAATTGTTCTTTCTATATATTTTCGGCTTGTATGTTTATTATTTTCAATTTTCATTTCTTTAACTTTACCTTCAACCAAACTTATAAATAACACTCCGCCGGAAACATCTTGTTCCTGCAAAAAAGCTTTTGCCGCAATGTAACCCTTTATCATATATTCGTTATTTACTTTGTTTAAAATGGAATATATATCTTCCACACTTATTTGTTTACCTTCATATTCTTTTTTAATTTCATCAAAAAACTCGTCTGGTAAAATATCACTTGGAGAAAAATCTATTCTGTATAAATTAAGATTTTTTTCTTTATCTTCTTCGGTTAACTCTTTTTGCTTTATAACTTTCTTTTTATTTTCTTCGTAATCTTTATACATCTGTTCTATTTCTTTTTGTTTTTCCTGTGTTTCAATATTTTCCTGTAACCTTTGTATGTTTGATTCTGCAGATGGCAATATATCGGCAAAGGTAACACCGTCAACAAACAAACAACATAGTAAACACATTAAAATTTTTCTTAATAAATTCATTCTGTATCCTCTAAAAAACTATATTATACTTACTTATTTTATTTTTGGAAATGTTTCTTTTTTGGGGTCTATCAATGTTACTTCCGTTCTTCTGTTTTGAGAATAGGCTTCTTCCGTATCGTCTTTATTTACGGGATTTGTTCCTGCATAAGAAATTATTTGTATGTCATCTTCCGGAACACCCAACGACATAAAATAATTTTTAACGACTTCTGCTCTTTCTTGAGATAGAGGGATATTTATTTCATCGCTTCCGGTAATATCCGTATTACTTTCTATAAGCACTTTTAAATTTAAACAAGAAATTTTTTGTGCCATTCTCTTGATGGTATCTTGGTCTTTAATGGTAAGTTCTGTTGATGATACTTCAAAATGAAAGACCGCTTTGTCTAAATTACTACTCTGTTGTGCATATACATTACAAAACAAGAAAAAAACAAAAAAGGCAACAAAAGCTATTAAAGTTTTAATTTTCATTTTTATGCACCTTTTAAAAAATTTTGCTAGAGTATAGCAAATTTTTATTATTTATTGAAATGGAAAAATTATTATGCAAAGCAATAAAATTTTTCGAATTGCTTATTTCTTTTGATATGATATTTTATAGGTTGTTCTTTAAAAATATTGTCTTTTTTCCTGTGATGGAACTTAAGTTAGTTTATAGTTTTTTGTATTGCCTAAAAAACAAAGCATTTTTTAATTATATTGTATGAAACAGACATACTATGGCTATAATTGCCAAAATTATTCCGACGATATTAATAACATTTATTTTTTCTTTAAAAACCGCTGTGCCTATAATTGTGCCAAATGAAATAACTCCTAAATTCATTGCTGCAAAAATAAGTGTAGGGTTATTATTGTATGCCTGATGTGCACGGAAATAAAAGTAAATATTACCGAAATTCAAACATCCTAAAATCACTCCACCGAGTATACTTGGCTTAGTCCACTTTGTTCGGCGAACAAATAGATAAGAAAATAACACTATTGCCGAAAGAATAAATACTGTGCATAAATTAGTTGCTGTCATAGTAGTATTTTTGGATAATTGTTTAAATAATATATCAATTATTCCATAACCTAACCACACTCCGAGTAATGTCCATATTGCACCTGTATTGTGTGTTTTGTTTTTAGGTTTATAAACCAATGCTACTAGTGAAACTATTGCTAAAATAACTGACAAAATTTTACCTGTGGATAAAGTTTCACCAAAAATTAAAAATGCTGCAAATATCGGTAAAAATAACGATAAACGTTGTGCCGCATCTGATTTTGCTATTCCAGCATTTTTAACACATTCACCCATAATGATAAAAACAGTAGGCAATAAAATTCCTAATAATAATAAAATTTGCCATTCAGACAATAAAATATTGAAATTATTACTAAAATTAGGTTTAAATAAAATGAATGCACTAAGTGCTGCTACAGGATAGTTAATTGCTACCGCTTGAGTGATTGCAATTTCTTGCTTTTTAGATATTTTTAATAATATCGACACTGCTACACTGCATACAATACTTAATATTAAATAATGCATATTGTTTACCAACTAAAAAAGAATACAAGAGTTTAATGCAAAAAGGTATACTATCATTAATTGCTTTTTTACTTTATAGTAATTTAATGACTATCTTCTAAATCGGAAACTATAAAACATAAATCTTTTTCTTTGTCATAAATATCGGTTACGGCAACTTTATCTGTATTTTCTTTAAATTGCAAAACAAATTTAACCGGGATATTATTTTTTTTGGAAAATTTTCCATATTTATTGAAATATTTAGGAATTTCTTTTTTCATATCATTCCCGTAATATCCTTCAAAACTTTTAATATCCGAAACTTTTAAAACTGCAATCGGACGCATAGCATGCTCTTTGCCTTTGATAACAATTTTACATGTTACATATGCAATCGGATAAGATGAATTATTTTTTATTTTAATACCTTCATATAAGTCTCTTTCAACAAGAGAACTTATTCTTGTTTCGTAAACATATGCCCCTGCTTCATTACGATTTATATCAGGGTTTAGTTGTGCAGAATAACTCAAAGAACTTGAACAAAAAATAATACCCATAAAAACTGCAAAATGTTTAATAAAATTCATAACCTTTCTCCTAAAAATAGAACGCAATATTAAAAAAGTATAATTGTTTTTTTACTATGTGTCAATAAGAATTGATTTTAACGAAAAAATAAACTATTAAATTATTATATCAAAATTAAAGGTTCTTGACTTATATCAACTCTAATTTGGTAAAATGTAAAAATACAATAAATATTAAGGAAAATATTATGAATAAAGAAAAAACAGAACAAACAGAAAACACAGCTCAAGAAACAATCAACAAAGATAACAAGAAAAATTTTGTTATGTATCTTACCGATTTAAAAAACAAAGGTATCAGCAAATTGTTTTTTAGCAGGTTTGCATTAATAGTTTTGCTTTTATTGATTCAAATCTTTTTGTGGCTATCTTTATTTGTTTGGCTTGAAGAATTTTTGCCTTATTATACAACCTTTCAGGTAGCTTTTGTATTTGCTACATCAATATATCTTTTCAACAGCAATATGGATTCTTCCGCAAAACTTACATGGCTTATGGTTATTGCCGTTGTTCCTTTTTTCGGAGCGATTTTTTTTGTTTTTACCAAATCAAATATCGGGCATAGAAAAGTAACAAAGAGAGCATTAAAATTAATAGAAGAATCAAAAAAATATATATCTCAAGATGAAACAACATTACAACAACTGCAAAATAATTCAAGTTCCCTTGTTCAGTTAAACCGCTATTTATGCAGAAGCGGGAATTTTCCTGTGTTTGGCGGAACAAAAATTAAATATTTTTCTTGCGGGGAAGATAAGTTCAGCTCAATGTTGGAAGAATTGGAAAAAGCACAAAAATTTATTTTTTTGGAATATTTTATAGTTGAAGAAGGATATATGTGGGGCAGAATTCTTGATATACTTTCAAGGAAAGCTAAAGAAGGTGTTGATGTACGGGTTATGTATGACGGTTTGTGCGAACTTGCATTGTTACCGCACGATTATCCTGAAATGCTTAAAAAATTGGGAATAAAAGCAAAAATGTTTGCACCAATTACACCGTTTGTATCAACACACTATAACTATAGAGATCATCGTAAAATTCTTGTTATAGACGGTTCGGTTGCATTTAACGGCGGAGTAAATCTTGCCGATGAATATATTAACAAAAAGAATAAATACGGACATTGGAAAGATACGGCGGTAATGTTGCAAGGTAAAGCGGTTAAAAGTTTTACATTAATGTTTTTGCAAATGTGGAACCTTACAGAAACAAAACCGGATTTTGATACAAAGTTTTTACAAAGTCCCGATGTACAAGATGCACAGGGGCTTGTTATGCCGTTTGCGGATTGTCCGTTGGATGAAGATAAAGTCGGCGAAAGTGTATATATGGATATTTTGTACGGAGCAAAAAAATATGTTCATATCATGACACCGTATCTTATTCTTGACGGAGAATTGGAAACTGCATTAAAATATGCGGCACAAAGAGGTATAGATGTTAAAATTATTTTACCCGGCATTCCGGATAAAAAATCTGCCTATGCTTTGGCAAAATCTCATTATAAATATCTTACAGAAGCCGGTATAAAAATTTATGAATATGTTCCCGGATTTGTTCATGCCAAAGTTTTTGTAAGTGATGATTTTAAAGCTGTTGTTGGAACTATCAATTTGGATTACAGAAGCCTTTATCATCATTTTGAATGTGCAACATATCTTTACAAAACACCGTGTATAAAAGACATAGAAGAAGATTTTATCAATACATTAAATAAAAGCAAACTTGTTACTCTTGAAACTATTAAAAAAGAAAAACTGTTTTACAAAATTGCAGGTAAATTGTTAAAAATAATAGCCCCTCTTATGTAAATTGATGTTTTTTTACTGTTTTGTTACCGTTTTACAAAATATAATAAACATTTTTTGCTAAAGCAACATCAAAATAGTATAATAGCAGGGTAATAAACAGAAACAAAAAAAGGCATATAGAAAATGAACGGAATAAAAATCGGTAAATTTTCATATTATAGAAGGGCAAAGCCCCTTTGTTTACTTTTATAAATTAAAAAACAGATAGTGTTAGTTATTAACACCGTCTGTTTTTTTTATTCGTTTAAATTGTCGTTTATGTTTGTCACCCTGAGCGAAGTCGAACGGGTCTGTTGTTCGTCGTTGTCGTTAAACTATCAGCTTTCAGCTGTCGTTAATAAACTTTTCAGCTACTCAGCTTTTCAGCTCATCAGCTAAAAATCGCTGAGAGCGATTTTTAGGAGAAAAAATGAAAAAATTAAACAGGTTAGCAGTAAAGGTATTGTCGGTATTATTGGCAATAATTTTGTTAAGCAGTCAAAATGCTTTTGCTTGGGTGCACGAAGATATAACAACAACTCAAACTCGTAATTTAGGAAATTTAACGGTTGACGATGTAGATTATGAAGGTAACGGTGGTGTTTTTGATATTAAATATGGAGTAACATTTACAATTACGGGGGACAATGTTGAGTTTTATAATAATAGTGCAACTGGTAAGACTAATTGGAGCACTTTTGTTTTTAAAGGTAGAGGTGGAGCAATATATAGTAACGGATATTTAAATATAACAGGTTCTACTGCAACATTTAAAAATAATTCTGCTACCGAATATGGTGGAGCGATATTTATAAATAGTATTAACAAAACAATAAATATAGGCAACTATGCAACATTTGAAGGAAACAATGCACACTTAGATGGCGGAGCAATAAGTGAAAGTGCTACAGAAACAACCGTAAAAATTGGCAAAAATGCTTCTTTTAAAAGTAACTGGGCAAGGCAAGGTGGAGCAATAAACCTTGAAATTGGAACAATGGAAATAGGAGACAATGCAACATTTACAGGAAATTATACAAAATTTATAAAAGGTGAAGGTGAGTATGGCAATGTTGGACACGGTGGAGCAATATACAACAATGCAACACTTAAAATAGGAGACAATGCATACTTTGAGAAAAATTATGTTGACGGATATGTCGACGAGGAGAACTGTAACGGCGGTGCAATATATAATGATACCAACTACTATAGGGAATTATCTCTATACCCTTGGTAATGAGTCAAAAAACGGTTCTGGTGGTTTTATATATAATGAAGGAACAGTTAATATAGGTGTCGCAAGGTTTGGAGGTATTACAGAATATAATGGCGGTGTAATATATAATACTAATATCTTTACAATAGACGATTCTACCGCAATTATTTATGATGAAGACGATCCTGGAACCAGATTTGACAAAACTTTTTCAGAAAACGGTTCAGGTGGAGCAATATACAATATTGGCAGCAATGCAGTTTTTACTATGAAAAACAAATTTAAGACAGCCAGTTTTGACTTGTGTCATGCACAAGAGGAAGGAGGAGCAATATATAACAAAGATGGAACCGTAAACTTAGATAAAAACATAAGGTTTATTTCTAATTATGCAAAATCTAACGGTAGTGTAATATATAACGAAGCAGGAACGGTAAATATTGGTGATAATGTTATTTTTGCTGCGAATGGAATGGATAGCTCTTTAACTCCCAGAGGGACAGGAACAATATACAATAAAGCAGGAACGGTAAATATCGGTGCAAATGCACTATTTAGAGGAAATGCTTCAGCAAATGAAGGTGGAGTAATATTTAATGCTTATGAAAGTATGACTGCAGGAACAATAACGGTAGGAAACAATGCGACATTTGAAAGTAATAAAGCAGGTATTAACGGCGGAGCAATATATAATGAAATAGGCACAATAACTGTCGGTGCAAATGTAGTTTTTAGTTCGAACACGGCAAACGGTGATGGTGGAGCAATATGTAACGGAGGAACAGGTATATTTGAGGTGAAAGATAATGCAAATTTTAAAAATAACGAGGCAGCAGGTGGTGGAGCAATAAATGTTGTAGCATCAGGAAAAGTTATAATCGGTGCAAATGCTGTTTTTGAAGGTAACAATGCAACAAGTAGCGGTATGGGTGATGGTGGCGGTGCGATATTGATGGAAGATTATTCTGCAATAGCAACAGTAACAGACGGTGCAAAGTTTGTTGGTAATACAACAGCAAGTAAAGGTGGTGCAATACACATATACCATGGAACATTAAATTTAATAGCAAACACAAACAACATAGAATTTACAAGCAATACGGCAAAAGGTGTATCAAGTGCAATACATAATGATGGAACAGTAAATTTGTGGGCAAGCCAAAGTGCAAACATTATTTTTAATGATAGAATAACAGGTTACTCAGGTGCAAAAATAAACATAAATCAGCCCTCTGAAAATTTACCTACAACGGGTAAAGTAATATTAAATGAAGATATGAGCGGATATGAAGGTAAAGTGAACTTGTATGGCGGAACAATACAGTTAGGTGAAAAAGGTAAATGGTTTGGAGGAGATTTTTCAGTAGAAAATTCTGCTACGATAGATATGGCAAACGGTATTTGCAGTGAACATAATTTTAAAACGGTAACGGCAAAAAATAATTTAAAATTAGTTGTTGATGCGGATTTAGAAAAAGAAGAAATGGATACAATAAGTGCAACAAGTTTTAGTGGTTCAGGTAAAATAACGGTAAGCAAAATAAAAATAATAAAAGATAAAGAAACAGACGAAAAAATAACCATTCAATTTGCAGATGATAAGTTAAAAGGAAATGTAAAGTTTACTGGGAAAGTTGAAACATTGATGTATAATCATAAAGCAACTTATAGTGCTGAAACAGGTACATTTACATTTGAAAATGGTATCGATATAAATATGGCAACGGCAGCAGGTGCGGTAGCAGCAAGTGTAGGCGGATATGCAACACAAAGTGTAATAATTAATCAGGCATTTGCAGGTATCGACAGGCAAATGACACAAAAAGTTCAACCGAAAACAGTTGCACCAAAAGCAACGGTAAAACCGTCACAAAAAAGTTCGCTAACTCCTACAGATAAAAAACAACCTGCAAAAACTAACGGTAAACAAAACAAAAAGTCCGCTAATATAAATTCTTCTAATCTCTATGTATCTGCAGGAAACCAAATATTTGACGACAGCACAACAATAGAAAGAAGTTTATGGTTAAGACCGTTTGCATTACAGGAAACAATAAAACTTAACGGAGTAGATATAGATAACACATTATACGGAACACTTGCAGGGATAGATTTACCTGTAGGGCAAGATAAACAATTATCGTTTTATTTAGGTTATGCAGGCAGTAAACAAGAATTTGACGAAGTAAAAACAAACCAAACAGGTTATTTAGTAGGTTTAACGGGAATGTTGGTAAAAGAAAAATGGTATTTGGGAGTAACCGCTAACGGAATATTTAATAAAGTATCAGCAGATAGTGAAGATGAAACAAACGATTTTGATATGAATATGTTTACAATAGGAGCAAAAGCAGGGTATAACATTGATTTAAGTGATAAATGGATATTGGAACCGAATATAACAGTAATGTATGGAATAGCAAACAGTGATAGTTACCAAACAAGTCTTGGCAGTATAGATAGCCAAAGCACAAGTAACATATTGGTAGAACCGCAAGTAAAAGCAAAATGGCAATTAACAAACGGATGGCAACCTTACGGTTTGGTAGGATATTCTGCAAATTTAAGCAATAAACCGAAAGTTAAAGCAGACGGAGAAGAATTAGAACTTGACAGTATAGACGGTTTTGTAGAATACGGTATAGGAGTAAACAAAGAGTTTATCGGTAGTGTATGGAGTTGTTACGGGCAAGTAACGGGCAGAAGCGGAGGAAGGAACGGTTTCGGCGGTAATTTAGGAATTAAATATAAATTCTAAAATACAGATTATTCTGTAAAGAAAACAGATGCAGTTTAAAGCCAACAAACTCTGCATCTGTTTTTTTTTACGACAAGGTTGATTATATTTTTGGCGATTAATTACTTGTCTTCCTTTTTGAATTTATCTTTTTGGTCTTGAATTTCTTTTATTAATTCTTCTTCCGTAGGTAAATATAGTTGATATTTTGATGCAAATAAATTTTTATTATTTCATTTTGAGAAGATTCTAAGTTATGTTTTTCAATTAATTCATTTATAGTTAAACCTATTTCATAATATAATTCAACCATTTCATAATTAATATTTTTAACTATATTTTTCTCCCGAATAAAACAACACTCAACACTTTATTTATTTGCATTTTGTTTTTTAGTATAATACATTATCTAAGCAAAAACGGTTATCAAAAAATAAAATGTTAGAGAAGAAATACAAAAATGAGTGTTTTTAAAGAAATTATTAACATACATTTTTTCCCGAAATTTGTTGTCGGGAATTTTGTCGTTTAATAAACAGGAGTGTTAGCAATTAACATATCCTGTTTTTTGTTTTTTATATGGAAATAAAAATAAAAAAATACAGGAGTAAAAATGAAAAAATTAAACAAGTTAGCAGTAAAGGTAGCTTCGTTAATATTGACGGTAATGTTATTAAATGTACAATTTATTTTTGCAACAAATAGTACAATTTCAGTAACAGATGAACAAAGTTATTCTAATACAACTTTTGAAGATTATTATGGCTCTGGTATTTATGGTGGAACTTTTTATGTGAACGGTGGAAAATTAACGTTAACAAATGTAAACTTTAAGTCTAATGGTGCAAATTATGGTGGTGCAATATCTAATGATAATGGAAAAATCTTAATATATAATAAATCGACATTTAATAATAACACGGCAAAATATGGAGGAGCTGTACATAATGCACAAGCAGGAGAAATAGTTTTTAAGGATAATGTGAATTTTAATAATAATACTGCAACTCAAGGAGGTGCTATATATACTAATATAGGAAGCGGATCTGTTACTTTTACAAATGGTGTATTTTTTAAAAATAATAACTCAACAGAACGAGGCGGAGCAATATTTAATTATGCTTCAACAATATCTTTTATAGCAGATACAAATAATGTGGAATTTACAGGAAATATGGCAAATGGAATATCAAATGCTATATATGCTAATGGTGGAATATTTAACTTATGGGCTGGTAGTGCAGAAATCATTTTTAACGATAGAATAAAGTCTTATGATGCTTCAAGTGAACTAAATATAAATAAGACAATATCTGGTTATAAAGAAAATATTGGAACAGGTAAAGTAATATTTAATGAAGATATGAGCGGATTTATAGGAAAAACATTTTTTTATGGCGGAACAATTGAGTTTGGAAAAAACGGTATATGGTTTGGTGGTGATGTAAATATTGATGTTGAAAAAGCAACAATAAAGTTAGCTAATAATAAACTTTCAAAAGCTGTTTTTACTTCACTTAAAGTATCAAATATTTTAAATTTAACTGTAGATGCAAATTTGGAAGCAGAGCAAATGGACACAATTTTAGCAAATAATTTTGATGGAATTGGTAAAATTTATGTGGAAGAAATAAATGTAATAGGGGATTCTATCGATACAAAAACAATAAAATTTACTGAGTCAACGGTATTAAAAGATAAAACAGAATCTACAAATAAAGCATATTCTACATTATATAAATATAATGCAAAATTACAATATCTAACGGATGGAACAGAAGGTTACTACTATACGTTTACAAGAACAGGAATAAATTCAAAAAGTGCAATAAATGCAATAGCAAGTTCTGTAGGTGGGTATGCAACACAAAATGTGGTAATAAATCAGGCATTTGAAGGTATCGATAAGCAAAAGGCAGTTAAAAGTCAACCAAAAACTGATACTAAAAACAAAAAGTCCGCTTATATAAATTCTTCTAATCTGTATGTTTCAGCAGGAAACCAAATATTTGACGATAGTGGTAAAATAGAAAGAAGTTTATGGTTAAGACCGTTTGCATTACAGGAAACGATAAAACTTAACGGCGTAGATATAGATAACACATTATACGGAACACTTGCAGGGATAGATTTTATAGCAAATCAAGATAGTAGTATAATGACATCATTTTATATAGGATATGCAGGAAGTAAACAAGAATTTGACGAAGTAAAAACAAACCAAACGGGTTATTTAGTAGGTTTAACGGGAATGTTGATAAAAGAAAAATGGTATTTGGGAGCAACAGTCAACGGAATATTTAATAAAGTATCAGCAGACAGTGAAGATGAAACAAACGATTTTGATATGAATATGTTTACAATAGGAGCAAAAGCAGGGTATAACATTGATTTAAGTGATAAATGGATATTGGAACCGAATATAACTGTAATGTATGGAATAGCAAACAGTGATAGTTACCAAACAAGTCTTGGCAGTATAGACAGCCAAAGCACAAGTAACATATTGGTAGAACCGCAAGTAAAAGCAAAGTGGCAGTTAACAAACGGATGGCAACCTTACGGTTTGGTAGGATATTCTGCAAATTTAAGCGGTAAACCGAAAGTTAAAGCAGGCGGAGAAGAGTTAGAGCTTGACAGTATAGATGGCTTTGTAGAATACGGTATAGGAGTAAACAAAGAGTTTATCGGTAGTGTATGGAGTTGTTACGGGCAAGTAACGGGAAGAAGCGGAGGAAGAAACGGTTTCGGCGGTAATTT
>Ga0310690_10000482_pt1 | contig 84947 bp, 53 predicted proteins | sample AusTroGonzalo_MG_2_FD_207661 | JGI IMG/M metagenome (GOLD analysis project Ga0310690, IMG submission 207661) | Bovine rumen microbial communities from tropical cattle in Woodstock, Queensland, Australia - Gonzalo_04 (v2) (version 2) | ecosystem: Host-associated > Mammals > Digestive system >...
AAAGTCACGATTTACACATATCCCAAAACAAAAATAACACCGCTTGATATTCAAAAATTCAATGAACAATATCCGACACTTGAGCTGAAACATACAGAAAAAATCCATGACAGGTTTTTGATAATTGACAACAAATTTCTTTACCATATCGGAGCATCACTCAAAGATCTCGGCAAACAGTGTTTCGCTTTTGAAATAATGGATTCATCATGGATTACTGAAATCATGCAGAATTTATAAAATCCGGTTGATTTTTTGGAATGAACGAATTGTAGAGACGTCATATCATGGCGTCTCAAAAAAGCGGAAATACCTCATTTCCGCAAATCGCGGTTTATTTCAAAATTCTTGTAATTTATGAATTTTATCAGATTTTCCAGGTGTTCTTTATCGAGAGTGTCTGCCAGATTGTGTTCTTCGAGCGGGTCGTTTTTGAGGTCGAAATAATAATTTTTGCCGGTGACGTGGTTGAAGAAGAATTTGCGGTTTCCGTCCAGAATTCCGCTGTGGAGATTCATCGCTCTCGTGTAGATAAAAACTGGTGATGTTTTGCCTTCAAACATATTGTTTCCTACCCACGATTTTTCGGGTTCGATTCCGGTCAGAGCGGCAAGCGTCGGAGCGACATCCAGAACAGTCGTCGGATTCGTGATCGTTTGCGGTGCTGCATCGGTGATCCCTTTCGCGTAAATCAGGAACGGAACATGGAGATTTTCATCCCAGAGATAGTTCGGATGAATGAAGTTTCCGACTTTTCGTCCGAATCCTTCCCCGTGATCGCTAGTGAACACAACTATTGAATTTTCCAGCACATTTTCTTTTTCAAGTTTATTCAAGAACTCTTTCATTTTCTCATTCATGTATTCCTGAGACTTGTAGTATCGTTCCAGATGACCGAGTTTTGAAGTGTCTTCAAACGGAACTTCGTAAGGAGCGTGAGTCCAATACGGAAAATAGAGAGCGAAAAACGGTTTTCCCTCAGATTTTACACTTTGAATGTAGTTGAAAAAATCGTCCTGAACTATTTCTTCCTCAATCGCCGTCTCAGTGCCGAACTGCCGCTTGAAAGTTCCGTTTCTTATTATTTCCGAAGGTTCGAAAACATGATCGATTCTCTTAATCGCTTTCAAATTTTCGAAACTGTCGAAATCAAGGAGAACTGGAGAGAAAAACGAAGTCGAATAGCCGTTTTTCCTGAAAACATCGAAAACGGAAATACAGTCGAATGAATCGGTAATTCTTGTAACTGACTCATAATCAGTTCCCGGATTATTCGAGCAGAAAAGTGACAAAATCGAGCGCGTTGTCGCCGGGAAAACAGTTCTGTGAGAGATGAAACTTATTGATTTCTTTGACAAATCTGTCAGAAACAAGAGATTGCTTCTGCTATCACCGCCGAGCGGAGTTTTTTCAAAAGCGGTGCTTTCAATAACGACAACAATCACATTTTTTCCTTTTGTCGCGCCGAAATCAAACTCAACTTTAGGGAAATTTTCCTTTTCATCTGCGATCCCGGGATATTCAGCCGGTTCAACTTCTTTGTTCACGTCAAGATAATAAGAACTCAAAATATGTGTCGAAAAATATTCGAAGAGAGGGCTTTTTTCGAGTCCCACAGTCTCTTCAAACGGAAGAAATGCCGGAATAAGTGAGAATACGATATTCACAGCCAGAAGAATATGAACAACGCGGTCGGAAAAAGGCTTGATGAGGCAAGGTTTCTTTTTTATTGCAGAAATAAACATCAAAACCAGTGAAGTGAAATAAGAGATAATTATTCCGGCCAAAAACGGATTTAGCGAAAATGTGAAGTATTTTGTCAACTCGCTTGAACCATAAACCAAAAATCTTGAAAGACCGCAATCAGTAAATCCGCGGAAATATTGAAAAATAGAAAAATTATAGAGAAGAAAAACTCCACCAACAACAAAAAAAGCGAAATAAAGCTTAGGTAACAGATTAAATTTATTGGCGAAATCTAACATTCTAAAAAGTATAAAAATAAGAATAAAATCGGCAGCTGCCAGAATCACAGAAAACGGAAAAAGAAGCAGAACCGGAAAATGATTAGGAACTGAGTAGAGATACTGACCTGCGAGAAGAACCTTGTAAATCAGCATGAAAATGTAGGAAATTGTCAGGAAATATCGTGAATTTGCTGAGATTTTCATTGTTTTTTCTCCATTCACCACCGCAAAAACCGTTGTATTATATTCAATTTTTCGGGCAAATCCATGCATTTCAACAAATTAAATTTTTGCAAACATCAAATCAATATTGATTTAATTAAAATTTTTATTATAACAACAAACACTGTAGAGACGTTTCATGAAACGTCTCATAAAACGGGAACGTCTCATAAAACGGGAACGTATCATAAAACACGGGCGTCTCATTTCCGAGAATCGCGGTTGATTTCTGTAGAGACGTTTCATGAAACGTCTCTATGTAAATATTGGATTTTAAATGATGAGCAAAGACAAATTTCAGGAAAAATACCGGATAGATTCAGCGCGGGCGAAATGGCACGATTACGACGACGGATATTATTTTGTGACCATCTGCACCCAAAATAGAGAATGTTTTTTCGGCACAATCATAAATAACGAAATGATTCTGTCGGAAACCGGTGAATATGCGAATCAACAATTACTGACATTTTCAGAACACAATAAATTTGTTGAGATTTTATCATATGTTGTCATGCCAAACCATATTCACCTGATTCTGGCGATTGACAAAACAAAATTGTCCCACAAAAAACGGGACAACCCCATCATTCCCCCTGTGGAGACGTTTCATGAAACGTCTCACCAAGCAGGTGCGTCTCAAACAAATAATTTTCGAAATGCGGAAACATTAGGGGTTGTGGAAACATCTGGGATGAAAGAGACGTTTCATCCTGTGGAGAGGTTTTCCCCTGTGGAGACGTTTCATGAAACGTCTCTACAACGGGAACGGACAGAACAGGCTACGAAACAACAATCATGGTTGTCCGTGGCGATACGCTTGTTCAAACAATCGGTGACGCGGTTTGCCAATCAAAACGGAATCCTGTTCGGATGGCAGGAACGGTTTCACGATCACATCATCAGAAATCAGAAAGAAATGGATTACATTACAGAATACATCGAAAATAACGTGAAAAATTGGAACGAGGATTTATTCCACAAAATATGAATTAACCCTGTAGAGACGTTTCATGAAACGTCTCAAGAAACGGAACGTCTCATAAAAACACGGGCATCTCATAAAACGGAAACGTCCCTACAAAATGAACGAATTCCCAATTAGACGGCGGGAATCAATGAGACGTTTCATGAAACGTCTCTACAGACGAACCGAGGAATTTCTGAATGATTCCGCGATTTCTTTCCTGTTTTTGATGAAGAAAACGAGACCGGCCGCAATTAAAACCAATGACATCCATTGAGACATCGAAAGCGGTCCCCAGAATTCACGCGGGTCGATTCTAAAAAATTCGATTGTGAAGCGGCCGATTCCATACAAAAGAGCGTGTGCGAATAAATAAAAATAGGGATATGTGGTTTTCCTTTTCAAGAAAAGAATCAATAAAAACAGAAAGATAGCAAAATTACCGAACGATGAGATAAGCTGGGTTGGCAACAGAGGAACCGTTGCATAGCCGACAATCAGATTAGTTCCTTGCAAATGATAAAAAGCACTTGATGCTTTTGAAAACGAGATACCGAAAATCCTGTTCGGCATTCCAAAACAACAACCGCTCAAAAAACAACCTATTCGCCAAATTGAAAATAAAAATGAAATAGAAATTGCTGAAATATCAAGAAACTCAGACAACAATTTCCGCCTAAATATCAAATTCGCAATCAAAATTCCAAAAATTGATCCGAAATATCCGCCGTACATGACTTTTCCACGATGACTTAACGGATTGACAATATCAATAAATACAGAAAAAAAGGTATCGCTTTCCGAGAGAGATGAATCAGATCCATTCAAGAATATGGCGAATAATATTGCGAACATCAAACCGAAATAAAGAGCAAAAAGCGGAACGAACCAAGTTTTAGAAAGTTTTACGGAACAGATTTTGAGAAGAATCAAAAAAGTTACCAAATAACTTATCATCGAAAGTTGTGATACTACAAAATAGGTACTCATGAGCAATAATTTTTAAGATTATCTATAATCCACCGCACTTATTAAATAATTTATGGGCATTTCCCCGTGACTATATATCCAGAACAAGTGGTAGAATTTCGATCTGAGATTGTACAACTTGAAATCACGCTTCCTGGACTCGAGTAAGAACCACAACCGCCTGCACAAGTTCTCTGATAAAATTTACGCCCATTTACTGTGCCGCAATCATCCCATGACTCATCTTTATAACATGCATAATTAGTAATACCTGTGTCGCAAGTTTCATTTCCGTTCTTGGCACCGTCACCGCACCACTGGCAATCATTTGAACCATTCCAAGCGTATCCGTTTGTGCATTTGAAAGTGCACTTGTAATCGTTAGGTGCAGCTTCCGCAACTTCATTTGCGCTGTATGTTGCTGTCAATACCGGACGCCAATCCCATGATGTGTCGCTTACTTTTGTCCATGTCTGTTTAATCTTATCATGATGATATGCCGAGTTGTGTGTAGCTTTACCGGTGCACGCATTGTTTGCGCCTGTCGTTTTGCCGACGCATTTTTTAGCATCATTCGGGTCATCCACGAAATGTCCGTTTGTGGCGTCATCAGGGCACTTGTAAACACATTCACCCGCAGTTGTGCTTCTGGTTGATGTATGACTTGCAGGTGTCCATGATGATGTCGAGTAATTCCATGTCTGGTGGAACTTGCCGTTCTTGCCACCGTCGTTCCAGATTGCATTGGCATCTTTTGCATCGCAGGAGGCTGTCGTCCTCTCGTCGGCGATACATGTCGTGCCGCTGCCTTCGGTGTGATAACCTTGTGCGCAGCATGTCTTGCCGCCGTTTTCTGAGTGGTAACCTGCTGATTCTTTGCACTTGTATCCGCAGAGTGTCGGAGCGTTAGGACTGTATTCACCATTGAAGATTATCGGAAGGAAATCCAGTTCTCCCTCGTTCTTTTCCCAGATACGTTCGAAAGTACCATGGCCTGAGACACTGCCTGAAACGGTGTTAGGACCGTTGTAATACAATCCGTTGTCGTTCCACTCATAAGTGTCTGCTGCCAGTGTCGCCGGCAATGTGCATTTGCTGCCCATTCTATCTTTGCTGCAATCAGGAGCAGACAGATCTTCGTTCCATGTGTAATTCAGGTTGCAATGATAGTTACATTCGGCAGTAGTTTCACTGTGGTTCGATGCCTTGCTTCTCGGGAACCAGCAGTCGTTATTAGCCCACTGGGAAGCAGAGCAGTCTGCAGAAGCAAGTTCATTCCAAGTCTGCTCGAATTTGCCGTGTTCGCCGTCAGGCTTTCCGTCGTTCCAGCCCGCTTTGCCAGGTTTCTCAGGCGTGCAGGCAACAGTTGTTCTTGTATCTGCAACGCACTGTCCGTTGCTCCAGGTGTAGTTCTTGTTGCAGTGGAAATGGCACTCGTTAGGTTTGCTCGGATTGGTTGCACTGTATGCTCCTTCTTTTACAGGCCACCACTTCCATGTGCCGTTTACGTTAGTCCATGTCTGCGTGATGGTCTGGCTGTCCGGAGTTCCGTGATGCTCGGTTTTTGCCCACCACGTAGCGTGAGCCGGAAGACCTGTGCAGGATTCGGTTGTCGAACTTCCGATACATGCTCCTGCCGAGCTGCTCCACTCGAAGTTGCCGGCAACATTACATTTGTAGCGGCAGAGTGTCGTGCTGCCTACACTTTCATCCGAACTGTGTTCAAGCGTATTCTTCGGTATCCAGCATTTTTCAGCTTTTGCAGGGCTTTCCGTGCAGTCGCTGCCGAGTGTCGGATCCCAATCCTGATGAATGCTTGTTACAGTGTTAGCAAGAGCACCTGTAGGCAGTGTCGGACATGCTTTCGTTCTCTCGTCGGATATACATGTCGTGCCGCCGTTTTCAGTGTGGAAAGTTGCAGAACACTTGTATCCGCATTCCGCAGAAGTCGTTGGTTTGTAAACCGGATCTTTGGTTCTCGGATACCAGCAGTTGTCAGCATTCCAAGCCGTTTCATCGCAGGTTGAATCGTCTTCGTTCCAAACCTGGTGGAACTTGCCGACTTTGCCGCCTGTCTTGCCGTCGTTCCAGACGCTGTTCGCCGGTTTCGCTTCGCAGGTTTTGCCTTCGTCGCGCTCGTCTGCAACACACTTTTTCGTCGAGCTGTTCCAGGTGTAGTTCTTTCTGCACTTGAAATAACATTCATTTGCAGCCGTATCGTTCGGGTTGTAGCTTCCGGTTGTGGTCGAATGCCACGGTTCCGTCGGAGACCAGAACTGCGTTATGGTTTTGCTCGTGCTGTTGTTCGATGTCCAGCGTGCATGAGCAGGAAGACCTGTGCAGGTCGCCGTTCTCTGGTTGCGGCACTTTCCGCCGTCCCAGGTGTAGTTCGGTGTGCACTTGTAGCGGCACTCCGTTACGCTCGGAGTATCGTTGTGCTGCCACGATGCTTCCGGTACCCAAGCCGAACCGTTCCAGTTCTGCGTGATTTCATCGACTGTGTTCTTGACGTATGCCTCTGCAGCCGGATCAGTCGGAAGCGGACCGCAGGGAACATTCGTCTTGACATTTGTGCATGCAGTGCCGTCCCAAGCGAAGTTGGTTGCACAGTGGTATTTACATACATTGGCCGTGCTGCCCGGATTATCTGCGCTGTAGCTTCCGACATTGCTTGGTGTCCATGAAGAACCGCTCGGGCTCTGGGTTACTTCCGGCGGAGTGAGTCCCGATTTGTTCGGCCACCACTCTGCATTTGCCGGAAGGCCTGTGCATACAGCTTTGGATGTTTTGGGAGCTACGAAATTACTTTCATTTGTTTCAATATTGCAGTCATTCTTGCAGGGAGCATATTTTATAAGTTCGATAGTGATACTTCCGTCGCCGCTGTTTGTGCCTGATGTCGATGCAGTACCGCTGATAACGTGAAAATCTGTTCCGGTCGTGGTATCATAATAATCGTTTGAACCGCCACCATTGCCGCCTTTACCGCCGTCGTGACCGTAAGAACCTGCACCGGAACCAGCGGCGCCGCCGGTCGAACCGCTGCCGTTACCGCCGTCTGTACCGTCGGAAGAACCGAGGTTGCCGCCTTTTCCGCCGCCGCCGCCGCCGCCGCCGCCGTAGGCTGAAACTAAAGTTGTAGATCCTATTTTTACACATGACGAACCACCGCCGCCGCCGCCGCCGCCGGCAGTGTAATCAGAACAACCAAAGACACCGTGACAGCCGGTGCCTCCGGTGCCTCCTGTGCTTCCACTAGCACATCCGGAACCACCTGAAGCTCCAGCCTGTTGTCTATGATCACAACGCGGGTTGTCACCGCTTGTAGCGCCCTGTCCTGCTTTAGCAGCGGTATAGGTTAACGTTGTTCCTTTTGTAAGATAGAATTGAGCAGAAACAACGCCGCCGCCTGCACCGTAGCCTCCGCATCCGTCAGCACCGCTTCCGGCACTGGTTGCTGTTTTATAACCGTCTCCGCCTTTTGCGCCTTTGACAGTGATCTTGTAAACACCGCTCACCGGAACTGTCAGAGTAGAAGATGCTCCAGCCGTGTAACTCCAAGTATCTGTTTTCTTATTATAAGTCGTGTCGTCACTGAACTGGATACCGGCGTCGGTGTTTTCACACTGTTCTGTGCCGTTGATCGTGCCGTCGCCGCAGTAGTTGCAACCATCAATGTTGGTGATCTGGCACTGGCTGTTGCATGTAACACCGCTTGCCTGCGAGTAATCATGACCTGGGCCGGCAATTGTTGCGCAGAGTGTCTGAACATCGTTGTGGCTGCCGTTAGGGTCACACTGCTCGATGTTTCCGTATGTGTCGATGTTTGCGCCCGGATAGTTCGCAAGATTTACGAGATCGCAGTCACCGCTTGTGCATGCTCCGCTCTTATACTGGATTTTTCCGTCGCCGCAGTAGAACTTGCCGTTCGTTGCCTGTGTAGTCGTGTTCGTGACTCTGCCTGTTTTGCCGTTGTATCCGGAAGCTTTGATGAATTTGCAGTTTTGCGTTCCGAGATCGCAGGTGTTGTAGCTGCCGTCAGTATTCGCGCCGCAGTAATACGACATGCATGTCTTGTAGCTGCCGCAGAATTTGTCACAGTGCGAACTTGTCGCAGCTGCCGATGCAGTGCCGTCTTTGTGAGTACCGTTGGAACCGCTGTCGTCGCAAAGTTCGTCGCCGCCCTGAGTAATGTAACATGTTCCCGAAATACCTAAACATGTATCATGGCTGACTTTTCCGTCGCCGCATCTTGCCTTTTCGCATTTATCAGCGCCGGTAGCAGCCGCATTATAGACGTAGCCGTCAGCGCAGGTGTAGTAGCAGCGCAGCAGACCGTCGCCTTTTATATTGATTTCACCCCACGCCGTCGAATTTGTTCCTCCAGATATCAGCTGATTCGGGCTTTTAGTTCCGTTGTTGATATCAACAGCGTCAAGATCTGACGGAACGTAAGCCATCGTGGATTCGTTGAGTCCCTGAGGAATAACAAGCGAATCGGCCGGAGTTCCGACAGTGTATGTGACTGTGCTGCCGCTCTTCGAGAATGTTACCGGAAGCCATTTGGTGTTGGCCGGTTTGCCGGTGCATGTGTATGAAGAAGCTATTGTCATACATTTTCCGGTCGTGCTGTTGTATCTGGAATCATCGTTGCACTTCCAGTTGCATTTTTTAGCATCGGGCGTTTCGCCGTATTGAGTGATAGCCGATGTCGGATCGTATGTCAGCGTTCCTTCACTGTTGACAGTAAGAGTCTGGTCAAGCTGTTTTTTAGGATTGTTGGTCTTGCAGGAATTGGTCGTGCCTGTCCAGATACCGTTGTCATCGGTGCATGCGTTACAGTTCAGTTTGAGATCGGTTCTGGGTTTGCATCTTGTGCCGTCCCATACAAAATCCGGCTGGCACTCGAAACTGCATATTTCAGCATTCGAGCCGGGAGCAGCGTTTCCTTTGTAGACCGAAACCGTCTCACGGGTGCCCCATCCTGTGCCGTTCCAGTTTCTCTCATACTGTTCGGCGCCGCTCGTGTTACGTCTGACGTAGAGCGTAGCCAATGCCGGCTTGTAGTTGGATCCCCAAGCCGAAGTAATAGCCGTGCTGAGATCCGGACAGAAACTCTTGATCTTACAGGAAGCTCTTTTCCATTTGCATTTCGGATCGCTTGTTCCTGCGCAGTATGCTGTTCCGGAAATAAGGTCAAGGTGTGTAGTGTCAGTAGGATCATGATCCTGAGTTCCATTAAGAAGGACGTTGCACTCTTTCGAATCGCTTGTTCCTTCGCACTCTTCCTCGGAAACTCCGTCAGGTCTTATGCCAGTAGCACCGGTCTGGATTGTGCCGTCACCACAGTTCGTCCATTTGCAGGTAGTGTCGCAGTCTTTGAGGTTGCCGTTGTTTTCGCCTTCGTCACACTGTTCGTCGACGCATTTCTGACCTGCGACCAGACCGTAGTCCGAACATGTTCCTGCAAGATCAGCATCGTTGCAGACCGTAGTCGTATCCCAGAATCCCATTACAAGTTTGTTGACCGTTACATCCGAGCAGGTGAGTTCATCGCTGTCCTCACATGCTTCGCCGTTTACCAGACCGTAATTAGCGCATCCGTCTTCGACTTCATCATCGTTGCAGACATTGCCTGCCGCCCAAACTGTAGGAACGACCTTGGTGACTTCGATGGTTGCGCACTTTGAAATGAAAGCGTCACCGCAGGACATACTCTTTACGAATGTCTTTTCACCGATGAAGACTTCCGCGGTCTCAGGATTGCCGTCAAGAGTCTTTGCATAAGCCTTGACGGTGTAGGGAGCCTTTTTGCCGACCCAGTTCATAGCAGTATCACTGGACGAAGGATTGTATGTCCAGCCGTGAGCCGAACCGCCGCCGCACGCTCTGACCGTGAAAGCGGAATCTACAACATTGCCGAAATAATCCTTTCCGGCAACATCCTTTACGGTTGCAAGTGTTTTCTGGCCGACAGTCGCACCTGTTACGTCGGTAATTCTGATTACGACAAGTGTATCCGGGTGAACCATCGGGTGGTCAGGATCGCATGCCCAGCCGTTGATTTCTGAGTTCGTCGCCTTGATTATACCGCCTTTCGGGTCTGATTTGCAGCCCGCGTAGCAGGTCTTGCCGTTCAAAGTCTTATCCTGAGTTTCGTTTCCTTCGCCGAAATCACAGCTTTCGAAACGCGGGTTCGGGATACCGTCACCGCAGGAACCTATTCTCTGGCACTGTTTTGAAGCAACCGTGCCGCAGAGATCGCCGACAGTAAGTCCGGCGTCTACAAGAGATTTCGTTCTAGCATCATTGGTATCGCAGTCTTCCGGACCTTCCTTCGAGTGGCCTGCCGCTGTCATCGTCGCTTCGGGAATCAGTGAATCGTAGAGAGTCAGGGCGTTGACAGTGGATGTCGCAATGATGTGACCTCTGATTTTGCCGTCACCGCAGCTTCCGAACGAAGTCGTGCAGTGGTTTACATATCCGTTGTTGTCAGTAGTTCCGTCGCCGATGCAGTAGTCGTCATCGGCCTCGTTGCCGTCGTCGCACGCTTCGTTCTGGCTCTGGATCTGGTTGTCTCCGCATTTTGCAACCGGAGTAGTCGCTCCGCCGTCTTGCCTGTTCTTTTTGCACTTGGGGTTGCAGTAACTTACTTCCCAGTTGTAGGAATTCTTGTTGATACCGTAGTCGCATTCCTCGCCTGCATAGACATCAAGGAATCCGTCGCCGCATGTCGAACTGGTTTCGTTATTATCGGACGAACTCCTGTGCAGACTGATCGTGCAGCCTTTTTCCCAGCAGTTGCTGTCGTTCGAATCAGTGCAGATCCTCTTTTTGGTGTCGCAGTTTCCTCTGCACGAGCCTGTGCAGTAGTGACCGTCAGCCCATCTTCCCATGCCGTCGGTGGGGTGCCAGTAGTCGCTGAAAGTATGTTTGAGGCCGTAAATATCAATGTAGTATCTCTCTTCCTCGGTAATGTTGTTGTCGCAGATCTCACCGGCATCAGTATTGAGCTGACCGTCACCGCAGCTTCCGATTATGTTCCAGCCGCCCTCGTGATTTTCTACATCGACATAACAGTAAATGTTTCTTTCAATGCAGGCTTCTTCGCAAGCTTCGACATCGGTCTGGCCTGAGCATTTCGTCTCGCAGTTACGCTGCTGTCTGTTAAGACATTCGGTATCGCCGCTTTCACAGGTCTTGCCGCAGGTCGCATCGTTGCATTTTTCGCACTGTTCCCATGCAGCATACATTCCGCCTTCAGCTTCAAGCGCGGTGCACTCTGCCTCGCTCTTGTGACCGAGCATATTGAGACCGTTTGAAGAAACATTTTCCGCATAAGTCGTGCACTGTCTGATTGCCCAGGCTTTCGGAGACCACGGTATACCGTCATATTCGTATATACAGTTGCTGTCATCCGATCCGCCTTCGTTGAATTTCTGGTTGTAGCAGCAATGGAGAACACCGCTCTCGAAGTAGTTTCTGAGTTGTTCTTCGCCGCCGTTCTTCAGGATGTCTGCGAGCTGAGCACAGGTCAGCGTTGAACCGCTGTCGACACAGTCAACGACACCGTTGTTCCTCATTATCTTCATCTGAGCTTCTGTAATACCGGACCATGCACCGTTCACCTTCTCGCCGAGAAGCTCTTCGCAGAGATACGAACGCGAGTGGGCAAGAATACCGTCGCCCGGAAGATTGAACTTACAGTTGTTCGTGCAGGAGTCGTAATCGCTGAAGTTGCCGTCGTCGCAGTCTTCACCTTTATCCTTGATACCGTCGCCGCAGCGCGAAATCTTGCAGTTCGGACGGCAGAGAGCCGCTCTCTGAGCCGTAATCGTGTTGTAAAGAGGCGTCTCCATGTCATCTTTCAGGCAGATGAAGTAAGTTGTGCCGTTGACAGTCGTCATCTGCTGATCCGTTACACCTGCAAAGTATGAACTAGCGTCGACACCGCAGTCGCACTCTTCGACAGGCTTTCCGGAAGCATCGACGACATAGTCAAGGATACCGTCGCCGCATCTTGCCGGACGGCAGTCTTTACGGCATGCGCCGTAATCTTTGTTATTGTCTACCTGACACGGTTCTTCTTCGGTGCAGACAGCATCGTTGTTGTTCAGACCGCCGTCATCGCACTTTTCCTCTTTGAAGTCACCGTTCGGAGTGTGGCACCATGATTCGCTGCCTGTCGGACAACTCTTTATATCGGTGAAACCGTCGCCGCAGTGCGGTCCGAGTTCAAGACATCCAGGTTCGCATCCGTTGTAGATATTCGCGCTGTTCGAGCCGTTGTCACAGACTTCAGCCGCGCCCTGGATATTTGCTGCGCAGGTGTAGCCGTTGTATTTGCCTTCGCTGTCGCAGTCGCTTCTCTGGACAACGCTGTCACCGCAGTAGTTGAGCCACTGACAGTCGGAGTTGCAGTCCGTCATGTAGGAAAGTGACGTCGTTTTGAAGTGTTCTTCGCCCGGGTCGCACATTTCCTTTTCATCCGCGCTGCTGCTGTAAACTACATGTTCCATATCATAGAATGCAAGCGCTCTGATAAGGAACTGTGTTCCGGCAACACCCGTCATATTCAGGTAAATATGGACTTTTCTCGTTCCGGAGAACCACTTCCAGCTGTCACCGCTTCCCTCGCCTTTGATCGGACGTGTGTTCTTAGCGCGGTACCAGTCGTTCAAAGTATCCGTAACATCAGTGAAGATATACGGGCTCGCGTTGACATACGTTCCTGAGGTGAGAAGGTTGCCGTTTTCGTCGTATTCGTTGACACCGCCGACCAAATCAGCAGACTCGGTGGCAACTTTAAATATCTTGAAGTTGTATTCAAGGAAGTATCTCAGATCGAGATCGATCGGAATATCGGCATTGAGTTCAGCCGTCGCCAGATCGGAAGTCAGCTCGAAACGGAGAGACAGGTTGCGGTGGTCATAGGTGACTGTCGCGCCGTCTACAGTCCAGAAATCAGCCGGCGAATAAGTTGCGCTGCTTCCGCTGCCCTGTTTTCCTGTCCAGTTTACGGAATCGCCGACTTTAAGACCGCTGTCGACCGTTCCGTCTCCGCAGTATCTGCCGTGTTTGCAGCAGATCTTGTCGCCCCATGTGTCGTAAGCGCCGTTGCAGCCTTCCTCGGCGATACAGGACTCGCCTTTTGCCTTTGAATAAGCCGCATCGACCGACTGGTTCGGATTGTCACCGTCTATACCGAAGTCGCACTCTTCTCTCAGGCAGGACGGACCCTCTCCTTCGATGCAGTCAAGCTGTTCGACATCGTTGCCGCCGCCGCTGCCGCAGAAAGCACGTTTCAGGCAGCCTTTAGCACACCAGCCGTAGATTCCGTTATTGGAACCGTCGTCGCATTCTTCTTTAGCACCTTTTACAAAGAGGATTCCGTCTCCGCCGACGCTCGGACAGAAACCTTCAGGCGTCAGGCCGGCACAATTTGCCGTCTCGATAACATTGTTGTTGCATCCGTAGCTTCCTTGGCAGTCAAGACGGCAGCTTTCACTTCTGTAACCGGCACCGTTGTAATTCTGGCCTTCGTAGGAGATGTCAAGGACATACTCTCCGTTGACAAGATGGACTTCAGGAAGTCCTTTATCGCAGACTTCGCCTTCATCAATCCTGCCGTTACCGCAGTAAGGAGCTTCAGTCGAGTTGCAGTCTGCAGCACAGCCTGCACTGCTTTCAACGAACTGTTTGTATTTATAGACACATTCAAGATAATTTGCGTGGATCGCGTTTACAGGATACCACTCGCCGTCGACCTTAGCGGCGCAGTCAGCACCTTCGGTTGTCTGGCGGAATGCCTCGAACGCAACCGGAAGACCGTTCAGAGAATTGCCGTCAGCATCTGTGCCGTGGTCACAGACTTCGGACGCGTTGGTGAGTTTCTGCTGGCAGTCCGAAGCGTTTGCGAAGTGGTTGTCGGCAAAGAATTCATCGAAGGTCGAGTATCCGGCAACTTCAAGCTTAGCGGCGTTGGTGCACATGTCTCTGTCCTGGATCTTGCCGTCACCGCATCTCGGACCGAGTTCGTCGCTGCCGTCTTTACCGCAGTTCCAGCCTGCGCAGCCCGGACACGACTGTGTTCCTATGCAGTTTGTCGCGTACCAGCCGTTCTTGTCTCCGCTGTCGCAGACTTCGTTGAAAGGAGATTCACTCTGAATGTAGCCGTCGCCGCATCTTGCGTTTTTACATTGGTTCGTGCAGTTATCGGTATCGGAATTGTTTCCGTCGTCGCACTCTTCGTCAGCACCCGCAACGACTTCGCAGTCGACATAACCCGTGCAGTCAGAACGCTGGATCTTGTTGTCGCCGCATCTCGGTTTCGCAGTTTTGGTTCTCTTACAGCCTGCGCAGATGTAGCAGTAACCGTTCGGATCAGACGGATTGTAATCCTCGTTGCTGACAGGGTTGTATTCAGGACATACGTTGGCTTCGAGCGGATAGTTGCAGTTGAAGTTATCAGGATCGGAATAGTAGTAGAAAGAGTAACCGCTGCTACCGTCGCAGTCGCACTCCTCTGAAAGAGTGACTGAGTTGTTGTTTGACAGGAAATTATAGAACTGACATTCAAGTCCCTCGCCGGTAAAACCTTCAGCGATAACACCGGTTTCATTTTCCTGAACAGGTTCGCCCGTCGAAGCGTTGACGCAGTAGTAGCTCTGCAGCGTGCCGTCGTTACATTTCGGCGGATTGCCGTGATAGAACGTGCAGGCTTTGACTTCAGAATTGTTGACCGTTGTGTCTTCCTGAGCGCAGAGTTCACAGTTGTCGTTACCGTAAACGCATGTCTGGTTGAAATTCTCGGATTCGCATGTTTCGGTGAAATCTCCGTCGAAAGTCTTGAAACGGTCGCCGCATCTGTTCTTGAAAACGAACGGTCTGTCTGTCGGAGAAATCGCGACTGCCGAAGCACCGCTTGACGAACTCTCGTTTACGCCGTAAGCCGTTACAAAGTAAGGCGGAACGCCGCAGTCGGTTTTTGTGTCGCCTGAGTTGCTGAGTCTCGAATCTTCGCACTCTTTTTCATAGATCTGCTGAAGAACGGCAGCGACTTCTTCCTTTCCGGGAGTTACGTTGCCTTCCATCCACAAAAGACCGAAAGCATGGTTGTCGCCTGCGTTTGCGAAACCGCAGTTGTTATAGATTTCGTTCTCTTTCGTAGAGGTGATCATCGAGTCATCCGAAGGACCGTATTTTATACCGTTAAAGTTGAGTCCGGGGATCTGTCCCGCGTAGGTTGCATCCGCTTCAGAACCGAGCAGAGCGACCATATCTTTGCCCTTACTGTCTTTGATGAAGAAATAAATCGTCAGCGGAACATTCGGATAATCTTTGTCGCATGCCCAGCCTGAGAAAGTCTGGTCGTATGTCGGAGCATCGGCATCAAAAATACCGGCGATCGTAGAACCTTTGACGCACAGAACGTGGTGCGGTCTCGCGTTGAGGTCGGTTTTTGTGAGACAATCGGTTCCTGTGCAGCCTTTTACGGCGCGGTAGGAACGACCGTCTTCCATGTTGACCGCCCAGATGAACTTGCCTTTGTCGGCTCCCTCGCTTATAACGGTCGTGCTTGACCAGAACCAGTTGTTTCTGACACACTGGTGCTTTATATCATCACAAATATAACCGTCTTCGCACTGGTTGTCGCCGTAAGGATCAGGGGATGCGCATTTGCCGCCAAGGCATTTGTAGCCTGCCGCGGTGTCGCAGTCGCTGTTTGACGTGCAGGATTCCATGGTTTCGGGATGCGGGATCGGAGTGCACTCTTCGTCGCTGTCAAACCTTACATAACCTTCCTCGAAAGGATAAGCCGTTGCCGGATCGTAAAGGTCGAAATCGACGATCGAGTAAAGCTGGTTGATGTTCGGAAGAGTCCAGCCGCCCATCGCCTCGCCGCATGTCTGACCTGTCGAATCGGTGTAGCGGCATTCCGCGACAACGTCGAATCCGTTATACGTTGTCGGTATCGTAGTCGTGTTATACTCGTAGTAGCAGACATTGTTGGTCTGCGGATTTATACATTTATATCTGACCCTGTAAGGATTCGGGCAGACTTTTGCATCCTGCTGACGTGTTACATCCTCGCAGCGGTCGTCGAAGCAGTGGCAGTCGAAAGAGTTCGGTTTTGTAGGATCGCATGTTCTGCCTGTCTTGTTCGGTTCAAGAGAGGCTGTCGAATAGCGGCATGCAACATGGGCGTAACCACTGCTCGTCTGCGTCATCTGTCTGCAGTATTTTTCTCCGTTGCTCGTGGTAGTGATCCAACCTTCCTTGCAGGCTTTGTCAGCTGCCGGAACGCAGGATATGCCGTCTGTCAGCTCGACCACGACATGATCGCTGTTATCGCACTGATCTGCATTAAGGACGCAGATGTAGCCTCCGTTGCCGTCGGAAACGATCGTTCTTCCCTCGCTGCATGCGACACACGCTGCCGATGAATGATCGCTTGCAACACTGAGCGAGTAACTGCTGTCAGTGCACTCTACACAAATCTGATAGTCGTTTGCAGTATCGATTATATAATCTTCACCGCAATTTCTTCTGCAATTCCATTTGCCGCTGGGAGCCTGATAAAGGAGACCGCTGGGACTCTGGCATTTTACGCATTTGCCTCTGACTGCGTCATACTGCGGGTAACCTTCAGGGCAACTCTCGCCCTCATGTGTTGTGCACTGCCATTGTTTGACCGTCGATATTGTTCCGTTATCGTTAAATGTATTTGCATAAGTCAACGGATTGAACGTGTCCTGAATGTTTCCTGTTTGACCGAATTTGCTTATCGGTGTATTGCAACAGCACGGAACTTTGGTTCCGTTTTTATTTGCTGTCAAGTAACATGCTACCGGATCTTCGTCGAGCTGTTTTTTCAACACATATTGACCGCTCCATGTGGTAAAATCCATAGCATACGCATAGCGGCCGCAATTGTTATACTCGCAGGTTCCGTCTCCTATATCGTGCATTCCTGACGGACAGCCGGTGTCTACCTCCGCCTCGGCGGTGTCGAGATAGAAAAGCGAATACAGGTCTTTATGCGCGGAAGTCGAATTTGTCGGAGTGCCGTAAACGGGAACGGCTTCATCCGTATCGATGCATTTACTTGAATAACTGTCATAGGTGTAACCTTCGGGGCATTCCGTGCCGAGGTCAGCGCATGTACCTCCCATTTTCACACATTTGTTGTTGTCCTTACATCTGCGGCATTGTCCGCCTGCCAAAGTCCATGTGCTGTCGGGACATTTGCAGCAGTGTTTGTTAAGATAGTTTCCTGCGCCGAGAGCCAGCTGACCAGTCCATACATAACCCTCATCACAATAATAACGGGTTCCACTCCTGTTCGCTCTCCTGCAGTCAGTAGCCGGGACTCTGGTGTCCATAGTGTCGCAGTCGCCGCTGAAGTAGCAGCTTCCCCACAAATCTTCTTCCTCGGGGTTAAGGATCGTTGTTCCGTCTGCCGCGACCTGTTTTTCCAATTCCGCATAACCTGTGCCGCATACGGGAGCGAGACAGTTTCCGGCGCTGTCGGTCCTGCTTGAATTCGGAATATAATTACAGAAATAACCGTCTTTTACATACTGATAAGAACCTGTCGCCGGCGGCGTAATCGTCGGGCATACAGGCTCAGCGCACGGAATAACGGTGCTGGTGCCTGAAGAGCCGACCGTTTTTTCCTGACAGATATTGATAGCCTCTTCCCAGGTGTGAGCCCATTCGCCGGTATCTACAAACTGCTGGGTCGTAGTGTTGTCTGTAACGACCTTGTCGGAACCGGAATACTGGGCTTCCGTGAATCTGCTCTTTACGTTTCCGGAGTCGGTGTAGTATGAATAATGCAGCTGTTCGTCGGTTATTGCCCGGCAGTCAGGCTTTGAAACAAAGACGCTGATGATATCGGAGTTATAGACATAGTGGCCTTCACTGTCGAAATCGCCTTCTTCAGGATCGGCGAAATATGCCACTTCTCCGCTTGCCTGGTCAATGAGGTCGCCGCTGCATGAGCTGCCTTTCTTTATCGTAATGATCGCATACGGATTATCGGTTTTGAAAAGGTATTTCGAACCTCTTTTCAAAGCAAATACAGCGTATTCGCCGGAATCGAGGAAGAGCGAATTTCCGTTGTCGCCGAAATCTTCAAAACCCGTTTCGTCGTTATCGCTGACTTTCTTCACAGGGCTGCCGCCGTTGCAGGTGTTGCAGTCGTATCTCTGCCAGTCGAGCGGGAACGGATAAACGAAAGTTCCGGGCATCGAAGGATCGCCTGCGCCAGCTTCTACCGGCCAGCCGTTTTCCATCTTGAACTCGGTTCCGGAAGCTGTCTCGACGGTTTTGAAGTTGCCTGTAACTTCGTAGAAGCAGTTAAGCCAGCGGGTATCGGTCTGACCGCCGGGAGCAGGAAGTTCCTGCGGATAGCACTGATAGCAGTTGTATTCGTTGAGAAGAAGGGTGACGGGACCGGAGAAATTTGCTTTCCACTCGATAACCGTCTGTTTTGTTCCGAGAGGACAGTAAGTTACCATATGTTCGGGGTCGTCGTCATCGACTTCGTTGCCGTTATCATCTATTCTTTTCGCACTGGTGTAGGAAACTTTGGAGTCGTCGCCGTAAGCAAGGACCTGACCGCAGGATTTGCCGTCTACGCCCGTTCCGCCTTTATCACCTTTGAAAAGGGTGAGCTGCGTATCCTGGAAATCGGCGATACAGGTAGACCATCTGTACATCTGGTTTTCCGTGACATTGAAAACGACGTAACTTCCGGATTTCAGCCACAGATCGTTCGGCCTTGAAGTGTAAGGTTCACCGGAATTCGCCGGAAGAAGGAAATCGGCGAGCGTAACGGCTGTTCTTGACTGAACCGTCGTCCAGCGGGGAGCCGGCTGAGCCTCGAGATTAGCCTTGGAAACACGGTATTTATCCCTGTTATCGCATGTAGAGCAGTAGTTTGAAGACGATCTCTGCCATTTAACGGTCGTCGTCATATCGACACCGTTGCTCATTGCCTGAGTCTTCTGGCAGCCGATGAAACCGCCGGTGCCGCTGTTATAGGCGTTGTTTGTGACAAGAAGAACGACCGTTCCTGAGAAATCGGCTTTCCACTCGAGCTGTGACTGGTTACGGAAACCGCCTGAATTGCTGTAGGCAAGAAACGGAACCGAAGCCGAACAGGTTTCACCTTTCAGAAGGGTAAGCTCCGTATCGAAAGGAAGAAGACAGTAGCCGCCGACACAGCGGAGACCTTTCTCCGAGGTATCATTGATTCGGCAGTCGTTGTCTGCAAGGCATGCGGAAGCCCAGCTGCCGGTGAAAGCGTCTTCTGTTCCCTCTGTTGACCAGACGTAGACCTCACCTTCGACAACATTGAATTTTATATACTGACCGCCTTTGACGCGCCCCATACTTTTTGTAACTTCAGTCCATGAAGGAGCAAAACTCGGGTTCTGATAGGCAGTGCCGTTATACAAACCGGAAGCCGAAGTATCGCATCCGCTTGTATGACAGCCGCTGTCCGCAGCCGAAAGCGAGCCGGCAAAGAGAAAAACAATGAAAAACAACGCAAAAGCGACTGTTTTTTCCGCAAAATCAATCATATTACGCTTCATTTTTCCCTCCTTTCCTACAAATTCGTTACGCAGCGCACATTGTATTTGTTGTAGCGCGATGTGTATTCGACAAATCCGTCCTGAAAATTAACGATCCACGAAGAAGAATAATCGTTTTCCGTGCTGCCTTCGGAATCGAAATGGACGTGTTTTGCAGCCCAGAACCAGTTGACGAGCTGCGCTTTTGTTTCATCGTCGTCATAAAAAACCGAATCGATAGCGGGATTTGTCTTTCCATAATTTATAATCGAGCGAAGTTCCGGAGTTGTCGGAAGACGCCAGGTGTTCTTGTTTGCGAGTCTCAGGTTGTCGCAGTAGTGTTTTGCTTCATACCAGGTCATGCCCGTAACGAATTTTTTCGTCCAGACAAGCGATGTCGCCGAATCAGTGATCATTTCGGCGTTGGAATCCTGTGTAAGCGAACGCGTTCCGAAACGTTTTTTACCGTCCTGGGTCGCGAAGTTGCTCGGAACTTTGTCGCAGCTGACTTCTTCCATGTTGTTGAAGCATTGCGTCTGACCGGTCGCGACAGTCGGCCAGGTCTGGATATTGAGCGGAGGAAGAGCAGTTTTTTTACTCTTGATCGGTTTGAAAACCTTGTTTGAACCGGGTTTTACGACCTTACGGTTCAAAACCGTGCCGTCGGCCTGCCCGCCGAACTCTCCGGAAGCGCTGCGCGTTGTTTCCTCTCCGCAGGAAACCATGCAGAACGCTAAAACCGAAATCACAAGAAAAAGGAATAATTTTTTCATTTTTTCCTCCGTCATTTATTCATCTTATTTCTTTTCACATACTGAAGTCCGCTGGTCGCTCTTGACAGTGCACTTGACGTTGTAAGTGCTGTTGGTGCAATCCGAACCTTTATACTTGTAGCAGATGTAAGCCACCGCAGTGTATTTTGCGCCGCTGTTTTCGAGAGTGACATCGATTCTATAATTTTGGTTCGCGCCACCGCCTAAATCTGCGCCGTAATATTTCTTGAGATTTTCTTTTTCGGTATCGCTTGCGCCGGTATATGTGCGGTAAGTTGTGAAATAATCCTCTTCGATCGCGGCAAGAGTCATAAGCTGTTCTTCGGCCTCGACCCTTTTCGCCCTGTTCGTGTAGCCGTCATAAAGAGGAATCGCAACAGCTGCGAGAATACCTATAATTGCAACGACTATCGCTAATTCAATCAACGTAAAACCGCGTGCTTTCATTTCTGTTCTCCTACAAAACAAATCTTTTTATTATACCTTTTTTACAATAAAATCAAAGTTTTTAAGCCCTCTTTTTTTCACCGTCCAAACCTTACCAGCCACTACATTCCAATCCGTTGTAACCTGTGCTTTCCCCCGATTTGAGCTCGCGGAAATTCGATTTTTCCGTCGTGTCCATAAAAGAGGAAGTATAAAGCCAGCAATGGATGTCTCCGCGGATTTTGCGGATTCCGCTCACCCAGTAACCCATTCCGACACCGTCTCTGACTACGACGCCCGTTTTCAGTCTCATCTGATCCGTATCTTTCGGAAAATCGTAGTAGGCAACAAGTGCCGCTTTGTCGTTTCCTGTCGTGGCGTATCTTCCGTTCGAAAGGTAGAATTTCTCCTGAGCAGCAGCCGCAACAAGCATATCCGACCTCATTGCATCGATTTTCGACTTGTCTGAAAAAGAATCAAAAATCGTAATGGCGACAGCAGCCAGAATTCCGATGATTCCTACAACTATCGCCAGCTCTATCAAGGTAAAACCTTTTGGCTTTGCAGCAAAAATATTCATTTTATCTCTCCGTGCCGTAAGTCGTGCCCTGTCCGTTATAGAACTGTTTCCTATCACCTTTAGATCTGCCTTTCTTCTTGTCGTCTGCAGCCTTTTTATCAGCTTCTTCAGCCTCGTGACCGATAAAAACGGTCTTTGTCATCGAAACGGTCATTCCGGCCTTGACGATGTCGGGAATTCTGTATTCGGCAGCCCATTCGCTTTCGTTAAGTTCGTCAAAATTGTCAAAAAAACGACCTGTTTTGAAAGTGAGCTTGTTGTTGGATGGATTTATTGTGAAAACCGCGGCAAGCCACGAATTTTTCATAAGTTCCTGCGCCATCGGAAGCGAAATGTAGTAGTCGATCGACTGCTTTTTCAAAGACTCCATCGTCTGTTCAGGCAGCTTGAGATTCTCGATATTGTTTTTGAAAAGATAGTAAAGGGGAATATATTTCATGTATGTGGTAACGTTGTCGTCAAAAATCTTCAGAATGTTATCGATGTAGAAACTGAGCCGCATTTTTCCGTCTTTGACGCTTGCCGCATACAGCGCGTTCGCCATTCCGTGCGACCTGAAATCGTTGTCATAGTTGAAATAGGCGTTGAGCGCTCTGATTTTTTCGTTGCTTGCCGTTGTTCCGTATGCAGTGTTTTCAAAAACTACAGAAAAAGGAGTGACTTCAACGATCTGCCCGACCATAACAATGTAGGTGAACTCCGAATATGAATTCCCCGCCTCTACGGTTCTGAGCTCCGCAAAAAGCGGAAGAAACGAAATCACGGCAAAAAACAGAATTAAAACCTTTTTCATATTGCCCTCCTACTAATAGAGTTCATACCATTTAATAATATAAGTTGAATTCTTCTTGACAGTGAGCTTCTGCTTCCTGAAGATCTCGGCACCCGCACCGAAAGTGAGGTCATAACCCTCATCAGTCGCGACTATTCCGACTGCCGTAGCCAGACTCAGGTTGGCTTCCTGGGAGACACATTCGCCTGATTCATCGGCCGCAAGAGTCCACTCGCCGTTACCGCCTGTCATAGAAAGGTTCTGGAAAACCTGACCGCCGTCAGGAATGAATCTTTCGTAGTTGCTGCTCGTTCCGAAAGTTTTACATTTGGTCGCATTCATCGGAATGTAGGTGTTCCACGCTACGGAATAGCTGTTCGCCGTGTTGACGGAATCGGAAGAAGAACCGCTGCTGCTACTGTAAATATCATAAACTATGAGCGGCTCGGTAATACCTTTTTCACCGTTCTCCGTGTTGAATCTGATCCTCCAGCCGCGTTTGTCCTCAATCATAGAGTTCTTCGGCGTGTGCGATTCACCGTCGGAGTTGATATAGAAATCGGTGTCGTAAAGGTCGCTATAATTGTAATCCGATGATTTGTTGTCATAGAAAGTATTCATGACTTCCGCTTTTTTGAATCTCGGGTTAGCTGCGTTTCCGGCAATGACAGGAATCGGAATCTTCCATTTGCTGGAAGTGGTGCTGCTTGAACTTCTGGACGGATTGTATCTCTCGAGCGGCGGGAAGAAGTTCATTCCTACGAAACTTCTGCCTATCTGATCCCATTCGATATCTTTGAGTGCCGTGCCTGAACCGCCGTCTCTCTTAGCATAAACAACTTTCGCCGTCCAGTCGGCCATCGAGTTGCTGCTGACATCGACTCTGAAAACGGTTCCCGAAAGATCCGTGAAGTAGACATATTCGGTGTCGACCGCCGCTTTTCCGTTCGTGTTGATAACAAAAGGAACTGCCGTGAACGAAGTCGTAAGCCACGATTTTTCAAATTCTCCGAGTTCCGAGTTTGCGCCGGGACCGTATTCGTTATAGCTGGTGAATTTGTTCTGGGTTTTGTCGAATTTGTAGATCCTGAACCTGTTGCCCACAAGCTCGTTCTGCTGGCATGTCGGAATGTTGTCCTGAAGTGCCGTCGTCAAAGCACCCGGATCGTGGCATGTGTCGTAACCGCCAGGAACTGCGAGATAGTAGTCCAGATCGTTCGCGTAGCTGCAGGTGCCAGAGCACTTTCTGAAGACCATAGCCTTGCCGAAACTCAAGCCGGCATCCGTATTGATGTGCTGGACAAATTCCGGAGCATTCGGATCGGAAATATCGATAACTGTGTAACCCGACGCGCCGCGTCTGTAACCGAAAATAAGGAATGCCTTTTCACCGTCGTTGATGATTCCGTCGTGGCTCTGGTCGATGTGGAGCATCGTGATCGGACCGTCGACCGTCGCGTTGAACGATATGGTTGAATTCGTGTTTGCGAAATTCGTTATGTTTTTGAACGCAGGGCCAGGCATGTAGGCATAAATCTCTTTGCCTGACTCGTCAAACGCGTGAAACATACCGTCGTTCGCACCGGCATAGATTCTCGTCGTGCCCGAATTGCCGTAGTAAACAGCAACCGGCTTCGAGTGAACGATTGCGCCGAGATAGAGCGGACGAAGAGTAAGTTTCTTTGAACTCGATTTGTTGAAATCGATGTCGAACGGGTCGGAGACCTGGAACGTGGTTTTATTCACATAACGCGGATTCGTTCTCTCGCCGAACTCTTCAAAACCGTCGTAACCGGCCATATAGTCGAAAATTCTGTTGAGCGTATCGGCCGTGAGATTCGGTTTGTAAGGTTTGAATTTGTAGAGAAGCTGCTCGCCGTCGGTATCCTTGAGATTGAGCATCGAACCTTCAAGATCGTAGAAAATGTTTCTTTTCGTAGATTTGAAGCACGGCACTGTCCCGCACGTAGAACTTTCTATCATCTTTTTCAACTGGAATGCGGCTCCGCCGACCATCAGCTTTCTAAACTGGCCAAGACTCTCCTCCGAACCTTCTTCCGTAACGAAATCGCCGCCTCCGTCGCCGCCGGCCTGTTTGCCGAAGCAGTCAAGTTCATCGAAAGTCTGGCGCTTCCACTCGCCGCATTTTGCAGTGGAATCATCGTATATCGGACAGTCGCCGCCCGATTCGGAAGCAATTTCGTATTTTTTGAGGTTTCCGAACCAGAAACGGCTTACAGTTCCGTCGATAGGAACCGTTCCGGCAGTAAAGGCTTCGGGACCGCGGTATTTTTCCTCTACATCGTAGGGCTGGACGAGCGATGAAGTCCAGTGAGGTCTGCCGACAACGACATCCGTCGATCTGTTCTGGTTTACAAAAGAAGAGAACAGACAGGTGAGATCCTCAAAACTTCCGCCTGAACCGGAATTGCAGTTGGAATTCGTGCTGCTTTCCGTTGCCGTCAGTCCGTAGTATCTTCCCTGTTCGCCGTCACGCGAAGTGATTTCCGCGACATTTTTGATAAAACTGCCGTCAAGGTAAGCCTGGTTGCTTGAAAGAGCCTGATAGAGCGCCGAAAGCCCCCATTCACCGATAGCAATAGCGTGAACACGGTCAATAAGAGGAATATTTGCATCTATATTATCGACGGGGTCGTTTCCGCCGCACGACTCAGGAATACCGGCGCCGTTTTGATCCAAACCGTAAGTCCGGCAGTTTTCATCCTCACTCCAGAAAGTGTTTCTGTTGACAAATTTTGCGACATGCATGAGCGATGTTTTTTCCCATTCCGACTCAATATAAGGACCTTTCTGCGAAATCTGCTTGTCATTATCGGCATTTACGCACGGTGTATTCAACGCGATGCTGGCATAATTTTTGTTAGCGACATCGTCGAAATTACCGCATCCTATACCATAATTTTTAAGTTCGCTGTTATCGTCGAACTGCGGGTTTCCGCCTGAAATAATGACGGCTTCGTTTGTAAAGCACTCCGGATCCTGAGCAGCATAAGGCGAAGTATACGGAATACCTTTACTATATTTAGGATCATGAAGGGCGTGCATTCCTCCGAGATAACGCCATGAATCGTAAAGCGTTTCACCGAGAGTCGACGGACCGAGAGCCCTGAGTCCTTTGATTGTATTTCTGAATTCCTCCTCAGCACCGTCATCGGTAAGCAGATTGGCCGCCTGCATAACAAGTCTTCCGCCGTTTCCGTGAGGCAGCTTCATCCAGAACTGCGGATAATCGCAGTTGTTGCTGTTCTGACTTAAATCGATAGCACAGCATCCAGTGCCGCAACTGTTGCAGTCTTCGCCCTGCCATCCCCAAAGGATATCGTTGACGCAGACATTGGTTCTGCCCGTATTGACGTTCGTCGCAAAGACGCTCGTCAAGGAATCGCCGAGGTATCTTTTACCGTTGATCGAGCTGATAAGGCTGTATTGCGTATACCATCCGTTCTCGTCCGGATAAGGTGACCACGCAGTTCCGTCTTCAAGAAGATAAGGTGTCAGGTTGTAGTATCCCTGGCTTCCGCTTTCGGTTATATGACCGTTGACGATTTCAGCCTGATAACCGCCTGCCGTCGTCGTGTATCCGTTGCTTCCGGTTGCATACTGGTAACCGCTGACAGAGCATGTGTATTGCGTAAACGCCCCGGTCGAAGGATCGACCATATCGACTTTTTCAGGAGTCTGGTGGTGATAATACTGACCCTGCGATGCATTTACACACTTGCAGCACTCTGCGAGAGACGCGTTGTCTCCCATAGCGTTTTTGCACTGCTGTTCGCTGCATGACTGAGGTCCGTTACGTTCAATATCGTCCATCATATAGAAGAAGGAAGCGCACTTCCACGGATCGTCGTAGGTCACAGCCGCTCTGCAAAGCCATGAACATGCAACTTTCGTCGGCATCAGCCACTGGTCTCTCGCGATGACCTCTCTTTCATAGGTTCTCGCTTCGCAGTATTCGACTTTTTCGCCTTCACGGCCTTCGTTGATGTATGCCGGAGCATCGGTAGCAGTCGGGCAGCTTCCGCCGTCGAGGGTGATGACTTCCCTGTTGTAGAAAGAAGCTTTGCATTCGTATTCGTAAACTCTCTCTACTTTGCTTTCATTCGTCTGAAGGTTGTAGGTTTTGTAGACAGCGGACTCTTTGTCAAAAACATTTCTGTCGTTGTAAGTTCCGATCTGATAACCTTCCGTGCCGAATTTGTAAATTACATCGAATTTGACGTCGATCTGGCTGAAATGACATTTTTCACGCGTTACAGTTACAAAAGCTTCCATGCGGTAACCTTCCTCGCTGCATCCGGAAAGTTCTCCGCTGACAACGGATGATTCGCAGTCCTGCTGATCGTAACAGGTTCCTGTTCCGAAAAGTTTTGACGGGTGCTCGGCATCAGAATCGGCACAGTCGTAGTAGACCTCGATCTTGATACTTTCAACTTCGTCGAAAAGGGTCGTAAGATCTGAATTGCTGACAGCTACTGTTACAGGAATGTTTTTGCAGTTGTCTTCAGTGCTGCCTGCTCCGCAGTAAGCCATTGTGTGACCTTCGCTATCGACCTGAGGCGGAAGAATCGTAACGACTCCCGTAGTTTCCTGAATGACATCGCTTCCGATGGGATTTCCGCTCTCGCACCGGTCACAGGTTTTTTCAAGGATAGGATCGTAATAAGTCGCAGGCTCTCCGAGTTCGGCGCATGTAACGGCTACGCAGCAGTGGTTTGAATCCTGGTCGTATTCGCTGTAGAAACCGAGGACACATGAATAATCCTCGCCGTTGTCGCCGACCTTTCTGCATGTTTTATAGCCTTCAAGACTCTCGTTACCGCCCTGCGAAGCGTCAGGATAAGCTCCCGCGTTGTCTTTGCAGCAGATATCGTTGTCTCTGCATTTCGGGTTTGTGCAGTTGTAAGACTTGCAGCACTGTTTTGAAATGGTTTCATCAATGGTGCCCAAAGTCCTTTGTGCATTCTGATCTTGCGGATGACCGTCGTAAACACGGCATTCAGTCTCGACAAAAGAACCGGTATTGTCCGCGTTGATCTGCCATTTGTAGCACTTGTCGCATCCGTTGGGACCTGTTTCCAGCTGTGTATAGTTCTCGCTGGTCTTTATCGAGAAGTCTTTGGTTATGTCAAAATTGGTGCACTTCGACAAAAGGATGGCGTTGCCGTCGGAATTGGGATCGTCTTCATCTTCTGTCGGCTCAGCCATGTATTCGATCTGCCACATCGAGCCGATTGCCGATCTGATAGACTCGAGACGCTGCTTCTGTATTTCCTGATTAACACCGTTGGAAAGCGTAGGATCGAAAGATACGAAGCATGCCGTTTTATTTAAAAATTTCGGTTGTCCACTTGACGCCGAGTCGGCACAGGTGCTGGATTCAGCTGCATAATTTTCAATATCGGCCTCATTGCAAAGCAGCGGATCGCCGGCCTCTTTACATTCCTCTCTGCCGGGGTTGCTAGAAGTCGGAATATCCGATTCCGTGCAGAGTGCCGCCTCTTTGTATGCCATAGTCGGGAGATAATTGGTTTTATAACAACTGTCCTCTCCGCGTTTTCTCGGCGGATAGGAGAAGGAGTGTCTGTTTGCAAGAATTATTTTCAGGGCATCAAGCGAAGTCGCATATTTCTTGTTGAGCCAAAGTCCGCTGACTCCGCCGTAGATATCCTTTATCTGCGACCACGACATGGTTACAGTGGCATCTTTGTTTTTCTGAATGAAATTATTTGTTCCGTCGGTCAGGCAGCTCCAGTCGCTGCGTTCAGCTATAAAACCTCCGTTATTGTATATAAAATCATTGAACGCCTTGTCGCAGGCAGTGCCTGTTTTACCGTGCTTTGCGCAGTATTTCTTTTTGTTGTAGGCATCAGCAGCACCGTGCTGAAGTTTGCTGTAATCCATAAACTCCGCCGCTGTGTGGATGTTGGTTCCTTCAGCCGCATTGGCTTCATCAGCCAGTTTTTGAGCTTTTTCCTTTTCTTCCTCGAACTTTTTGGTTCCTTCTACGACATCGGCATTTGTGTCGAGAGTCCAGTCATAGAAGCACAGATCCTCATCATAAAATTTCGTCGGATCCCACGGACCTACATACTTTCTCGCCTCATCAGAATCATAAGCTGCCGTATGGAACATATCCACATCGGGGTATTTTGCCATAACGAGCGCACACTGCGCCGCAAGTTTGCCTTTCATCGTCCTGATTTCCGCACACTTTGAGTCTACATCTTCGCAGTTAAGACCGGTCTCGCAGCTCGCGTTGCTCTCAAGGTTACGGCACTGTTTATAGGCGTTGTCACAAAGATTCAGCGCCTTGTCGACATTCGCCAGACTGTCCTTGCATGTATCGACATAATCATCATATGCGAAAGAGTTCATACTTTCTGAAGAATCGATAATAAAAATCTGGTGCGGCAGTTTCTTCGCATTGGTGATCATTGCCGTTACATCGTCCTTGAGGCTGTCCGACATCGTTACGTCATCTGCGTAAATGCCGGCAGTAAAAGAGATGACAACCATAAATACCGGAACAAAACCGGTAAGAATTTTGCTGAAAAATGTCTCTTTTCTCATCTTTATACCCCTTTAATTCCCGTTTTAATCTTCATCTGAAGCCCAGTTGTCACCGTCTCTCGAGAAACAGCTTATCAGACCAATGGTCTTCATTTTTCCGAGTGCAAAATCGTTTTTTCCCTTAATAACATTGCTGTTGTCCTTGAAAGTGACATAGGTGCTTGATCCGACATAAAGAACCTCCCTGACATCGACCGTTATATCGTAGCAGGCGTTTGTATCGGAACCGTATTTAACGTTGCCGTCTTTGTTCAGACCGTAAAGTTTCGGATATTCCGAATTCGTCAGTTTTCTCGCAACGGCGCGGTATGCAAAGTCAGGCGCGTCGGAAGCATTCGTAGCCGACATGATGTCTCTCGGATAATATCTGAATTTACCTTCATTTACCGTCGTGCTGCCGCCGAGGTTGCCTGAAAGCGCGTATGCATCCTCGAACTGGAAAGTCGAATCGATAAGGGTCCTGAGTTCGCCGTTCACGACGTTTACAGCCGTATAGGCGTAAGCCAGAAGCCTCTTGTTCTGAAGTTCTTTTCCTGTCGTATGGGCACTTTCCGAAAGCCTTGCCATAGTCGCAAGAGCAATGATCGAAAGGGTCATAGTCATCAGAACACTGATGAAAAGTGCGACCCCGCGTCTTTTTTTAGCAATAAAATCGAACATTTGCCACCTCACCTATTCAAGCGTCGTCTGATCTTTAAGGAAACGATAGTTCGCAAGATAAACAACTTTACTGAACACAGCTGCCGTGTAGTTCAAACTCCGCAGTTCATAACAGTAGTAGTTCTGATCCGTAGTGGTTTTAAATATGCAGTATTTCGGCAGTTTGCCGGGAGTGCTACTGCCTGTATAAACCCTCTCTTTTCTTGAAAGGAGAACAAAGCCGAATCTCACCGCGATGATGCCTTTGACCTGCTCTTCATCCAAAACACCGCCCTTCGGAGTCTTCCAGTTTCTTTCACAGACGTCCGTATTATTTTCTCCTTCATAACACTCTTCAATCAGATACTCCAGGACGAATTTAGGCATACTATAATAATTATTGTCATTGTTAGGATCGAAACTGAATTCGATCAGCTTGCCGTCGGTTACGCCGATAGCGCTGCTTTCCTTAGCATAGGAAAGTGTCAGAGAGTTGTCAGAGTCATCTCCTCCCGATGTGTATTCCAGCGTGTAGACAAAATCCTCGCCCGTTACAAGCGAGCCAGCCGGGAACACGGTGCCGCACTGCACTGAATTATAATCATCATTTTCTTCAAATGTTACATCCATTTCAACACCGTTTTCGGTATACTGAGGAGTGCTAACTGAAACTGTCTTGAAAAAACCGTTCTCGTTGTGGAAATAGAGTTTATTGACACCATTATAAAAAGCAGCACTGTTGAAAAGCGTAGCATGGCATGACGGATATACTGATGTATTATATTTGACTTTCGTGATCGGAGAGCCGAACGGCGACAGAAAAACAAATTTATGCTCGCCGGCATAGCGGATTATTCCCATTTCCTCGTCCACTCCGGAATCCAGGAAGTCGCCCTTTACGCTGTTGAGTCCCGTAAGACGGACCGCTTCCGTAATAGTGTCGATCATCTGCTCGCCCATAAGGTTTACAGCGACACGGATAGAAGACGAACGTTCTGTTTTGACCGACGCCTCATACAATTTGTAAAATGAAGCGATGATCATTACGGTGATAAAAATACTCACCATAAGTTCCAGAACGGTGAAAGCCTTTGATGAACAGAATTTCTTCATATCTGACCCCGCCTAATTATTGCTGAACTTTGAAAGTCTGCTTGTTCGATCTGACAAGCGGAAAAGTTACCGAATTGCACTTTACATCAATTCCCGACGTTGAAGGCCCGCAATCCTCGGTTCCGTATCCGCGCTTCGGCCAGTAAACCGTAACCCTGACCTCGTAAAGAGTGGAGAGAAACGTTCCCGGCATAACAAAAACTCCGCTTACTTCTTCGGATGCATATTTTTGCGTAATGATGTAGCGGTTGAACTTGTAAATCTTGCAGCTGTTATCGGTATCATACTGTGCCAGACAAAACGGGCTGACGCCGTAAGTCGTTCCGAAATAATGCTCGGCATTGTTGGGAAAAACTTCTGAATCTTTCTTTTTGCTTGAAGTCTTTTTCGCAAGTTCATTAAAGTCTTTGTAAGACATTGAATTTATTTCTTCTACGAGATTGAAAGCGAGAGCATGAGCGAACTGGGCCGATTCGTTATCAAAAATAACCGACATCGAATGTGCGTAAAATGCCATGTAACCGAGCATCGCCGTTGTGAAAATAAAGATTGAAACCATAACCTCAATGAGAGTGAAAGCCTTGATTCTTCTCATATTTTCCTCCTAAATATCCAGCATGATGCCGTCGCTTGCGAATTTGTCTTTCACAGCACTTCCCTCCTTGTCAGAGAAAAGCGTGCATACGGAATACTCGCCTCTCTGGTCTATATCGACACGGTACCATATCGAATCGTTTTCCCCTTTTGAAATCCTTGACCTGAGAATAACGGAAAAAACGATTTTCTGAAGATAGCGTTCGGGAACGCCGGGACCGCACTTTCCGTCGCTCTGCGACGAATCGATCAGCGTGCCGTTGATATCTTTGATTTTTCCGGTCGAAGTAAAGTTGAGAATGGTCGCGCCGTCGAAACTGGTCGCGCTTTCAGGCGTGGAGCTTTTATTTACATATTCAACGGTCACGGTATCAAGGAGCATGTTTTTCTTCAGCAGAATCGCCGAGTCATCCCAGCTTGTGGTATCCATCGAATTTTTTTGATAGATCGCATATTCCGATTTTCTGAAGACCATCGCTGTCTGGCGGCGGATACCCATAAAAACCGTCATGCCTCCAGTGTTTCCTTCACCTTCACCGGCTTCGCTGTCACCTGTCCGAATATTGATTTGTCCCTCGTCAGAAGAGACCGCCACGGTATAACCGGCGACCGACTTTGCCTTGGAAAAATCGGAAATAAGTTCCATGACACTCTGCAATCCGCGGTTTCTGGCGTTCCAAACCTGGACTTTCGGAACAGCTACGGTTGCGATGATTGTCAGAATTCCCATCGCTATCATGAGTTCAATCAATGAAAAGCCTTTTGTCTTTCTCACTTCAGCCTCCGTCAAAAATCAACGTGTTTTTTTATTATAAATACAATTAAATTTCGTCCGCTCGTGTAGAAAAGAACATCAAAAAATGCCGCACAAAGTACGGCTGTGTAGATTCGTACCACGTTTTTAAAATAAAATCAAGATCTTATGTGGTTTTTTATTTTTTCTGAAAAGAGGCGTTTTTTTTGCGAATTTTTTTGTGTTTTTTTATTGATTTATCTTTTTTCCTGGATTTCCTTCCGGAATTCGCTCGGAGTTTTTCCGGTCCATTTCTTGAAAATCGGATTGAAAGTGCTCTTCGATTTGAAACCAGCTTCGTAAAGAAGTTCAAGCACGCTTTTGCTGTCGAATTTCGGGTCACGCATCATCGAAACGACCTCTTCAAGCCTGTAACTGTTGACAAAACTGTAAAAACTCTGCCCGCAGTAACCGTTCAGAACCTGGGAAAGCGTGTTCGGCGTAAGCTTCAGTTTCTTTGCAAGCAGAGGCAGCGTAAGATCCGGATTTCTATAGAGTTTTTCTTTTTCCATCAAAGCTTTTGCCTCAGCCGCATAGGTCGCAGCGATCTCATCGTCGAGCTGATAGCCTTCATATTTCGGCTTTTCTTCGACCGCATCGACCTCCGGATCGAAGAGATCACTGTCTCCCCTCGCCACGCTGGAAAGGGGTTCGGGGGTAAGGTCTTCTTCCATCGCCAAATTCCCCTCGCCACACTGGAGAGGGGTCTGGGGTTCAGTGGTGAGGTCTCCCTCGCCACACTGGAGAGGGACCTGGGGTGAGGTCTGTGACCGGCGTCTCCGCCTCAAAATCATAAATACAAGCAGGCCGGAAGCCGCCAGAGCAACAAACAAGTAGACTAAATCATTGTTATTTTCTGGATTTTCTTTTTTTTCTTGATTTTTTTCAGAGTTTTGTTCCGCTTCCAGAGCAACAACGTCAAACTTTGCCGGATCCGCAGCATCCTTCTTCAAAACAGCGATTCCGTCAAGAGTCGGGAACCACAGATCGCCGTTGCTTCTCTTCAGGACCGAAGGCTGGACACCGCCTGTAGACTCCGGTCTGCGGATTCCGTCAGCCGCACCGTAAAGATTACAGAAAACCTTTTGATTTTCAGCAGTTGCAGCTTCAAAAACAAGTTCCTGCGGCAAAGAAAAAAGCCCTTTCGTGCTTGAAAACCAGTAATTTCCGCCGTCATCGGCGACTATTCCCAGGATCGTGTCGCTGCAAAGTCCTTTGCGCGAATCAAGATGAAAGAGGTTCCGGTTTTTGTCAATCAGGACAAGTCCGCTGTTCATCGTTCCGACAAGGATATTTCCGTTTCCGATCGGATAAAGCGAAACCGGCATATCGCCCGCAAGTTCCCGGTTTATTTCATGAAATTCATCATTTTCGTCAAGTTTCCAGACCCCTTTCGAAGCTGCGAACCAGAGATTTCCGGCATCGTCTTCGGCTATCGCCGAGACAAAATCGGAATCGTCGCCGAATTTGCGCAGGAGATGCCACCCCTTTGCCGTCTCGATATATATCGCTCCGCCGCCGCCGCCAGCCCACAGACGCGCTTTCCTGTCGCGGAAAATAACGCCGATAGACTCCATCTCACCGTGGCGGTCAGTGCGCATCCTGCGGAAAACATTGGGTTTTTCCGGCAAAAACGAAATTATTCCGTTTGGAGTTCCGACAAGAATCCGGCCGTCTTCATTTTGAAACAAGCCCCCGACAAAACGCCCGATATCCCCTTTTCTGTCGCGGAGATATTTGAACCTTCCGTTCTCGTAGGAAAAGAGACCGCCGCCGCGGGTCCCGGCCCAGATTTTACCAGAACTGTCCTCGAGAAGGGCGTATATCTTTTCAGAGAAAAGCCCCGATTCGCGGCCGTAAGTTATGAATTTTCCTTGATAAAATAAAGTTACGCCACGGCTTCCGGCCGTCCACAGGAAACCGTCGTCGATTTTCACTTTCGCGACACTTCCGATACCCTGACACTGCTCTTCGCACGGTCTGAAAACTCCGTTTTCTGCAAAAAAAAGCTTCCCGCCCGAAGCAAAAGCAACGGTTTTTGAATTGAAATCGACTGAAGTTACCGCTTCATGGTTCGGAATATGCAATAATTTAGAACACTTGCCGTTTTCGATCTGAAAAACCGTCCCGTCTTCGGTTCCGACAAGAATTTTACCGTTTTTTACGACACCGCTGCTGATTTTCGAGCGGTTTGCGGGACACAGATTCTCAAAAAAAGTCCCCTCTGAATAAAATTTGACAGCGCCGTCGGAAAAACCTGCAAAAAGTGTCGAACCGTCGGAAAAAAGCGCGGACACAGATGTGCGTCCGGCTTGCAACCTTGCGATTTCATTATCTTTTATCAAGAAAAGTCCTTTTTCGTCCGCAGCAAAAAGAGTGCAGTCGCCGAGTGCTTCGACATCAAAAAACGCGTGCGATCTTACGACCGGTTCAGACGATATGCCGGCATCGCCGATTTCCGAAATTCCGGTTGCGGTCGCAACAAAAATTTTACCTTTACAGCCAGACAAATCATTGATTTTATTGCTTAAAATTGAAGGCTTCGTATTCGTTGCAAAAATTTTCGACGACTTGGAATCGATCCTTGCAAGACCCTCCACGCTTCCCGCCCAGACAAGACCGTTTTCATCGCGGTAAAAAGAGGTGACACTGCCGTGCGGAAGATCGGCCGGCGCATTCCAGAAACGGGACGCGAAACGTGAAAAATCGGAAAACGAAAAATCATCCCCTGCAATTTCCGCCGGAATCAAAAACAAAAATATGAAACACAAAAAAAACACAAACATGGCGGCATTTTAAAAAACCGATTTTTTTTGGCAAGTTTTGTCGTTCTTGCCGCCGCCTGATTTTTTTATCGAAATATCGAATTTTCGAAATCTCGAAATATCGAAAGGCGGCGAATCGAAATAACGATAATAACGTTCTGATTGGCGGCGGCGGCGTGACGGTCAAAAAACTGGACTTTTTTTCTTTTTTGAATAAATTAAGTCGGTTTTTTAAAATTTAATTGTTTTTTAATACGGGGGCTTTTATGAAATTCTTGAAAATTTTCTTTTCGTTGATGCTTGTTTTTGCACTTGCGGCCTGCAGCGACAAAAAAGAAGACATTGACGATTCTCCTATCGACTTCGAATCTCGGAAAGGAGGGATCGGAGAGCCGTGCACAAAGAACGGCGACTGCAAAGAGGGTCTTTTCTGTTTCAACAAAGTCTGCACGGAACGTTCCGACGGTGACGAAGACACCGACGATGCCGATTCAGACGAAGACAATGACGAAGACGGCGACAACGATTCGGGCGATACCGATACAAACAACGACGGCGACAACGATACAAACAATGACGGTGACGAAGACACTGACGACGCAGATTCAGGTCCAGACGGCGGCGACACTGACACCGGCGATACCGACACTCAGGAATACATTCCCGAATGCGGAAACGGTGCCAGAGACCCGGGAGAAGAGTGCGACAACGGCGCTGAAAACAGCGACGAACCCGGGATCCACAAGAAAACCTGCCGCAAAAACTGCCTGTGGGCACGTTGTCAGGACGGAATCCTTGACGAAGGCGAAATCTGCGACGACGGAAACGCTGACATCAACGACTACTGCAGCCCTGACTGCCATGTCGTAACAGGATACTGCGGCGACGGTTTCAAACAAAACAACGAAGCGTGCGACAAAGCTCTCGACAAATACTGCAACGACGACTGCACCGAAATCGTAGGTTCCTGCGGCGACGGAAAAATCAACGGTCCGGAAAAGTGCGACAACGCGGAACCCAATGTCGGTGACGGCGAAGGCATCGGACCATATTACTGCAACGTTAACTGCACGGAAGTAATCGGAAGCTGCGGTGACGGAAAAATCCAGATCGGCGAAGAGTGCGACGACAAAAACAACAACGGGCGTTACCGCGAAACAGCTCCGGGCTACTGCAACAAAGACTGCAAAGGCCGCGGTGAAAGCGGCTACTGCGGCGACAGCATCAAACAGCCAGACCATGAAGCCTGCGACGACGGAAACAACAGCGACGGAGACTACTGCTCGGCTGACTGCAAAACATCCTACGGCTCCTGCGGTGACGGAATCATCCAGGATTTCGAGGCATGCGACAACGCGACTTTCGGCAACGGAACCGGTGCATACTGCTCGGACGACTGCAAAACTTCCTACGGTTCATGCGGTGACGGCGTAATTCAGACAGAAAACTGCTTCGGAGCAGAAAACTGCATCGAAATCGACGGATTGAACGAGGAATGCGACAAAGCATCGCTGAACGGCCAGCCGTTCTACTGCCAATACGGCGTTGTTACACCATGCAAAGGCGGATGCACCAGACTTTGCAAGCAGGAAAACGGTATACCGAGATACTGCGGCGACGGCGTAGTTTCGACCCAATCTGGCGAAAAATGCGATAAGGCGACCCACGGCGCCGGAATCGGACCTTACTACTGCTCGGCGGACTGCACCGAAGTAATCGGATACTGCGGCGACGGAACCATCCAGGAAAACGAAGTCTGCGATCCGGCAAAAGAAGGCGATCCGAATTCTCCTTACTGCATCAACAACTGCAAGGAGATCAGCGGAAATTGCGGCGACGGCAAAGTAAACGGAAACGAACAGTGCGACAAAGGCGGACTCAACGGCAACCTCGACTGTCCTTACGGCAGCGAAGAAACCTGTGAAGCCTGCACGACAGAGTGCACTAACGCAACCGGACATGCGAGATACTGCGGAGACGGACTGATACAGGAAGGTTACGAAGCGTGCGACAGCGGAAAAACAAACAACGGTAAATACGGATATTGCAAAGCGGACTGCTCCGGAATGGGCCCCTACTGCGGTGACGGCGAGAAAAACGGCAGCGAACAGTGCGACAAAGGCGATCCTGCCAACGGCGGACTCAACGGCAACTTCAACTGTCCTTACGGCGAGGAAAGCTGCGAAGTCTGCACAAAGTTCTGCAAAACTGCAAGCGGCACGACAACGGCTTACTGCGGCGACGGAATACTCCAGCGCGCAAACTGCACCGGATTCCTCAACTGCGTCGTTACTCCTGGTGCAAACGAGAGCTGCGATGAAGGCAGCCAGGCTTCAGGCGGCCACAACGGAGAATACGGACACTGCAGCACAAGCTGCACCGGTGTTGGTGAACGCTGCGGCGACGGCAACGTAACTCCCGGTGAAGTCTGCGACGATGGAGAGCTCAACGGTCAGTACGGCCACTGCGCGGCAGACTGCAAGAGCGAGGGCAGACGCTGCGGTGACGGAATAGTCGAAGAAGCGCAGGGCGAAATTTGCGATGACGGCCAGAACAACGGTCAATACAACAGCGGAACGACCGGATACTGTGACTCAGACTGCAAAGGCCGCGGAGAAGGAGGTTTCTGCGGCGACGGCAATATAGATACGGCAAACGGCGAAACATGCGATGCAGCCTCCGACAACGGAAAAGTCACCTGCGAATACGGCGAAACAAGTTGTGAAAGATGCGCTTCAAACTGCAGGAAACAAAAGGGAATCACCGCTTACTGCGGCGACGGAATCACAAACGAACTTTACGGCGAAGCCTGCGACTACGGCGGTGCGAATGGCGACTACAACGCGCCCTGCAACTCGTTATGCACGGGCGTTCCGCCGAAATGCGGCGACGGACACATCGATACAGAGTTCGGCGAAGCATGCGACGACGAAGAACTCAACGGAGTCTACACTCACTATGCTCCTGGCAACTGCAGCGCTGACTGCAAAACAGAGGGCGGCGGCGGCTTCTGCGGCGACGGAACACAAAACGGTAACGAAGTCTGTGACCAGGGCGCACCGATTAACGGCACTTACGGCGGGAACTGCAATATAAACTGCGACGGCTACACGCACTACTGCGGCGACGGCTTCCTTGACGGCGAATATGAAGCTTGCGACGACAGTGATCCGGCCAACGGCGGACACAACGGCACTTACGGCTACTGCAACATAGATTGCACGGCGAAACTCGAATGCGGCGACGGAATCGTCGATCCAGATCCTGCAAACGAGCAGTGCGACGAAGGCCGGGATGTAAACGGCACGATAACCGATTGTGCTTACGGCGAAGAGTCCTGCACTCTCTGCGACAGCGATTGCCACACTTTCGACGGCGCAACATCATACTGCGGCGACGGAATAATGGATGAGGCAAACGGCGAAACATGCGACGACGGTGATCCGGACAAAGGCGGACACAACGGCGAATACAACTACTGTAACACGACTTGCAGCGGCTATGAGCCGAAATGCGGCGACGGAACCATCAACCGCGAAGACTGCACCGGCTACACCAACTGCGTTGTAATCGAAGGGCTGCACGTAAACGAGGAGTGCGACGACGGCAATGAAAACGGAACTTACGGCAAATGCAACCAGAACTGCTCTGGAACCGTCATGTGCGGTGACGGCATCATAAGCGACGGCGAAGTCTGCGACGACGGAATGATGAACGGTCACTATGACCACTGCGACAGATGTATAATCAATAAAACCGGCTGGTGCGGCAACGGACGTCTCGAGAAAGAAAAGGGAACATGCGGCGGTGCGGAAGGCTGCTATGAGCTTCTGGATGCAGACGAACAGTGCGACTGGGGTTCGTCAAACGGCAAAGTAACCAACTGCGCTTACGGTATTGTAAACTGCGAAGTCTGCAACGGAACATGCGGACTTGAACCCGGAAACGCTTCATTCTGCGGCGACGGAGTCATCAACCGTCTCAACTGCACCGGATACACCAACTGCGTAGTCACCCAGGGTGCGAACGAGGAATGCGACGACGGAGATCCGGGCACAGGAGGACACAACGGCAGCATCGGATACTGCAGTTCGACATGTGACGGAATGCAGCCATACTGCGGCGACGGCGAGGTAAACGGTAACGAAGTCTGCGATGACGGCGATCCGAGCACAGGAGGACACAACGGTGAGAACGGATACTGCAGTTCGACATGTGACGGAATGCAGCCATACTGCGGCGACAACATAGTCCAGCGTCCGGAATGTAACGACTGGATCGTCTGCGACGAAGAGAGAACAACAAACTGCTGTACAGTAAACCTCACAATGAACGAAGGATGCGACGACGGAGAAAACAACGGCAGTCAGTATTACTGTTACACCGACTGCTCCGGCTGGTGCGGCGACGGAATCCTTCAGAAACACAACTGTGACGGTCTGGAGAACTGCGTTGTATCCCCCTATGTTGACGAAACCTGCGATGACGGCTCTTTGAATGACCACTCCGGATACTGCAACAGCATGTGTACCGGCCCGACATCGGTATGCGGCAACGGAGAACTGGAAACAGGAGAGCAGTGTGACGACGGAAATACTGTCGACGGCGACTACTGTTCTGCTGACTGTCAGTTTATAACCGGCAGATGCGGCGACGGAGATCAGCAGACAAATGAAACCTGCGACGAAGGCGAAAACAACGGTTTCCACGGTCACTGCAACCTGACATGCAGCGGCACTTCTTCATGCGGTGACGGCGAGCTCGGCTACGATGAAGTATGCGAGCCGGGAACGATGGAGGCGCCATTCCCGTGTAGTAGAATACCTCAGTTCGCATCGACAGGCGAAACAGGAATAGTTGACACCTGCACTTCTTCCTGCATGCCGGTCTTCTCGAGCTGCGAATACGATGCGACCTACACAAGTCCTTTCTTAACGACAGGACAAACTCTCTGTTACAACAGCGCAGGCACTGCAATCTCTCCGTGTCCGGCAAGCGGAACGGCTTTCTACGGTCAGGACGCGCAGTTCAACTACACTCAGCACGGTTTCGAGACCATGGAAAACGGTGAAATCATGAAGGACAATGCTTCAGGACTCATGTGGCAGGCAGCGACACCCGATATCTACGGCGCGACAATCGAAGGCATGGGCTACAGAACCTGCACAGAAGACCTGGCTGACCCAGGCAAATCGTGCAAATACGACGAAGCCTCTCTCTACTGCAAATTCCTTTCTATCGGAACCAACAGCAACTGGAGACTGCCGACTGCGGCCGAACTCTCGACGATCACGGATTACGCTTCGGCTACCCATATCCATTCAGGCTTCACGAACACGAAAGGCTCATACTGGACAAAAGAAGGCTTCCTGTTCTCGACCGCCGACGGAACTCTGACGCCTGCAGCGGATATAGACAACGACACAGCGCAGATAAAATGCGTAAGCTACGCAAACAATCAGTCTGGCTGCACCTCATTCCAGTGCAATCAGGAGATAAATTATGATTCCATGTTCCTGATCGATTCTCCTGACATGATTATTACATATTATGATTTGAATTCAATTGTCTTTATATCATGGTATTTTGCCGACCTTTCGACAGGCCAAACATGGGAAAACGCACTTAACTTCTGCACATCTTTAACCAGTCCGAACGGTCTCAGCAAGATGAGAGTTCCGACTGTAAGCGAGCTCATGTGGCTTTTCAACAGAACAAGCGGAACGTCTCTAATCCCGGGATTCACAGGAACAGCGTGGTCTTCCACAACTGTTGAAAACGCTCCGACAGATCCTGCAGAACCAGCTTCCCATGCTTACGCTGTGGATTTCTCGACCGGAAGCGTCGTCTATGCACCGAAGAGCAATAGTAACATTGTTATTTGTATTGAATAGAGGGAGATTATCATGAAAATCAAACTTTCAATTTTTCTGCTTCTTTTGGCTGTCCCGCTTCTTTTCTGCATCAGCTGCAGCGACGGAGACAGCAAAGACGATCTGGATGATGTCGGGCAGAACGATACCGACACCGGTTCGGACAAAGAAAAACCTGATTCCGACAATACCGATACAAACACGGATGACGGCTCGGACTCTGCAACTGACGATGCCGACAGCGATTCAGGGGACAACACCGATACAGAAACAGACACCGATACCGATACTGAAAACACAGACACAGAAACAGATACCGGTTCAGACGATGATGCCGACACGAATCCAGACGATGATGCCGACACGAATCCGGATGACGATGCAGACACACATTCAGACGACGATGCAGATTCCGGCGATTCCGGTTCCGATGATGACACTGATACAGATACCGATACAGACGCAGATACTAGTCCGACAATCATCGATGACAAGGAAGACACAGGTGTCATCTGCACAGGTCAGACAAAATGTTACAGCCCTACGGCAGAAATCGAATGTCCCGTTTCCAAAAAAGAAAATTATTTCGGTCAGGACGCGCAATACAACGCCGAGAACAACTACTGTCTTAACAGAACTTATTATCCTGTCACGACAGATACTGTAACCGACTACAACACAGGACTGGTCTGGCAGCGCGATCTGCCTTCCATTTACACCGGCTGCACGGTCGAAGATGAAAACGGCGGTAAAGGCGGAGTCTGTCTCCACAGCGAGGCCGTTAATTACTGCAAAAATCTGACACTTGAAGGAAAAGATGACTGGCGTCTTCCGACACCGGAGGAATTGGGAACCATCATTGATTTCGGACAATACAACCCTGCGATAGATTCAAATTTCAAGTCTCCGGGAGGCACAAAACAGGAGTTCTGGACACAGACCTATCTCTCATCGTCAAGCGACCAGAAAAAAATATGGTATGTAGATTTCAAAACAGGGAAAACAGTAACCGGCGAAAATACAGGCCGCTATGTCCGCTGTGTCCGCGGGAATGCGCTTGAAAAGGCTGACCTTGCCGTCAAAAATCAAGGCGATGCTCAGGAAATCATTGAAGATTCCGTTCACAAACTGCTTTGGACAAAAACTCCTGATTCACAAACATTCTCTTGGACGAGCGCTCTGCGTCATTGCCAGGAACTTAAATACAACAACGTTAAAGGCTGGCGTCTTCCGAGCATCAACGAACTTGCATCGATTCTCGATTATTCCGCTGAAGTTCCTGCCGCTGAATTTTCAGGTGCGTATTACTTCTGGTCTTCAACAACTTATGTCGGCAGCAAAAACAAGGCATGGAAAATATACACTTTAGACGGCAGAATTGAAAATGCTGGCAAAACCCAGGCCACCCATGTCATTTGCGTCAAATAATTATTTTTTCTGATTTTTTACAGTTCCTGTCTTTTTCCAAAGCAGAAAACCGCCGATAAAAATGAAAATCGAGATCCACTGGCTTGTCGAAAAAACAAGAAAACTTCCGCGGATGTCAAAACGGAGAAATTCGATCAGAAATCGCGTTACCGAATAGGAAAGAAGAAAAACTGCCGAAATATAGCCCGGATTTTTCTGATTTTTTGAAAAAGCGAGTTTCAGAAGAACGGCAAATATAACAAAATTGCTGAAAGAATGAATGAGCTGCGTAGGAATTACCGGCTGAGTGTCGGTAAAAAGGCTCGTGTGATCAGGATCAAGGTGGTAAAGCAGAAACATCGTTTTAGAACCCTGCGGGAAACGGATCCCGAAAAGTTCCGACGGTATTCCGAAGCAGCACCCTTCAAGAAAACAGCCGATCCTCGTGAGCCAGAGTCCGTTTGCGACACATATCGAAGCGATATCGGCGGTTTTGAGAAACGCCTTTTTATCGTGCGGATATGCTGCCAGAGTAAAAAGCGCGCCGGCTATGAAACCGCCGAGAAGCCCGCCGTAAAAAACATGCCCCTGAGTAAAAGGATTCAGCATCGAACCGAAAAGATAGGAAATTCCGTGCACTTTCAAACCGTCGATATAAAGCGCAAGTTTTCCTTCGAACAGAATATGGAAGATTTTTGAGACGACAAGGGCGCACGGCACGATGACAAGCGGCATAAAAATCATCTTTTTCAGGCTCAGGTTGAAAAGTTTCGACGCAGCCATCATTATCGGAACAGTCATAAAAAACGAAAAGAAGAGAATCGTCATGTAAGCGCCGGGATATCCGAAACCGAAATAGTCAAAAATTGGTTTAAAAAAATCGTTATTCATAGAATCTCCTAATGATTTTCAACAGTTTCTACAACTGTAGCAGTCGGAGCGTTCTTTGATCTCAGATAACCGGAAGAGATAAGTTCCGTGTTTTCGGAATTTAGTTTGAGCGTTCTGCAGTACTGCTGGACGAAATTTTTGACGTAAAGATCGGCCGGCAGCTGCTGATACATATCGTTTTCGATAGCGTAAAGGACTCCGTTCGAGATTTTCGTCCGCGAAATAATAAGTTCGTAAGAGATCCCGACTTCTTCGCGGATCTTTCGCAGCAGGTCGCCTGTAACAGGCAACTCTCTGTATTTATTAAATATTTCATTAGCATCGACAAAATCGGACTCTGCCTGAGAAGAGACGTTTTTCTCGGCGCTGCGCCCGAAAACATCCTTTTTGACCAAAGTTTCACGCTTCTTGCCGCGGTTATACTTTTTAATGACTTCTCCTATCATAAAAATATCCGGGAAAGAGGTTTCAAGCGAAACAAGATGACTGTCGATGTCCATGTCATATTCGCGCCTGATTTCAGAATCGTTGAGTTCCTTGAAAATCGTGTCGATCAGCGAATTGAGAGTAAAAAGATCGCTGTCGCTGTAAATGTCGCGCAGCATCGGATTGTCGACTACATAGAGTTTTTTAAGTTTTTCATACTGGTTTTTTATATCGAGACTCGTGCATCCGCGGTCAAGTCCGAACCATTCGTAGTAGTTGAACGGCGCTATTTTCAGTTTCTTTTTCACGGAACTCTGCTGGAAGAGATATGCCGAAAGCGTGCTCGCCAGATTATCAAGAACATCAATAAATTCAGCATTTTTCTCAAGCGTGACAACCGGTTTCATCGCGGCTATCGAAGTCGGAACAAGGTCTGAGTAGGCGATTTCGGCAATGCAGTCGGTATCGACTCCGAAACTGCTGCTGATTATGAACTGATAAAGCGAAGTCAGCTCCTTGTCAGCCGAATTTTTCATTCCGTTGTAGACGATTCCGATTTTGAGGTCGCTTTCGATGTTTGCGATCTGGTTTGAATTTTTAGGGATCGCCTGCGAAAGGAGGACAAGCAGGTTTCTGAAAGTGAAAAGATAGTCCTTTTTCGCACGCCGGATGTTCTGCGTTTCAAGGAGAATGTCGTATTTTAGCTCGACATTGCGCAGACGGTAGTTGACAAGCTCGCGGAAAAAGTAGTTGCTCTTCTCGAACGAGATGAAATCGGGCGAAATGAACATCAGCGAATAGTCGGCTATCCCGATAACTTCCATGAGATCGGAATTTATGACTGAACCCATATCGATGAAAACGAAGTCATACTGCCCCTGCCGGATCTCCATCTGCCAGCGGACAAGAAGTTCGCTCACTTTCGTTCCCTGATGAAGTAAGTTACTGAAAAAACTGAGATTCTGATAATCAGTCGAAATAAGCGGCAAAACAGAAAAATGTTCAGCGACTTCGCTTGAAACGGCGATCGCCGGCAGGTTGAGATAAGAATGGAGCGTTCCTCCGTTCGGCGCGGCGTCGATCAGAAGGACCTTTTTTCCTTTCTGCGCGAGATAAATCGAAAGGTTCGCGATGATCAGCGAAGTTCCGGCACCGCCTTTCGGCGAAAATGCGGCAATAAGTTTTACCATTGTCAGCCTCTCTACAGTTTTTCCTTTATTTTCTGCGTATAATCTTCAAGTTCACTGAACGTTCCGGTGTCGATTTTTCCGGCTTCAAGCGATTCCGCCGCGTAATCGAGGGCGATTTTTCCTTTGTAATCTTTGGCGAGCGGCGAAACTCCGCGCGAAAGAAGGATTTTTATATAGCTTGCAAAACCTTTCTCTGCGGCAAGGACAAGGAGCGTTTTTTTATCCTTGTCGCGCCTTTCGAGATCAGTTGATTTCGAGATAAGTAACTGAAATAATTCTATATTTTCGTCATTAACAAAATTCAGAAGAGTGTTTGCCGCATCTCTGCCGAAATTGTCCTGCCAGTTTGCGTCGGCACCGTTTTCAAGAAGGATCTTCGCGTTTTCAGGCGAATTCCCGGCTACGGCATAGTGAAGCGGAGTTTTTTCCGAATTATCCATTATTTTAAGGTTGGCGCCTGAATCAATCAGTTTTTTCAGGATCGCTGAATCTTTTTTCCGGGCCGCAAGCATCACTGCATTTTTACCCGATTTGTCAGCAAAATTGATAAGCTGCGGCATTCTGAGAAAAATTTCGACAGCCTTTGAATCGCCATTTTCCACTGCTTCCAGAAAACCCTGTCCATCGGCTTCGTAACCCATTTTGTTCAGAATATCAGAATTGTTCTGTGCACAGGAAACAAAGAAAAAAAGAATGAAAATGATTGCCGGCAGACGCATTTCGGAATTAAAAAATCAAAGGACAAAAAATAAAACCGCGCCGGCAGCAGCAGCAACAATCAGTGCGATAATCAGAACCAGCGCAACCTTTTTACCGTTTGCAGGTCTGTCGACACGGGTGATTTCGGTTTTTTCATCCTGTTCTTCGTCGTTTATGCTTTTTATTTTTTTGCCTTTGATGTCGTGTCTCAGTTTTTCCTTTCTCGATTTTTCCGCCTCGAGCTGGTAGGGCTGCGGATCGTATTCCTCGCCTTTTTCGACAAACTCGAAAATAAAATCCCCCACCCTGATTTCGTCGCCGTTTCTCATATCGACCGAATCGACTTCGGTGTCGTTGACGATAAGCGGATAATCGGCGTTGTAGTCGCCTTTGACGAGCAGATAAATGTTGCCGTCAAACACGATTTTCGAATGGATCGGCTGAATGTCGCCCGACGAAATGTAAACATCGGCGCTCGCGTGGCTTCCGATGACTGTTTCGCGGCCTGCAAGCGGGAAAACCTTTCCGCCGAGATAGCCGTTTTTGGCGAGAAGCAGGTTGTCCTGCGCGATTTTTCTCTCGTCGACTTCCGAAACCGGCTGAACCGTTTTAAGCTGAGACTCTTCGTCCTGCTCCAGATAAATGTTGTAATCTCCGACAGTTATGACGTTTCCGACAAAAATTTCGAGCTTTTCGCCGAACAGTTCGCGATCGTCGACAAAAGTGTGGTTGTAACTTCTGCAGTCGCTGATGATTATTCTGTCATCGATTACTTCGAGCTGGAAATGATAGCGGGAAACGTTCCTTTCATCCAGAACTAGATCATTTTTTCCGCTCCTTCCGACAGTGATCAGATTTTTGTCAAATTCAAAAACGCTCAGTTCGTTTTTATCGTTTTCGACTATAAGTTTCAGTGCCGCCGTCATTCCCGCCTCTAATTAAAAAACCTCAAAATTTCAATAATTTACTTAATCTATCTGAAATCTCAGCAAAATCCCTGTTTTTATCTTCCGCCTTCTGCAGCAAAGCTCTGATGTCCTGGACAAGCGATTTCATTTTCTGCCGCTGCAGCAAAGATCTGGCAGTTTTCAGCAAAAGAAGAAAAATTTCGTCAAGATAGCTGTGATAGCCGCCGAAACGGTATTCCTCCGAAATATTTTTTCTCGTTTCAAGGAGTGCGTCCCAGTTCGCATCGCCTTTTTCAGCCGAATATGCAAGCGGCGAATAAACCTGCGGATTTCTGCCTTTCAGATACGAAAAAAGTTTTTCCGCCACTTTTGCGAGGCTTTCCTCTGTCACTACATCCGCAAAATTTTTGAAAACAAGTGAAAAAATGCTGAAATAAAGCTCGCTTTCATCAATGACCGGGTCTTTTTCGAGAAAATCGAGTCCGCTGCTGAACCCGAATGAAGCAAAAATATCTTCGGAAACCTTTACCCCGAGAACGACCGGCTTCAGAATATCCAGATTACCGAGATACGAGCCGAAATTGACGGGATTGTCCTCAAAAACATAGGCTTCTTTCTTCGTATCGAAAAGCGCAAGAAACACAAAATTGCCTTTGTCGAAAGCGACGACATCCATCGCGTTTCCATGTTTGAAACCGATCAGAGCGGTCTCTTTGTGTTCGGAAAGATACGACACCAGAAACGAAACATTCGCAAAGCGGTATTGCGAGCATATGAAAGTCGGATAAGCCAGAAAATCTGACAAGTATTTGAAAATCTTGTCGTTTCCGACAGTCATCAAAGAAAGTTTCAGATTTTTTTCTTCCAAAAAAGTTTCGATCGGAACAGGCATCAGAACTTCGCCGGCAACGTCATAGGCTACTCCGCGCGAAAGCACCGCATGACCGCCTGAAACCAGGACATAACCCGTTTTGTTCTGCGCCTCGGCGAGCACCATTCCGTCACGGAATCCGCCGTCGCGGGCAAGGTCGTTGACAAAAGAGGGAAGAAATTTTCCGTCGAAATCAATAAGTGAAAACTTAATTTCTGAAAAAGGAAGCAGCATATAAATCTCCACAAAAAATCCGCCTCTTATAACACATTGAATTTTTTTTGCAATAAATTGATATATTGTTTATAAAGGCGCGTTTTAATTTTTGACAGAGGAGAGAAAAATGGCAAAACTGCTTGACACCGTTTTATTGCTCGCGCTTCCGGCTTCGGGAAAATCGGAAGTCCGCAGATTTATGGAACATCTCACCAAAAAACAGTGCGAAAACGACATGCACATGGGCGAAACGCTTCAGCTTGACGATTATCCCTATGTTCATTTCATGCACAGGATCGACGACGAGCTCAGCAAACTCGGCTGGCACTATATTTTCTACAAAGGTGCGACGCGTCCTTTCAAAGATCCGATGGAATGGTCAACCTTGATAGAACTTCTCAACGAAGATTACGAAGACCTCGTAAACTCCAATATCATCAATGTTCCGTCTGCCGCTCAGTGGCTTTTCGACAGAATGGACAATATCCGCGAAAAACTCGATCTCGGCCGCGAATTCGGAAAGATCCCGTGGGATATAAGAATAGCTGCAGGAAAAACTATCGAAGCTGAAGTTGCTGAATTTCTTAAAGAAAAGAATGCGACGGCTGCGGCTGACAAGAAGAATAAAACCATCGTCATCGAGCTTGCTCGCGGCGGAGCGAACGGCGCAAAAATGCCTCTCACACCTCCGCAGGGATACGCTGCCGCATTCGAGATGTTCTCGGAGCACATTTTGAACAGAGCTTCGATACTTTATGTCTGGGTAACGCCCGAAGAAAGCAGAAGAAAGAACTACGAACGTGCGAAACCGAACGGCGAAAGTTCGATCCTCAACCACGGCGTTCCGCTTGAAGTCATGCTCGGCGAATACGGCTGCGACGATATGGCTTACCTCATCGAGACAAGCGACAAGCCCAACACGGTCAAAGTCGAGCGCACAGTTACGGTCAAAAAGAAAGGCAAAGAAGTTTTCGCGACCAAAAAATGGAATATTCCGGTCGCAAGATTCGACAACCGCGAAGATCTCACGACTTTCATCCGCAAAGACCCGAAAGAGTGGGGCAAGGAAGAGTACAAAAAGATGTACAAAGGCCTTTCCGATGCAATGAAAACACTCGCAGATCTTTCAAAATAACCAGTGATCTTAAAAACTTCTAATTTTAAAAAAACATGATTTTCTTTATTCTCACACTTCTGATTTTCGCTTCTCTTGAAGTCGTCTCGAAACCGCTCATGCCCTACATCGATCCGTTTGCACTCACTTTCTGGCGGTTTTTCATGGGATTTGTCTTTTTCCTGCTTTATCCCGGCATGAAAAAACGTCTGGCCGAGATAAAAAATTTTTCTAAAAGCGACTGGTTTTTCCTCTTTCTGCTGGGATTTTTGAATGCGTTCGTTTCGATGAGTCTGCTTCAGCTCGCAGTCAGGGAAAGCACTCCGGCAACAGCTGCGGCGATATTCTGTTCGAACCCGCTTTTCGTCATGATAATTTCTTCGATTGCAGGTTACGAAAAAATCAGCGCTAGAAAAATCGTAGGACTTTTGATCGGTGTCGCCGCGATATTCGTGATAATGTGGGAAAAAGGCTTCAAACTGAATTACGGCGCGATCTATGCCGTTTCGGCGGCTGTGATTTTTGCCGGATTCACGGTCCTCAGCAAGAAAACGGTCTCTAAAATCAAGCCGTTTTCAGTAAATTTAGTGTCGTTTTTCTTCGGAATAGTGTCGCTTTCGATTTTTATGGCGCTTACCGGAAAAAGTTTTGCCCTCAATCCGATTTTCTTTAAAGATTACGCAAAACTGATTGCATTTGTTTATCTCGGTTTCATCGTCACGGGCCTGGGTTATGTCACATTCCTCGCGACGATCAAGAAATATTCACCCGTCAGTTCATCGCTTATTTTCATGCTGAAACCGGCAGTTGCATCGGTTTTCGCCGTCATTTTCCTCGGTGAAAAACTTTCGGCTTATTTCATCGCCGGATTTATCATGCTCCTTCTCGGAACCGGCGCGATAGTTTCTGAAAAAATCTGGAAATAATTCAATTATTCGATTTCGTGAACGCAGCGGGCTGATTTTTTATCGCTTGTATTGGTCGAATCTATGTATGCGTTGCTGAAATTGATATACCATGCGGCTGACATGTTGCTTTCGACTTTGGTTCCTGACCAGAGACTGTCTGTATCGCCGAGTTTGCTGTAATCCGCGCCTGTAGAGCATTTGCAGTCACTATCCGTTTTACATGAAGTCTGGATGCACTCGTCGGAAACCTTGCACACTCCTTCCGGAAGAGAAACCGTTTTGCCGCAGTGCTGAACCAGAGTCCTGAGCTCGTTGATCGTCGGAAGTCTCCAGCCGGAGGAATATCCTCCTTCGTCCAATTTACCGCACTGGGTGTTGCAGCCGCCTTGAGAGAGTTTTGTCTTTTTTGTTTCAGACCAGATAAGTTTTCCGAGAATGCACGGTTTTGCGCTGTCCGGGCTGCACTGCGGAAACGGAGTTTCGGGAGCCGAAGTGTCACCGGTGTCATCTGTGTCTGAATCGCCGGAATCGGTATCCGGATCGTCAATTTCTGAATCGGAATCATCAGTTGAATCGGCAGTGTCTTCGTCAGACTGGGAATCGCCGCTATCCGTTGTTGTGTCGGAATCGTCGTCACTGTCCATTGTATCGTCACCAGTTGTGCCTGTATCAGAAGTATCCGTATCAGAAGCGCCCTGATCGCTGTTTTCCGATGAGGTATCGGTGTTGCCATCGTCGTTTGTTATTTCGGGGAGCGTATCACCGCTGTTGTTTCCGCCTTGTGACGAGCCGTTCCAGCCGGTATCCGCAAGTTCTTCCTCGTCATCGTTCGACGAGCAGGAAAAAACAAAAAAAGCCGATAAAACCAGAATGAAAAGCAGATGGGATTTTTTCATAAGTGCCTCTATGTTTCAGGTGATTATAAGTTCTCTTCGTATTTGCACATAAAGCGGCGCTCGTACTCTTCAATAAGCGCCGGCCTGAAGTCGGGGTGTGCTATGCGGATGAGGTCTTCGGCACGGTGTTTGAGAGTGCGCCCTTTGAGGCGGGCGATGCCGTATTCAGTGACTATGTAGTTGACATCGTTTCGAGTCGTGCTGACTGCTGATCCGGGAGTAAGGAAAGGTTTGATGCGTGAGATCGTTCCGTTAGCTGCAGTCGAAGGCATGGCCAGGATGCTTTTTCCTTCTCTTGCGATCGATGCTCCGCGGACAAAGTCGATCTGTCCGCCGATACCGCTGTACTGCCTCATGCCGATCGATTCGCTTGCGACCTGTCCCATGAGATCGACTTCGAGACATGAATTTATCGAGATCATGCGGTAGTTCTGCGCGATCGTGAAAGGATTGTTCGTGTAGTCGACAGGATAAAGCTCTATATCTTCGTTTCCGTTTACGAATTCGTAAAGTTCTTTCGTTCCCATGATGAAGGTCGCAACGACTTTTCCTTTGTGGATCGTCTTGCGTTTTCCGTTGATGACACCTTTTTTCATCAGTTCGGCGACGCCGTCGGAGAACATCTCGGAGTGGATCCCGAGGTCGTTTTTGTCACCGAGAGAACTGAGAACGGCATTGGGTATCGCACCGATCCCGAGTTGGAGAGTAGAGCCGTCTGCGACAAGCGTCGAACAGTATTTTCCTATTGCTGTTTCGACTTCGGACGGTTTTGCTGCGTGAAGTTCGGGAAGCGGGTAGGAGCAGGGGATTATGCGGTCTATCTGTGAAACATGGATCATCGTGTTGCCGTATACGAAAGGCATCTGGTCGTTGATCTCGATTATGACGGAGCGTGCGCGTCGTATCGCTGCAGGAGCGTAGTCGCACGAAACTCCTAACGAGCAGTATCCTTCCTCGTTTGGCGGAGTTGCCTGAAATGCAGCTATTTCACAGGGGATCTCATCGCCTATCATTTCGGGAACGTCTTTGAAGTATGCCGGGAAAAAGTCTCCTGCGAGGTGGTTGACGGCGTCACGCGAGTTGGCTGCAAGAAAGTTGCTGACATGGCGGAAATGCCCGTAGCAGCGCGGGTGAAGACATTCATTGTCGCCCAAAGTCGTCATGTGGAAAATGAGAACGTCGTTGTAGTCTTCACAGTGCTCGGCCATGGCGTGCTGGATGATCTTCGGAGCCGCCGCCGCGTGTCCCATTACGACACAGTCGCCGTCGTGGATGTCTTTGATCGCTTCTTCCGGTGTCGAGATTTTTTCATCATAATCTTTTTTCCAGTTCATAACTTTCTCCATAATAAAAACTTTTTCCGATCAGGAGCTATTCAGCTCTGCGGACGCAGCGGACGATATCGGAATTTGATTTGCCGCCGAAATTTATGTCGCTGTCGCTGAAAAGGATGTACCATGCGTTTTTGTTGTTTTTCGCATCGCTTGAGGAAGTGCGGAAAGAGCGGTTCGGCATATCCGGAAAATCAGATGCAGGCTTGTATTTGCCGTAGTTTGCGAGTGTCGCAAGTTCATTTTTATTGGGAAGTCTCCAGTCTGAAAATCCGGCGTATTTAGGGTCTTCGCAGGTGGAAAGGGCATCGGCGAATTTTTTCACATTGTCTTTATAGGTTTTCTGCCACATCAGGCCTGTAACAGAATCTTTGACTATTTCATCTTCGTCGATTTTCTCAGTTTCAAATTGTCCGTCAGGCAGAGTCGTGCCGCGGACGCAGCGGACATGCATTTTTTCGCTTTCGGTTTTGCTTTTATGGCTCAAAAAGCCTTTGTCGAAGCGGACGAACCATGCTTTGTTCTGGTCGGAATCGGCAGTTGAAGCGAAATCGGCCGAAGTCCAGAACCATTCGTCGGGCGTGCCGGGGAAATAATCTGTATTTATTGCAGGATCGGATCTGCCGTTGTCAACGATCGAAAGGAGCTCCTTCGGCGTCGGGAGGCGCCAGCCGAAGCCACCGGCGTATTCCTGTTCGCAGTAATCTGCGGCACTCTGCCAGTCAAAATCGCCTTCGGGAATTTTCTGCTGCCACTCCAGTTTGAGATTTTCGTCAAAAACGATCTTTTCGTCACCTGTTCCTTTGATTGTGAATTTCTGCGGAATGCAAGTGCCGGCTTTGGCGTACTGCGCATCCTGACCGTAAAAAGCTTCGCCCTCTTCAGGGCAGTCGATCTCTTCTGTTTCGTTGTAACATTTGGTCTGTCCGGTGCAGATGTTGCCGAAAACGGCCGGTATATCGGGAATTGTGATGCCGGGATCGTCGTCATCAGTAGTGTCGGGATCATCGTCTGAGTCTGACTGGGAATCATCGTCGTTGTCCGACATGTCGGAGTCATCGGAATCATCGCCGGATTCGGCGGTGTCGGCATCATCGTCATCGTCCGACATCCCGCTATCCGATATATCGATATCATCGGAACCGTCTGGATCATTGTCCGATATATCTGTATCCGACATATCGATATCGTCTTTGCCGTCGGAATCTTCGTATTCCTGAGCGGTATCGGTTTTTTCTTCGTCGCTGTCTGTAAATTCTTCTTTTTCGTCATCTTTCGACGAGCATGAAAAAACAAGGCAGAGTGATAAAGCAAGAATAAAAAACAGTCGAATTTTTTTCAGTTTCATAACATTCTCCAAAACAAAAACAGTTTCCGATTTCGTGTTTATACAGAAACAGAGTCGTGAAATCAAAGAAAAAACGGTTTTTTTGCCAAAAATCCAATTGTTAGTAAAATATAAGGTTTTTTGCGGAGGTTGATTATGAAAAAACTGTTTGTTGTTTTCGCTTTTTTATGCGCATTTTTTATTGTTTCCTGTGAAAACTCTGTAAATTCGGCGAATAGAATGACTGATTCTATTGATGATTCTGACGGAACCGACTCAATTTCACAGAATGACGGGGACAAAACGGCGGATGACGACAACGCCGATCCTGCCGACACGGATCACAACGATACCGGGAACAACGACAACAACACCGATACGGGTGATGACACCGACAATACTGACACAGGTAACGACAAGGGCGACACCGACAACGGTGACACGGACACCTATCCCGCACCCGACACCGGCGCCGATACGGACAATAGCGATACTGGCGACACCGGTGACAGCGAACCGGTCGTTATCGTTGAAGGTCTCGGCTACGAATCAGGCTTTATCGATCTGGAGGAAAACAGCTATACTCTCGACAACCGCAGCAATACAAGCGGCAGGGCAAAAATGTGGTATTATTTCCAGCAGGCAGACAAAAATCCGGAAGATAAACCGCTGTTCGTCTTTTACAACGGAGGTCCCGGTTCGGCTTCGTCGCTTCTTTTCCTCTACAACACTTCCAAAAAAACGGCCGATCAGGCGTTTGCAGGCGAAGGTGTTGCTGACAACCAGTGGAACTGGAACAAGCTCGGCAACCTTCTTTACATCGATGCGCGTATGACAGGTTTTTCCTACGGCATAGTTGACAATCCTTCCAACAGAAGTGCCCGTTCCAACTATTTTTCGACCGCGAATTTCAACGTTTTCGTCGATGCGGCAGACTTTATCCGCGTGATCCTGCGCTTTCTCAACAATCATCCTAAAATAAAGTCGAATCCTGTTGTTCTTGCCGGTGAAAGCTACGGCGGAACAAGGACTACCGCGGTCATCAACATCCTTCTCAACGTTGCCGACTATGCTAAAAAGAACAGAACTTTCTACGACGAAGCCCTTTTTGAAGAAATCGCGCAGCATTTCCGTGAAATCGACCCGGCTGTAACAGGCATGCCGTCGAAAGAGCAGGTCTTAAAGCAGTTCGGCAGACAGATCATGATCCAGCCTCTCGCCATGGGGCAGCAGCAGATGGATGCGGTCGGTGAAGTTCTCGAACAAAGCGGCAGTCCGCTTTATGAAATTCAGCAGGAAACAGGGAAACAGTTTAGAACATGCGGAAATTCGTGGAACTGCGACAAACACAGCAACGCGTTGAATTACGTCCAGAGTGCGAACCGTGACATCTATGCTTACCGCCACGAATACAACTGGCTTTTCGATTATACTGATTACGGCATTGCAAAAATGCTTCAGTTCACGATGTTCAAACAGTTCATCATGAACGATCCGACCAAAATAGATGATCTTTACGCGACTAACAGAACCGGCGCGTTCCGATACGGCAGTACCGGCGGATATTCCAGAAATATCACCGACTTAGACACACTCGAAAATGTTCCCGAAAGCGTCCGGATCATAATGAAAACACGAATCGGACAACGCAGCATCCGTCCTCTTGCAAGCGGAGATCTGGAAAGCGTTTTCGGAACTCTTCCGAGCTACGACGAATATTATGTCGATACAAACAACACAGTAAATTCAATGTTTTACAAGGCTTCAACTTCTCCTTACAGCGATGTTAACGGCGAAATGTTCCTGGAAAACATAAGGACTGTCAAAACTTTCATCACCAACGCTGAGGAAGACATAATCCTTTATGCGGAAGCGACTCCAGAGGCGGCAAAGAAATTCAGCAGCGTTTCAAGCGTCGAAACCGGCGACGAATCGTTCACAGTCCATTTCAAGGACGGTCAGTCGGCGACCGTCACATTCCCGTTCTATCCCGAAAGTTCGCACAGTGTTTCGGTAAACCAGCCTGAAAAATTTCTGAACGACGTCAAAAAGTGGATGAATTGACGTGACGGCGTAACGACGTAACGAAAAATTTTTTTTGATTTTTATATTTTTGATGGTAAATAGGCGGCGTGAGGTTCTTTCGTCTCATTTCTCTGCATCGTTTTCGCAGTTTTTAATCAAAGAGTGAGGTTGTTGAATGTGGAGTGGCAGAGCTAAGGATATTTTTAATAAACTGGAGCCATTGGCTAACAAGATGGGCTTCAAAATAGTGGAGCTTGATCTGCCTACCGGTCAGAACGGCGTTTTCAGAGTTTATCTGGACACACTTTCGCCCGAAACGCGCATTTCGCTTGACGAATGCGGCCGGTTCAGTCCGATCGTGAGCGATTTTCTTGACGCGGAAGATCCGTTTCCTTTCCGTTACTACCTCGAAGTAAGTTCGCCCGGACTCGACAGACCGGTCAGAAGATGGGACGATCTGCACGAAGAAATCGGAAAAACGCTCAAAATCAAGCTTTCCGAGCTTGTCGGCGGCCGCAAACGCTTCACCGGAGAGCTTGTCTCGGTCGATGACGATAAAGAAGAATTCGTTGTCCGCGCCGAAGACGGCACTGAACTTAAAATAGCAAAAGGTTTTGTCAGAAAAATAAATGAAGTTTGGAATGGAGAAAAATGATGGATTTTAACTTGAAGGAATTGATCGACCAGCTGGTCAAAATGAAAGGAATCAAAAGGGAACTTCTCATCGACATCGTCAAGGAGGCGTTGTATCGCGCAGTTCAGAAAAAAATCGGAACCGACGCCGATATCGACATCATGTATGACGATGCGACAGGTAGTTTGGAAGCTTATTATTTCAGACTTGTTACCGACAAAGTCGAAGATCCTCTGCTTGATATTTCTCTGGACGAAGCTAAAAAGATCGACCCGGAAGCGCAGCTCGGCGACACGCTCGGCATCAAAATGGAGGCCGACGAACTCGGCAGGATCGCGGCTCAGGTAGCAAAACAGGTCATTCTCCAGAAAATAAAGACTCTTGAAGGCGATATAATTTACGAAGAATTCAAAAACAGACAACTTGAAATCATTACAGGAACCGTCAGACGCTTCGAAAAGACGGGACTTATCGTCGATATAGGCAAAACCGAGGCTTATCTGCCTTACGGCCAGCAGATCCCGACCGACAAATTCAAAACGAACGACAGGATCAAGGCTCTCATTCTCGAAGTCAAGAAACCGGCCCCGGGACAGAGCTGCAACATTCTTCTCAGCCGTGTCAGCACCATGTTCCTGATCAAGCTTTTCGAACTCGAAGTTCCTGAAATCGCCGAAAAGATCGTCAAAATCGAAGGCGTTGCGCGTGATCCCGGACACCGCTCGAAAATCAGCGTCCGCTCGCTTGACCGCGATGTCGATCCGGTCGGTGCATGCGTCGGAATGAAAGGTTCGAGGATCCAGAATGTCGTCCATGAACTCAGCGGCGAGAAAATCGACATCATTCCGTGGGACGAGGATTCCGTAAAATACATCTGCAACACCCTTTCACCGGTCGAAGTTTCGCAGATCATCATTGACGACGAGGAACACAGCATGGATGTCATCGTTCCCGACGACCAGCTTTCGGTTGCGATCGGCCGCGGCGGTGAAAACGTCCGTCTCGCAAGCCAGCTTACCGGCTGGAGTATCGACATCCAGAGCGAAAGCCAGATGCAGATGATGCTTGAGGAAGCGAAAAGAAGACTTCTCTTCATCGACGGAATCGACGAAAGTGTTGCAGATTCTCTTATAAAACTCGGCTACACGACTCTTGAAGATCTGACGACGGTTTCTCCGGAAGTTCTCTCGCAGCTTCCCGATATTTCCAATGAAAAAGCCGTTTCGATAATCGATCAGGCGACAAAGATGCTTGACAAGGGCATGGGCGTCATCAATATCGACGACGAGCTTGAAAAGAAACTCGATGTTCCGACAACGACTCTGAAGTGCATCAACGAGGAGCTTGCGCAGTTCCTTGCGGAAAGAGGCTATCTCACCCTTGCCGACATCCAGAGCGAACCCGACACCGAATCCTTCGCTAAAAATGCCGAACTCAGCATCCGCAGAGCGAGACAGATCCGTTATAGCCTGCAGCTGCACATCGACGAACTCAACGGCAAGAAACGCGACAAAGTCGGCAGAATAGCACCTGATTCGTTCTTCGATTTCTCGAAACTTGAAGAAGACGACAGCGACGAAAACAAGGAGTAGCATGAACGAAAGAACCTGCATAGTCTGCGGCGGCAAGGAAAACAAGGAAAACCTTCTGCGCTGGGTCGCGGCCGAAAATCTTCTCGTTCCCGACTGGACAAGGAAACTCGAAGGGCGCGCGGTTTACACCCACTTCGACAAAAAATGCCTGTGCGGAATATACAGCGCGAAAAAAGTTTTCGCACAATTCGGTATCACGGACGGGATTTTCAGTGTTCCAGAGACGGAAATTATCGATTTTGCGACCAGACAGGCTGACAAATCGGTTTCATATTTCGTTTCAATCTGCCGGAAAAGCGGCGTTTTAGTCAAAGGCCAGAACCTTATCGCCGAGGCAGCAAGAAAAGGAACAAAATTCTCGAATATCTTTTTTGCTACGGATGCTTCCGCAAAAACGGTGGCGGAACTTGAAAATAAAACAGGCCTGCACGGGACTGCAACAGGTCTCTCAAAAGACGAATGGGGCAAAAAATTTGACGGCAGAGGCGTAGCGGTTTTCGCGCTCAAACCTTCAAAACAGTCCGAAAAACTTATGTTTTATATGAATTTACTGAACAATTTCACTTCGGGGGAATTTTAATGCTTATCAGAGAATTGGCAAAAGAACTTGGCTTGGAAAGCAAAGCGGTGATCGCGTATCTCGATTCGGAAGGACACGGCGGTTACAAAGCTGGAAACAAAATTGATGGATTTCTTGAGGATATGATCCGCGACCATTTTCCTGCCGTTAAAAAGGAAGATGAACCTGAGCAGGCCAGACCTAAGGCGATTCTCCGCAGAGGAAACAGGGAAAGAAGTTTTATCCCGGAAGACGAAAGAAAGCCTGAGCAAATGGCTGAAAAGCCCGCAGTTGTTGAAGAAAAAGCTCCCGAAGAACCTAAAGTAGAAGAAGTTGCGCAGGAAAATCAGGAAGTAACGGAAGAAAAAACCGAGGTGACTAATCCTGAAACGGCTCAGCCGCAGCAGGAAGAAACAGAAGCGGAAAAAAAATCCGGAAACGAAGAAAAAATCATCAGCGTCGAGGACGAAATCCGCAAACTTGCTGCCGAACAGAAAGAAGACGAGCCGGAAGAAGAACCCAAACCTCAGCATGTCCATAAAAAAGAGGAAGAGAAAGCCGAAGAAGATGATGACGACTATTCCGACGATTTCAGGAACAGAACAAACAAAAAGAAAAAAGTCATCATCCCCGAATCTAATACTCAGACTTCCCAGAACAACAATATGCAGCAGCGCCACAACGGCAAAAAGAAAAACAACCGCGGCGGCGACGACACTGTCCATCTTGTCGTCACAGGCAAGCTCAGAGGCGCCGACATTTCGCAGTTCATGGGCGAAGACTCTGGCAGCAGCTACGGAGGCGGATTTTCCGATTTCAAAAAGAAAAAGAAAGACAAGAAAAAGCTCAAACAGCAGCCGGTCGTTGCACCGAATCCGACAAAGGCTATAAAAAAGATTCTCAAAATCGAAGATTCTATTCAGGTTGCCGAACTTGCCCGCAGAATGGGCGTCAAGGCGGCTCAGCTTCTTTCAAAACTCATGAGCATAGGCGAAATGTTCGGAATCAACGACAAGATCCCTTACGACACGGCGCAGTTCCTGGCGGAAGAATTCGGATTTACGGCGGAAAACGTCGCCCTCAGCGAGGAATCGTTCATCGAGGTTACCGAAAGCAAGCCGGAAAACATGGTTCCGCGTCCGCCGGTCGTCACCGTCATGGGACACGTCGACCACGGCAAAACGAAACTTCTCGACGCGATCAGACACACGAATGTCGTTGACCGCGAAGCAGGCGGCATCACGCAGCACATCGGCGCGTATTCGGTCGAAATAAACGGCGGAAAAATCACTTTCCTCGATACTCCCGGCCACGAGGCGTTCACGGCGATGAGAAGCCGCGGCGCGCAGGCGACAGACGTAGTTATCCTCATCGTTGCGGCTGATGACGGCGTTATGCCGCAGACAGTCGAGGCTATCAACCACGCGAAAGCTGCAAATGTTCCGATAATCGTTGCGATCAACAAGATAGACAAGCCGACGGCAAACCCGGCAAAAGTCAAAAACGAACTTCTCAAATACGAGATCGTTGCCGAAGAACTCGGCGGCGAAAACCTTTTTGTCGAAATTTCGGCAAAACAGAGGATAAACATCGAAGGTCTTCTCGAAGCTGTCCTTCTCCAGGTCGAAATGATGGATCTCAAGGCCGATCCGACGAAACCGGCAGAAGGTATCGTAATCGAATCGAGAATGGATCTCGGCAAAGGTCCCGTCGCGACTGTCCTTGTCAAGGACGGAACCTTGAAAATCGGCGACATGGTCGTTACCGGCGCTTCGATCGGCTTCGTAAGAAGCATGATGGACTGGACCGGAAAACGCGTCAAAGAGGCGTCGCCTTCGATGGCGGTCGAGATCACGGGTCTCGACACGGTTCCGCCGGCAGGCGAAAAACTTTACGTCTTCAAGGACGAAAGAAGGGCAAAAGGGCTTGTCGAACTCAGGATCAACAAGATGCGCGAAAAGAAAAACGTCGAAAAGGCGGTTCCGTCGCTCGAGCAGTTCTTCTCCGACGAAGAGGTCAAGGATCTCAACGTAATCGTAAAAGGCGACGTCGACGGTTCGGTAGAAGCGATCATCGCGTCGCTCAACAAGATCGAGCATAAGAAAATGAAAATCAAAGTCATCCACTCGGGCGTCGGCGGCATCAACGAAAACGACGTTCTGCTTGCAAGCGCTTCCCAGGGAATGATCATCGGTTTCAACGTCCGCGTCGACAACAAGGCTAAGCAGCTTGCAGCGGCTGAAGGGGTAAATATCCAGATTTTCTCGATCATTTACGAACTTATCGACGCGATCAAGGCGGCGATGTCGGGTATGCTGGCTCCCATCATCAAGGAAGAATTTATCGGCAAACTCGAAGTCAGAGAGATCTTCAAAGTCGGCAAAGTCGGCACGATCGCAGGCTGCATGGTTACCGAAGGCAGAGTCGTCAAAACTTCCAAAATCAAGCTCGTCCGCGACAACGTCGTTATCTACAGCGGCAAACTCGGCACGCTTAAACGCTTCAAGGACGATGTCAAGGAGGTCAAGAGCGGCTACGAGTGCGGCACGACGATCGAAAATTACAACGACATCAAAATCGGCGACATCATCGAATGTTACATTGACAAAGAGTTCAGGGACGAGGTTCTTTAATGGCAGGCGCTATAAGACAGGGCAGAGTTGCCGAAACGATAAAACGGTTTGTCAGCACGATGGTTTACAGCGATTTCGGCGGCACACCGGCCGACATGATCACGATTACTCATGTCTCGGTTCTGCCTGATCTGAGATCGGCAAAGATCTATTATTCGACTTTCAAACCCGAAAACGTTGAAAAAATTCAGGAATATTTAGACTCGAACCTTAAAAACATCCGCTTCAAGCTCGCGGCGCACTTGAACAGGCTCAAAGTCGTGCCTGAAATAAAATTCGTTTACGACGACTCGGTCGACCGCGAGATAAGGCTCGAAAAGATTTTCGAGGCAATAAAAAACGATTGATTTTCTTTGGAGAGATAAATGCCGAAAAAGAAAAAATTTGATTTCAAATCAGCCAAATTTCGGAAAATACTGATAATTTCTTCGATTGCCGCAGTTGTATTCCTCGTCATTTGTGTCGTCGCGGGAATCGCGGTTTATTTCAATTTCAAGGCCAAACTTCCGGCTCTTAACACGGTGAGCGACTACAAACCCGATTCAGGCACGAAAGTCTACTCATACGACGGCGAGCTGATTGCCGAATTTTACCATGAAAACCGAAGGATAATCATACCTTACGACAAAATTCCTGAAAAGTTGCGCCTCGCTTTCGTCGCAGGCGAAGATTCGTCGTTCTACACCCACCACGGTATCGATCCGCTCGGAATCGTCCGCGCGGCGTTCAGATACATGACGACCGGCATCAAGCAGGGCGGAAGCACGATAACCCAGCAGCTTGCCAAGTCTTTTGTCGGCAGCGAAAGGACTTTCAGCCGCAAAATCAAGGATATGATCCTTGCGATGGAACTTGAACAGCACCTTTCCAAAGAAGAAATCCTCTATCTTTATCTGAACGAAGTCTACCTCGGAAGCGGCGCTTACGGCGTCGAAGCGGCGTCCCGCAAATATTTCAGCAAGCATGTATGGGAACTTGACATTGACGAAATGGCGATCCTTGCCGGACTTCCGAAATTTCCATCCGCCGCATCCCCGATACTCAATCCCGACAAGGCTCTGCGCCGGAGAAACTATGTTCTGAAAAGGATGCTTGAAGAAAAATATATCACAAAAGCCGAATACGAAAACGCCCTGGAAAAACCGATAAAAACCAATGTCCAGAAGGAACTTTTCCTCGACAAGGCGCCGTATTTCAGCGAAAAAGTGCGCCGTTATCTGCTTGACCGCTACGGTTTCGACAAACTCTACAAAGAGGGCCTTACCGTCCAGACAACGGTAGATATGCGCGCGACTCAGTATGCCCACGAGGCGATTTTCTACGGGATCCGCGAACTTTCAAAACGTCAAGGCTATGCAAGAAACGAAGAGGAAAGCTACAAAAAAGGTGACAAATTCGGCGGCGAAGTGACAAATCCGCTTTATTCGATAAACCTCAAAAAGGATCTTGGAGCCTACCTCAGGAATCACGAAAAACAGTTCGGAAAAATCACCGACGAAACTATTAAAAGCGGCATTTACTATCAGGGCGTCGTCCTTGAAACCGCCGACAAAAGCGCGCTCGTGCAGGTCGGCGAAGTCAAACGCAATATTTATCTTGAAGATCTCGGCTGGGCTCATCCGTGGACTGCCACAGGTTCGTATGCCGTCGTAAAATCGGTGAAGGATGTCTTCAAACCTGGCGATGTGATAATCGTCAGGGCGACCGACAAGGCGGGAACGCGCGACCAGTTCGATTTCCGCAACTACGACAAAGATTTGGGGAAAGATTTTTATTTCGTTCTTGAACAGATCCCGGCGTCTCAGGCCGCGATAATCGTAAAAGACCCCTACTCCGGCTATGTCAAGGCACTCATGGGCGGCTACGATTTCGAAATCAGCGAATTCGACCGCACGACACAGGCATGCAGACAGCCGGGAAGCTCGATAAAACCGATTTTTTACACTCTCGCGCTTGAAAAACGCCCCGGCAGAGCACCGCTTCTCACGCCGGCATCTATGATTCTCGACGCGCCCGTCACCGTCACCGACTCCAACTTCAAGCCTGCGAACTTCGAAAATACTTTCAAAGGCGAAGTAACGGTCTGGGAAGCGCTCATCCACTCGATGAACACTCCTGCGATCAGAGTTCTGCAGAAACTCGGGCTCCGCGACGCGATCGACGGTGCGAAAGCTTTGGGCATCAAAAGCGAAATCAAGCCCGAATTCGGCAGCATGCTCGGTTCGAGCTGTCTCACGATAGACGAACTTACAGACGCTTACGGCCATTTCCCGAACATGGGAAAAGCTCCGCACACGACCTACATCAGAAAAATTTACGATAAAAACGGAAAAGTTCTTGAAGACAACACCGTTTTCTACGATCCTTACCTTTCGGCTCCGTCAAAAATCGAGCGGATGCTTTATTTTGCGAAAAGAGAGGAAAATCAGGCACTTACACCGCAGACGGCCTATATAACCAATAAAATTCTCGAGGATGTCGTCAACCGCGGAACGGCGGCCAGCGCCCGCGGTTTCAACCACTACAAGTGCAAAAAGAGCAATCTGAACGACGATGAAAACGGCGGCGAGGAAGGAACGTGCAGCCGCCATGTCGCAGGAAAAACCGGCACGACGAACGACTATTTCGACGCATGGTTCATCGGTTACTCGCCAAACTTCGTGGCAGGTGTCTGGGTCGGCAACGACCAGCACGGCAAACCGCTCGGCAGAGTCGAAACCGGCTCGAAAACGGCACTTCCCATCTGGCGGGACTTCATGGAACGCTACCTTAAAAACTTCCCGCCCACAGACTACGAAATTCCGCCGAATGTAGTCGGCAGAAACATCGATCCCAAAACAGGTCTCGTTTCCGATACTGGCGTCAGAATGTATTTCCACGCCGGAAGCGAACCGAACAAAACCGTCGAAGAAAAGGATGTTCTCGACCCGACGCAGGGCGCCGACGGACTGTTTTAATTTATCAGCCGCCGCGGGTTCACTCTGCCTCAGCGAAAACCCGAAAGCAATTTGCCTTTTTTGCGATTTTTCTTAATATAGCGCGTTTTTTTGATTTTTGACGGAGTTAAATATGAAAGTTAAGGAACTTGTTGAAAAACTGAATCTCAAGGTTTTTACCGAAAAAGGCGATCTTGAAAAGGAAATTTCGGGCGGCTACACCGGAGACTTGCTCAGCGATGTAATGGGAACGGCGAAAGACGGAAACGTTCTGGTCACGGTCCAGTCGCATAAAAACGTCACGGCGATAGCTTCTCTCAAAGAGCTTGCGGCAGTCGTTCTGGTCAAAGGGATCAACCCTGAACCCGAGATGCTCGAATCGGCTGAGGACGAGGGGATCGCGGTTCTCGGCACAAAAGAGAACGCTTTCACTGTTTCAGGCAAAATTTACGAACTTATAAAGTAAAGCGATGAACCAGTACCGGGCGGATCTTCATATCCACACGCTGCTTTCCCCGTGCGGCTCGCTTGAAATGAGCCCTGCGGCGATCCTTGAGGCGGCGGCGGAAAAGGCTCTCGACATCATCGGGATAGCCGACCACAATTCGACGAGGCAGTCGACGATCATCCGCGACATGGCGAAAAAATACGGAATTTTCGTTCTCTGCGGCGCCGAGATCAACACGAAAGAGGAGATCCACTGCCTTGCATTCATGGAAGACGACGAAAAACTCGCGGTTTTCCAGAATTATCTCGACGAGCACCTGATAAAAGTGCCGAACAATCCCGAAAAAATGGGATACCAGGTCGTCGTGAACGAGGCTGAGGAGATAATTTACGAAGAGGAAAATCTTCTTATCGCCGCAATAGACCAGGATATCGAGGCGGCTGAAAAGTTCGTCCATTCTCTCGGCGGGATCTTCATTCCGGCGCACATCAACAAGACCGTGAACAGCCTTCTCGGGCAGCTCGGTTTCATTCCGCCGGATCTGAAACCTGACGCGGTCGAGATTTCGAGGCACATAACGAGAGAAAAATTCCTCGCCGAAAATCCGTTCGTGAAGGGGTTCAACATCACGACGGCAAGCGACGCCCACATTCCGGGCGATGTCGGAAAGATCGCGTCTGTTTTTGAAATCGAAAAAAGAAGTTTCGCCGAAATAAAAATGGCGCTTCACGGCGAAAACGGAAGGAGGGTTATCACAAAATGAAGGAACTTGCTCTGCATATTCTCGACATTCTTCAGAATTCGACCCGTGCAAAGGCGAAGAGAATAGACCTCAACATTCTCGAGGACACTGTAAAAAATGTCTATTCGATAGAAATCAAGGACGACGGCTGCGGAATGTCGCCGGAACTTCTGGCAAAAGTGACAGATCCGTTCACTACAAGCCGCACGACCCGGAAAGTCGGGCTCGGCGTGCCCCTTTTCAAGCACACGGCGGAGCAGAGCGGCGGGCACCTTGAGATCACTTCCGAAGTCGGAGTAGGCACAGTGATCAAGGCGACGATGCAGCACGATCACATCGACAGGCCGATCTTGGGAAGCGTCGCTGCGGTTTTTGTCCAGACAGTCGCTTCAAACCCCGAGATCCGTTTTGTCTACACCCACACCAAAAACGGAAAAAGCTACGTTTTCGATACCGACGAAGTCAACGAGGCACTTGACGGGATGCCTATACAGAACCCCGAAGTCATCAACTACCTCATCGGAATGATCAACGAAAATCTCAAAGATATCGGAGTGGATTAAAACTCCCCTGCAAAGGCCGACCGGAACTGTCACACGGTATTTTCACAAAAATTGACTTTTGAATTTTTCAGAGTAGCCTGTTGCGTCAATTTTGCCGGAGTGGTGAAATAGGTAGACGCACTGGACTCAAAATCCAGCGGGGGCGACCCCATACCGGTTCGATTCCGGTCTCCGGCACCATTTTTGATTTCCTTAAATCAAGATTTTTAAGAATTTTCAGATCGGTGAATTTTTAAGAATTTTTGTCTGTTTAATGCTGGAAAACGCAGTCTGAATCCATAAATATCTGCGGCATATCTTCAGCATAAGGCGAAGGTTGTGCCGTAATGGGATGATCCTTGAAGAATTTTATCAAAACCGCTGCATCCTGCTCGTCAAGCTGAATCTGATGACCGCCGCCATGATTGCAGAGGATCGCGCCGTGACCGTTTTCCTGAAGGTATCTTCCGTCGTTGTGAGCCATCTGGTTGAAATCGACCGTAAAAGTTATGATACTGCTTCCTTCAGGAGTCCATGTGTCCTGTCCCTCTGCGCCGAAAACAAACATCTGGGTGTATTTGTTGTGGTTATCCTCGAAATCCGGCCACTTGAAAAAATCACCGATCGCCATCTGCTGTCCGCTTCCGATCTCTATAAAGCCGAGCGCTGTGCGGTTATCTGCGTTTGAGAAGTAAGCGCCTGAATATGTCAGAACGCTCGCGATTTTTTCAGATTTTTTCAAAGCGACGCTGTTTGCTGCGATAGCGCCTGCTGAATATCCTGCGAGATGGATGTGATCAGCATCGATTTTCCATCTTTGTTCAAGACACTTCATAACTGCGTCGAACATATCGGCTTCTGCGCTTCCGTCATCAAGATTCATTATATCCCAGTCCAGACCCGTAGGCGTTGTTCCGAAATAGAATTTGTCGTTTCTTGCCTTCGGAAGAACGAGAATGAAAGGCATATCGTTATTGTTTACAAGCTGAGAAAGCGCCGCGTCAGTCTGTGCGAGAACGTCATCGACATCGCCGCCTGTGTAGGGATGGTAGAAGAAAATTACAGGCAATTTTTTCCCTTCAGTATCAACATTCTGCGGCAGATGGAGATAGAACTCTCTTTTAAGCATGTTCTCGCCTTTACCGGCCGCCAGATTCTGGTTGAGACCTTCCTTGAAATCCGAACATGCAAGCGTGACATCGGCATCACCGCTGTCCGAGTCGCCGCTGTCTGAATCGCCACTGTCTGAATCGCCGGTATCAATGCCGTCAAGATCCTCCTCGGTAAAGAAGTGGCAGATTTCCGAGAAAGCTTCGGGCATTTCTTCGCGGTATGACGATTTCTCAGTGCCGAACGGATGGTCTGCAAAGAATTTTATCATATTTTCCGGGCTGATTCCTGCGACAGTGTGATCCTCCTCGTGTTCGCAGAGAATAGCGTCGTGACCGTTTTCCGTAAGATAACTTGCTCCCAGACGACCCATCGTATTGAAATAGATCGTGAATATTCCTCCGAGATCCCACGAATCCTCTTCTTTGTCGCCGAAAACGAAAACCTGAGGATATTTCGTGTGTTCTTCCGCAAAATCAGGCCAGCTGAAGAAGTCTCCGACTTTCAGCATTCCCATTATATCACCCAAAGCGTCCCTGCTCTTTTCATCGGAGAAGTATGCGCCTGAGTATGAAAGAACGCTGGCAACTTTTTCAGGTCTCTGCAAAGCGATACTGTTTGCCGTGATAGCGCCGGCAGAGAAACCCGTGACATGGATGTGTTGTTCGTCGAAGCCCCATTTTTCATCAAGGCAGGCAAGAACAGCGTCAAACATATCAGCTTCGGCACTTGCGTCTGTGAGATTCATCATATCCCAGTCCATACCTGACGGAGGCATTGATTCAAATCCGAATATATCATTTCTTGATTCCGGAACGACGAGGATGAAAGGCATCGTTTCGTTGTCTACATAAGGTTTCAGAAGCGGTTCGATACCGTCGGCAGTATCACCGACACCGTGATAAAGGAAAACGACCGGAAATTTTTTGTCGGAATCGATATCTTTCGGCAGACGGAGAATGAAACTTCTCTCGAGTTCATTCGCACCTTCGCCGGCGATCAGATTCTCGTTGAGTCCGTCGACCAGATTTGCACAGTCAAGCGGCTCGACCTCTGTCTCCTCTCCTTCCTGATCGGAATCTTCGTCATCCTGTTCATCTTCATCTTTCTCTTCAGTGTCCTCGTCGGATTTAGCTTCATCCGTGTCGTTGTCTGTTACATTTGAGTCTACGTCAGCATCCTTTTTGGAATTGCTGCTGCAGGCAACAACGAACAGCAGAAAAGAAACAATCAACAACGCAAAACATAATTTTTTCATAGCATCCTCCTGAAAAAAACATTAAATTTGCCTTAAAACTTTAGAAATCCGCTCAATTTTGTCAATTTTCTTTTTTCAGATTTTCTGCTACAATCCGCCGTTTTTGGTCAACCTTTACGGTGATTGTTTTGGATTTTTACCTTGCCCCGCTTGCCGAAATAACCTCGAAAGAGTTCCGGATGCTCTGCTACGAAGGCGGTGCAGACGCCTGTTTCAGCGAAATGATTTCGGCAAAAGCCGTCACTTTGAAAAACAGGAAAACCATCGCGCTTTCCGAAATCGACGAAAGCGAACCGCGGACATTCCTGCAGTTTTTCGGAGGTGACCCTGATGTCATCAAAGAGGCCGCCGAAAAAATCCTGGAACGCGTAACTCCTGCCGGAATCGACATCAACGCAGGCTGCCCCGTCAGGAAAGTCGTTGCGGCGCGTGCCGGCTCGGCTCTCATGGATGACCCTGAAAGGCTAGGTAAAATCGTAAAAACCCTGCGCGGCGTCACAAATCTTCCGCTTTCCGTCAAAATAAGAAAAGGGTTCAAGACCCCTAATTACGAACGCTGCGCTGCGGCTGCGGTGGAAAACGGCGCGGATTTCCTTACGATCCACCCTCGGCTCAGAACTGAAATGTTCTCAGGCACCTGTGATTTTGATGTTTCAATAGAACTTGCCGAAAAACTTCCTGTTCCGGTAATTCATTCGGGCGATATCAGACAGATTGAAGACCTGGAACGTTTCAAGGGAACGAAAATCGCAGGGATCATGGTCGGACGCGGCGCGCTCGGAAAACCGTGGATTTTCCGCGAACTCAAAGGCATAGCGGTGAGCGAAGACGAGAAAAAGACCATGATGACGAAACATTTCAGACACTACATCGGACTCGACACAAAAGTCGCACACACGATGATCCGCCGTCACGCATCGTGGTATTCGACCGGAATGTGCGGAAGTGCCGACTTCAGAAGAGTGATTTTCGACCCGGCGAACGAAATCACAAAAATCATTGAATTTGTTGAAGATTTTTTTGAAATAGAGCTATGAGAAAAATTTTAGGACAAAGCGAAACCGCAAAGGAAATGCGTAAAATGCTGCGCAACGCCGAGCCGAACGGAACTTATCTCATAGGAGGCGAACCGGGAACCGGAAAAGGCTTCCTCGCCGGGCTTATCGCTTCAAAAATCAGCAAGGAAGAAGCTGAGAAAAACATAATCCGCGTTAAAAAAGTCGAAGATTTCAGAAAAAAAGGGTTAGTCTACATAACCGAAAACCGCATTTTGTTTGATATGCGTGCCGAAAGGTTCACCTCTGCGCTATGGCTTGCGCCTCTTCGCGAAAGAGCTTCGGATCTGTCGGAACTTATCGAATATTTCATTCAGGAAAGCGGCACCGATTCGACATACTGGTATGAAAACGGCCGGATAAAGCTCCTGCTTTCATACTGGTGGCCGTTCAACATTCAGGAACTGAAACGCGTTGTCGGAACAGAAAACGGCGACAAACTGCTTCCGTTCGCGAATCTGGACAAAATCCTGCCGAATTACAGCGCGACGGAAATTCTGAAACTCAAAATCGACGGACTTTTCGGCGAACTCGGAAAATCGCAGAACGCAGGAAAGATCTATCAGCTTTTTCTTGATTCGGTAGAGAGCGTTTTCATCGAGTCAGCCTTGAAATACTGCGGCGGATCTCTCTCAAAAACAGCCGGTTTCCTGAATATCCACCGCAACACGCTGACACAGAAAATCAAAAAACTTAAGATAAAGAACGATTCGGTTTGACATGGAAATTATGTTTAAATACACTTGTCCGTTTTTTGTTTTTATTCAACTTTGGAGGAAAAAATGAAAGATCCGAGAATTCAGAAAATCGCGAAAAATCTTGTAAACTACAGCACAAGAGTCCAGCCGGGCGACAACGTCCTGATCGAATACCGGGACAACTGGCCGCTTCCGCTTGTTCTGGCTTTGATCGAAGAAGTAAAGGCTGCCGGCGGAAGACCTTTCGTCAACTTCAACGACATGCAGATCCAGAGAAAACTTCTCCAGGCCGCTGACGACGAATGGTTCGACACGATGTGCGAAATCGACCTTCTCAGAATGAAGAAGATGCAGGCTTACATTTCGATAAACGGCAGAAACAACAGTTTCGAGCTTTCGGACGTAGCGCCTGAACAGATGAAGAAAAACACCCAGAAATACCTTATTCCGGTTCATCTGGATCAACGCGTAGCTCACACCAAATGGTGTATCCTCGCCTTCCCGAACCCCTCCTACGCCCAGGCTTCCTCGATGAGCACAGAGGCGTTCGAAGACTTCTACTGCGATGTATGCTCGGTCGACTACGCTAAAATGGACAAGGCGATGGATCCGCTCAAGGAACTTATGGACAAAACCGACAAAGTCCGCTTGCTCGGCCCCGGCAGAACAGACCTCACCTTCTCTATCAAAGGACTTCCGGGAATCAAATGCTCCGGCCAGTGCAATATCCCTGACGGCGAAGTTTTCACCGCTCCGGTCAAGGATTCGGTAAACGGCGTTATCGAATACAACACTCCTACCGCTTACCACGGAACGAAATTCGACAAAGTCATCCTCACTTTCAAAGACGGTAAAATCGTCAAAGTCGAAGGCTCCGATGTCGAGAAACTTGAAGAGATCTTCAACACCGATGAAGGCGCAAGATATGTCGGCGAATTCGCGATCGGCGTAAACCCCTACGTCACGAAACCTATGGTCGACATTCTTTTCGACGAGAAGATCTGCGGCTCGATCCACTTCACGCCCGGCGACTCGTATGAAGAATGCCCGAACGGCAACAAGTCAGGCGTTCACTGGGATCTCGTCATGATCCAGACCCCGGAATACGGCGGCGGCGAAATTTATTTCGACGACGTTCTCATCAGAAAGGACGGAATGTTCGTTCTTGACGAGCTTAAACCGCTCAACCCGGAAAATCTGAAGTAATTCTTTAATCGCCGCCATTTTCCTTTTCGAAATATCGAAATCTCGAATTTTCGAAATATCGAAGGCGGCGAATCGAAATATCGAATGCTGCGCTGCCCGCTGGCAGATTTTCTTGACAAAATCATTCCCGCAATTTAGAAATACGAGCTTTTTTGCGGTTTATTAACACACGAGTATGAGGAGAAATTATGCACAAGATTAATCAAGATGTCTGCGTAAAATGCGGTGCTTGCGCTGGAACATGCCCGGTAGAAGCTATCATTGAGAACGGCGGAAACTACGAAGTAACCGATGCTTGCGTTGACTGCGGCGCTTGCGAAGACGGCTGCCCTGTTGAAGCTATCAAGGCTTAATCTGACCAGTTTGTTTTTTTCAGACCCTCTCCGGAGGGTCTTTTTTTTATTCCGGGATTAAAATTAATTTAAAACAAAGAATTTTGCCAAAAAAATCATTTTGGCTATAATATTTGGATTTGTTTTTTGGAGGGAAAAATGAAAAAGTTTTTTTCCGCTTTTCTGGCGGTGCTGATTACAGTGTTTTTGACTTCTTGTCCTAAAAACGATTTTTCCGACGTTGAGACGGAAGATTATCAGCAATCCGACAAAAATGCGTCTTCGTATTACAAAGATGACGAGGAAGAAGATACCGGCGAAGAAGAAGATCCCGAAAATGCACAGTGGGACGTCAATTTCACTTTTTCGGGAACGATCAACGACGGAAATGCCGAAAATATAAACCTTGGTTCAGGTATTCTGACCTACATCAACATCGCAAATGAAACCATCACGGTAAATTCCGCTACCTGGGCGATCAAAAAAACGATTACCCTCAACTCCGGCCATCAGGTTCCGATGATTCAGATATTTTTTGCCGACAACTCGTCGAACGTTGATGAAGAAGGAAGATTTATCTACTTCATCCTTCAGCTTGAAGGTTCATCGGTTTCATCGAAAAGCGAAACTTACTACCTGAACAACGACAAACTCTACAAAGCGAGAGTAAAAATCGACCCCGAAACCGAAGGAATCGATGAAATATGCTATATCCAGGAGCCTGATCCAAGCAACGGCAAAGTCAATATTTTTACTCATAACATCCGTATCGGGGAAGAAATCAGAGTCAGCGGCTACGCAAATATGAAAGATATGGAGATTAAAGAGTGCAAAAAAATGAATTAAAAAACACTGCTGCGGAACGACCTGAATCTGACGGAAAACTCACCAGAGATTTTTTTGCAAAACTTCCGAAAACCGATCTTCACGTTCATCTTGACGGTTCGCTCCGCCTTGAAACGATCTGGGATCTGGCCAAAAAAGACAAAATCGACCTGGGCGTCAGCTCGCTTGAAGAACTGAGGGATCTTATCGCACCCGGAAAGATCCACGATTCTCTGAACGACTACCTCAAAGGCTTTGACATAACGCTGAAAGTGCTTCAGACCAAAGAAAACCTTTACCGTGCAGCTTACGAGCTTTCGGAAGACTGCGCGAAAGAAAACGTAGAATACTTTGAAGTCCGCTATTCACCTATACTTCACACACAGAAAGGACTTTCGCTGCCTGAAATTCTCGAATCGGTAATCGACGGTTTAAAGGCGGGTCAGCGCGATTTCGGCGTGACGAGCGGCGTCATAGTCTGCGGAATGCGCAATATTTCTCCGGATGTCAGCCTCAGAATGGCTGAACTTGCCGTAGCATTCAAACACCGCGGAGTCGTCGGCTTCGACCTGGCAGGCGCTGAATACAACTATCCGGCACGAGACCATCTGGGAGCTTTTTCGCTCATTCTTTCGAACAACGTCAACGTCACGATCCACGCAGGCGAGGCTTACGGCCCCGACAGCATCCACCAGGCCCTGCACTACTGCGGCGCCCACAGGATCGGTCACGGTGTCAGGCTCCGCGAGGACGGCGACCTTCTGAACTACGTCAACGACCACAGGATCCCGCTCGAACTCTGTCCGTCGAGCAACGTCCAGACGCGTGCGGTCAAAAACATAAAGGAACATCCGCTGAAATTCTATCTCGATCTCAGCCTCCGGGTCACGCTGAATACCGACAACAGGCTCATCACGAATACGACGATGACAGACGAATACTGGCAGGCTTACAACGCTTTCAATCTCTCGCCGCAGAACATACTCGATCTTATCATAAACGGTGTCAAAAGTTCGTTCATGCCTTACGAAATCAAAAAGTCTTATCTTCGCGAGGTGAAACGGAAGACGATCAAACTCTTCCTGCGCGAGGCGAATATAAATCTTAACATCAAACCCGTTACAGGGAAATGACACATATCGGAGAAACGCAATGATTTCGGCAATCAAAGGGATGAACGACCTCTTCGGCGAAAAGGCTTTCCGCTGGGGAAGAATGGAAGAAGATATAAAAAAGATGATGGTTTCGGCGAATTTCGGCGAGTTCAGAACACCGATCCTTGAAGAGATCGCCCTTTTCAAGCGCGGTGTCGGCGAGACGACTGATGTCGTCAAAAAGGAGATGTATGACTTCCTCGACAAAAAAGGCCGCCATGTTGCGATGAGACCGGAAGGAACCGCGAGCGTCGTCAGAGCTTTCGTCGAACACGGCATCGGAATCAACTATCCGGCACCTTTCAAAGCGTTCTACATCGCGCCGTTTTTCAGATACGAGCGTCCGCAGAAAGGGCGTTTCCGCCAGTTCCACCAGTTCGGAGTCGAGATTTTCGGCGACGAAACCCCGCAGATGGATGCCGAAATGATCTTCACAGCGTCACGCGTGCTTGAGCACTTCGGGATCGATTACGAGATTCACCTCAACTCGATAGGTTGTAAGAACTGCCGCGCCGCTTACCGCGGAAAACTGATCGAATACTTCTCGGCGCGCAAAGACGAGCTCTGCGAAGACTGCAGAACGCGTCTTGAGGTCAATCCGCTGCGACTTCTCGACTGCAAGGCGTGCGACCCGAAGTGCAGATGCGCTGATGTTCCGAAAATGACCGATTATCTCTGCAACGACTGCAGAAACCACTTCGATGAGCTCCAGAAAGCGCTCCATGCTTTCGGCGTGCCTTTCGTCCTTGACCCGTTCATCGTCCGCGGGCTTGACTACTACACAAAAACAGCGTTTGAAATCGTCGCGAAAACAGGCGGTTCCCAGAATGCGGTCGCAGGCGGCGGAAGATACGACAACCTGGTCAGCGACATCGGCGGAAACGACACTCCGGCAACCGGTTTCGCAATGGGCCTGGAGCGTCTTTTCGACCTCATTCCCGAAGATTTTTATAAGGAAGAACCACTTTTGGCAGGATACGCTCTCTGCGATGAAGCCGTCCTTCAACTAGTTGAATTCACCAAGAAAATGTCGAAAGAAAACGTCCGTTTCCTTGCCGATTACAAACCAAAAAAACTTAAAAAGGCTCTTCAGAAAGCAGAAAAAACAAACGCTTCATTCGTTTTTGTAATCGGAGAAGACGAAGCGGCGAACGGAAAAATCCTCATGAAAAACATGGCGACCCGTGAGCAGAAACTTTTCGACAAAGACGATATTCCGGGAATAATCGCTTCGACAAAAAATTAATCTTCCTGATCCGAAACACAGCGGACGCTGTAAGTATTTTCCCTGGGATCATCTAAAATTTTAGCGTCGCTGAAATTGATATACCACGCACCTTCCGTGCCGGATAAAGAAGAAGACCAGAAACCGCCCAAATCTCCGAATTTGCTGTATTTTTTATTTTCATCAAATTCGCAGTAACAGAAAGTTGACCAGCACACATCGTATGAAAGGCATTTGTTTTTCTCGCTGACCCTGCATTCGCTGCCGGTCACGGTGCCGTAGCAACTCTGAATCAAAGTCCGGAGCTCGTCGATATCCGGCAGTCGCCATTTCTGATCGTTTTCTTCAAGATTTTCACAATAAAAAACAGCATCGTCCCAATTTTTAAGGTGCGGGGACGAAACCGACCAAATCAGTCCGCTCGCCGTATCAGTGCACGGGAAAACTGAATTTCCGCTGCATTCGGGAATGTCCGCCGCCGATTCGCTTCCGCCGCATGACAGAAGCAGAAAAGCGGCAGACAAAAGAAGGATGGTGAAAAATTTTTTCATTTAATCGAGAATGTGGACGAGAAGTCCGCTTCTGAGCTTCGGTTCGAACCACGTCGATTTCGGCGGCATGATCCTGCCTGCATCCGCAACGCTCATAAGCTGTTCGATCGAGGTCGGGAACATGCTGAACGCCATCGTGCATTCGCCGCTGTCGACTCTCTTTTCGAGCTCTTCGGTTCCTCTGATCCCTCCGACAAAGTCGATCTTCTCGTCGCTTCTCGGATCGCCGATCCCAAGGATGGGAGCGAGAAGGTTGTTCTGAAGAATAGCGACATCAAGGCTTTCGATCGGGTCGTCAGCCGGGAACGTGCCGTCTTTCGCTTTGATCGTGATCCATTTTTTATCCATGTAAAGGCCGAATTCCTTTGCGCATCTCGGTCTTGCTTCGCCTTCGCGCACGATTTCGAACTTTTCGAGAACCTTCTTCATGAACTCTTCTTTTGTGAGACCGTTCATCGTGAGAAGGACTCTGTTGTAGTCGAGGATCTTGAGCTGGGTTGCCGGGAAGAAAACAGCGAGGAAGAAGTTGTATTCCTTTTCCGGGTTCCAGTGCGGATCGTTTTTCATTCTCTCAGCCTTTGCTCTTGCAGCACTTGCGCTTCTGTGGTGACCGTCAGCAACGTAGAGGAGCGGAACTTCGTTGTAGAACGTTCCCGTGATCTCGTTGTTGATCTTGTTGTCTTTGATCACCCAGACTGTGTGGCGGATGCCGTCTTCAGCTGTGAAATCGACTTCCGGAGCGTTCTTTACAACTTCCGCTACAAGTTCGTCGATGCGTTTGTTGTCTCTGTAGGTAAGGAAAACAGGACCTGCGTTGATGTTGAGTTCGATTACGTGGCGGGTTCTGTCGTCCTCTTTTTTCTTACGGGTAAGCTCGTGCTTTTTGATGAGGTCGTTGTTGTAGTCGTCAGCGCTTGCGCAGCCTACGATACCGTACTGCTCGTGGCCGTTCATGACCTGACGGTAGATGTAAAGGTGCGGTTCCTTGTCCTGAACGAGAACACCTTCCTTCATCATTTTCTGGAAATTCTCTTTTCCCTTCGCGTAAACGCTGTCGTCATAGAGATCGGTTCCTTTCGGAAGGTCGATTTCGGGTTTGTTGATGTGAAGGAAAGAGATCGGGTTGTCTTTCGCAAGTTCCCTTGCCTCTTCCGAGTTGAGAACGTCATAAGGATAAGCCGCGACTTTGGAAGCGATTTCGTCACGCGGTCTGATCGCTCTGAAAGGTCTTACTGTTACCATGGATTCCTCCTGATTTGAAAGTTAATAAAACAGAAAACGGCACTTCTTATTATTGCGGAAAGATTTTGTCAAGAAAGGATTTATTTTACACGTTTTCTCGCATTTTTATAAATCCTGAGTATAATATTCCGCTTTTTGTTTTTTTAGATGGTTTTGACACGAGGATTTTCAGGGTTCAATGCAGGTTACTTCGGCACAAAAAAGACGGGTTGCGATATTTTTTCTTTTCGGCATAGGCGTAATTCTGATCCTGACTGCGCTTTTGATCGGGAACCGTCTGTTAAAACGCGAAGACTGCTACTTCACCCGCTTTGAAGACATTTCCGTAGCAGGACTTTCGGAAGGCTCATCCGTCAAATTTCAGGGAATGAACATCGGCACAGTTTCAGAAATTTCCGTCGACAGGGAAAACACCGCCGTCGTCAAGGTAGGTTTCTGTCTTAAACCGGGCGTCCCGATCAAGGAAGGGACTAGAAGCCAGCTCGGAACAATCGGCATCACCGGTCTTAAATTCCTCGAGCTCAAAGGCGGCGGTCAGGGCGAAAACATTCCGGTCGGAGGTGAAATTCCGTCGGAAAAGAGCGGCTGGGACGAAATAACCGGAAAAGCCTCGGTCATCGCCGAAAAACTGGAATCTATTCTGAACCAGTTCAATGAAGCTCTGAAAGGCGTTCAGAAGGACGATGTCGAAAAAATCGTCAAAAACGTCAACGGAATATCGACTTCACTGGACGAAATCCTGCTCAAAAACAAGGATGAAATTTCAGACGTGGTCAAAGAATCGCGCATTTTCATGAAACAGCTCAACGGAAACATGGACAACGTCAAGGCGATCACGACAAACGTCAGGGAAATCACCTCGAAAGACGGTTCGCTTTCCAAAACTCTGGCGATGCTGGAAGAAACCGTTGCAAACTTCCAGACCGACTACAAGAACGCAAATGTTCAGGAAAAAGTCGATAAAATGTTCGGACTCGTCGAATCGACGCAGAGAACCGTCGACGCTTTGCAGCTCACTTTTGAAAAAAGCAGCGAAAAAATCGACAAATCACTCGACGACCTTTCCGATGCGATGAGCAATTTCAGCGAATTTACGAGAATCATTATGGAAAATCCGTCGGCTCTCTTTGGTGCAGCAACGACTGGCGAGGATAAAAAATGAAAAAATTCACACTTTTTTTCCTGATTTTTGTTTCACTTTTCACAACTTCCTGCTCTCTTTTCTCTTCATCGAAACAGCAGCAGAAACACTACTATCAGATTTATTACCAGCCTTCTGAAAATTCAAAACCGCCGATTGAAGCGACACTCAGAATAAAAAGTTTCGACGCAGACAAGATATACAAAAGATACAACATGGTTTACCGTTCTTCCTTCGAGGAGATGTTTTACTACAACACCCATTTCTGGGCGACAAAACCGTCCGATATGATAACCGATATTGTCGCGAACCACTTTACAAAACAGCAGGTTTTTTCAGATATAATCATTGCGATGGAGAAAAAACCTAACTATGTCGTAAGCGGCAGGATCCTCGCTCTGGATGAAATCGTCGACGGCGAAAAGAGTTACGCCCGCGTTTCAATACTTTTTGAACTTAAAGACTACAAAACCGACACCGCCATAGTCGCGCACTCATTTGAAAGACAGCTTGAAGCAAAAGAACAGAAACCGCTTTACATTGTCCGCGCAATGGCTGAAATCATCGAGTCGGAAATTGATGTTTTCATTTCAAAAATTTATAAAACTCTCTCCGTAAAACAACGGACGGAAGACGAGTAATTTTGAGATGAATGGCGAAAACCGGATAAAACAGCTTCTTGTCTCATTTTCATCGGAAATTTTTTTTCTGCTGCCTCCCTTTCTTCTCGGTGGAGTCTACTCCCACCGCGGAATCAATCTGATCATAATGTTTGTCTGCGCGCTTTCCGCCTTTTCATACGCACTTTATATCCTTGCAGCAAAAAAATCGTTCGCCGTTTCGTCGGTCATTCTCCCTTTTGCGGCAATAATCGTTTTCGCGCTCCTGCAGCTTGTTCCTCTCCCTGTTTTTCTTCTCAAAACTCTCTCTCCGCAAGGTTACTTTTTCCACGCTTTGGAAGGAAGCGGCGCGAGGCCGCTTTCGATGTCGGTTCCTGATACGGTTTACTCGATCTTCAGAGTCCTTACACTGATTTTTCTTTCTTCAATCCTTGCAAGAAACATTTTTCTGGATAGCAAAAAACGGAAGCAGGCCGCAATAGATACCGTCATTTTCATTTCAACGACAGTGATCGCGCTTTCAATCATACTGCGGCTCATGCGCATCGACACATGGCTTTACGGAAAAATAAACCACGGCGGATTTCTCCTCTATTCCGTGCTGATAAATCCGAACCACGCTGCCGGATATTTCGGGATTTCCGGAATTCTGGCACTTACTTCAATCTACACAACGACTTTCCCGCGCAAAAAAATCTTTTACGCATCTCTCTTTTTTCTTCATTCCGTTGCCGTTGCGGCAACTCTTTCGCGCGCAGGCATCGCGGCTTATGTTCTCGCTTTGATCCTATTTTTCATCACCAATAAAAACTTCATAAAAAAACACGAAGGATACAGATTTCACCTCTCGATCTCTGCTGTTGTCCTGGCTTTGATCCTGATTTACAGAATCGGATTGAAGCTGCTTGAACATGAATTCAACATCGGGCGAAGCAATTATTTCAGCAAATTCAACAGCATTGCAAGGGCGAAAGAGTATTTCTGTGACTTCTTCTTCACCGGATCGGGACTGGGCAGTTTTTCAAAAGTTTTTTCACACTACAACCCGAACCCGGAAATCCTTGCAACTCAGCTTGAGAATGAACCGATCCAGTTCATTCTTGAAATGGGGATATTCTTCGCCATCGCCGTTTTTGCCGGTTTTATCATCCTGGTTATCTTCGGACAGCGCGAAACCAAGCGCAAAAAAGGACTTCTGACCGTTCTTTTTTTCGTGATCACACACAACACACTCGATTTCAACCTGCACAACTTTGCAACTCTTTTTCCGGTCGTACTGGTTTTAGTGCTTCTCGTCAAACCGGTTCAGCTTCACGGAAAAACGAAAACCGCCGCGCTTGTTCTGATGGCGGCACTTGCCCTTGCAACAATGCTTTTTACTGCTCTGCCTAGCGGTCAAAAACTTCTGGGATATTCGCCGGACGCCTCATATTCCTATGAAAAAGCGGTTTTTTTATACCCTGCAGACTACACAATTCCCATGAAAACTGCGATAAAAAAACTGAATTCTTCCGACCATGAGGTTTTTGCCTCGGCCGGAAAGGAAATTGCACTTACGATTTCAAAATCGCCGGAATATTACTTCGGATACTACATGAACGGCATTTATCTGCTTCGTCTCGGCGCAGTCGAGCCTGCATTGGATTTTTTCAAAGAGGCGGTAGCACACTGCAGCCAGAAAAAATACACGAAACTTCTGAACAAAATTTATGATCAGCTTGTAGTTTTCGGCATCAAGGAACGGATCACCGACATAATTTCGCTTGATGAAAATCACAAAAGAGATTTGGAAAGGTTCATCTTCAAAATATCGGCAAACAACACCGCTGCTCTTGATTTTGCCAATAAAAACAGCGACATATTTTTTATTTCGGTAATAAGGAACCTGATATCGGAACAACATTTCAACGAGGCTCTGGATCTGATAAACAAAATCACTGACAGCAACGAAAATCTGACCAATTTCGAGCGCGGGCAGCTTCTTATCTACCGCGGAAAAATCGCGGAACACGACAAACTTTTCAATGAAGCCTTCAAACTTTATATGCAGGGAGCCGATTTGACCCGCAGATTTGAAGATTATCTGACGGCAGCTTACTGCGCGCTTCAGCTTGACCACGAAACCCAGGATTCGGTCGACGACATGCTGAAAAACATGACTTTGAAAACCTCAGGCAATCTCGGGAAATACTACAAATGGCTTTCAAGCCGTGAATTTAACGCACAAAACTACCAGAGCGGCTTCAAATATCTGGAAAGAGCGATCGAACTGACAAAAAATCCACACTGGCAGCTTGAAATGGCGAATATGTATGTCAAACAGGAAATGCACTACTCTGCAGCGCAGAATTTTCTTAAAATCACAAGGGAATATCCGAAATTCAAACCTCAGGAGATGAAAAAACGCTACGAAGAGGAAAAACTCAAGGCGGAAAAAGATAAAGAAAAAAACATGAAAGAGTTTTTGTTCCGTTAGCTGGTCAATAAAACTTGCAGAAAAGGCAAAAATCGGTATTTTTCAACAGTTGTTTTGACAATTTTCGGAGGAAAAAATGAGTTCGGATCGCGGTCAGCTTGGCATTGTTGCTTGTAATTCAGGCAAAGTTTTTGCAGATGCAATGGTCGAATATTTGAAAGGAAGGTATAGAAGAGATCATCTTGAAGAGCGTTTCCGCTACATAAAAACAACAGAAACCCACTTTGCAAACGGCGAAATCAAGACTTCGATCGACGAACCGATCCGCGGAATGGACGTTTATGTCGTCCAGCTCATGGACGATCCTCTTTCACCTTACTCGGTAAACGACAACCTCATGGCTCTGGCGACAGCTGTCAACGCGGTCTACAACAGCGATGCGAATTCGATCACAGCCGTCATCCCGCAGTTCCCGAACGCACGTCAGGAGCGCAGAAAAGGGCGTGAAAGCGTAACAGCTTCGATGGTCGCTTCATTCATCGAGGCGAGCGGAGCTTCAAGAGTCCTCACCATCGACATCCACGCCGAGGCGATCTCGGGCTTCTTCCATGTCGCGAGACTTGACAACCTGCACGCATCGAGACAACTCATGGAATCGATGAACGAGCGTCATCTCATCAGCGAAAACACTGTCGTTGTCGCACCCGATGTCGGTTCGGCCGAGACTGCGAGATACTACTCCAGAGCACTGCAGACCGAAATGGCGCTCATTGTCAAGGAACGTGATTATTCCAAGGCTTCGACAGTCGTTGACACGAAACTTGTCGGAAGCGTCGAAGGAAAGGATGTCGTAATCGTCGACGATATGATAGCGACAGGCGGAACTCTGATTGCGGCATGTCAGAAACTTCATGAATTCGGCGCAAAGAATATCGATGTTTTCTGCACTTTCCCCTTCTTTAACGGAGAAGCGGTCGCGAAACTCGACCAGGCGCACAAAGACGGTTTTGTCCGCAGCGTAACCGGAACGAATGCCGTCAACCGCGGCGAAGAGTTCAAAAAAACCTATCCGTGGTATCACGAAGTCGATGTCGCAAGATTTTTCGCGAAAGTCGTCTACAGCATAAACCACATGAAATCAATCTCCGACATTCTGGAATCATAAATGTGTAAGTGGAGAAAAAGATGAATAAATCAGGCGCTTTCGCAGCAATTTTTCTGGCTTTTCTGTTCATTTCGTGCGTCAACACGGAAGAAGTCGAAGGAGAAATCGAAATCACAAACCATGTCGCAGACTGGCGCGACGAAGTTATTTATCAGCTCATAACCGACCGTTTTGCCGACGGCGACGTAAACAACAACTACAACGTCAACAAAAAATCGCTCACATCGTGGAACGGCGGCGATTTTCAGGGAATAATCGACAACATCGATTACCTTAAAAAGCTCGGTGTTACGGCGCTCTGGATAAGCCCGGTCGTCAAAAACGTCGATTCCGACGCGGGAATCGCAGGATACCACGGTTACTGGACGCAGAATTTCAAGGCGGTAAACCCGCACTTCGGAGACTTGGCAAAACTGCGTGAAATGATCCAGATCCTGCACGAGAACGATATAAAAGTCATTCTCGATATAGTCGCAAACCATGTCGGCCAGCTTTTCTACTACGATATGAACAAGAACGACCAGCCCGACGAGATGGTCATGGGCAGTGACATGACATGTGGCAGTTACTGTTCTCATCTTCTCGGCGTTGAAGATCAGGCTGTCGGAGAACAAATCTGCGACCAGGAATACTGGGGAGCTCCCTTCACACAGGGTGCTTCGTTTAATTACCCTGATGACCCAAACTACGAGTGTTATAACAACTGTGTGAACAGATGCAAAAACGAGGAATATCCTCAGAAAATGGGAATCGTCCGCTACAGCGAATGGGATCCCGACTTCGATCCGCGCAAAATCCGCTCTTTCTCCGATGCCGGAGAATCGGGTATAGCGCCGATAAAATGGGTCTATATGCCTGAAATCAACCGTGTTCCGCCGGAACCGGAGGAATTCCACAACGACGACTGGTATAACAGAATGGGAAGAACCGTTACCTGGGACAGCCGCTATCAGGTCGTAAAAGGCGACTTCCCCGGCGGACTCAAAGATCTTGACACAACAAGATCCGACGTTCAGAACGCCCTCATTTCGGTTTTCCAGTACTGGATCGGCGCACTCAACATAGACGGTTTCCGCGTTGACACGATCAAGCATGTCGAGCACGAGTTCTGGCAGAAATTCACTCCGGCGATGAGAGACTACGCAAAAAGTATAGGCAAAGAGAACTTCTTTATTTTCGGCGAGGCTTTTGACGGCGACGATGAGCTTCTCGGCAGTTTCACACAGCATGACGAAATGGATTCCGTTTTTTATTTTTCACAGAAATTTCAGGTGTTTGATTCGATTTTCAAAAGGGGTGAAGCGACAAAAAACTTTGAAGGTCTTTTCAACGAAAGGTGGAACAGGAACCGCGACGGAAGCGCGCTCGGAGAAGGAAAATCTCCGCGTTACGGCACGGTTTCAGGTGTGAAAGACGCCGACGGAAACATGCTCAGCCCGCAGAAAATCATGGTAAACTTCATGGATAACCACGACCTGCCGCGTTTCCTTTACGAACAGCCCGATAAAAAGGCTCTGCGCAACGCACTTTCGCTCATGTTCACGATGGACGGAATCCCGTGCATCTACTACGGAACCGAGCAGAATTTCAGCGGAGGCAACGATCCGGCAAACCGCGAAGCCCTCTGGACAAGCGGTTATGACACAAAAAACGAGACTTTCCGCCACATTTCGAAGATGGCCGAGCTCCGTGCCCAGTATGCGCCTCTGCGCCGCGGCGATCTGAATATCGTCTGGTCGACAGACCATGTCGGCGACGAAAGCGATGCCGGGATCCTCGCTTTTGAAAGGGTTTACAAAAACGAAAGAATGCTTGTCGTAATAAACACGAACAAAAATCACGCGTCGCAGACCTCGTTTGAAGGGACTGCGATGAAAACAAATTTTGCGGCCGGAACACAACTGGTCGATGTTTTTCCGGGTTCTGAAGGCAAAAGCTACACCGTTGCCGACGACGGAAGGCTTGACATCAAACTTTCCGCTCAGACAACTGCAGTTTTCGCGGTCAAATAGCCGGGAAAAAAATGTTTTCCAGAAAAAATCTCAAAATTATAGTATCGTTTCTGATTGTTTCGGTGCTTTTTTTTCTGCTTTTCAGGAATGTTGATTACGAACTTTTCGCCAAGTATCTTGGCGAAGGCAATAAAGCACTGATTTTATTAGGAATTTTAGCGTATTTACTGTCATTTTCCGTGAGAGCTTTGCGCTGGAAAGTGCTTCTCAGGCACATCGGAAAATTCAAAGTTCCCGAACTTGCGCCGGTCATTGTTGCGGGTTACGCCGTGAACAATGTTCTGCCGGTGCGTATCGGCGAGATCGTCCGCGCCGCGATTGCCGGAAAAATTTTCAGGATCAGCATCCCGTCGGCTTTTGCCTCGGTTTTTGTCGAGCGTGTTTTCGACGGACTGACCATCGCCATGATTCTTTCGGCAACACTGTTTTTTTATCCTTTCAGAGAAAACATGCAGACTCTGGCATGGGGAGCGTCGCTTTTTTTCGCACTTTTGTTCTTGTTCGCGCTGGCGGCGGCTTTCTCGCCGAAACCGCTTGAATTCGTGCGCTTCCTGCGCTCCAAAGCACCGAATTTTTCGATGCCTCTTTTTAATTTCGCGGAAAAATTCCTGAAAGGCGCGGCATCGCTTGACTCGTGGCATAAAATTATCGCCACATTTTTTCTCAGCATGTGCGTCTGGGCGGCCGAGCTTCTGGTTTATCTGCTGGTTGTCAGGGCTTTCGGAGTCGAAATCCCGTTTGTCGGCTGCATCGTCATGCTCTGCGCCGCGAATCTCGGAATGCTTGCCGCTCCGACGCCTGCCGGACTCGGCGTCTTCCAGGGTGCGATAGTCTTTGCGCTGGAATCGTTCAATGTTCCCTACGAGCAGCGCATGGCCGTCGCCGTGATCCTTCACGCTTCCCAGATCGTTCCGACCACGATAACCGGATTCATCTGGCTCTGGTTCAAAAATCTGAAAATCGGCGGAATAGAAAAAGACTCTCTGGAAAAATCTCAATAAATCCAAAATTTTTAGGATAAAAAAAGAAATGGAGCTACCGAGGTGACTCGAACACCCGACCTGCTGATTACGAATCAGCTGCTCTACCGACTGAGCCACGGTAGCACCATAGCGGCGGGATTGTAGGGAAAAAAATCTGAAAGTCAATTTTTTTCATCCGTCGTTTTTTCGGTGCGCCGTATTGCCGCGCTTCCGGCGTCATGTCGTTACGGCATTTCGTCGTTACGATGGCATGCGCGGCTGTTACAACAGTTCGATTTCATTATTAAAATTATTTTTTTAAATTAAAGTTGACAGCCGCCCTTTTATTGTTGTATGGTTCGCCGCGGTTTATTTAGTAATTGAGAGTTTCTTTATTTTCAGACAAGGAGGCTTGTTAGTATGGCAACGATTAAAATCAATTCTCAGTATTTGAAAGAGATCAAAGAAGTTTGCGCTTCTTTCAATTACGAGAAAGGACAGCTTATCAATGTCCTTAAAAAGACTCAGGAAAAGATCGGTTACCTTCCGGTAGAAGTCCAGATGGTCATCGCGGAAGAGCTTAAAGTTCCGGTCGCAAAGGTTTACGGTGTAGTTTCATTCTACTCGTTCTTCACAATGGTTCCGAAGGGAAAACACCCGATTTCAATTTGTCTTGGAACGGCTTGCTACGTCAGAGGCGCAGAAGGTATCCTTCAGGAAGTCGAAAGAATCCTTGGCATCAAGCCCGGCGAAACGACTCCGGACGGTCTTTTCTCGCTTGACTGTCTCAGATGTATCGGTGCATGCGGTCTCGCTCCGGTTATCATGATCGGTGAAAAAGTTTATCCGCGCGTAACGACGAATCAGGTTAAAGCAATCCTTGACGAATACAGAAAGTAGGAGGGTAAAATGGCAGTAAAATCACTCGCTGATCTCAAAAAAATGAGCTCGGAATTCAAAAACACCGTTTCTCTCAGAGAGAACGGAGACAATGTCGATTCCCTTATCCAGATCAAAGTCGCTATGGCTACATGCGGAATCGCAAGCGG